>ENA-OUQC01000934-OUQC01000934.1-human-gut-metagenome-genome-assembly--contig:-NODE-934-length-17390-cov-6.711278_pt1 | contig 17390 bp, 12 predicted proteins | sample MGYA00237942_ERZ548815 | MGnify/ENA primary metagenome ERZ548815 (study PRJEB26490, sample SAMN05194722) | human gut metagenome | biome: terrestrial biome; feature: human-associated habitat; material... | reverse complement strand
AGGGCGCCTTCTCTTGCCCTACGGGCAATTCACCTTGTCTCCCCAAGGAGAGGCTGTTTTTATCTTCTTGCCTTCGCCGGCTCAATATTAACCTTATACCCCTTGATAAAGTTCTTGTTCATCGCACCGATAACCTTTTCGGCTACATCCTCCGGTACCTCAACAAAGGTAAACTTATCATAAATATTAATCAGGCCGATATCGCGCGCTGGAATATCTGCTTCGATAGCAATGGTGCTGACAATATCCTTAACCATAATCTTTTGGCTGCGGCCGATGTTGATGAACAGACGCACCATGCCGGGACGGCCGCCGGTATTGCGCAGATCCTTGGAGAGGATATCCTCCTGCGGAGCCTCCAGAGCCTTAATGCCCTCCTGCATCAGCTTCAGAGCTGCGGCAGCGACCTCTTCGGCGCTGTAATCATCCAGCAGGCTTTCGGCAATCGGCATATAGTCATGGTAAGCGTTCAGCTCCAGCACAGTCTGCATCTTGCTGATAATCTGGTCGCGCTGACGCTCGATAACGTTAGCAGCAGTCGGCAGCTGACGGCGTTGGATTTTAGTCTTGACGGTACGCTCAATCAGCTTCAGCTGACGGAATTCACGCGGAGTGATGAAGGTCATAGCTACGCCGGTGTTGCCTGCACGACCGGTACGGCCGATGCGGTGAACGTAGCTTTCCGGATCCTGCGGAATATCAAAGTTGATAACGTGGGTAATGTTGTCAACGTCGATACCGCGGGCAGCAACGTCGGTAGCAATCAGCACATCTACAGCGCCCTCGCGGAATTTCTTCATTACGCGGTCACGCTGGTTCTGGCTCAGGTCGCCATGCAGGCCCTCAGCCATGTAGCCGCGGCTGGAAAGTGCGATGGACAGGTCGTCAACACCCTTTTTGGTACGGCAAAAGATAATCAGCTTGCCGTCGATTTCTGCGTCCAGCAGACGGCACAGGCCTTCAATCTTATCCTTGGTTTCGAAATAGTATTGCTCAATCAGAGGTACAGTCAGCTCTTCCTTGGAAATAGTTACATTCTTCGGAGCTTTCATGTACTTCTTGGTCAGGCTCAGAATCGGACGGGGCATAGTTGCGGAGAACAGCAGAGTCTGGCGTTCAACCGGCAGGCTGCGCATAATTTCTTCGATATCATCGACAAAGCCCATATCCAGCATTTCGTCAGCCTCGTCCAGTACGAGGAATTTGATATGGTCCAGATGGATAGTACCGCGGTTGATATGGTCAATCAGACGGCCCGGGGTACCGATAACAATCTGCACATTGTTGCGCAGCGCACGGATCTGGCGTTCAATCGGCTGGCCGCCGTAAACAGGCAGCGCACGCACGCGGCGGGTACGGCCGATTTTACCTACTTCTTCCGCAACCTGAATAGCCAGCTCACGGGTCGGAGTCATAATCAGTGCCTGAATATGCTTGAAGTCGGTAATTGCCTGCACCAGAGGAATACCGAAAGCAGCGGTTTTGCCGGTACCGGTCTGTGCCTGGCCGATAACGTCGTTACCTTCGAGCACCAGGGGAATAGTAGCGGCCTGAATTGGAGAAGGCTCTTCGAAGCCCATGTCAGTCAGGGCGGTTACAATTTTTTTGTCCAGCTCTAATTCGCCGAACATCTCTTTTTGAATGGTCATTAATGTTTATCCTCCATATTGTTTTTTTCTTCTAATAATTTATCAATAGCCATGGAAATAGCTGTCTGAGCTATTCTCAGCTTATTTTCTGTTCGTGTCGACATGAAACGGTGCTCCTGACAATATACCACGTTGTCGGTAGCAACGGCAATATATACAAGACCTACCGGCTTGCCCTCGCTGGCTCCCGGTCCGGCGTTGCCCGTAATGCTCACACCGTAATCGCTGCCCAGCTGCTTGCGCACGCCCAGCGCCATTTCGCAGGCGGTTTCGCGGCTGACAGCGCCGTATTTGGCCAGCGTATCTGCCTGCACATTAAGCAGCTTCTGCTTGGCCATATTAGTGTAGCTGACGATGCTTCCCAGCAGATACTCACTGCTGCCCGGCACATCCGTAACCAGACTGCTGGCAAGACCGCCGCTGCAGGATTCCGCAAAGGCAATGGTTTTGCCCTGCTTCAGCAGCTCCTGCCCTAAGCATGCCGCCAGAGTGGCATCATCCACACCGTATATATAATTATCAACGCTCTTGCGTACCTTGGCTTCCATAGCATCGAGCAGCTTGACTGCCTCTTTATCATTGGCAGCCTTCGCCGTAAGCCTGATGAGAATTTCACCGTAGCGGGCATAAAGCGCAATCGTCGGATTCGTCTGCGCCATAATCAGCTCGTCGAGCTTAGCAGCAACCATGGATTCGCCGATACCGCGCAGATGCAGAGTGCGCGACATGATAATGCCGTGCTCGCTGAAGCGCTGCAGCATTCGCGGCAACAGCTGCTTTTCGCACACATCCGTAAGCTCGCTCGGAGGTCCGGGCAGCATAATGAAGATTTTGTCCTTATATTCCAGCCACAGTCCGGGAGCGGTACCCACATCGTTCTGCAGTACCTCGGCCCCGATGGGCACATACGCCTGCTTTTCGTTATTTTGCGAAGGGCAAAGTCCCTTCTTGGCAAAATATGCATCTATGCGGCCCCATGTATCCAAATCTAGATAGCCTTCGGTATGACAAACCTCCATCACCATCTCCTTGGTAATATCACCGCGCGTCGGCCCCAGACCGCCGCTGGTAATGATGATATCGGCGCGCTGCATAGCCTGCTCCAGCACTGCGCGCATACGCTCCGGATTATCTCCGACCGTAGTGTGATATAAAACATCAAAGCCTATATTATTCAGCTTGCGGGATAAATACTGCACATTGGTGTTTAAAATTTCACCCAGCAGCAGCTCCGTCCCGGTAGTAATGATTTCAACCTTCATCCTGCTGTCACCCTCTCACCGGTTATTTTGACTCTTACAGCAACGCTCTTAAACCAGCTCTGCCACCATTTCATAGGTAAAGCCTTGCAGAATACGCACTCTTACCATCTGGCCTACCTCCAGCTCGGCGGCATTTTCGATAAAGATGTTGCCGTCGATATCAGGTGCCTCGTGATAGGAACGTCCTACCGCAAGAGCGGGGTTTTCTTCATCAAAGCCTTCGACGATAACGTCCAGCTCCTCATCCTCGCGCTCCTGATGGATTTCTTCGGAAATACCTGCCTGCAGCGCCATCAGCTCATGATAACGGTTTTCCTTAACCTCAGGCTCAATCTGGTTTTCCATAGCGCCGGCCACAGTGCCCTCCTCCTGAGAATACTGGAACACGCCTGCGTTTTCAAAGCGCTGCTTTTCAACAAAGTCCATCAGCTCCGCAAAATCCTCGTCGGTTTCACCGGGGAAGCCCACGATGAAGGTAGTGCGGATAGTAATTCCCGGAATACGCTCACGCAGCTTGGCCAGAAGCTCCTCTACCTGCGCGCGTGTATCGTAACGGTTCATGCTGTCGAGCAGTCTGTCGCTGGCATGCTGCAGAGGAATATCAATATACTTGCACACCTTGTCGCATTCGGCAAAGGCTGCAATCAAATCGTCCGTAAAGTTGTTGGGATACAGGTACATAACGCGAATCCACTTAATGCCCTCCAGCTCGTTGAGGTCACGCAGCAGCTGCGGCAAAAGCAGCTTGCCAGTGAGGTCCTCGCCGTAGCGGGTAGTGTCCTGCGCAACTACAATCAGCTCCTTGACGCCGTGAGCAGCAAGGCTTCTTGCCTCTGCCATAACCTCATCATAAGGACGGCTGGTGTAGGGACCGCGCAGCTGCGGAATAATGCAGTAGGAGCAGCAGTTGTCGCAGCCCTCGGCAATTTTCAGATACGCCATGTAATCCGGCGTAGTCAGCATTCTGGGCAGAGCCTGCACATTTTTGCTTTCCAGCTTCTGCAAGTGCTTCACGCGCTTGCCTGCCAGCACCTGGTCGATAACCCAACCGATATCGGTGAAGCTGTCGGTGCCGACGATAGCGTCAACCTCCGGCATGCTTTCGAAAAGCTCGTCTGCATAACGCTGGCCGAGGCAGCCTGTCATAATCAGATACTTGCAGCTGCCCTCCTCCTTATATTGCGCCATTTGTAAAATTGTGCTGATGGATTCCTCCTTCGCACTTTCGATAAAACCGCAGGTATTAACAATAATCAGTTCGGCATCTGCGGGATCATTGGTAATCTCCAGCTGCTTATCCTTGATAATACCCAGCATAACTTCAGAATCTACCAGATTTTTGGGACAGCCGAGGCTGACCATACCTATTTTCATTCTTTACCTCCAAAACCTGCTGCCCTCACCCAAGCTGTCGGGACAGCAAGCAAGAGCATAAATCACTATAATCTAATCACTAATCACTATTTACTGAATCTTACCTTACTCAGCCACTTATTCGTCAGTCCGTCCTGCTTATCAGGCTCCAGATAACTGCTGTTAAGCCAGATTTTATCTGCATCGGCAGCAGCCTCATCAAAGCCACGCGGGAACAGGAACAGATAGCCTGTAGCATTTTCCTGCGCTATCGCCTGCACCTGCTCGCTTGTCATAAGCCATTCCATAACCTTCAGGCCCTGCAAATCATCGGCGGTATTCTTAAACAGGCCTACGCAGAAAAGATTTACCGGCGTGCCTTCCTTGGGATAGACAACATAAGCGGGAAATTTATTTTCCAGATATTTAAAAACATAGCTTTGTCTGGTAATAGCCACATCCGCATCACCTACCGCCGCCATGCGCACAGGTGTAAAGGGAAACTTGGAATATTGCCCGATAAAGCGGTTGATATTGCCTAAATACTCCAGCGATTCATCCTCGCCGAAGCGGTCTGCCAGACCTGCCAGAAAGTTTTGCGTGCTGTTGCTGTCGGATAAATTTTCCAGAGCAATACGCAGCTGCTCTTTTCCTGCCAAATCCTGCCAGCTGCAGATATTGGCCTGACCGACAGTACGGGCGTACTGCTGATTGACCAGAAAAACTATCGGATCATAGAAAACGCCGTACCAGTTCAAATCTGCGTCACGGAACTTCTGCGGCAGTCTGTCGCCATCGGCAAAGGCCACAGGCTTCAGCCTTCCATGACGCTTCAGGCCGGCAAGCGTGCGCTGCTCGGCCAGCACAACGTCCGGCAGCTCCCCTCCGGGCTTCAGCTCGTAAACAGCCTTCAGCTGCAGCTTATCCTTCTGCTCCTTGTTGAAGGCATCCACCAGATTTTCAGTAAATTTATTATCAAGCTCGGAATACAGGATAACGGTTTTTGCCCCTGCGTTCTGTACAGGCACAGGCTGCTCACCGCAGCCTCCCGTCAGTATTCCGGCCAATATCAGCACTAAAAAGATACAACGGATCATCTCATCCCTCCGTTACTATCTGCGGCGCTTATCCTCACGCCTTTTTCCACCGGTACTGCCTGAAGCGGTACTGCGCGTTGCCTTGCGCGCTCCACTGCCGGCAGCACTGCGGTTTGCATTACGCTTCGGTCCGCGAGAAGCATCACGCTTCGCGCCACGCGCTCCGCCGTGCTGCTCCTGCTCCGTATGCAGCAGACATTTAGGTCCGCTGCCCACAAGGTCCATACGGCCTGCCTTCTGCAGCGCCTCCAGCACCAGCTTGCGGTTACGCGGAGTACGGTACTGCATCAGCGCACGCTGCATTGCCTTATCATGCGGATTGCGAGCCACAAATACGGTTTCGCCGCTTTCCGGGTCGATGCCGGAATAATACATCGCCGTCGCCGCACTGCCGGGAGTAGGAATGAAGTCCTGCACCTGCTCCGGATTGTGCTTGATGTCACGCAAAAACTCTGCCAGCTCAATAGCATTGTTCAGCGTGCAGCCCGGATGGCTGGAAATAAAGTACGGCACCAGATATTGCGGCAGGCCGATTTCTTTATTTTTTTGCGCATAAAGGCGCATAAACTTCAGATAAACTTCCTTGCCGGGCTTGCCCATACGCGCCAGAACCTGCGGTGCGATATGCTCAGGCGCCACCTTCAGCAGACCGCTGATGTGATAGCGGCACAGCTCATCGAGGAAATCCTGCTTTTTATCCGCCAGCATATAATCATAACGGATACCGCTGCGGATAAACACCTTCTTGACGCCAGGTAAAGCGCGCAGCTTGCGCAAAAGCGCTATATAATCGCTGTGGTCGGCATCAATATTGGGGCACGGCTTGGGGAACAGGCACTGTCTGTCCTTGCACACGCCGTATTTCAGCTGCTTGGCACAGGAAGGATGGCGGAAGTTGGCTGTAGGGCCGCCAACGTCATGGATATATCCCTTGAAGCCGTCCAGCTGCGTCAGAATTTTAGCTTCGCGCAGAATAGATTCATGGCTACGCGCCTGAATGATGCGTCCCTGATGCGCATGAATAGCGCAGAAGGAACAGCTGCCGAAGCAGCCTCTGCTGCTTACCAGGCTGAACTGAACCTCCTCCAGCGCCGCAACGCCTCCCTTGGCATCGTAGCTCGGATGCCACTTACGCATATAAGGCAAATCATAGATAGCGTCCATCTCCTCCATCGTCAGCGGGAAGATGTTCGGATTCTGTACGATATATTTCTTCTGTCCCTTTTGGACTACGATTTTGCCATAAAACGGATCCTGCTCCTTGCTCTGCAGCTTGAAGGCTCTGGCAAATTCCTTGCGGTCGTCCTTGATAGCACTCCAGCCGGGAAGCTCCACATATTCCTCGTCAGGCAGAGTGTCGGACATATAGGCCGTACCGCGGATGTAATGCATATCCTCGGCGCTGGCACCGCCTGCCAGATAATCGGCAATTTCCATAATCTGCTTTTCGCCCATGCCATAAACCAAAAGGTCCGCACCGCTGGCCTCCAGAATAGAGGGCATCAGCTTGTTTTCCCAGTAGTCGAAATGCACAAAACGGCGCAGGCTGGCTTCAATGCCGCCGATAATTACAGGCATATCCGGCCACAGCTGCTTGACGAGCTGCGCATAAACGGCCGTAGCATGGTCGGGACGCTGTCCCACAGCACCGCCTGCGGTATACTTGTCGACAGCACGCTCATTTTTGGCTGCCGTATAACGGCACAGCATGGAGTCAAGGTTGCCGCCGGAAATAAGCACGCCCAGCCGCGGCTTGCCCAGCTCTGCCAGATATTCTGCTTTATCCCAACGCGGCTGGCACAGCATAGCTACCTTGTAGCCCTGCGCCTCCAGCACACGGCAGATTACTGCCGGACCGAAGGAGGGATGGTCTACATAGGCATCGCCGCTGATAAACAGAAAGTCAATCTGCTCCCAGCCACGCTCGGCTATTTCCTGAGCTGAAATCGGTAAAAACTGTTTCATTAAAAACTCCTGAACAAATTATTATTTCTTCTTATCGGCCTTCACTTCGCCGGCAGCCTGTGGCTGCTGCGGCTCCGCCTGCTTAACCTCAGCCTGCGGCTTCGGTTCCTCTGCCTTCGGCGCAGGTGCGGCTGCAGCGGGCTGCGGCGCTTCCTCTACTGCGGCAGCAGGTGCGGCCTTGGCTTCAGGCTGCGGTGCAGCCTCCTCTGCCTTAGCTGCGGCTGCAGGCTGTGCGGGAGCGTTGCGCAGATAAGTCTTGACTGCCACGCCATGCTCGCCCTTCAGGTCAACAGCCTCGCCGTTCACCTTGATGCGTACAACACCGATGTTGCCATATTTGACAATCAGCTTATCCTTAGCCTCGAAATGCTTGCTTTCCTTAGCATGCAGAATCCCGGCAAAAAGCTCCTTGCCGTCGGCACTTGCCTCCAGCCAGCAGTCACCTTCAGCCTCCAGGTCAACGGTAACCTTGTCCAGCACTGCGGGTGCTTTAGCTTCAGGCTTAACCTGCTCGGTCTGCTTGGCCTCATCCTTAGGCATATTTTTAAAATAGTTAATCGTAGCGGGAATAGCAAAATAGCCTGCCGTGAGCACCGCTACCGCTGCCAAGCCTGCCAGGCACTGCTTCATCGGCAGCTTCGGCAAACCCGGCATTTCAAAGCGGCCTGTACCGCTGCCGATATCACGCTTATCCTTCAGCTGGATGTTGAGGCGGACCTTTTCCACCTCGCGGATACCCTTGCTGCGTACAGCCTCTGCCGCCATACCGGCAGCACTTGCTTTATATTCATTAACAAGCTCCGGACCGTTCAAGCCCAGATAATTACCGTAGTTGCGGATTATTCCCTTCAGGAAAACCTCGCCCGGAGTCTTGTCATATTCGTCATTTTCTACAGCCTGCAGATAACGGCTGCGGATACTGGTAGCCTTTTCGGCATCAGCAAGAGAGATACCCTTGGCTAATCTTGCTTCTTTCAAAATTGCGCCGACAGTCTTTTCCTTATCATCCATTTTGCCTGCACCTCCGCTTATTCACGGCGCAGGAAGCGTTCCTCTGCTTCCTTACGCGACATTATAACCTCTCGTGGCTTGCTGCCTACAGATTGACCGACAATGCCCAGCTCCTCCATGGTATCTACCAGACGCGCCGCACGCGTATAGCCTATGCGGAAGCGTCGCTGCAGCATGGAGCTTGATGCCTGCCCCATGTCCAGCACAAGGCTCAGGGCATCCTCAAAAAGCTCATCCTCCGCAGGCGCATTGGAGCCTGCATCCTCGGCATTATGGCCTTTATTATCACATTCCAGCTCCTGCTCTGTTACTTCTTCGCTGTAATTTACAGGAATGGACTGCTTGATAATGAAATCTACTATTTTATTCAGTTCATCATCGCTGACGAATGCTCCCTGCACACGCACGGGCTTGTTGTAGCCCATGGGGTAAAAGAGCATATCGCCCTTGCCCAGCAGCTTTTCGGCACCGCCCATATCAATAATGGTGCGCGAATCTGTCTGCGAGGATACGGCGAAAGCAATACGCGAAGGAATATTCGCCTTGACGATGCCTGTAATAACATCTACGGACGGACGCTGGGTTGCCAGAATTAGATGGATACCGGCAGCGCGGGCCTTCTGTGCCAGACGCAGGATGGCATCCTCCACATCAACCTTGGCTACCATCATCAGGTCTGACAGCTCGTCGATGATGATTACGATATAGGGCATCTTTTCGGCGGCCTGTGCGTTATATGTTTTGATGTCACGCACACGGCTGTCGGCAAACGCCTTATAACGGCGCTCCATTTCCGCTACCGCCCAGTGCAGCGCGCTGGCTGCCTTTTTCGGCTCGGTGACAACAGGTGTCAGCAGATGCGGAATACCGTTGTAATTAGACAATTCTACGACCTTAGGGTCGACAAGAATCAGTTTAACCTCGTCCGGGGTAGCACGGTACAAAAGACCGGCGATAATCGTATTGATGCACACCGATTTACCGGAGCCCGTGGAGCCTGCTACCAGAAGGTGGGGCATTTTCGCAAGGTCGGCGGAAATAATATCACCGCTGATATCCTTGCCCAGACCGATGCACAGATGCTCCTTGGCATTGCGCACACTGCCTGCCTCCACAACCTCACGGAAGCACACGGGATCGTTCTTCGTGTTCGGCGCTTCGATGCCGATGGCGGATTTGCCGGGAATCGGCGCCTCGATACGCACACCGGGAGCAGCCAGACGCAGGGCAATATCATCCGCAAGGTTCACCACCGAGCTTACCTTCACGCCTGCCGCAGGCTCCAGCTCAAAGCGGGTAACCGACGGTCCGCGCGTTACGGCAACAACTCTGGCGCGCACCTTGAAGTCTGCCAAAGTCTGCTCCAGCACCGCACATTGGTCCATGATGTCCTTCTGATAGGTGGACGGGTCGCTGGCCTTCGGCGTATCAAGAAGCTCCAGCGGGGGCAGCTGATAGCTGCTCGCGGCCTGCGCTTCAGGCTCATATGCTGCTGCAGTCTGCGGAGCAGGCGCCGCTGCGGCAATTTTATCTGCGCTGTCAAAAATCGTTACGGCCGGCTTCTCCGGTTCGGGCTCAGGCTGCGGCTCTGCCTTGGCAGGCACTGCAAACACTTCCGCCTGCTCCTCGCGATAGGTATTGCGGATTACGGAAGCAGGACGCTCCGGCTCAGGCTCGGGTTCGGCAGCCTGCGGCTCGGCATCATCCAAAAAGCGGCTGTCCGGCTCGTAATCATCGTCATAATTGATAATCGGTCTTACAATGACCTCGGGTTTGGACTGCTCCCATTCGGGCAACTGCACCGGGTCACGCTCTATTTCCTCTTTTAAAGGAGATTTTTCGTAAACGCTCTTGTTTTTCGTAAAGCCCAAAATGCTTCTGAAGGCACTTTTCTTCTGCACGCCCTCGTTGAAGGCATCAAACTCGGGGCTGGTATAGTTGCTGATAACATTATCCGCGGGAGCGGCATGCTGTTGAGGCGCGGCACTCTTGCGCTTGAACACAGTCCTAGGCGCAGGCTCCGGATGCACACGCTCCTCCCCCACCTTGTCGTCGGGACGCACCAACGTCAAATCGTCGGAGGTCAGGTAATCCTGCCACAGCTCCCACCATTTGCGCAGCGGCAGCACCAGGCCAAGCAGCCACAGCCAGCCTAAGGCAAGAATAATATAAACCGTTACATCACCGGCAAAGGAACGCAGCAGCTTCAGCAAAAGGCCGCCTATAAAACCGCCGCCATCCGCTATCAGCGAAGGCTCCAACTCAGAGCCAACAGGCACAAAAACATGATGAGCTGTGCCTGTAAGGCACAGCGTCACCAAAGTAAAAATTAATGTTCTCTTGTTAAAAACACCAAATTGTCCTCTAAGCAGCTGCCAGGACGCAGCAAAGAAAGCCAAAGGCAGCAAAAAGATACCCTTACCCAGCAAATGCTGCTCCACCAGATAAGCATAATGCATTACGCCGTCCTCAGCCGTCATAAGAAGAGCGGCTGCAAACAGCAGACCCATAAGCAGGCAGACAACGCCGACAGGGCGCGAGTAGCTTCTATTCTGTTGCTTCCTTCTTCTTTCCTTGCGCAAGATAAGACAACTCCTAAAATCGCAGCTGCCGGCAGCCATACTTTATCAGCTGACTGCTGACAACCGTTCACAAAAAAACTATTCACTAATCACTAGTCACTGAAAACTATTAAATCTCCATGATAATCGGCAGAATCATCGGACGGCGGCGGGTTCTTTCGAACAGGAAGCGTCCCAAAGAATCACGCACGGTAGACTTGATTGCCGACCATTCGGAAACATTGTTTTCCTCGCAGCGGTCAAGCGCAGCCTGCACCTTATCGCGTGCTTCATCCATCAGGTCCTCGGCCTCGCGTACATAAACAAAGCCGCGGGAAACGATATCCGGACCGGAAACTACATGGCAGGATTCCTTGTCGATGGTTACAACAACAATCATAATACCGTCCTGAGAGAGCTGACGGCGGTCGCGCAGTACGATGTTGCCTACATCGCCGACACCCAGGCCGTCAACCAGCACCTTGCCTGCAGGCACCTTGCCGTTAATGGTAATGCTGCTCTTGGTCAGCTCGATAACGCTGCCGTTTTCACCGATAACAATGTGATCTGCCGGCATGCCCAGGGATTTTGCCAGGTTAGCATGCTTAACCAGGTGACGGTATTCACCATGCACAGGCATGAAGAAACGCGGACGCACCAGATTGTGCATCATCTTGATTTCCTCCTGGCTGGCGTGGCCGGAAACGTGGACGCCGTTGCTCTTTTCATAAATAACGTCCGCACCCAGCTTGTACAGATGGTCGATAGTACGGGAAACGAGCTTTTCGTTACCCGGAATAGGTGTAGCAGAAATAATTACTGTATCACCGGGCATAATATCAACCTTTTTATGGTCATTCATAGCCATACGGGTGAGCGCGCTCATCGGCTCGCCCTGACTGCCGGTGGTGATAATAACAACCTTTTCCGGCGTATAGTTATGAGTTTCGTCAATATCAATCAAAACGCCCTCGGGAACCTTTAAGTAACCCAGCTCCTTAGCGATATTTACAACATTCACCATGCTGCGGCCGATAACTGCTACCTTACGGTCATACTTCACAGCAGTGTCAATAACCTGCTGAATACGATGTACATTAGAGGAGAAGGTTGCTACTATAATACGGTGCTTGGCATAGCGGAACTCCTCGTCAAAGGTCTGGCCTACCATTTTTTCGCTGGGAGTGAAGCCCGGGCGCTCGGCGTTGGTGCTGTCTGCCAGCAGGCACAGTACACCGCGGTCGCCGTATTCGGCAAATTTATTGAATTCCATAACCTGTCCGTCAACAGGAGTGTGGTCGATTTTGAAGTCACCGGTGTGGATAATAACACCGATAGGAGTAGTAATCGCGATAGCAACAGCGTCGGGAATGCTGTGGTTTACGCGGATGAAATCAAGCTTAAAGGCACCGGCGTTAATCTTGTCACCGGGTTTTACTACGTGCAGGTTTTCGTTGCCTACACCGTTTTCCTTCAAGCGGCCTTGTAAAATACCCAGAGTAAGTGCGGTACCATAAACGGGACAATCAATTTGTTTCATAACATAGGGCAGCGCACCGATATGGTCCTCGTGACCATGTGTCAGAAAGATACCCTTAATTTTATCTTTATTCTCAACCAAATATGTAATATCGGGAATAACCAAGTCAATGCCGAGCATATCGTCTTCAGGGAACATCAGGCCTGCATCAATCAGGATCATGTCATCCCCGTAACGGAATACCGTCATATTTTTACCAATTTCGCCCAAACCACCCAGCGGGATAATCTGGACCTTATGTTGAAATTTACCCAAAAAAAATACACCTCCATTTTTTATTTTACATTCTTCCGTACAAATGTAGAAATTGAATTTGATACTGTGTCCGCACACATACTCTCTACTTTATTATACACTAAATATGGGCTATTGACAAATAGTGATACATATTTTTTGTGAAAAGTTTGTTGCCAAACGGATGATTTTTTGGCAGAGGTAAAGCGCATGCAAAAAAGGGCTGAAGCAATGCGCTCCCCCCTGCTTGACATTCCCCTGTATTTCAAGTACACTTAAACTAAGTTCTTGAAAACCGCAAGTGAGCCTATGCATCAAGCTCATTTACCTGCGGACAATTAAATAAGCAGTATATCCTGCAGATGCATCTTTTCTGCAGAAGCTTAAGCAAGGCCATTTATATTATATGGTACATTCTAAGAGTAGTACGAACTGACGATTTTTTATCGTCAGGGTACTGCTCTTTTTTGTTTTTGCGCTGCTTATGTATTTTTTATTGCATCTGTGTTAAAATGAAAGGAGAGAAACCATGCAAGACCTTCTAACAAAATTTGAGAACCTGACGATCCAAAGTGACTTCATCTTCAAAAAGGTTATGTCGCGCAAGCGTATCTGCAAGCATCTGTTGGAGGAGCTGCTGCAGATTGAGATTGCGGACATCAAGTACCTGGAGGCAGAAAAGACGCTTGAGCCTGAGTACACCAGCCGCGGCATCCGCCTTGATATCATCGTAGCGGACGATAAAAACACGCATTATAATCTGGAGATGCAGGTGAAAAACAATAAAAATCCCGATACGGACACCTACGTCCTGCCCAAGCGTTCGCGCTATTATCAGGCGCTGCTTGATATTGATTTGCTGCAGAAGGGACAGCCGTATGACCTGCTGCCACCGACATTTATCATTTTTATCTGTGTTTTTGATTTCTTTGAACAGGATAATTACGTTTATACCTTTAAAAAGTGTTGTCTGGAGAATCGGGAGTTGGAGCTTCCGGATGAAGCAACTACGATGATTTTGAACACCAAAGGTACGCATGGCGATATTTCTAAAGACATCAAGAGCTTTTATGATTATGTAAACAACCACATTGTAACTACTGATTTCACCAAGCAGATTGACGATGAAATCAGCTATCTCAAATTAGATACGAAAGTGAGGCGAGAATTTATGCTTATGGAAGCACGTTTGTTAGATGAAAGGCGTGAAGGTATTGCAAAAGGCGAAGCTAAAGAGAAACTCGCTACTGCTAAGCGTATGCTGGCTAAGGGCTGCTATTCTCCCGAGGTTATCGCTGAGCTTACAAATTTATCTCTCGCTGATGTGGAAAAGCTGAAGTAAGAGTCTTAAGCACGTAAAGCAAGCCTAATACAAAAATAAAAAATTAAACACAAAGCACTAAAAACCCATGTCCCGCCGAAATCGGCAAGACATGGGTTTTCTGTATTCTCGGTGCACACTTTAAGAGCGTGCGCTATTTTTATTTTATTATCTTCTGCAGTATGCCTGCATCCGCAAGCCTCTGCTTTACTCTTTCTGATACAAATTATAATAATGCCCTTTGCGCGCCAGCAGCTCCTCATGGCTGCCGCATTCCACCACAGCGCCCTCATCAAGCACCACAATCTTGTCCGCATGACGGATGGTGGAAAGACGGTGCGCAATGATCAGCGTGGTGCGTCCTACCGCCAGCTCGTCGAGCTCCTTTTGTATCTGCTGCTCAGTAATATTGTCGAGTGCGCTTGTAGCCTCATCCAGCACTACTACCGGAGGATTTTTGAGGAAGACACGCGCAATCGCCAAGCGCTGCTTCTGGCCGCCGCTCAGCTTCACGCCGCGCTCACCCACCTCGGTGTCGTAGCCAGCAGGCAGCTTTTGAATGAACTCATCCGCCGCCGCAGCCTTCGCTGCCGCCTGCACCTCGTCCGCTGTCGCATCCGGTTTGGCGTAGGCTATGTTGTAGCGCACGCTGTCGCCGAAGAGAAAGACATCCTGCTGCACCAGGCCGATTTGCCTGCGCAACGATTCCTGCGTAAATGCACGGATATCGCAGCCGTCCAGCAGAATTCTGCCGCTCTGCGGCTCGTAAAAGCGCAGTAAAAGGCTGGCAATCGTTGTTTTGCCTGCTCCCGTAGCGCCCACAAAGGCCACGGTTTCACCTGCTGCCACGCTCAGCGAAAGGTTGCGGATAACAGGTCTGCCGTCCGCATAGGCAAAGCTGACGTTATCAAAGGTAATATTACCCTTGCAGGGCGGGCAGATTTTAGCATCCGGTGCATCAATAATCTCGGGCTTTTCCTGCAGCAGCTCATAAAAACGCTTGAAGCCTGCCATGCCGCGCTGATATACCTGAATGAAGCCTAAAAGCTGCATCAGCGGTTTCATAAACAGGCCCACGTAGAGGAAGAAGGCCACCAGCTCGCCGAAGCTCATCAGCCCCTGATTTATCAGCAGGCCGCCCACTACTAATATCGCCACATTGATAAAGTTGCTGAAAAAAATCATACTGCCGACGAAATAGGATGTTATTTTGAAGGATTTTTTGCATACTTTCAGATAGGCATCCGCCTTTTCCATAAACTGCGCCATATCGCTGCGCTCGCCCGCGAAGGCTTTGATCAGACGCACGCCGTTAATGCTTTCCGCAGCCTTGCCCGTTACCTCGCCCATTGCCACACGATTGGCAAAGAAGGCCTTTTTCATGCGCAGGTTGACGAAAACGGTATGCACTGCCTTCACCAGAAGCAGGAAGGCAATAAGGCTGCCCAGCATAGGATTCATGTAAATAAGAATAACCATCGTGCCGCCCATCGTCAGCCCGCAGACGATAAGATCAATCGGCGCATTGCCTGCGAAGCCGTTAATTTCGCTCAAATCGCTTGTGAGGCGCGAAAGCAGCTGGCCGCTTTTGTTTTTATCGTAAAAGCCAAAGGACAGCTTTTGCAGATGGCTGAACAAATCGCGGCGCATGTCGCGTTCCATGGAATAGCTCATGGACTGCGCCCAATAGATGATGCTGAAATGCATGCCGAAGTTTACCAGATACATGGCAAGCAGTGCCGCCGACCATTCAAGGAGCAGCGGCAGATTCTTAAGCGGCAGCTGCTGTTCCAGCATCAGCTTCACTACATAGGGAAAGAACAGCTCGAGCAGTGCGCGCAGCAGCGAGCCTATCACAAGAAAGAGCAAAATGCCCTTATACGGTTTATAATAGCTGAGAAATGTTTTGAACATAAAGCTTTCCTATCCTCTATTCATATATATTCTAAAGCGCGGGCAGCAGCTTTTGCCGATGTGCCTGGCGTAAAACGCTGCCGCGGCGTTATATACTTTCTTTTATGATGATACAGTCTACACTATATAGCAGGTATAAAGTCAATAGGATGTGTTCTTAAATAATATCATAAAGCGAATTATTTGCCAATTGCTATAACGCAAGCGCTTCACTAAAAAACTGCCCTTCTGAAAATTGAAAGGCAGTTTTTTGTGTTGCTTCAGCCTTACTCGGCAAGCAGCTTGCCTGCTTCCGCCAGCTTAGCCATTGCTTCGTCATCAGGAGCACCCAGCGCCAGTACGCCGTCAGCTACAAGTGTCGCACCCGCGTCCTTAACGCGTGCTTCCCAATCCTGCATATAGCTTCCGCCCCAGCCATAGGAGCCGAAGAGCGCTACCTTTTTGCCTGCCAGCTTGCCTTCAAGCTCGGTGAAGAACGGCTCGAATTCGCATTCCTCCAGCACCTCTGCGCCCATTGCCGGGCAGCCCAATGCCAGAGCATCATAGCCTGCAGCCTCGTCAGCAGTGATTTCGCTGGCATTTTTTACAACAGCCTCCGCACCGGCAGCGTTAATTGCTTCTGCAACAGCGTCAGCCATCATTTGTGTGTTACCGGTACCGGTCCAAAAAATTACAGGAATTTGTTTCATGATAGTGTCCTCCTTTTGCTTTAAACTTTACTTTTGATAATAACCCTGGATTTGCTCCAGCAGGAAATCAGCACCCTTTTCGCCCATAAACGGCAGGTGTGTTGCCACTACGCCATTCATAAACGGTGCACTGATGAGCACCTTCATGTTGCTTGCATCTGCCTGCGTGAGCGCCACATCGTCCGCAAAAAGCAGCGTGTCGCGCAGCTCACGGATTTCCTGCAGCCATTCGCCCTCCTCAGCGTAGGCTTCTACATCTGCCGCAGGTTCTGTAATGGCCTTCAGGCTGTGCGCGCACATTTTGTGCGTCACGCTGATGCCTGCCTGTTCCAGAAAAGCACCCACACCCTGCACTAGGTCATAATCGCCCTTAACAGCGGCCTGCCTTGGCTTGCTGCCGCCCATCATAGCAAACATGCTGAGCATGGACATGCCCTTTTCCTTCATTTTGATGCGCATCAGCACCACGGGCTCAGGAGCCTTACCAACTGCTGCGCCTACCTGCTCCAAAAAGCTTACGGTACCGCTGTAGCCGTAGGGAACGGCATAAACATATGGCGTACCGAACTTTTCTTCAAGATATTTGGCAGCGGCAAGGCCTTCGTTGCCCAGCACAATATTTACCTGTGCCTTGCCCATGACCTGCAGCTCGTCTACGCTGGTGTCGCAGCAAAGGCAGGCGTTGCAGCGCAGTCCTAGCGCTTCATCCAACAGGCTCTTTACCTCCCAGATGTCGCTTGCCATGCGGTAGCGCCACGCAGAGGCGCCGATGATGTTGTACACGCCCGCCTCCT
>ENA-OUQC01000933-OUQC01000933.1-human-gut-metagenome-genome-assembly--contig:-NODE-933-length-17409-cov-3.454247_pt1 | contig 17409 bp, 15 predicted proteins | sample MGYA00237942_ERZ548815 | MGnify/ENA primary metagenome ERZ548815 (study PRJEB26490, sample SAMN05194722) | human gut metagenome | biome: terrestrial biome; feature: human-associated habitat; material... | reverse complement strand
CCCCGCCGATACCGTTCCTCTGCGGGGCGCGGATCATATATCAAGCTTTTTAACTTTCTTTTTTATGCGGTGCAGATCGGACAGCATTTTCAGCGCGTCCCCCGCAAGATGTACTTTTGAGGCACGGTGATTTATGACCGTGACCGGTATTTCGCATATGTCGATCCCCATTTTCTGCGCTATCTTTATGACCTCAAGATCAAACGAAAATCCGTCGGTGGTGCAGAGAGAGAATATCTTTCTGGCGCAGTCGCCGTCAAAAGCCTTGAAGCCGCACTGCGAATCGGACAGCCTGAATCCCGCAAAGGCGGCAATGACCTTTATATACGCCTTGGACGCGACACGCCGCAAAAACGTGTAGCTGCCGTAGCCGTCGGCGCTGAGATTTCTCGAGCCGACCGCCGCCGCCTCTCCGCCGCCGATGACTTTCGCCGCCTCAAATATCACATCCGTACCGTAGGCAAGATCGCAGTCCGTGTATATAACGCAGTCGCCGACGGATGCCTCCACCGCCGTGCGCACCGCCGCACCCTTGCCGCGGTTATTTTCGTAGCCGACAACGCGAAAGCGGGAGTAGCCGCATTTTTCAATATGGCCGCGAAGCAGCTCTGCCGATCCATCGTCGGAGCCGTCGTCACAGAAAATGACCTCGTAGTCATATTCGGACCGGTGCGCTTCCATGGCGCGAAAAAGCGTATCTGCCGCGCTGCGGCAGATAGAGCTTTCGTTGTACATGGGTATGCATACCGATATTTTCATGTGTTTTCGCTCCGTCCGGATCCAAAGATGTCCCGCGCCGCGCATCTGCGGCGCGTTTATTAATTATATGCCTTTTTGTATACCTTATATTCCGCCTCGCAGGTGATACCGAGGCTCTCTAGCGATAAAAGCTTTTCTCTGCCCTCTTTGGGACAGCGAAAGAAAAACGGGGTCATCTCAAACAGTGCCGCGATCATGTCGCCGCCGCAAAGCTGTGCCGTGTACGATACAGTCGACGTATCCAGCAAAGCAAAGCCCTCCGGCGCACTGATATGCGGCTCCGACACCCGCGGTTCGCCGTACAGCACGCAGCGCATCTCCCAGAGATGACGCTTGCCCGACGAGCATATTATAAGAAGCCCGCCCGGTTTCAGGATTCGCAGCGCTTCCTCCCACGGGACAGGCGCAAACATACTGATGACAACATCCGCGCAGCCGCCGCGAAGGGGCATATCGAAGATATTGGCTGCCGCAAATACGGAATCCGGAAAAAGCCCGCGCTCGCTTTTCAATCGCTTTGAGGCACGGTCGGCACCGTATTTTGACGCGTCAAAGCCCGCGAAGCAAACGCTTCTCCCCGCCCCGTCAAGGCAGCGCGCAATATTCAGTGTGTGGTATCCCTCGCCGCAGCCCGCGTCCGCAAACATAACTCTCCCGTCTCCCACGGACAGATTTTTGTCCGCAAGTCTTGCGATCTCGCGGGAGAATTCATCATAAACACCGGTCGAAAGAAATGCGCTGCGGGAGGAAAGCATACGCCGATCATCGCCCGTTTTCGCGTTGGAGGCTTTGCCCGGCGGCAGGAGATTTACATAACCGGAGGCGGCAATATCGTAGCAGTGGCGCCGCGCGCCGCCGCAAACAAGGGAGGAGTCGTCGCGCCGCAGCGCGGCGCGGCATACGGGGCACGCAAGGCCCTCCGGGAAGCCGTACATCCGCCGTTCTCCCGCCGTCATTTTATCACCTCAACGAGCTTTGCGTGCAGGGCGTATCTGCCGTCAGTCGCACCGTTCGTGCAGGTGGAAAGAGTTATCATAGTGTCCCCCGCGGAAAATGTTTCGCTGCACGGCACCTTTGAGTTTGCCACGACCTCGTTTGCAAACTTCAGAAACGCCGCGTCATTGGGGAAATCGGTGCGGTAGTAGAAGTAATCCGATGTTGTGGGATATATCGAAACGGGCTTGTATATAAACACTCCGTCCATTGTGTATATATAAATTTTGTGGTTTGCAAAGAAATCCGCGTCGAGATATTTCGTAACATCGTGGAACATGGAGCTTTTGCTGCCCGCCACAGCCACAACGTTATGACCGTATATGACGGCGTTGTAGTTGTCCGTCAGAACATCCTTTGTGTTGTAGTCAAGGAAGATCGAGCCTATGGGCAGCGCCTCACCGGTGTAGGCGTGGTCAAGATAATAGTCGTTGTCCGAGCCGCGCATCACGGGGTGGTCGATAGTGGTGCCCTCGGCGTATATCCAGCCGTAAACATCGGGGTTTTTCGCCTTAAGCGCCGTAAGGCTCGCCTTCATTGCCGCAAGCTTTTCGGCATATTCGCTGTTCTGACTGTTGCTGTCGGCGCTTTTGCCCTGCGCGATGCGGTCATACAGAGAGAGCATGGCGTTGTCGCCGCCTATCATCGCGAGAGCGGACGGGTGGTTGAAGGATTCCGCGCTTTCGGTGTTGAAATCGGGGCGCTCAAACTCTGCGTCGTTGTATACCTTGGAGCCGTCTATCTTGCCTTTTATGTTTTTTGCCAGCATGACGATGCAGACTGCGGCGATTGAGGCAAAAACGACCAGAAGCGCTATCTGCAAAACGTTTGCAAATCCGCCCCTCCCCCGCTTATTCTGTTTTTTCCCGCCGTCGGCGCTCCTTACGGGCGCGCCGTGCGCGCCGTCTTTATCTGACACTATAATATCCTCCGCAGTCAGCTCTTTTGCAGAAAGTACAAAATCATTTTCGGTAAAATCGGGATCCTCGGGGATAGGAACGTCCGGCGCGGGAACACAGGCGAGACGGTCGTATTCGTCAAAATCGTCATCTTCGTCCCCCGCTTTATCGGAGTCTGCGCTCCCTGCCTCGTTGCTGCCGATCATGTCGGCGCTTTCTGTACCGTACGCCGCCGTATCCGCAGTGCCGCCCTCTGCATCCGCACTCACGGTTGCGGTGCGCTCTGCCGCATTTTCACTGATCGGCGCGGCGTTTTCCTCCGCAGCCGCGCTTTTCGGCGCGGCGCCGGTCGCGTCGGCGACTGCCGCCGCGAGTTTTTCTTTCTTTTCTTTTTCGGCGGACTTTGCCGAAGCAGCGCCCGTATTTTTTCCCGCCGCGCCGCCCGTTTTTATATTTTTACGGTCTGTCGGGCGGGACTGCGCGCGCGCCGCGCCGTTCTTTGCGCTTTTCGCACTTTTCTTCTTTTTGCTGCCGGACACGCCGTCTCACCCCTTCTTGCAGTTTCTATGTCACCATTATAATATATTTTAATGTGAATACAATAGTTTTTGTGTAAACATTTTTTCGCCGCGCGGCGGAAAACTGTTGCAAAATTTCAAAACAGTGGTAAAATAGTTTCATAAATATCAACCGTACCCGCCGCCTGCGACGGGATTTTCGGTTTTGTGCAAAGCGGGAGACTTTCAATGACGGCTGACATTTTCGAGCTTTTCAAAAAAATATCAAAGCACGACGGAGAAAATTCCGCCGCACCCGAATTTATCATAGCGGGGCTCGGAAACCCCGGCGCGGAGTATGCGAAAACACGCCACAACGCAGGCTTTATCGCTATGGATTTTATTTGCTCCGCCCTCGGCACGGAGTGCCGCCGCTCGCGCTTTTCGGCGCTGACCGGGCGGGCAGTCCTCGGCGGGCACAGCGTGCTTCTCATGAAGCCGCAGACATACATGAATCTGTCGGGCGAGGCAGTGCGCGACGCGGCGGCGTATTACAGGATCGCGCCGGAGAATATCATCGTCATAAGCGACGACGTAAATCTTGACATAGGTCATATGCGCATACGAAAAAAAGGCTCCGACGGCGGACAAAAGGGACTTTACAGCATCATATATCAGCTTTCCAGCGATGCTTTTCCCCGCATACGCATAGGGGTCGGCAAAAAGCCGGAAGGATACGACATGAAGGACTGGGTGCTCTCGCGCTTTACGGACGCGGATCTCGAAACGATGCGTCCCTGCTTTGAGGCATGCGCCGACGCGGCGGCGCTTATAATGGATAATAAGATCGAAGCCGCCATGGGAAAATACAACGGCATGAGCCCGGAAGACCGATAATAAATACTTTTTTCTACCCGAACTACCGAAACGGAACTTGTATATGAACAACGAAACTCTGCTGCTTTCCGTACTTCGCGAAAGCCGTGAATACAAAGCTCTTACAGACGCGCTGGGTGCCGCAAAGCGGCAGGCATCTCCGCGTCCTTTTGCCGTTACCGGACTTTCAGAGGGAGCCTCTCCCCTTCTGCTCTGCGCGCTTGCGGGGGATACCGTTGCCTCGGGCGAGCGCGTACTCATACTCTTTTCCTCCGAAAAGGACGCAGCCGACACCGCTGCCCTTCTCGGCGCACAGGGGATTTCCGCCTGCCATTATCCCGCCCGCGATTATAACTTCAATATAGCCACACCCTCCCGCGAGTGGGAGCACCGCCGTCTTTCGGTGCTCTCCCGCCTTTTGTTCACGGAAGAGCCCATGGCGATATGCGCAACGGCGGAGGCGGCGCTGCAGATAACCGTTCCCCCGGAGGAGCTTATCCACCTTTCTCTAAACATCGACCCCGCGCGCCCCGTTGATCTTGACAGGCTGTGCGCCGTGCTCGGCGCCGGAGGGTACTCCCGCGTGGAGCTTGTAGAGGGCTCCGGACAGTTTACGGTGCGCGGAGGCATTGTGGATATATTTCCGCCCGCGGACGCGCCCCTTCGCATAGAGCTTTTCGGCGACGAAATAGACCGCATGGGGTATTTCGACCCAGCGACACAGCGCTTTACGGAAACTATCGACAAGCCCGTGCTCATACCGCCCGCCCACGAGGTGGTGCTGACCGACGACAGGCGCCGCCTTATTGACGGTGCGTGTGAAAAGCAGCTGAAGGTGCTTGCGGCAAGAAATGATGCGGATATGCACGCCGTGCAGACCCTTATGCAGGAGCAGGCGCTTGTACGCGGCAGTGCCGACATCGGATTTGCCGACAAATACCTGCCGTTTATATACCCGGAGGCAGACTGCCTTTTCGACTATTTCGATGGCATTTGTGTTCTGAACGATTCCGCCGCCGTGCGCGAGCGCGCAAAAGCTGCGGAGCAGCTGACGCTTCAGTCCGTTGCGGACATGGCGGCGTCCGGCGAGCTTTATACAAAGTCCTCGGGGCTTTATATAAACCCCTTTGAGCGCGTTGAAAAGGCGCTCGGCGTTATGCCAGGAGTTCTGCTCGACCCATTTGCCAGAAGTCACCCGGGCATGACCGTCGGCGCGGAATTCAACTTTCAGACAAGGCATATCCCGCCCTATGCGGGCAACACGGCGCTTATGCTTGAAGATCTTTCGGGCTTTGTGGGCGGCGGATACCGCTGCGCCGTGCTTTGCGCAAACGAGACGGAGGCCGCGGGACTCGCGAGATCTCTCTGCGAGAGCGGCTGCACCGCCGCCGTTTATAAGGAAGGCGGAGAGGCGTTCTGGCAGGAGGGCAAAAACAAAAAGTATCCCGTTGCTCTTTTATACGGCGAGGGCGTGCCCGGCTTTGAGCTTATAAGCTCCCGCTTCGCGTGGCTGAATTATTCCGGCACGGCGTCGGGAACATCAAGATTTATCAGCCGTCACCGCGGCAAAAAGCACAAGTCCAAGACCCGCAGCATCATGTCGTACAGCGATCTGGAGACAGGCGATTTCGTAGTCCATGAGGCATACGGCATAGGTCAGTTCATGGGCATTGAGACGCTCACCGTTGACGGCTCGGAGCGCGACTATGTGAAGATAAAATACGCCGGAACGGATCAGCTTTTTCTGCCGGTGGATCAGCTTGACCTTGTGTCGAAATATATCGGCGCGGGAGCGGACGGCACGGTAAAGCTTTCCAAAATGGGCGGCGTTGACTGGAACCGGGCAAAAAGCCGCGCCAGCGCCGACGCAAAGGAAATGGCAAAGGAGCTTATAGAGCTTTATGCCCGCCGCAGACGTGCCGCAGGCATTGCCTTTCCGCCGGACGACGATATGTCGCGCCAGTTTGCCTCGGCTTTTGAATACGAGGAGACGGACAGCCAGCTTGCCGCGATAGAGGATATACGCCGCGATATGGAAGCGCCCTATCCCATGGAGCGCATGGTGTGCGGCGACGTCGGATACGGAAAGACCGAGGTCGCGCTGCGCGCCGCTTTCAAGGCGGTCGAGGGCGGAAAGCAGGTCGCCATACTCGTACCCACGACCATTCTTGCGTATCAGCACTATCAGACGGCGCTCAGCCGTTTCCGCGGATTTCCCGTTACCATAGACATGCTCTCACGCTTCCGCACAAAGGCGCAGCAGGCTGTGTCCCTGCGCAAGCTGAGGCGCGGAGAGACGGATATCGTTATCGGCACGCACCGAATTATTTCCCGGGATATAGAGTTTCACGATCTGGGACTTGTCATCATCGACGAGGAGCAGCGCTTCGGCGTTGCCCAGAAGGACAGACTCAAAGAGATAGCCATCGGCGCCGATATACTGACGCTTACCGCAACGCCCATACCGCGTACGCTGAACATGGCGATGGGCGGTATCATGGACATGAGCATACTGGACGACGTGCCGGGACTTCGCTCTCCCGTGCAGACATACGTTATGGAGCATGACGACGGCATTATCGCCGAGGCGATACGCCGTGAGCTTCGCCGAGGCGGGCAGGTATTCTACCTGAACAACGACATTGAATATCTGTACACGCTTTCGTCAAAGCTCTCCCGCGAGATACCCGAGGCGCGGGTCGCCGTTGCCCACGGGCGTATGGACAAGGAGGAGCTTGAGGACATCTGGGCGGCACTTGTGCGCGGCGAGGTGGATGTGCTCGTCTGCACAACCATAATCGAAACGGGTGTTGACGTGCCCAACGCAAACACGCTTATAATCGAAAACGCGGACCGCTTCGGTCTCTCTCAGCTTCATCAGATACGCGGCAGAGTCGGCCGCAGCAGCAGACGCGCGTATGCGTATTTCACATATCCGAAAATGAAGCAGCTTACGGAAGTTGCCGACAAGCGTTTGCGCGCCATGAAGGAATATGCCGCGTTCGGCGCGGGATTCAAAATAGCGCTGCGGGACCTTGAAATACGCGGTGCGGGCAATCTTCTCGGTGCTCAGCAGCACGGTCACATGGAAGCCGTGGGCTATGATATGTATGTAAAGCTGCTTGAAGAAGCCGTCCTTGAGGAAAAGGGCGAAAAGAAGGAAAAGCGGGCAGACTGCGCCGTTGTCATGAAGTGCGACGCAAATCTTCCCAAAAGCTATATCCGCGATTCCTCACAGCGCATGGAAATGTACAAAAAGATCGCCCGGATCCAGTGCGACGACGATTTTTCCGATATGATAGACGAGCTTTGCGACCGCTTCGGCGAGCCGCCGAGAGCCGCCATGAACCTTTGCCGCATTGCCCTTGTGCGCGGGCTCGCCATATCGTGCGGGATAATCCGCGTTGAGGAGAGGGAAAAGGATATTTTCATGTCATGCCCCCGCCCCGATCTTTCCGCCGTCAGCTCGCTCGGCGAAAAATACAAGGGCTGCGTGCGCGTCATTCCCGGAAATCCCGCCGCAATGGTGCTGAAAAAAGAAAAAGGCATACCCTGCACCGACAGAGTCTCGGACTTCCTCGGCGACTATATTGCCGCCATGGGCGACGCAAAGTACTAAAATTATCAGAAAATTCACAAAAAGCGCTTCGGTGCGTACTAAAATAATAAAAAACGCACCGAACCGCCGCGGCAAAACAAAAACGGAGAACATATTATGAAACGAAAGATCGCCTCTATTATACTTTGCGCGGCAATGCTTTTGTCCTGCGCTGCCGCTCTTTCTTCCTGCGGCGGCGACAGTACTCCGGCGGTGATGACCCTTGACGGCAAAACCGTTACCGCCGCCATGTACCACTACTGGGCGTCCGAGGCGAAGGGCAGCTATATTTCCTCATACGACGATGTTAAAAACACGGACGAATACTGGGCGTCCGAGATAACCGACGGCAAAAGCGCCGCCGAGTATTTCGATGAAATGACGCTTGACAGCATAAAAACAAACCTGTGCGCCATGAAGCTTTTCGACGATTACGGGCTGTCGCTGTCCTCATCGGAAAAGAGCAAAATTTCCGATTACCTCAGCGATCTCGTCAAGGAATACGCCGACGGCAGCCGCAGCACCATGAACACTTTTCTCGGCGAATACGGCGTAAATCTCAAGATCCTCGAAATGATATACCGCGACGAGGCAAAGCTTTCAAAGGTGTATGACTGTCTCTACGGGGACGGCGGCACGGAAGCGCCCACGGACGATGAGCTTGAGCAGTACTACAACGATTTTTACGTTCATTTTCAGCTTATATACATAAACAATGCGTATCAGTACGTAAGAGACAGCGACGGCAATATGGTCACCGATGACGACGGGTACTACAAGACCGAGGATATGAATGCATCCGACAAAGCGAAAAAGGACGCCGCGATCGCAGAAGTCAAAGGCGCGCTCGACGCGGGCGGCGATTTCGACAGCCTGTACGAAAAGTATTCGGAATTCAAGGATTATGCGAGCGGCTTTTACTACTCAGCGTCGCAGCAGTACAGCGATCTTCTTTACTACAAGCTAATAAGCGCGGTCACCGCCGTCGGCGAGGGCGAGATCGCCGCGCTTGAGACCGATACCGGTACATATATAATGAAACGTCTGCCTCTCGACGCAGGCGCGTGGAGCAAAAGCGAAAACAGCGACTTTTTCCCCGAAAGCGGCGACAATACTTACAGATCAAGCGTCGCAAATTACAAATTCCGTCAAAAGCTCACCGCAATGTACGACGACATAACCGTTGACGAGGACGCGATCGCAGAGTATTCCGTCACGAAAGTGACGCCGTATTATTCGGCATACTGATATATTGATACATATCGAAATTTGAAATTTTTATCCGAAAGGAATGATATAAAATGTTTGATGCAGAAAAAGTAAGGGACGCGTGTGTTGCATGGATACGCGATTTCTTTGAGGAGAACGGAAAAGGCTGCAACGCCGTTGTGGGAATATCCGGCGGCAAGGATTCTTCCGTAGTCGCGGCGCTCTGCGTAAAGGCGCTCGGGCGCGACAGGGTCATAGGCGTGCTTATGCCCTGCGGCTACCAGCACGATATAGACTGCGCGCAGCTTCTCGTTGAGCATCTGGGCATCAGAAACTATACCGTCAATATCGAAAAGGCGGTCGACGGACTTATCGGCGCGCTGCCGCAGGAGATGGAAAAGAGCGCGCAGACAACGCAGAATCTGCCCGCGCGCATCCGCATGGCAACGCTTTACGCCGTAAGCCAGTCCAACAACGGCAGAGTCGCAAACACCTGCAACCTCAGTGAGGACTGGGTGGGCTATGCAACGCGCTACGGCGACGGCGCAGGCGATTTCAGCCCCCTTGCGCACCTTACGGTGGATGAGGTTAAGAAGATCGGCGCATCCCTCGGTCTGCCCGAAAGACTTGTTCACAAAACGCCTATCGACGGGCTGTGCGGCAAGACGGACGAGGACAATCTGGGCTTTACCTATGCTGTGCTTGACAGATATATCCGCACCGGCGAGATCGACGACGAGACCACAAAGGCACGCATCGACAGAATGCACGAGCTGAATCTGTTCAAACTGCGTCCCATGCCCGCGTTCGAGCCCGAACTCTGAGGATAGGTAACAGCGGGGCTGGGCGCCCCGCAGGGAAAACGATTTCGCGGGGCTCCTCGCCCCGCATCCCGGCATGGGGGAATAGGAATATATGCGAGGCTCCGCCTCGCGCTCCGACCGTGAACCATTATATATGGGGCTTCGCCCCATGCCCCACTCGGGGACTTTTCTCCCCAAAAGTCCCCGAGACCCGAAAAAACCAAACTGCATAGGTTTCAGGCTATCAAATAAAGATAGCGAACAAGGCTGCCGTCGGCAGCCTTGCTTTTGCGTTGACAAAGCATTTCAAACTTTGTGGTCAGCTTACCGAACTTAAGTAAAAAGGACGTGAAGGGACTGCTTTTTCGATTTCGGAAGCCGAAAGCCGGCGTCCGTCCGCGGCTTCAACACTTATGCCTCTGGGCCAAAAAGAGAAGACCGCCGTAGGCGGTCTTCTCTTTTTGGCTGGGATAGTTGGACTCGAACCAGCAAAGCGGGAGTCAAAGTCCCGTGTGTTACCGTTACACCATATCCCAATACTGTATTATTATATGCCGTATATCGGCTTTTGTCAGTATATCATGTTTCGCCGCGGTTGTCAATACAAAGACTTGCCCGGCGCGGCGGGCAGCTGTTTCGCGAATGCCTTGCGGTGCCGCGGGCGCAGCACCGTTCCGCTGCGGCGATCGGTCGGGCAGCCGTTTCCCCGCGGCGCGGGGCGGGCTGCTCTTTTCGGCATCTGATTTCCGCACCCGGGATCCGGCAGCTTCTCCTGCGGCGTGCGGGCAGGCTGATGACGCGCTTTTTTCGCACGTCGCGGCGTTTTTTTCGCGGCGCGCGGCGCCTCTGCCGATACATGCGTTTTTACAGCTTCGACGGCGTATTTATATTGACAAAAAGCGCTTGTTGCGTTACAATATAAGGTATAAAACTGTACCCTGGAGGTAATGCGGTGTCGAAACCGATCGTTATAACTTTTGCCAATCAGAAGGGCGGGGTCGGCAAGACCACATCCGCCGTAAATATTGCCGCATGCGTTGCTGCCATGGGCTACAGGGTGCTGCTTTGCGACCTTGACCCTCAGGGAAACTCCACGAGCGGTGTCGGCGTCAGCAAGAAAAGTCTGCACTTTTCTACATATGATGCGCTGCTCGGCACGTGCGACGCCCGCCGCTGCGTTGTAAACACTGCGTATCCCAACCTCTCACTGATGCCTTCCACCATTGATCTGGCAGGCGCGGAGATCGAGCTTCTTGAAGTCGAGGGACGGGAGTATGCTTACAGGCGCGCTCTTGAGGCGGTCGGAGACGGCTTTGACTTTGTATTCACCGACTGTCCGCCTTCGCTCGGCATGCTCACCGTAAACGCGCTTTCGGCGGCTGACGGAGTTGTTATACCCATGCAGTGCGAATACTACTCTCTCGAGGGGCTTTCGCAGCTGATGATCTCAATAAAGAAGGTAAAGCAGCTTTACAACAGAGATCTGTCAATAACCGGCATAATCATCACAATGTACAACGGCAGACTCAATCTTTCGGCGCAGGTCCTGGACGAGCTGAAAAAATATTACGCCGACAAGATTTTCAGAACGCCCGTTGTGCGCAGCGTAAAGCTCAGCGAGGCGCCAAGCTTCGGCGAGCCCATATACTACCACGACAAATACTCCAAAGGCTCAATTGCCTATATGGAGATCGCAAAGGAGCTTGTTGCGCGGGTGAGATGACGCCCGACGTCCGCTCCGTGCGGCTTTCGGCGGCGGGCGCGGGAGCCCGGCGGCACGCCGCAAACATAAAATTACAAAAGAGGTTGTGACCTATGGCAAAAAAACCTGCCCTCGCCAGAGGACTTGATTCAATATTCTCGGATAATACTCCGTCGGACGGCGGCAGCGGAGGAGTGCTCAAGCTGCGGATCTCCGATGTTGAGCCCAAAAGCGATCAGCCCAGAAAGGATTTCGATCCCGAGGCGCTGTCGCAGCTTGCGGATTCCATTGCCGCAAACGGTGTTCTGCAGCCTATCCTCGTGCGCGAGGTCGGCAGCGGGGGAATGTACCAGATAATCGCCGGCGAGCGCCGCTGGAGAGCTTCAAAGCTTGCGGGGCTTCTTGAAATACCCGCCATCGTTATGGATGCCGACGATCTGACAACGGCTCAGATAGCGCTTATAGAAAACATACAGCGCACCGATCTGAATCCTTACGAGGAGGCGTGCGCCTACCGCGATCTCGCCAAAGGCTTCGGGCTGACGCAGGAGGAGGTCTCGGCAAGGCTCGGAAAATCCCGCAGCGCCGTTGCAAACTCTCTGCGGCTTCTCGATCTGCCGGACCCGGTCGCTGAGCTTCTGCGCAGCGGGGAACTGTCCGCAGGGCACTGCCGTGCGCTTCTCGGTCTGAAGGATCACGGCGCTATCGAAGATCTTGCAAAAAAAGTCGCCGCAAGAAACCTGTCCGTCCGCGAAACAGAGGCTGCCGTGCGCGCTCTCAATAAGGCTCGCCCGAAGAAGGAAGAAGACGACACAGGTGTGCGCGTTGACTATACAAACGAGCTTGAGCGGCGCGTTACCGATCTGTGCGGCCGATACTGCCGCATAACCTCAAAGGGACGCCGCAAGACCGTGACCGTAGAGTACGGCGGCGAGGACGATCTCGAAGAGCTGCTTTCAGCCATCTGCGGCAAAAATATTACGGAAGAATTAAATTAAGGTTTTAACATAAAGGAGAAAAAAGATGCTTGACATTAAGATCATCAGAGAAGATCCCGACGGAGTGTGCGAAAGGCTGCGCGCAAAGGGCCGCGAGGCTGAGCAGGACATAAAGAGAATACTGGAGCTTGACACGCTTCGCCGCACCATGATCTCGGAAAACGAGGCAAAGAAGGCAGAGCAGAACAGACAGTCCAAGCTCATCCCCGCAATGAAGAAAGAGGGACGCGACACGACCGAGGTTTTCGCCTCCATGAAAGCGCTTTCCGACGCGATAAAGGCAAACGACGCGGCTCTTCAGGATGTGGAGAACGAATACACGTCTCTCATGCTGGGTCTGCCCAATCAGCCCGACCCCGATCTGAAGCCCGGCGGCAAGGAGAACAATGAGCCTCTGCGTTACTACGGCGAGCCTCATCACTTTGATTTTGAGCCCAAGAACCATGTGGACCTCTGCACCGATCTGGGACTTATCGACTATCAGCGCGGCGTAAAGCTCTCCGGCAACGGCTTCTGGATATACCGCGGCATGGGCGCGCGTCTTGAGTGGGCTCTGCTCAACTACTTTATTGACACCCATATCGGCGACGGCTACGAGCTTGTTCTCGTACCTCACATGCTCGGCTACGAATGCGGACTTACCGCGGGTCAGTTCCCCAAGTTCAAGGACGAGGTTTACTGGCTTGAGACGGCGGAGGATGAAAGACGCCGCTTTATGCTTCCCACGGCGGAGACGGCGCTTGTTTCTCTGCACCGCGACGAAATTCTCTCCGAGGCAGACCTGCCCCGCAAGTATATTTCTTATACACCCTGCTTCCGCCGCGAGGCTGGCTCCTACCGCGCGGATGAGAGAGGCATGGTAAGAGGTCACCAGTTCAACAAGGTCGAAATGGTGCAGTACACTCTGCCCGAAAAGTCCGACGAGGCTTTTGAGGAGCTTGTCGCGAAGGCAGAGAACCTTGTAAAGGGTCTGGGCTTCCATTTCCGCACCGTAAAGCTTGCGGCAGCGGACTGCTCCGCATCCATGGCGCGCACATACGACATTGAAATTCAGATCCCGTCCATGAACGGATATAAAGAGGTCTCCTCCGTTTCCAACGCCCGCGACTACCAGGCAAGACGCGGCTCCATCCGCTTCCGCCGCAACGCTACGGGCAAAACGGAGTTTGTTCACACCCTCAACGGCTCGGGCCTTGCTACAAGCCGCATCCTGCCCGCGCTTGTCGAGCAGAACCAGAACGCCGACGGCAGCGTTACCGTGCCCGAGGTGCTTCGCAAGTATATCGGAGTCGATGTGCTCCGCAAGGAAAACAAAAAATGAGTTTTGCCTTTGTTTTCGCATATGAAAATCTGGCATTTTCGGGTTCGTCCATCACGCTGACGGTAATAATCTGGGGCATATACATCGGTCTTGTGGTCGGCTGCATCGCTTCGGCGTACAGCCGCGACTACCTGGGCAGGATAGTGCGGGCGCTTCTCTCGGCGCAGTGCCGTGACGAAAAAAGCGCGGCGAGCGCCGAAAGCCTCGGCATCCGCTGCTCTGCGCCCCTTCGCCGCGCCATGCGCGAGGGCGGAGTTCTTCGCAAGTATATAAGCATCGCAGATCCCGAAGAATGCATAACGGATACGGTGCCCCGCGGCTTTTTCGCGGCAGTGCGCAGATCTTTCGGCGGCAGTGAGAGCATACGCAGGCTCGATCTTAAAGCGGCAAAGCTTTATATCCCCGAAGAGAAAAGATACACGGCGGAGACGAGATATGAGAAAAAGGGTCCGTCGTGGGTTATAGTTGTGCTGATAATCGTTCTCGGCGCGGCAGCAGCAGTGGGCGTAAGCTTTGCGGTGCCGAAGATACTCGATCTGCTTGATCAGGCGATAACGGCTTTCAAAAGCATCGGCAAGGCGTAAGAGCAGCTGATTTTCTCTATCTTTGCGCCGGTATGATCGGCGCGGGTCCCGCTCACAGGATGGCAGCACGGCGGCTGTGATCGCCCGTATGCGGCATGAGCGCGAAACGGACCCCGAGCCGACAAAGGCACAATATCTCAGACACGAAAGGAAGGCGTCCCGATATGAAAAGCGAAAAAACGACTCGGCGCAGGATGAAAAACCGCCCGAGCCTTCGCACCAACATAATACTTATTGTTGTCTGCACGGCGCTTGCCGTCGGTATAACGGCGCTGGTGCTGTACCTTTGCGGCATAAGATATGTGAAATATAATTTTCAGGACGGATTTTCCGTTAAATTTATAGGCATTACGGATATCTCCGGATATCCGAAAAAGGGACGCATTTCATATACCGGCAGCGGCGAGATCAACGGCGTTACCGGCAGCGTCAATTCGGAGAACGGCACCATAGAATACTCCAACGGCGACGTGTACGAGGGCGAGATGAAGGACCTTGTAAAGCACGGCACCGGCAAGCTTACTTATTCCAACGGCGATGTGTACGAGGGCAGCTTTGCCGCCGACAAGCCGGGCGGAGAGGGCAAGCTGACATATGCCGGCGGCGACGTATATGAGGGCGGCTTTGCAAAGGGCAAAAAAAGCGGCACGGGAAAATATACGTTTACGGACGGCAGCACCTATGAGGGCGGCTTTGCCGACGATATGAAAAACGGCGAAGGAAAGTATACCTTTGCCGACGGCAGCACATACGAGGGCAGCTACGCAGACGACGCCAAGAGCGGCAAGGGAATTTACCGCTACGCAAACGGCGACGTCTACGACGGCGAATTTGCCGACGATATGCGCAGCGGAAACGGAACGTACACCTTTGCTTCGGGCGAAGTGTACACCGGAGAATTCAAAAACAACACAATGTGGGGGCGCGGAACCCTGACATACCCGGACGGAAGAACGTACGAAGGCTATTTTGAGGACGGACTTATAGTCCGCGCCGAGGATCAGAACACCGGCAGCGGTGACTCCGCAGCCGACGGAACCTCCGATACGACCGCCGACACGGACGCGTGATTAATTTATCTTCCGGGCGGGAATGCCGACCGACAGAGGCGCATACGCGCAGCCCGGGGCATCTTTCCACGGGCTGACGATCTCAAAAAGCGGGAGGACTGAAAGCAATGCGAAAAACGAAACTTACGCGATGTATCGCGGCGGCGGCAGCCGTCTGTATGCTTGCCGTTCTCTCTTCCCGCGCGCAGGGTCGCCCCGAAATGTACACCTCCGATAATCTTGCGGGCGAGGTATCCCAGTCCGGCGATGAGCTTATGTTTTACTATTACAGTGATGACGAGGGCGGCGCCGTTCTCGACATATGCCGCGAGAGGGGCGGCACACCGAAGCTTATGCAGCGCATAAGCCTTGAAAAAAGCGGTGAATACTACACCGAGCTTGATTTTGAGCTTTCGTTTGACGGTATCGGCTTTGAAGACATGAACTTTGACGGCTCCCCCGATCTGTATCTTCCCCTTTCGGGAGTAACGGAAAATCTTGAGGGCATGGCGTGGCTGTGGGACGGCACGAAAAAGCAGTACGTTCTGAGCGCTGCCCTTTCAAAAATACCGGAGCTTACCGTTGACAGCGCAAAAAAGTGCATATACGGCTGCGACTATTCCGACGGCGGCGAGTCGCGCTCGCGCTATGAGTGGAACGGCGAAAAGCTTATTCGCCGCGATATTGACTGATAAACAGAACTGATAATAAGAGGCTTTTGCCATATGATAAAAGCAGCATATAAATTTCTCATAATCGCCATGGCGGTCGCGACCGCCGCGGGTTTTGTGTTCCTCTGGCACAAATGGAGCACGGAGCGCACTGCCCTCTGGCTCGTTTTCAGCATAATTATATCAGTAGTGGTGGCGCTGGGCATAGTCTTTGCCGCTGCCTCGCTGATTATAATGTCTTTGGGGCTCTGACGCATGCGCCGTCCCCGAAAGGAGTTGTGACAATTGATAAATATAAGTATTAAGCTTCGCCGCGGCGAAAAATTCGGCAATGCGCGCTCTGCAGCCGCAAAGATCGCGCGGGATGCAATGGATGCCGCTCGTGAAGTCGCGTCCGATGTAAAGGGAGCTATGCGAGAAGTCGCGGCAGACGTGAAAGAAGCTGCAGGAGAGGTCGCGGCAGACGTGAAAGAAGCCGTCGGCGAGACGGCAGCCAACGCAAAAGGGGCGGCTGCAGAAGTCGCCGCCGACGCGAAAGAAGCGGCAAAGGAGCTTATGCCGCAGTCCGTTAAGGATCTCTGCACCGAGGCACAGCGCGACATAGACGCTATATGCGAGCGGGACCCCGCGGTAAAGAGCCGTGCCGAGGCAGCGCTTTTGTACTCGGGCTTTCACGCGATAATGGCGTACAGGGTCGCAAACAAGCTTTATAAGAAAGAAAAATATACCTCCGCTCGGCTTATCTCGCAGACGGCGAGATTTCTGACGGGGGTCGAGATACATCCCGGCGCCACTATAGGCAAGGGACTTTTCATAGACCACGGCAGCGGAGTCGTCATAGGCGAGACTACCGTCATCGGCGACAACTGCACCCTGTATCAGGGCGTTACCCTGGGCGGTACCGGCAAGGACTGCGGCAAGCGTCACCCCACTCTCGGCGATAACGTTATGGTTGGCGCGGGCGCGAAAGTTCTCGGCAACTTTACGGTAGGCTCCGATTCAAAAATAGCGGCAGGCGCCGTTGTGCTTGGCCCCGTGCCGGAAAACTGTACGGCAGTGGGCATACCCGCGCACATAGTACGCCGCGACGGTAAGCGCGTTGACAAAATAGACCTCGACCAGGTACACATACCCGACCCCGTTTCTCAGGAGCTGTGCGCTCTCAGCGGAAAGGTGCGCGAACTTGAGGAGAAGGTCAAAGCCCTCGGCGGCGACAGCATTGAGGTCGATACGAGCAAGACAGTTTCCGACTGCCTTGAAAGAGTAAAGTCAAACGGCGGCTGCGGCTGCGGTGCCGACAGTGACAGCGGCGCGGCGGACGGCGCTGAAAGCGAAAGTCTCGGCGGCACAGGCGAGAACGATCCTCAGAATGACGGCGGCGCGGCGGATCGCGATACGGATCAAAGCGGCGGCGGGGAGGAAAACTGATATTTCCACGATAGGCGGCGCC
>ENA-OUQC01000931-OUQC01000931.1-human-gut-metagenome-genome-assembly--contig:-NODE-931-length-17445-cov-3.160897_pt1 | contig 17445 bp, 16 predicted proteins | sample MGYA00237942_ERZ548815 | MGnify/ENA primary metagenome ERZ548815 (study PRJEB26490, sample SAMN05194722) | human gut metagenome | biome: terrestrial biome; feature: human-associated habitat; material... | reverse complement strand
GACAGAAGGGTGGTCTTTTCCGCCCGCCAATACAGAGGTAGAGATGCCGCGCAAGTTCATGCTGTACGCCATTTCGCGTGACTACTACGAATACCTCGTCAGTGTGCTGTACAACAACCCGCTCTCCGACGGGCTGCACGGCGGCATGGTGGACATAGGCGTGAGCGAGCCGATGAAATACTACAACAACATAGACGGCGGAGTGGGCGTATTCGGCACATACACGCTCGACACCAAGGACTTGGACGTGATGCCGCTTCTGCGCCTCTCACAGGAATAACCCGGTCAAATTCCGTCCAGGAAACACGATGCGTTCTCAATTGCGGCGTTTGAGGATGTATGCGCGGGCATCAGCGACTTCCGGCAAGCGCAGTGCGCACGCCAGCGTGACGTACACCACGGCAGCTACCGCAATGCGCAGCACAAGCTGAACCGCTGCCTCGTCCGTCACCAGCGACACTCCCCACCCGGCGGCGAGGGCTGCGGCACTCAGTGCCAACGCCGGCACCATGTCGGCGAGCATATACCGCACGCGGCATGCGGTCTTGCGCGAGGTGAGAAGCAGCACGTACACCCATGTCAGCGCGGAGGCGACCATCTGCCCCCACACCAACGCCTCGACTGTACCGATGAAAACCGTCACCGCCAATGCCGCAAGCATCGTCACGTCCTTGACAGTCTCGACCACCACCAGCGACCCGGCACGCCCGGCTGCGAGCAGGTAATTGTTGTAAACGGAAATGAAGATTATGAACACGCCGCGCAGCGACAGTATCTGGAACAGCGGTATGGCATCGTCCCATTTCGTGCCGAACAGCGTGTGAAACAGCGGCGTGGCTATCATGGCAAGCCCAGCCATGAGCGGCACAACCGTCAGCGCGGCAAACCGGTCAACACGCCGCACATAGCGCACAAACTCGGCAGCGTTGTCCTGGAAGCGTGACAGCAGCGGCACAAAGGTGGCAGTGATAATCTGCGACAGCGACGCTGTCCCCATCTTGCTCCACTTGTCGGCCTGTGTGTACACGCCCAGCATCCCCAGCGACCAACGCCCGATGACGAAAGTGTACAGGTTGAGGAAGAACGTATTGAGCAGCGAGCTGGAAAACACCCCCATGCCCACGCGCCGTATGCTGCGCATAGACTCGCGGCTGAACACCCACACGGGCCGCCACCGCACCGCCAGCCACAGCCAAGCTGTCTTGACGAAAGCAAGGCTGACCGTCTGCCATACCAACGCCCACACGCCCCAGCCCGTCACGGCGAGCCAGATGCCTACCGCGCCTGACACGGCAAGCCCCGCGAGGTTGCTCAACGCTATCTGGCGCACCTCCATCTGCTTCATCAGGCGATTGGTCTGCACAATGCCCAGCGCGTTGAGGATGAACGACAGGAACATCACACGCGACAGCAGCACAAGCCGCTCGCTGCGGAAGAAATCGGCTATCAGCGGCGCGGCAAACCACAAGATTATGTATATCCCCACCGCCACGGCAATGTTGAACCAGAACACCGTGCTATAGTCGCGCTCGTCAGTCTCCTTCTTCTGCAACAGAGCCGCGCCGAAGCCGCTGTCAACAAACACAATGGCGAATGCCTGAAACATGGCTATCACGCCCGTCAGGCCGTAGTCCTCACGCGAGAGCAGGTTGGCAAGCACAACGCCGATGACCGCGAGTGCCACCTGCTGCGACACACGGTCTATCGTGTTCCATTTCAGCGTCCGCGCCGTCCGCTGCTTCAGCGACTGGCCGGGCGCATTGTCTGTATTGCCTCCCATTGCAGTGCAAATATAGCGAATTGCCCCCGAACAGCCAACATTTTCCGCCACAGCCGACCACGCATCTTCGGAAAACGCACCTTTTCAACCCCTCAAAATCGCGGAAAACGCACCTTTTCGAGGGTCATTTTTCGCAGAAAACGCACCTGTCCAAATAAAAATCACTAACTTTGCAGTGTCAAACCAACGACGTTACACAATGCTGTACAGGAAGATAGCCCAGCAGATAGAGGAATATTTGTCATCTGACTCCGACCGGATGCTCGTCATCGACGGCGCACGCCAAATAGGCAAGTCATACATCATACGCAGCGTAGGGCAGAAAATGTTCCCGAACTACATTGAGATAAACATGGAGGAGGACAAGCTCGGCGACCGCGTGTTTGCCGAAGCACGTACTGTCGAGGACTTCTACCTGGCAGTCAGCATGGTTGCCGGCGACAAGATGAAAGACCGCGCCTCAACGCTTGTATTCATCGACGAAATACAGGCATACGACCACTTGCTGACACTCGTCAAGTTCCTGATGCGCGACCGCCGCTTCACCTACATCGCCAGCGGCTCGCTGCTCGGCGTGTCTCTCCGCAAGACACAGTCGCTGCCGCTCGGCAGCCTCAAGGTACAGCACATGTACCCCATGGACTTCGAGGAGTTCCTGTATGCCAACGGCGTAGGCGAGGCGGCAGTGCAGACCATGAAGGAATGCTTCGACAGCAACGCCTCGCTGCCTGACGCTATACACGCACGGATGCTGAACCTGTTCCGCAAATACCTGCTCGTCGGCGGTCTGCCTAAAGCCGTTGCCTCATACGTCGAAGACAAAAACATCGTCGAAGTGCGTGACATACAGCGTGAAGTACTCGACTTGTATGGAGTAGATGCCTCAAAATATGAAGACCAAAGCAACCGCCGACTGAAAATCAAGCGGATATACGACATGATTCCCTCTGTGTTCGAAAACCGCAGGAAACGGATTGTTATCAGAGATATAGAAGGCAAAGACTGGAAACGCAGCAGCGACTATGCCGAGGAGTTCGACTACCTCATTTCCTCGGGCGTGGCTCTCGAGGTGCGTGCCGTCAGCAAACCCTCATACCCGCTTGTTGAGAACAGCGGCAAGAACCTCCTTAAACTGTACATGAACGACGTTGGGCTGTTGTCGGGCATCTATTTCCGCAACAACATCAACGCCGTGATGACAGACACAGCTGGCATCAACCTCGGTTCAGTCTATGAAACCGTTGTGGCACAGGAGCTTAGGGCGCACGGATACCCGCTGTACTATTACGACAACAAGAAGAACGGCGAAGTGGACTACCTGATAGACGATGCGGACAGCCTCTCCAACATACCCATTGAGGTCAAATTGGGCAAGGACTACAAGATTCACAGCGCACTCGACCGCTTCCTGTCTGTCAGCGAATACAATGTCAAACGAGCGTATGTGCTGTCAAACGAGCAGCGCGTATACATCGAAGGAGGCATCACATATATGCCGATATATTACGTCATGTTCTTCTCCAACGTCTCCAGCGTCATCGGCTCGCTCGACTGACTGTTTCAGGGGTGAAATATGGGTGCATTTTTGGACGCAGAAATTTTTCAGTTTCGTGGAAAGGCAGTAATTTTGCACAGCGAATTTAACGGCAACAACAAGGGATGTTAACGGCAAGTTCCATACGTCTGAAGATGTTTGCACGCGCAGCGGTTGTGATTTCAGCCGTTTCAGTGGCGTGTGTGGCCTTATTGGCATCGTGCGGACGCGGCGACAGACACGCGCAAGACGGCAAGGCACATGAGGCAAAGCCTTTTCATGCAGACAACGACATCGGCATGACGGTGCGCAGCCTGACGGACGCGCTGCGTGTGGGCGAGCCTTTCGACTCTACGGCATACGATTTCACCGGCATACTCACAGACGGCGTTGGAGCGCCGCTGTACATCGACTCTATGAGCAATCCCGGGACATGGCGTGTGCGCATCGCCGCGCCGACACGCGCCGAAATCACAAACCTGCACGGGGGCGACCTGGTGGGCAATGACCTGGTGGGCTACCTGTCGTATTGCCTCGACCTGAAGCGCGAGCGTATGGTGAGCCACCACCGCAGCGACCGCAGCGAGGAGCGCGTATACCGCACTGACCACGGCTACATCTCCTTTAAGGGAATGGGAGACGAGGGGCTGGACGGATGCCGCATAGTCATCTCAATTTCCGACACAATCGACTGACAGCCGGCGGCTACTGCCCGGTCAAGTCGCGGTATATATCGAGTGCCGCCTCGACCTCATGAGGCTCAACAGGTTCGACAGAACTTACCTTGCCGACTGTGCCACGCAACAACACAAAGAGCATTTTGCCGTCAGCCCGGTTCTTCTTGTCGCCGGCCAGAAACTCCAGCAGCTGCGGATAGTCGTTGCAGCTGACGGCTATCCTCGGGAACACGGCTTTCAGGAAATCCGCGTAGCGGTATACCTCCTCAGAGGGGAGAGCAAGCCGCAAATGGCTCAAAATAAGCGCAACGAGGATGCCGTGCGCCACAGCGATGCCATGAGGCAGCGCATTGCCCCGGGCGAGCATCATCTCCTCGAAAGCGTGACCGCAGGTATGCCCGAAGTTGAGGCACTTGCGCATCCCTTGCTCGTGGGGGTCTTGGCTCACCACAAAGCCCTTGTGGCGAGAACATTCCCCTATCATATACCCAAGCGAGGTTGTGTCGGGATCTTCAAGCGGCGGCGTGACATCCGGCACCTCATTGACAAGGTCATCGAGCATAGGAGCTGCATCCATTATCTTGCGTACAAGCTCTTCGCTGAATATATAGCTCGTCTTGAGCATTTCGCCGTAACCCGACAGCAGCTCTTCGTGAGGCAGTGTTTTGAACGCAGCGAAGGGGATGTACGTGTGCGTGGGCATGGCGAACACGCCGACCTGGTTCTTCAGCCCGCCGAAATTCACGCCAGTCTTTCCCCCGACGGCAGCGTCCACCGCGCCGAGGAGCGTTGTGGCGACGTTGGCGAATGGGATGCCTCGCCGGTATGTGGCAGCCGCAAATCCGCCGATGTCAGTGACCATGCCGCCGCCGACATTGACGACGAATGAGCTGCGTGTCATGCCGAGACGCTGCATCTCCGCCCATATATGCTCTGCCGTTTCGATAGTCTTGTTCTGCTCGCCGGCTGGTATGACGATAGTCGGCGAGGAGAGCAGAGGGTCGCCGGGTGTGATGATGCCAGGCAGCAGGGGACTGACATTGCTGTCAGTGATGACAACGAGCCTGTCAATCGAGGCTCCCGTTGCATGCCGCGACAGCTCATTGAGGCCAAAGGTGTTGCAACTGGTTACTTTCATGATTTTCGGGATACTATAAGTTTTGGGAGCGCGTCGGCAAATTCCTCCATTGAAGGGAATATCATGTCCGCGCCTTCGTCCACAAAGGCCTGCCGCGCTATGGGGCCTGTGGTCACAGCCACGGTGAACAGCCCGGCGGCTATGCCGGCCCGCACGCCGAGCGGCGCGTTTTCTATCACTATGGCATGCGCAGCGTCAGTGCCGGCTATCGCAAGCCCGCGCATATACGGCTCGGGATGCGGCTTGCCGTGGGTCACATCGAGAGCGGTGATGCGGTCGGCCGCAGCGAACACGCCGGGATAGTCGCGGTCAATGCGCGAGATGACCGATGACTGTCCCGAGCCGGTCACAAGCACGCACCTCACGCCAGCACGCTGCAGCGAAGCGAGCATACGGTCAGCGCCAGGCATCAGCTCAACCTCGCCCATTTCGCGGAACAGCTGCGTCTTGCGGGCATAGAGCCGCTTCTTCTCCTCGTCGGGGAGTGTCAAGCCGCGCTCGCGCTGCATCACCAGGTCAATGGTCGCGCTGCCGGTCATACCTTCATAGCCGAAGAACTCGCCGGAGGTGACATTCACACCGATTTCAGCGAACATACGCTGCCACGCCAGTGCATGGTGAGGCATGGAGTCATACAGCACGCCGTCCATGTCGATGAGGGCGGCACGAAGCGGCGATGGGAACAGTCGGGTGTTATCTTGAGTCATGTCGTGGGTGTTGTCATTTCAGGTATACATCGGCGAGCCGCCGCACCTCGTCGGCAAGCATGGCGCGGAGTTCGGGCGGCTCGAGTGCCTCAACGTCAGCCCCGAGGCTCAGCAGTTCATGCACGAGCTCGTAGTTCAGCTTGAGGCGGTATGTGAATATGGAATAGTCCTGATGCACCTGCTCCTGCTGCGAATGGTGCAGCGGCAGCGCACGCAGGTATTTGGCCTGGCGTGGCGATGTGCGTATACGCACGTCGCGCACACTCGCATGCGACGAAGTTATGCCGATGATATCGGCAAAGAAGCCCTCGGGGCTTGTGCCTTCCGGCATCTCAAACTCCTCGCCGGTGAGCGTCATTTCCTTGACGCGGTCGAGGGCGTATGTGCGTATGCCGTGAGAGGGGGAGGCAGGGTCGTCCCCTTCCTTTAAGCCTACCATGTACCACCGCTGCTTGTACAGGCGGAGGAAATACGGGTGGTAGTGTATGTCACGCTCCACGCGCGAACGGTTGAAGCCGGCGTAAGAGAATATGATTTTCTCGTGGTGTGCCGCTGCCTCGATGGCTCGTGAGAGGAACTGCCGCGAGGAGGGCACGTCATCGACCATCACCATTGCCGCCGCGCTCTCGCCGCTCATGGCGGTACGCACAGCGTATGAATCGAGCAGCCAGTTGGAAAACGCCTTGTCGCGCATCCCGGCAGGACGCTTGACACGGTACTCGCCGTCCTTGCCGCACTCGATGTCGATGTGGAAGTTCTCCTCAATGGCGCGGCGGTAGTGGAAGAATGTACGCTCGGGTATGGGGTTGCCGTCGCTCAGGTGAGAGCGCATCCACAGCTGGTTGAGCCGCTCGCGTGAAATGCTGCCGTAGCGGGTTATTGTATCTACTATCCACACATACCGGGAGAAGAGGTCTCGTGCCATTTGCCTTGCGATTAGTTTTATTGGTCGGTTTGGTCAATATTGCATAGACGCACTTGCTGCCCCGAGCGTGGCGCAATCCCGCTTATGTCAAACGAGGCGTAAGTGCGGCGGTTGACGTATGCTCCATTTTCGGGGAGGTTCTCCCCCACCAGATAGCAGTCTACGGTCTCCTGTTCCAGAGTAGCCTCGTCGGCCACCATGGCGAAGCGCGTGTCGCGAGCGTTGCTCTGCACCGTGAGCTGCATATTCAGGTAGTCGCCCACGCGAGCGGCGGACAGCACTTTATAGCTGACTTGTCTCATGCGGCGTATCTCGTCCATAGAATATGCTTTGACCTTGCAATACGGTATCGCGGCGGCAGAGCATATCACCACCGGCACGGGGCGCAAAACGGTGTCTGCGGGGCTTGCCTGCCAGCAGACTACAATACGCTGCCCCTCCTTTGCTCCTTCAAGTGTCTGGCTGCTGCGCAGACGCACCAGAGGTGACGAGGGCGTGCGCTGTATGTCAAGCTGCGTGTCCTGCCCCTCGCCGGAAGTCACGACAGTGGCAAAGTCGGTGAAGCTGACAGGGGTGGGCTGCGGGGTGTCGTCGCCGTTGCAAGAAGCCAGCACAGCCAGCATCATACTGCACAGCAGTGTGCATATAACCCTATTATTCATTATCACCTTCATGCGCTTCATTGCCTATGTCATTATTGGTCTCCTCCACCGATGTAATCCGCCCGTCACGCATCGACACCACACGCTGCGCTATCGCCGCCAGTGCCGGGTCATGGGTCACGATGACAAATGTCTGCCCCAGCGAGCGGTTCAACTCTGCCATGAGGGCGAGTATCTCGTCGCGGTTCGCGCTGTCGAGGCTGCCCGTAGGCTCGTCGGCAAACACTATTTTGGGACGGTTGACCAGCGAGCGGGCTATCGCCACACGCTGCCTCTCGCCTCCCGACAGCTGCGCCGGCTTGTGCGAAGCGCGGTCTGCTATGCCGAGCATCTCGAACAGCTCGCCGGCCCGCGCCAACGCCTTCTGCCGCGACGCGCCGCCTATCATCGCCGGCAACGCAGCATTCTCGAGAGCCGTGAACTCGGGCAGCAGCTGGTGAAACTGGAATATGAAGCCGATGTTGGCGTTGCGGAACTCCGACAGGCGGCGGTCACGCAGCCTCGTCAGGTCAACGCCGTCATACAGCACCGTGCCTGAATCGGCGGCATCGAGCGTGCCTGCCACCTGCACCAGTGAGGTTTTGCCTGCGCCGCTCGGGCCCACTATCGCCATTATCTCTCCGTCGTGTATGGTCAGGTTAATATCGTCCAGCACACGCAGCGAGCCGTAACTCTTGTATATGTCATGCAGTTCTACCACAGTCGTCCTGATTGTTGCCACCGCGCCGGGCCACCGCCGCGAGGTCGTTAGTCACCTTTGCCGCCATGAATATGCCGAAAGTCGCCGGCAGCGGGGCGACAGTCCCGTATGATGTGCGCTTGTAGGCCGTGTCCACCTCGATGAGCGACGCTGTGTGCGGACGCTCCTTGCTTGCCACCACCGGCAGCGGGCGTCGCAGCCCCATGCGCTTCAGCCGCTGGCGCACCGCCCTTGCCAGACCGTCGTCGCGAGTCTCCCACAAGTCACAGTATACCACCTGCGAAGGGTCGGTGCGACCGCCCGCGCCCATCGACGAGATTACCCGTATCCTGTTCGTCAGGCAGCAAGCCAGCAGCGCGACTTTCGGGGCAACATTGTCTATGCAGTCCAGCACATAGTCATACCCCGGCGACAGCAGCTCCGCAGCATTGTCCGGGGTTACGGACATCTGCCGCATCTCGAAATCAACATCCGGGTTGATGCTCCGCGCCCTCTGGGCCATGACCTCGGTCTTTGCCATGCCCACAGTGTCGCAAGTAGCTATTATCTGGCGGTTAAGGTTGGTCACGTCCACCGCGTCGGCATCGACCGCAGTGACATGCCCCACGCCGCTGCGCACGAGCATCTCCACGGCATAGCCGCCTACACCGCCCACGCCCACCACCAGGACACGCGCCCGAGAGAGAGCATCGGCAGCGTCGTCGCCCAAAAGGCGGCGCGTGCGCTCATCCCACCGGGTGGAAGCATCAGCTGTCTCATCATTCATCATAGTGGCAAAATTAGCGAAAAAAAACGTCCCTGCCAAGCCCTACGCGTCCGCGCACACACCAAATAGCAGAAAAACACTGCCGACATTTGGTTATCACGGCAAAGGGTGTTAACTTTGCAGACAATTGTTAACACACGGAACAACGCAGACACGGCCTAACCGCCGCCGACGCACAAAAGAAAACCTAAAACCTATGTTCACTATCCAAAGCAAGCGTGAACTTGCACCCCGCATCACCGAGATGAAGGTGCTTGCCCCCAGGGTAGCCCATTCGGCCATGCCCGGACAGTTCGTGATAGTACGCACAGACGAGTTGGGAGAACGCATCCCCCTGACCATCTGCGACTATGACCGCGAAGCCGGCACCGTGACCATCGTCACACAGGCCATAGGCATCTCCTCGCAGAAAATATGCGACATGAACGCCGGAGACAGCTTCGCCGACTTCGCCGGCCCGCTCGGCCTCCCCTCCGACCTGACAGAACTCTCCGACGAGGAACTCAGCCGCCTCAACATCCTGTTCGTGGCTGGCGGCGTGGGCACTGCACCCGTCTACCCCCAGGCCAAATGGCTCGCCCAGCACGGCGTGAAAGCCGATGTGATAATCGGAGCAAAAACCAAGAGCCTCTTCACATACGTCGAGGAAATGCGTCAGGTGGCAAACGTGCACCTCTGCACCGACGACGGCTCTGAAGGCTTCCACGGCATGGTGACCGCTCTCATGGAACACCTCATCGAGAACGAAGGCCGCCGCTTCGACCGCTGCGTCGTCATCGGCCCGATGATCATGATGAAATTCGCGTCGCTCACCACCAAGAAGTACGGCATACCCACCATGGCATCGCTCAACGCCCTCATGGTGGACGGCACCGGAATGTGCGGCGCGTGCCGCGTTACCGTCGGCGGCAAGACCCGCTTCACATGCGTAGAAGGCCCCGAGTTTGACGCTCACCAGATAGACTTCGACGAGGCTATGCGCCGCCAAAACATGTACAAAGGCGTACCCAAGACAGACCCCGAAAAACATAAATGCAACTGCCATGGCTAACAAGATACCCCGCGTCCCCGTGCGCGAACAAGACCCGAAAGTCCGCGCAACCAATTTCGAAGAAGTATGCTACGGCTACGACGCCGACGAGGCACGCCTGGAGGCATCTCGTTGCCTGACTTGCCCCAAGCCCCACTGCGTGACACGCTGCCCGGTGCATATCGACATACCCTCATTCATCAAAAACGTCGCTGACGGCGACTTCCGCCAGGCTGCCCGCGTCATCTCTCGCGACAGCTCACTGCCCAGCGTCTGCGGCCGCGTATGTCCCCAGGAATCGCAATGCGAGGGCGCGTGCGTGCTCGGCATAAAGGGAGAACCCGTCGCTATCGGCAAGCTCGAGCGGTTCACCGGCGACTGGGCGATACAGAACGAGGAGGAAGCTCCCGAACTACCCGAGTGGAACGGCAAGAAAGTAGCCGTCGTAGGTTCAGGTCCTTCCGGCCTCGCTTGCGCCTCCGACCTTGCCCGCCTCGGCTACAAAGTCAAGATATTCGAGGCTCTGCACAAAGTGGGCGGCGTACTCGTATACGGCATACCCGAATTCCGCCTCCCCAAAGACCGCATCGTAGCCAAGGAGGTTGAAGCCGTTAAACGCCTCGGCGTGGAGATAGAGACAGACGTGATAATCGGGCGCACTGTCACCATTGACCAGCTCATGGACGATGAAGGCTACGATGCGATATTCATCGGCTCTCCGCCAACGAGTTCCTCACACGCGCCAACCTTATGAAGGCATACGACGACTGCTACGACACCCCAATATATACCGGCAACCGCGTAGTGGTAGTGGGCGGAGGCAACGTGGCCATGGACGCTGTACGCACAGCCAAACGCCTCGGCGCAGAAGCATTCATCGTATACCGCCGCAGCGAGGACGAGCTGCCGGCACGCCGCGAGGAAGTGCACCATGCCAAGGAGGAAGGCATCGAGTTCCGCATGCTCACCAACCCCGTGCGCATCAACGGCGACGACAAGGGCACTGTGCGCTCAATCTCCTGCATACGCATGGAACTCGGCGAACCCGACGCCTCTGGCCGCCGCAGCCCCGTACCCGTGGAGGGCAGCGAGTTTGAGATAGAATGTGACGTGGTGATAATGGCTCTCGGCACAAGCCCCAACCCCCTCATCAAGTCCACCACCAAAGGCCTCGACACAGACCGCAAAGGCTGCATCGTAGCCGATGAAGAAGGGCAGACCTCCCGTCCCGGCATCTTCGCCGGAGGCGACGCAGTGACCGGAGCAGCCACCGTAATCCTCGCCATGGGCGCAGGGCGACGCGCCGCAAAGGCCATCGACCAGTACCTGCAGCAGAAATAATCCGACCAGCAAAGACACGGCAGGGAGTACGCGACACATCGCCCCTCCCTGCCGCTAAAATAATAGCCATAATAGCTGTCATGGCTATTATAGCTATCTCTGGCCGCGTAAACAGGAAAGCCGCTGACATCACAAGCAAGTGATTGTCAACGGCTTTTCAGTGTGTCGGGGTGAAAGGATTCGAACCTTCGACCCCCTGCTCCCAAAGCAGGTGCGCTAACCGGACTGCGCTACGCCCCGATACCCTACTTTCAGATAGGCGGCGCAAATTTAGCAGTATTTTCTGACATACACAACTTTTGCCGCCGTTATCTGCATTTTTGCCTCGTGCGGGCGCGTGTACATTTGTACGGTAGCAGATTTTTTCGTAACTTTGTCAGACAATACAGACTGAACATTACTATTATGGCAATAGAAGAAGATAAGGAACTGAACGGCCAGTCCAGCCATTACCAGGCCGACAACATACAGGTGCTCGAGGGTCTCGAGGCGGTGCGCAAGCGGCCGTCAATGTACATCGGCGACATCTCGGAGCGCGGTCTGCACCATCTGGTATATGAAGTCGTGGACAACTCCATCGACGAGGCCCTGGCCGGATACGCCAACCACATAGACGTGACCATCACCGAGGACAATTCCATAAAGGTTGTGGACAACGGGCGCGGCATCCCGGTGGACATGCACGAGAAGATGCACAAGCCCGCCCTTGAGGTCGTGCTGACGGTGCTGCACGCCGGTGGCAAGTTCAACAAGGGAGCGTACAAGGTCGCCGGAGGCCTGCACGGCGTGGGCGTAAGCTGCGTAAACGCGCTGTCGGACTACCTGCGTGCCGAGATACACCGCGAAGGCAAGATATACATGCAGGAGTACGCTTTCGGCAAGCCCACATGCGAGCTGAAAGTGATCGGCGACACTGACCGCACCGGAACGACCATCATCTTCCACCCGGACGGCTCGATTTTCACCCAGACCGTCTACAGCTATGACATACTCGCCAACCGTCTGCGCGACCTGGCATACCTGAACGCCGGCATAACGCTGACGCTCACCGACATGCGCGAGCGAGACGAGCAGGGTGTCCCCAGACATGACCGCTTCCACAGCGACGAGGGGCTGAAGGAGTTTGTCCGCTATATCGATGCCGGCAAGGAGCATCTCATAAACGATGTCATACACATCGTCACAGAACGCAACGGCGTGCCCGTGGAGGTGGCGATGACATACAACTCCTCGTTCAACGAGAACGTGTTCACTTTCGTCAACAACATCAACACTATCGAAGGCGGCACCCACCTGGCGGGCTTCCGCCGCGGACTGACATTGACTCTAAACAAATATGCCGAAGACAACCACCTGCTCGACAAGCTGAAAATAAAGCTTTCCAAGGAGGACTTCCGCGACGGCCTGACCGCCGTGGTTTCTGTCAAGGTGGCTGAGCCGCAGTTCGAGGGACAGACAAAGACCAAGCTGGGCAACAGCGAAGTCGGAGGCGCAGTGCAGTCTGCCGTGAGCGAGGCTCTGCGCAATTACCTCGAAGAGAACCCGAAACAAGCCAAGGCTATAGTTGAAAAGGTCGTGACAGCGGCACAGGCACGCCACGCGGCATACAACGCACGCATGAAGGTGCAGCGCAAGTCGCCGCTGAGCAGCGGAGGCCTTCCCGGCAAGCTGGCCGACTGCAAGAGCCGCGACGCTGCGGAGTGCGAGCTGTTCCTGGTCGAGGGAGACTCGGCAGGCGGCAGCGCAAAGACCGGCCGCAACCCGAAATACCAGGCCATTCTGCCGCTGCGAGGCAAGATCCTCAACGTCGAGAAGGCCATGGACCACAAGGTGTTTGAGTCTGAATCTATCTGCAACATATTCAATGCACTGGGAGTGACCATCGGAACGGCTAACGACCCTAAGGAAGCCGACGTGTCAAAGCTGCGCTACCACAAGGTAATCATCATGACCGATGCCGATGTGGACGGAGCGCACATCGCCACGCTGCTGATGACATTCTTCTTCCGCCGCATACGCCCGATTATAGACAACGGATACCTATACCTCGCCACTCCGCCGCTATACAAATGCTCCGCCAAGGGCAAGAAAGTGACGGAATACGCATGGAACGACCAGCAGGTGCAGAAGTTCATCGACACGCATTGCGGCAGCGACCGCAACCGCCTGACGCTGCAGCGATACAAAGGTCTCGGCGAGATGAGCGCAGACCAGCTGTGGGAAACAACCATGGACCCGGAAAACCGCATACTCAAGAAAGTCACGCTGACCGACGCTGTCGAGGCTGACCGCATCTTCTCAATGCTCATGGGCGAGGACGTAGGGCCGCGCCGCCAGTTCATCGAGGAGCATGCCACCTACGCCAACATCGACGCATAAGCAACCCGGACACACCCGACCGTGAAGGCAGACATCCAAGGCACAGAGCATCACCGCCGCCGCGCACAGCTGCGAGACAGGCTGCGGCAGCGCGTCAAAATACACCGCGAGGGCACGAACATACTAATCGTGCTCGCGCTGATGCTCATTGCCGTTAACGTCCCGGCGTGGATATACCTGCCGCCGCTGGTGCTTCCGCCGCTATGCTCCCTCGTCTCCGTGGTGACTTACGGCTTCATATTCAACTTCTTCCGCTGCCCCACGCGCAAATACCGCGGGCGGCGCGAGGACATGGTCATCAGTTCCGTTGACGGCCGCGTCGTAGCCATAGAGCGAGTTGAGGAGAGCGAGTACCTGAAAGGGGAAGCCGTGATGGTGTCGGTGTTCATGTCGCCGCTGAACGTGCACGCCAACTGGTACCCGCTCGACGGCGATGTCGAATATGTCCGCCATCACCGGGGGCGCTTCCTCTCGGCATACCTGCCCAAGGCAAGCACCGACAACGAACGGAGCACCGTAGGCATACGCGACCCTAAGGGGCGGCGCATCACCGTCCGCCAGATTGCCGGCGCGATGGCCCGGCGCATAGTGACGTATGCCCGCAAGGGGAACAAGGCAAGCATCGACAACCACCTCGGTTTCATCAAGTTCGGCTCGCGGGTAGACATCTACCTGCCAACAGATGCCGAGATACTCATAAACATCGGCGACAAGGTGAGCGGCGGGCTGACACCCCTCGCCCGCTTCGCCGCTGCACAGTGACACCCGCGCCCCTCTGCGGCGCGACCAAACGTCTGCGACTATGAACATACTGGTACGCAACATACCCAACACGATAACGTGCATCAACCTCATCGCCGGATGCCTCGCAATAATCTGCGCAATGTCCCCGGACACCTGCTGCGCAGGTCTCAGTTGTCGGCATTGGGCTTATATATGTATAGGCATCGCCGCTGTCGCCGACTTCTGTGACGGGCTGGCAGCACGCCTGCTGCACGCTTACTCCCCGATGGGGAAGGAACTCGACTCGCTGTGCGACCTGGTGAGCTTCGGCGTTGCGCCGGCCATGTTAGCCTACCAGTGCATGAAGGCCGCGCCAGAGACCGCTACCCTCGCGCCAGCAGCAATTTTCATAGCTGTCTGCGGCGCGTTGCGCCTCGCACGCTTCAATGTGGACGAGCGGCAGACCTCCTCGTTCATTGGGCTGCCGATACCTGCAAATGCCATTTTCTGGATAGGACTGACCGAAATCATCGGCGGCAACGCAGCTTCGCTGGGACTTATCCCCTCGCTGCTCATTATCATAGCAGCGAGCCTCCTTATGGTACTGCCTTTGCCCATGTTCTCCCTCAAGTTCAAGAACCTGCGCTGGCAGGGCAACCGCATCCGCTGGATAATGATAGCAGCAGCCATTGTCCTCACAGCAACCCTCGGCGTGGGAGGACTGATGTGGGTGATAGTGGCATACCTGCTGCTCTCGATAGCAAACAACATTAGCACCAAACAAATCAACAACAAGCCATGACAGTGTTTATAATACTGATACTTATACCATTGGCTCTATGGCTGCTGCGTCCGCTGATACGGAAATGGATATACCGCACCTTAGAGCGCAAGGTCGAGGATATGTTTTGCAAGGCAACGGGAATGCCTCCTCACGACAAGAAACAGCGCAGCAACAACGCGGCGGATGATGACACCTCATACAGCGCCGGCTACCGCACGTCGTCGCACCATGCCGACTACGGTTACGAGCAGCACGACGGACCGATAATACCGCGTGAATATGCCGAAGACGTGGAGTTCACGGAATACCGCGACTACAGCAGCGACACATCCATACGCACCAGCGACACCGGGGAAGAGAGCATCATAATCGAAAAGCAAGTGACAGACGTGCAATGGGAAGAAATCAAGGACAAGTAAGACAGACACACGACATGAACAGCAAGGCACGGACACTGTACGTCAGCGACCTCGACGGCACGCTGCTCAACACCAGCTCCGTGGTAAGCCCACGCAGCCGCGAGATGCTCAACCGCGCTATAGCGGACGGTGCGCTTTTCACAGTAGCCACAGCTCGCACTCCTGCGACCGTCAGCACGCTGCTTGACGGCATACACATGACCCTGCCGGCCGTGGTAATGACGGGTGCCGCCCTATGGGATGCTTCGACAGGCATTTACTCCGACATATACGGCATACCTGCCGACACCGTCAGGGGAATGGTGGAGATATACCGCGAATGCGGCACTCCGACTTTCATATACCGTCTCGTGAACGGCAAAATCGAGATATACCACTACGGCGAAATGTCAGAAACAGAGCGGCAGTTCCTCGCCGAGCGCATCGACAACCCATACAAGCATTTTGAGAGCCTCGACTGCCAGCCCGACGGCGTGCCTAACTGCCTCGAAGACGTGGTGCTATTCTACGCCATGCAGCCCGACGACAAGGCTCGCGCCGCATACGAGCGCATCAAGACCCTGCCGGTCACGCCGCTTTGCTACCACGACATATTCGGGCCGGAAACGTCAATAGTCGAAGTGTTCGGACCGCAGACCACCAAGGCCAACGCCGTCCGCCGCCTCGCCCGGAACATCGGCGCGGAGAGGATAATCTCCTTCGGCGACAACGTCAACGACCTGCCGCTAATGGAGATAGCAGACGTGGCAGTAGCCGTGGGCAACGCCGTGCCCGAAGCCCGGCAGGCTGCCGACATCGTTATCGACACAAACGACACCGATGCCGTGGCACGGTTCATTCTCGACGACATGAACAGACAGCAATGAGGATAGTCTACGACAAACGCCAGCTATGGAAATTCCTTTTCCTCGCCCTTGCGCTCGCAGCGGTGACGGCGTTCCTGCTCATCTCCAACAACCTCGTCAAACAGCTCGCCCGTCAGGAACGCGAGCGGATGAACATCTGGGCAAAGGCTACCGAAAAACTCGCTTCATCAAGCGACGATGCCGACTTCGAATTCATTCTCGAAATCATACAGCAAAACAACACAATTCCCGTCATGGTCGCCGACAGCCGGGGCAACATCACCGAATTTCGCAACTTTGACCTACCCGACCATGCCGACCATGACAAGATAAGCTATTTCGAACTCTCCGACACCAACAAGGAGTATCTGCAGAAACGCCTCGCCAAAATGTGCAACGGCAAGTCGATAGCAGCAGCCGCCGCCACCTCAGACCACTTCATCGAGGTAAAAGGGTTTGAGAACACGAGACAGTACATAGTCTACGAAGACTCTATACTCCTGCGCCGCAGCCAGTTCCCGTATATTCAGCTTGTGATAATGATAGTCGTGGCTTTCGTTATTTACGGCATTTTCGTATATACCAAGCGGGCAGAACAAAACCGCGTGTGGGTGGGACTCTGCAAGGAAACCGCGCACCAGCTCGGCACCCCAATATCCTCGCTCATGGCATGGTCACAATACCTCGAAGCCACAGGCACCGACCGCGACACCGTTTCCGAAATCGACAAGGACGTGCGCCGGCTATCCATGATTGCCGAGAGGTTCTCCAAAATCGGCTCGCGCCCCGACATGGAACTCGAATACATCAACGAGGCTACTGTCCGAGGCCTGGAATACATGAGCAGCCGACTCTCCGGAAAGGTCATCATGGAACTGCACCCCAGCGAAGACGACCACCCCGTCATGATTTCCCCTCCACTCTTCGCATGGGTGCTCGAGAACCTGACCAAGAACGCCGTGGACGCTATGGACGGCGAGGGACGCATCGACATCGTCACCGGCAGCGAAAAGAACTTCGCATACATCGACGTGA
>ENA-OUQC01000928-OUQC01000928.1-human-gut-metagenome-genome-assembly--contig:-NODE-928-length-17472-cov-9.534478_pt1 | contig 17472 bp, 20 predicted proteins | sample MGYA00237942_ERZ548815 | MGnify/ENA primary metagenome ERZ548815 (study PRJEB26490, sample SAMN05194722) | human gut metagenome | biome: terrestrial biome; feature: human-associated habitat; material... | reverse complement strand
TCCGCCCGCAGCACGCGGGCGGAGTTTTCTTCTGCAAACTGGCGGCTGTAGAGCTCGTTGTAGTAGCCGCGGCGGGAGAGCAGCTCGCGGTGCGTGCCCTGCTCGACGATTTTGCCCGCGGTCATCACCAAAATTCTGTCGCTTAGGTATTCGACTACGGCGATGTCGTGGGCGACAAAAAGCATTGCTATGCCGAGTTCGGCGCGGAGCGATTCGAGCAGGTTTATAATCTGCGCCTGAACGGAAACGTCGAGCGCGCTGACGGGTTCGTCGCAAATGAGGAACTCGGGTTCGACCGCCAACGCCCGCGCGATGCCGATGCGCTGACGCTGACCGCCGGAAAGCAGACCAACCTTTGTTTTCATACGATCCTCAAGCCCCAGACCAAGCTGAGCCAGTGATTCTTTATACATTTCTCTTTCTTTTTGCGAAATACCCCATGCCAAAGTTCTGCGTTTGGTTCGTCTGTAAGCCATTGCAAGGTTTTCCTCGATCATCATCGTCGGCGCAGTGCCGAGCATCGGGTCCTGAAACACGCGGCCGAGCAGCGCGGCGCGCTTGTGCTCGGGCAGCTTGGTGACGTCCTGCCCGTCGATGAGGATGGAGCCGGAGTCCACCGGAAACACGCCCGCGATGGCGTTGAGCATCGTGGACTTGCCCGCGCCGTTGCCGCCGATGACGGTGACGAAGTCGCCGTCGTTCAGCGTCAGACTCAGGCCGTTCAGCGCGGTCTTGGCGTTGATGGTGCCGGGGTTGAAGGTCTTATAAAGTTCCTTGAGTTCAAGCATGGCCATTGCCTCCGTTCTTTGCGCTCTGGGGCTGCACCTTGCGGCGGAACATCTTGCTCTTCCAGTAGGGGATGGCGAGGAAGACCGCCACGATCAGCGCCGTGATGAGCTTTAAGTCGTTGGTATTCAGGCCCAGCTGGAGCACGACCTGCAGCACGATATAGTAGATGATCGCGCCGATGGATACGGCAAAGAGCTTGAGACCGAAGTTCATGAAGACCTTGCCGAAGATGACCTCGCCGATGATGACGGCGGCAAGGCCGATGACGATGGCGCCGCGGCCCATGTTGATGTCGCTCGAGCCCTGATACTGCGCCAGCAGCGCGCCGGAGAGGGCGACAAGACCGTTCGAGACCATCAGGCCAAGCACGATATTCGAGTTCGTGTTGATGCCCTGTGCGCGCGCCATGTTGGGGTTCGCGCCCGTGGCACGCAGGGAACTGCCCTTTTCCGTGCCGAAGAACCAGTACAGCGCCGCGATGACCGCGGCGGTGAAGAGAAGCAGCAGCGGCAGGGGATTGTTCATCGAGAGCTCGCGCACATAGCGCTGCGAAAGCAGCAGCGGATATTTATCAACGCTGAGTGCCTGGTTTGCCTTGCTGTCCATGATGCGCAGATTGATCGAATACAGCGCAAGCTGCGTCAGGATACCGGCGAGAATGGCCGGAATACCGCAGCGCGTGTGGAAAAGACCGGTGACGAGGCCTGCCAGCATACCGGCGAGCATCGCGCACAGCAGGGCGATCCAGGGATTGAAGCCGCCGCGGATCAGCATGACGCAGACAGCGCCGCCGGTTGCCAGCGAGCCGTCGACGGTCAGGTCCGCCACGTCCAGAATGCGGAAGGTGATGTAAACGCCGATGGCCATGAGCCCCCAAATCAGGCCCTGGGCCAGGGCGCCCGGCAGCGCATTGAGCAAATCTGAGAAAAAATCCACGTTGATTCCTCCGTGTTCATCGAATGAGAAAGACAAATCGAGACCGGGCGGAAAAGGAGGCCCCTTTCCGCCCGGGTTCCAGACAAATGGATCGGATTATTCTGCCGAGGTCTCGATGGCGGTGTATCCCTCCGGCGGGGTAATGTTCAGTTCCTCGCAGACAGAAGGATTATACATCTTGGTGGCAGTGGGCAGAGACTGGATCTCCATGGTGCCGGGGTCCTTGCCGTTGACCAGAATGTCATAGGCCATCTTGCAGCTGTTATAGCCGGATCCGGGAGGATCGATATCCACGGACTGGCGGATTGCGCAGTTCTCGTCGGCAATGTAGGAGGCAATCTGGCTGGTGTTGTCACCGCCGCCGATGTAGAAATCCTCGCTGTACAGACCCAGATTCTGAACGGCCTGCCATGCACCGATTGCCATCTGGTCGTTGACGCAGGCAATTACCTTGATGCCCGGGTGCGCCGTCAGGGCTGTTTCGGCTACGTTCATGCCCTCTTCGGTGGATTCGGCCTTCTGACGATAAACGATCTCGGCATTGGGGCACAGTTCTTTGATGGTGGCTTCCATGCCGTCGCCCCGGGCCTTGACCTGCTCCTGATGATCCAGCTCGTAATCAAATTCCTGACGCAGATAGGCATTGCCGTCATCCCCAGGAGCACACAGCCGGAGCATATCAGAGAAAATTTCGCCCTGTTCGACTTTGCGCTGGCCGCCGACGAGCTGGCGCAGCTCTCTGCGCTGGACAGAAAGGAGCCGCTCATCGGCAAGCCGGAAACCCCAGAGCTGGTGGAGTTCTCGCTGACGTGGTAAAACGGACGACACCCATTGACTCCACATAAGCAAACACGTGGGGTGAAACGGAACTTGTTGTCAAGCTGACGCAAAAGGAGATGCGCAGAGCATCTCCTTTTGCGTCATTTATCTCATTTATCCTGCAACGCTTCCTTCAGCGTGCGCCAGCCCAGCACCGCGCACTTAACGCGGGCAGGCATGTGGGCGATATCCCGAAGGGCGGACGCCTCCTCCAGACTGTCGATCTCCTCCTCGGTTGCTTCGCCCTGGATCATCTTCAGGAAGGTTTCGCCCAGCTTCAGGGCGGCGTCCTTCTGCTTCCCCACGATCATGCCCAGCATGATATCGGCGGAGGCCTGGGAGATGGCGCAGCCGTCGCCTACGAACGCGCCGTCGGCGATGGTGTCGCCGTCCAGCTTCAGCTTGAGGAAAATATCGTCGCCGCAGCTGGGGTTGACGCCCTCCAGCACGATATCGGCATCCGGCAGGTCGTGCTTGAACTCCGGGTGCAGGTTATGCTCAGTGAGAATTTCGTTATAAAAGCTTCTATTTTCCATAGCCCATTCGCTCCCTCAAGGAGGAAAGACTGTTCAGCAGACGGTCGATCTCTGCCTCGGTGTTGTAAAACGCCAGACTGGCCCGTGCGGTGGACGGGTGGCCCAGATGGGCCAGCAGCGGCTGGGCGCAGTGATGGCCCGCCCGGATGGTGACGCCGTCGCTGGCGAGAATTTCGCTGATGTCGTGGGGGTGGACGCCGTCCACGGTGAAAGCTAGAATGCCGCAGTGCTCCTCCGGTTTTTCAGAGCCCAGCACATGGACGGCGGGAATATCGCGGATGCCCTCCATGGCCCAACGGGTGAGCGCCAGCTCACGGCGGTGCATCTCCTCGAAGCCGATGCGGTTCACGTAGTCGATGGCGGCGTGAAGTCCCACGGCACCGGCGGCATTGACCGTGCCGGCTTCAAACTTGTGGGGCAGCTCCGCGAAAACCGCGCCCTCGCGGGTGACGGACTCGATCATCTCGCCGCCGGTGAGGAAGGGCGGCATTTCGTTCAGCAACGCTTCTTTGCCGTACAGCACGCCGATGCCCATGGGGCCGTAGAGCTTGTGGCCGGAGAAGGCCAGAAAGTCCGCGTCCAGCGCCTGCACGTCCACCGGGATGTGGGGCGTGCTCTGGGCGCCGTCCACCACCATCACCGCGCCGACTCGATGCGCCATGTCCGCCATCTGGCGGATGGGGTTCACCCGGCCGATGACGTTGGAGACGTGGGTGCAGGCCACGAGCTTCGTTTTGTCGGTGATAAGAGTCTCCACCTTATTCAAATCAAGGCTGCCGTCCGGCTCGCATTCCATGAATTTCAGCGTTGCGCCGGTCTGGCGGCAGACCATCTGCCAGGGCAGCAGGTTGCTGTGGTGCTCCAGAATGGACACCAGCACCTCGTCCCCGGCCTTTACGTGGGAAAGGCCATAGCTGTAGGCCACCAGATTCAGTCCCTCGGTGGTGTTGCGGGTGAAGATGATCTCCCGGGCGCTTTTGGCGTTCAGGAAAGCCCGAACCGCCGCGCGGGCGTTTTCATAGTCGTCGGTGGCGGCGATGCTCAGGGGATAGAGACCCCGCAGAGGGTTGGCGTTATGGGTTTTGTAGAACTCCGCTTCCGCGTCCAACACGCACTGGGGCCGCTGGGCCGTGGCGGCGTTGTCCAGATAGGCAATATCCAGATTGTTCAGCAGGGGAAAATCGTCTCGGTACGCATGTGCCATGTTACAGCACCTCCTCCAATTCTGTCAGGATGGCCGTCTGGGCGGGCTCATCCTGCAAAGTGCGGGCCAGCCGCTCGATGGCGGCACGGGCCATGATATTTTCCGCTTCCGCCGCGGAAATGCCCCGGCTCTCGAAATAAAACAGGGTATCCTCGTCCAACTCGCCGATGGTAGCGCCGTGGTTGCCCACCACGTTCTCCTCAGCGCAGAGGATCAGGGGCACCGTCTTGTTGACGACGCCGTCCCCCATCATCAGAACGGTCTCCTGCTCGTTGCCCACGGAACCGGCAGAGCCCCTCTTGAAGTCGATGGTGCCACGGAAGATCTTCCGGGCGTCGTCCTTCAGGGCCCCAGCGGCGTTGATCTCGCTGGTGGTTTTCTGTCCCCAGTGATCCACCACTAGGTTCAGATCCACCGTCTGCTGTCTTTGGCCCAGATAGCCGATCCCGGCCCGAAAGCCCGCTCCGGTGCCGTTCAGGGCAAAGTGACCGTCACTGTACACGTCGCCCCGGCCCAGCAGAATTTGTATCAGCTCTACCTGACCGTTTTCGGCGCAGCGGCCGCTGTTCTCCAGACGGAGCAGAGAATCCTGCGCCGTGTTCTGGATCTGCACCAGCCGCACCCGCGCGTCCTTTTCCACGTGCAGCTCCGTCCGCACCAGCAGGTTATCCTCGGCATGCAGCGTCTCAAACACCGTGACGGTCTGGCCCACTGGGGCGTGGACATCCACCCGCTTTTCGCTGTAAGCCCCGTCGCCGGAAATCTCTAGGCGGACGGTCTGTCCGGCGGCGGTGATCTGTTCCGTGCCCAGGTCGGCGGCATCTTCCCAAGTCAGGGCCGTTTCGTTGACGCCCAGCCGGTTCCATGTGGGGGTCGGGAGCCTGTTGATAAAAATCGTCTCACTCATATGCAAACTCCTTTCAGCCGATGCTGCCCTTCATTTCCAGCCGGATCAGGTTGTTCATCTCTACGGCGTACTCCAAAGGCAGCTCCTTGGACACGTTGTCGGCAAAGCCGCTGACGATCAGCGCCCGCGCGTCCTCCTCGCTCATGCCCCGGCTCATGAGATAGAACACCGCCTCGTTGCTGATGGCGCCGATCTTGGCCTCGTGGCCGATGGCGGCGTCCTTCGTCCGGATATCCATGGCAGGGATGGTGTCGGAGCGGGAGTCGGAATCCAACATCAGGGACTGGCAGGACACGGCGGATTTGGCGCCCCTGGCGCTCTTTTCCACCACTATGCTGCTGCGGAAGGTGCTGACGCCGCCGCTCTTGCTGATGGAGCGGGTATTCATATAGGAGCTTGTGTTTTTGCCTACGTGAACCACCTTCGCGCCGGTATCCAGATCCTGTCCGGCTCCGGCAAAGGTGACGCCGGTGAACTCCATGCGGGAATTGTCGCCCTTGAGGATGCTCATGGGGTACAGGCAGCCCACATGGGAGCCGAAGGAGCCGGACACCCATTCAATGACGCCGCCCGCCTCCACCAGCGCCCGCTTGGTGTTCAGGTTGTACATGTTCTTCGACCAGTTTTCGATGGTGGAGTACCGGAGCTTGGCCCCTTTCTTCACATACAGCTCCACGCAGCCGGCGTGGAGGTTGGCCACGTTGTACTTGGGGGCGGAGCAGCCCTCGATAAAGTGCAGGCTGGCGCCCTCGTCTACAATGATAAGGGTATGCTCGAACTGTCCCGCGCCCTTGGCGTTGAGACGGAAGTAGGATTGCAGAGGGATGGACAGGTGGACGCCCTTCGGCACGTACACAAAGGAGCCGCCCGACCACACCGCGCCGTGCAGCGCCGCGAACTTATGGTCATGAGGCGTTACCAGCTTCATGAAGTACTTGCGCACCATGTCGGCATATTCGCCCTTCAGGGCGCTCTCCATGTCGGTATACACCACGCCCTCGGCGGCCACGGAGTCCTTTACATTGTGATACACCAGCTCGGAGTCGTACTGGGCTCCCACACCGGCCAGCGACTTCCGCTCGGCCTGCGGAATGCCCAGCCGCTCGAAGGTCTCCTTGATATCCTCCGGCACGTCCTTCCAGTCGTTGCGCATTTTGGTGTTGGGGCGGACGTAGGTGGCGATGTGATCCATGTCCAGTCCCTCGATGGAGGGGCCCCAGTTGGGGAGCTTCATCTCGTTATAGATCTGGAGGGATTCCAGACGGAACTGCTGCATCCACGCGGGGTCGCTCTTCTCCTGCGAGAGCTTTTCCACGATCTCCGGCGTCAGGCCGGACTCCATGCGGTACGCATCGTGCTCCTCGTCCCGGATATCGTAGACGCTGCGGTCTACGTCCTCTACATAGGTTTTTTCCTTGAAATCTGCCATATCAGGAGCCTCCCGGTTCAATCGTCCTTCAGGCTGCCGAAGCCCTTTTCGTTGATCTCATTCACCAGTTCCGCGCCGCCGTTCCGGACGATGACGCCCTCCTCCATCACGTGGGCCGCGTCCACATGGAGGGCCTCCAGAATGCGGGTGGAGTGGGTGATGGTCAGCAGCGAGCCATGTGTCCGTTCCCGGAACAGGCGGACGCCCTGGCTGACGGTACGGACGGCGTCCACGTCCAGACCGGAGTCCGTTTCATCCAGAATGGCCAGCTTGGGCTCCAGCATCAGCATCTGTAAGATCTCGGCTTTCTTTTTCTCGCCGCCGGAGAAGCCTACGTTCAGATCCCGCTCGGCGTAGCTCTCGTCCATGTCCAGCAGGGCCGTGGTCTCCTTGAGCTGCTTCTTGAAGTCCCACAGCCGCAGGCGGCTGCCGGTTTTCTGCTCCAGCGCGCTGCGGATAAAGGCGCTGAGGGTCACGCCGGAAACCTCCAGTGGATTCTGGAAGGACAGGAAAATGCCTTTCTTCGCCCGCTCGTTCACCGGAAGGGCTGTAATATCCGCGCCGCATTGGCCGGTGTTGTTTCGTTTCCGCGCATAAACTGCGCCAGCGTATGGTTGTCGATGTAGGAATTGATCTGATCCTCCAGCCCCTGCCAGAAAAGCCGGGCGTCGCAGTCGCAGGAGCTGCCGCACCCCGCGCCCTCCTCGGACTGGCACGCAATGGGCGACAGGTCGCCCTCCACCGCCCGGAGAATTTCGCCCACGGGGTACTCCTCGGGAGGACGGGTCAGGCGGTAGCCGCCGGAACGGCCTACCGTACCCTCTACCAGCTCAGCGCGGCTCAGGGCGGCCATGATGCTTTCCAGATACTTTTTGGAGAGCTGCTGCCGCTGGGCAATGTCCCGCAGACAAAGCCACTCTCCGCCGCCGTGCTCCGCCATATCCAGCATGACATGCAGCGCGTAACGTCCTCTGGTTGAGATCATCATGGGAAATACCTCGCTTTCAATTACCTACCTCTCAAGTAGGGGTTGTAAACCTAAATTCCTACTATGTCAATAGGTTGATTGGGAAAATTTTTAGGGGAGTGAAGATGAAAAGCACAGGAACCAGGCACGATTGGGGATTTGCAGTTTCACCTTGAAACCGGGAATCCGTTATGCTACAATCCCACTGGTGGGAACTGCTGTTTCCCCATGCAGGGCCGCTTCCGACGGCTTTTTATTGCCCCTACAGTTAGCGTATGCAAACTATCGGATTCGGAATAATTTTTTATGACAAGGAGAAGCATATTGAAAGCATTTTATGGTATCTTGATCCCGTTTCTGGGAACGTCGCTGGGCGCGGCATGTGTGTTCTTCATGAAAAAAACGCTCAGCGACACGGTACAGCGCTCCTTGACCGGCTTTGCCGCCGGCGTCATGGTGGCCGCCTCCGTGTGGAGCCTGCTGATCCCCGCCATTGAGCAGTCAGCAGCAGAGGGAACGCTGTCCGTTCTGCCGGCATTTCTTGGGTTTTGGGTCGGCATGCTGTTTCTGCTGACGTTAGATCATGTGATCCCGCACCTGCACGCCAAAAGCGATCAGGCGGAAGGCCCCAGAAGCCAGCTCCAGCGGACGACCATGATGGTGCTGGCGGTGACGCTCCACAACATCCCGGAGGGCATGGCTGTTGGCGTGGTATATGCCGGGTATCTCTCCGGCAGCACACAGATCACGGCGGCGGGAGCACTGGCACTGTCGTTGGGTATCGCCATTCAGAATTTTCCGGAGGGTGCCATTATTTCACTGCCTCTGCGGGCTGAGGGAATGAAAAAGGGCCGTGCCTTCGCAGGCGGCGTGCTCTCCGGCGTGGTGGAGCCGATCGGCGCCATACTGACTATTCTGGCCGCGCAGCGGATCGTCCCGGCACTGCCGTATCTTCTGAGCTTTGCCGCAGGGGCGATGCTCTATGTGGTCGTGGAGGAGCTGATCCCGGAAATGTCTCAGGGGCGGCATTCCAACATTGGCACAGTGTTTTTTGCTGTGGGCTTCAGTATCATGATGGTGCTGGATGTAGCGCTGGGCTGAACGGGAGCAAAATGTCCTGTCCGGTACCATTCCGTGGTATATTCAACGCCGCCCGCCCCGGTATTTTTCCCCTCCGGTACGCATAGGCTGGGTGCAGAAAGGACGGGGATCGTATGAAAAAACCACGGGTGCGGGTATTCCTGCTGCACCGCCAGCTGCTGGCGGTGCTGTGTACGCTGGCGGTGGCGGCGGGCATTTTTTATGTGTCGCTGTATCCCGCGTCACAGGCGGCGGCTGCCTCCACGCGGCAGCTACCCATCTATTCGGTGGAGCGCAAGGAGAAGCTGTGCAGTATCTCCTTTGACGCAGCGTGGGGCAATGAGGATACGGAACATCTCATTGAAATTCTGGCAAAGTACAATGTCAAGACCACCTTTTTCGTGGTGGGCGACTGGGTGGATAAGTATCAGGAGTCGGTCAAGGCGCTCCACGACGCGGGCCACGAGGTCATGAGTCATTCCACTCACCACGACCACTACAACAGCCTGACCTCCTCCCAGATTGTGGCGGATATTCAGGAGAGCTGCGAGAAGATCAAGGCCGTCACTGGATGCAGTCCCACGCTGATCCGCTGCCCCTACGGCGAGTATGACGACCACGTGATCTCCGCCGTGCGGTCATTGGGGATGGAGCCTATCCAATGGGATGTGGATTCTCTCGACTGGAAGGACTACGACGCCGATACCATCTACCAGCGAGTCACCTCCAAGGTGCAGCCGGGGAGCATCGTACTGTTCCACAACGCGGCGCTCCACACGCCGGAGGCACTGCCCCGCATCCTAGAGTACCTCATCAACGAGGGCTACACCGTGCTGCCCATCAGCCAGCTGATCTTGACGGGCGACTACACCATCGACCACACGGGGCGGCAATTCCCGGCGGAAAAAGATCCCGTCACGTAAGCATACTGTAACACGCAGTCTATGCGTCATGAAATGCGGCAGCCGTTTCAGCACATCCAATTCTCACAGACAGGGCCATTGCCTTTTATGTTTTAACGAAAAAAGAGCCGATGCCCGTAAAGCCTGTCGGCTTACGGGGCATCGGCTCTGCGTCCATACATGCGGCGCAAAACGGAAACAATATTGTTATGTCCGAAGCGCTACTCCCAGCGGAAAAAAAGGAGAGCGAGAGCGGTGCAGAGTACCGTCAGTCCCAGCATCACAAAGACAGGCAGCAGGATATTTCCCGTGCTGACGCCTAGAAAGGCATTTTTCATCATGGTAAGACCCTGTGTCAGCGGAAAGAAGCTGACGATCTTCCGCATCACAGGCGGCATGACCTCGATGGGCAGCGTTGCGCCGGAAAAGATCAGCATAGGAAAATACAGGATGGAGGCGATGACGCCGGCCTGCTTGACGTCTTTTGCCACGCCGCCCACCAGCATACCGACGGACAGTGTTGAAAGCGTGGTCAGCGCCCAGCTTCCAAGAAACGCCAGAAGCGAACCGCGCAGCCGCACACCCCATAAAAGCGCCGCCGCGGCCAATGTGGCCAGCGACACGATGCAGTAGACGATATACATGGCCAGCTCCACCCCCAGAACGAATACCGGGCTGACCGGCGTGACACGGAAGCGCTTGAGAACCCGCAGCTCTCTTAATGAAGATACCGCCTGCGGCAGCCCCATAAGACCTCCCGCGCAGATGGCAACGGCGCCGACCACCCCGAAGGACTGCTCCAAAAAGGTGTAGTCCGCGCCGCCAAAAGCAGGTTTTCTACCGTAAATGACGCCCAGAATAACAAAAATCACCAGCGGCATGATAACGGCGAAGATCGGCATGTTCATATCCCGCAGGCTCAGCTTCAGCTCCGTTTTCAGGAAGGTGCAAAAGCGTTTCATGCGTCCACCTCCTCATCCGACAGCCGCAGATAGGCGTCCTCAAAACGTTCGCAGCGGCACAGCGCCTTTGCCTGCTCTACGGTTCCGCGAAAAACAGGAGTACCCTTTTTCAGAACACAAATTTCGTCACACAATGCTTCCACTTCATCCATGAAGTGAGACGTCAGGAAAATCGTAAGACCCTGCTCTTTTAGGGATTCCAGCGTTTTCCACACGCCGCGCCGAGCTTTGGCGTCAAGGCCCGTGGTCAACTCGTCCAGAAACACCAACTCCGGTTTTGGGAGCAGCGCCAGCACGATGAAAAGCCGCTGCCGCTCACTGCCGGAGAGACCTTTGACCGCCGCATTGGCCTTATCCCCAAGACCGAACTGCTTACACAGCGTGCGCCAGTCGGCACTTTTGCGGTACAGGCTGGCCGTCTCCACGCAAAGCTCGGATACCTTGATCTCCGGATGATAGTTTCCCTCCTGAAACTGCACGCCAATATGCTGAAAAAGCTCCCGGCGATGCTTTTTCGGATTTTTTCCCAGCAGACGCACCGTGCCGGTGTCGGCCTGCTTCGTGCCCAGCATGCACTCGATGGCAGTGCTTTTTCCCGCACCGTTGGCGCCCAGCAGACCGAACACCGTCCCCCGCTTTACCGAGAGATCCAGATGATCCACCACCATCTTTCCACCGTAGGCTTTGGTGAGGCCCTGCACAAAAATCGCTTCGCTCATTCCGCGATCCTCCTGACGGCCCGCAGCTCAATATAGCCCCGCTGGCCGCGCGGCTCCAGCTGGATACGAGGGTTTTCGTCGTCCCAGCGATAGCCGATGACGGAGGGGTCATAGCCGTCCATGGCCGTCTGTACGGTACGGATGGCTTCGCAGTAATCCTCCTCCCGGAAGGGCTGACCCTGAAACATCAGGTATTCCGCCTCCGGCAGATGAATGACGTCGAAGCCCTCCGGGATGACGCCGCTGTAATCGGTATCCACTTCCACGCCCTGCACATAGGTGGAGGTATCGGGCTTCCTGTATCGGGGTGGCAGCCACAGGGCAACCGGCTCGCCGCAGAGAGACTTCATACTGGTGAGGATGCCCCACACATCGCAGCTGACCTCCTCGCAGTAGGGGAAATAGTCCTCCGCCTGCCGGCCCCGCTTGATGACGCACAGCCGCTCCGGCTTACGAATGATCTGAATAAAAATGGGATGAATATTGGGCACGTCGATCGGCTCCTTTCTCAGTTCACGGTATTTTGCGCCGTAAGGAATGAAGAACGGGACAGGAACGGGATTTCTCATATAATTGCTTGGATTTAGGCCAAATTCCCGGTAAAAGGCACGGGTAAAGGTATCCACATTGGAAAAACCCGCGCCATAGGCCGCGTCAATGACCTTGACCGTTCCCGCTTGCAGCTGCCTTGCCGCCTGGGTGAGCCGGTATTTGCGGATGTACTCCGTGGGCGTCAGCCCCAGGCAGTCCCGGAACAGCCGGTAGGCGTACCACGGGGAAAACAGCGATGCCCGGGCCAGATCGGACGGGCCGATTTCCTCCGTTCCATGCTTTTCAATGTAGTCCTGCATCCGCTGTACAGCAAGTATCTGTTCCTTCACGCGTCTCAACTCCTTACGGGGAATATTCTACCGCGCCGGGCAGAACTTCTCTCGACGTTTCTTGCTATTATTCTGTAGTTTCATCTGACTGCTTCCGTTAAAGCTTTGACTTTTCGGAATGATAGAGGATGCTCGGTCTTGACGGCAGAAATGCTTGTACCTGCCAGCGATGGATTTTCGAGTGATTTTGGGGCGTGAGACACAGGTGGGCTGACGCCCACCAAGGTGAAAAGAGCTAAAAGCGCCGGAAAGACGCACTGTCAGGCGTGTTTGCCCTTGTCAACCGATGGTACCAATCCAACACTGCTTTCAGCGCCTCCGGTTTGACCCGCTCTCCGCCGCGGCGCATCATAACCAGCATATCGTCCTCCTCCGGTGTGCGGTTTTTCTTCTCAGAAAGACTCTTCCCCGCCGTCCTGACCATGAGCTCCATCATGGGGCGGTAGACGCCATGCAGCTTCTTCACATCAAAATTGCCTTGCAGGGTAAACACCGGAATAGGCGCGGGAACGGACGTCTTTTTCCGCACGCTGTCCGTCTGTGTTCCGGTCTGCCCCATGCCGACGCCGCAGACAGCGCGCACCCGGTAGCGTCCCGCCGCCGCGGCATAGCCCTTGACAGCGCCTGCCATGATCCAGCCCAGATAAATGATCTCCGCTCCGGTGGGAACCGCCTTCTTTGCTTCGGCAAGAGAATATACCGGAAGTCCCGTTTCACAGGCCAGCAGTTTCGCGTAGCGCTCCGTACTGCCGGTATTGGTGGTATAAATAATTGCGTTCATAACATCATCCTTTCAAAAATATAGCGCAGCGCAAACCACATAAGCTGTGGTCAGCACTGCGTCTTAGCGTCTGGCTTGTTTGTCTCCATGATACAATTCTTTACATTGATACTGCTTTCGTATTCTCGGCATGATTGCCCTCCTACGGAAGTAACCGCTCGGTAACTCCTGTTATAGTTACCGAGCGGTTACTTGTCAAGAGGGCGGCGCAAAATCAATGAATTTTTTGTGCCGTCCGTCTGTTTTCTATTAAGCGCAAAGTCTTATCCCATCGATTTTATATCAAATACGCTCCCGCTTCCTCTTCCAGCGCCTGCCACACCGGGTATTCCGCGCCGTTTTCATCAAAGAACCGCTTCAGATCCCGGTTCAGCGCACTCATCTCGTCCACCGCGTTCATGGCGTGATCGGAGACACAGATCTTCCCCAGGCTCGTAGCGCATATGAGCTTGAAAAAGCGCAGGCAGATCTTGCGGTACGCCTTGCTTTCAAAATCACTGTCCGCTTTCGGCAGAATTTCATGCCCGGCGTTCCGGATGGCACGATAGCCCTCGATATTGGCGTCGATCATCCGGCTCAGATAGGCGGTGTTCCCCTTGAGCTTTTTCAGATCGCCGTCTGTCTTATAGCACGCAAAGGCCGCCGGCAGCACGAACGCCGCGTGGCAAAGGAGGTAGTCCTCCATATTCGGCTCATAGGCTGCCTTATATTTGGTGCCGCCGAGGATCTGCCCGATCAGCTGCTCATTCGAGGGCGCGTCCGCAAGCTAGCCGATGGTAATTTTCTTCAGGTCAACGGATACCACCCGGTCGCTTTCCCGATGGCCAGCCGAGGACACGAACGCGAACATCACATTTTTCTCCGGCAGCAAAGCGGCGGTGGCTCTCGCCCGCACGTTGTTGCCCACAAAAATGATGTTTTTTGCCTTGCTGGCCCGCAGGGTATCCATGGTCGCGTCAAGCTGCGTATAGCGCATGACCACAAAGATCACATCGTAGGGCGTCTCCGGCTTCAGCTCCGTCACCACCGGAATACGGCTGACCGATACGCGGGGCGAAAACTTATCCTTGATCCGCAGGCCATTCTTTTGGATCATCTCCGCCCACTTTCCCCGCGCCAGCAATGTAACGTCCTTTCCGGCACGAAACAGATTTCTTGCCAGATTGCAGCCCAATACACCGGCACCAAATACCAAAATTTTCATCATCCTATCTCCTTATCTGAAACGTTGTAATTTATTTCTCTGCCGGGCAGCCCAAAGCGCGTTGGCCGCCATCCATATCGCCAGCGCCGCGTTGCCCGATCCCTGGCTCAGGACAAAATCCCAGGTTGAAATTTCCGCGCCCAACAACTGCCGTATATCCGGGATCAGCGCAAACACGATCTGCCAGACCAACATATGCCACGCAAGCATTCGCCGCGGCAAGACGGTTTTCTTCATCAGCAGGGCAAAAAAGCTCGTAAGGATAAGCAAGATCATTCCCGCGTAAGCGATAAGCAGCGGCGGCATCAGTCGCTGGTACTGGGCCTGTATCACGGCAACCGTTTCTTCTCGACCAAGTATCGGCGCAAGCTTCCCCGTCCAGTCCACAAGACTGCCGATGAAAAAATGCACCACCCCGGCGGAGGCTATGTAGATCACGCCGCCGATGAGGAGCGCCATCCGGGTCTTTCGGAACTGCGGAGGTATCTGCGCGCAGGAAGCCTTTACGGTAAAATAGCCCAGCGCCATACCGGAAAGCCCTGTGGCCAGCAGCAGCGGCAGCCGCCATTCTCCCCACGATCCATTCAGATATGCCTCTCTGACAAATAGTCCGCTGTCGCCGAATGCTCAGGCACAGGTCGCCTATAAGCATCAGAACCGCGCCTAATGTGCCCAGCAGGCAGTCTCTTTGATACGTTTTGAGATCCATACGCGCCTCCTTCCGGTCAGGCGTTGCTGCCCCACTTGTTAGCGTGCGCTAACTGCTCTGCTTCTGTTATACCACTCACGCGGCATAAACACAATACCATTCTCTGCTCCATGAAGAAAAATTTCAAATGCCGGCCCCGGCCGCCGTTCGATGGCTTTCCCCTTGCATCTGACGAAAAAATGTGCTACAATGTGTATCCAGCCCAGCGAAAGGAGGGACTTGCCATGGCGAAAAGCGGCGGCGTCAAGACGGCGGCGCAGAATCGAAAGGCCTTTCACGATTACTTCGTGGAGGAGCGGTACGAGGCCGGTATCGAGCTGGCGGGCACCGAGGTCAAGTCCATCCGGGGCGGACAGCTGAACCTGAAGGACAGCTATTGCGCCGTGACGAAAGAGGGCGAGCTGATGGTGTACAACATGCACATCTCGCCCTATGACAAGGGCAACATCTTCAACCGCGACCCCGACCGGCCCAAGCGCCTTCTGATGCACAAGCGGGAGATCCGCAAGCTTCACGAGGCCCAAAAGCTGGACGGTTACGCCCTGATCCCCCTCAGCGTCTACTTCAAGAACGGTCTTGTAAAGGTGGAGCTGGGCGTCTGCAAGGGCAAGAAGAACTACGATAAACGGCAGGCGATCGCCGAGCGGGACGCCAAGCGTGAAATGGATCGCGCCCGCCGGGAACGCTACTAATGATACAAAGGAGGAGCATCCTATGGAAAATAACCCCATTGTCACCATCGAAATGGAGGACGGCGGCATCATCAAGGCGGAGCTGTACCCCGATATCGCGCCCCAGAGCGTGTATAACTTCATCTCTCTGGCCAACAGCGGCTACTATGACGGTCTGATCTTCCACCGCTGCATCTACGGCTTCATGATCCAGGGCGGCTGCCCGCTGGGCAACGGCATGGGCGGCCCCGGCTACTGCATCAAGGGCGAGTTCAAGTCCAACGGCTTCAACAACGACCTGCGGCACACCCGCGGCGTGCTGAGCATGGCCCGCACCATGATCCCCGACAGCGCCGGCAGCCAGTTCTTCATCATGCACAAGGATGCGCCCCATCTGGACGGCGAATACGCCGCCTTCGGCATGGTCATCGAGGGGATGGACGTGGTGGATGCCATCGCTTCCACGCCCCGCAACATGATGACCAACAAGCCCAAGAAGGATCAGCGCATGGTCAAGGTACGCGTGGACACCAAGGGTGTTGACTATCCCGAGCCGGAGAAGCTGCCGGAGCGGTAATTTACCAGCGAAACAACACGGTATCACTTCCCAGACCCCGCTCCCGCCCGATTTCGGGCGGGCTATACGGGGGCGTACTGGTTTCGACGGGGGTGTGGAGACCGGATAAGCGGGCGGTGGCGCCTGACCACCATACAACGGGCAAATTAAAATTAACTGACAACACTAACACTGTTGCCGTCGCTGCTTAACGCAGTGACCGTCTGAACCGGAGCGGCCACCGGCCGGGGAAGGCGTCGTTTAGGTGGCGTCCGTGAGGCGGGTAAGAGTTGCCCCGCCCACGCATCATGACTCTACTGAACCGCAAAGTCTGTCCGGTGTCTTTGCGGGGAGGGAATGCTGAAACCTGACTGCGCCCGGAGAAAGTCCTGTCAAAGTGCTTTCGGACAGGGGTTCGACTCCCCTCAGCTCCACCAAACAATAAATCCGAACCTTGTACCAGTTGGTCATGGGTTCGGATTTATTGTTTTTATGCTGCGCGTTTGCGCTGTGATCGCAAAGCAACTCCGCCCCCCTTGACAAACGGGAAAACCGCACTACAATTCGACTAACAAACGTTAGTTAGTTTTCTTGGAGGAGCCATGAAGCAGGAGGATACGAAGCGAAGGATACTGGATCAGGCGCTGGAGCTGTTTGCCACCCGGGGCTATGACGCCGTCAGCATGGGGGACATCGGCCGGGCCGTGGGCATCAGAGCCCCGTCGCTGTACAATCATATCCCCGGCAAGCAGGCCATTTTTGAAGCCATCGTGGAGGACACGGCGGCGCAGTACAAGGCGGACACGGGGCGCATCGACATCCATGTGCAGGACGCGGCCCGGGACATCCCTGTGTTCACGGAGATCACGGAGGACGCGCTGCTGGCCAGGGTGCGGCAGATCTTTGACTACTCCCTGCACAACGGGAAGATCGGCCGCTTCCGGCGGATGATGACCCACGAGCAGTTCCGCTCGCCGGAGCTGGCGGAGCTGTACACCCACCGCTATGTGGAGCGGGTGACGGCGTACCACGCCGGGATCTTCCGCAGTCTCATGGCCGCCGGCCAGCTGCGGCAGGAGGAGCCCGACACGCTGGCGCTGCTGTATGTGGCGCCGGTCATCACCCTCATCGGCATCTGCGACCGCCAGCCGGAGAAGGAGGCGGCCTGCCTGAAGAAGCTGGACGCCCATGTGCGGCTGTTCTTCCGGACGTTTCAGGCGAAAAGGGAGGAGAGCCTGTGAAAAAGCCGCTGGCGCAGAGACTGTGCCTGCTGTATATCCTCTCCTTTGACGCCGCCCATGGCCGCATGGCGGTGCAGTTCCTTCTGTCGCCCTACGGCAGCGAGTGCGGCACCGCCCTCCTTGACCCGGCCACAGGGCAGTTCGAGATGCTGCGGCAGGAGCGCTATCAGGCGTCGTTC
>ENA-OUQC01000923-OUQC01000923.1-human-gut-metagenome-genome-assembly--contig:-NODE-923-length-17528-cov-5.148572_pt1 | contig 17528 bp, 12 predicted proteins | sample MGYA00237942_ERZ548815 | MGnify/ENA primary metagenome ERZ548815 (study PRJEB26490, sample SAMN05194722) | human gut metagenome | biome: terrestrial biome; feature: human-associated habitat; material... | reverse complement strand
CGCAGATGGCGGAAAAGACATCGCCCGACGTGCCGCCGAATTGTGCGGTGGTGCCTTAATACGGGACTACCGGCGGTACGCCAATAACCCAGTCTGGAATTGCCCCACTGGTAGGCCTTGTCGACCGGGATACCCAGCTTTCTCAAATTGGCCACCTTCGTTTTGGGCTTCTTCCACTGCTTCCGGATATACATTCGGAGCCGGCGCCGCATCCATTCATCCCAGCCCATCAGTGTCCGCTTCATATCAGCTATACGAAAATAACCGTTCCATCCACGGATAAACACTTTCACTTCCTGCATCACTCTACGGACATTGCGTCCGCGATTACGCTTTGTTAGAAGCTTCAGCTTTTCCTTCGCTTTCTTGAGCGACTTTCGGTATGCGCGGATATAGACGCCGCTTCCGTTCTTGCCCAGACAGAATCCAAGAAACTTGAAATTCTTCTGTGCATAAACGCTGGTCACCTTGCTCTTTTCCGCATTCATTTTCAGTCGCTGCTTCCCTTCCAGGTACTTCCGGAAGCTTTCCAACAGCCGTTCCGCCGCTCGCCACGCTCAGAGAATTACACCAGCCGCTGACAGTAAACACGTCTCCCTTCGCGCCACGGGCGTTGATGTCCTGCGCGATGTATACGTCCGTCGCAGACGGCTTGCAGGTCAGCCGCATCGCGTTGCCGCTGACGGAATCCGGCATGCCGTTCACCGCTCGGTCGGTCACGATGCAATTCAGCGTAGAGGTGCTCACGCCCGCGCCCGTCACCTTCCACTGCTTCGGGAACAGTCGCGTCGTCGATGCCGCAGTGTTGTTCGTCGTCAGGCTGAAATCGCCATCAGTAACGAGATTGAACGCGTTCGCCATTCGCCCGCTTTCCACCTGCGGACAGCTCCAATACAGCGTACCCGACTTCGCGTCGCACACAAGCTCGATCGCCACGGAGGTATCTTCGCCGTATTCAAACGGGAAGCAGACGCTCAGGCGTTCCCAGCCGGATGCAAACGTACCAACGCCCCTGTCCGCCGTGCTGCTGATTGCCGGACGGCTTTCGTAGACAGTGCCATTTGCGGTCACTCGCAGGAACGCGCCCTTATAACCACTGGTAACCGTCAGTCCCGTCGTCTTCAGATAGGCCGACAGCGTGTATTCGCCGCTTTCAAACAGCTTCACTGTCGCCTTATGTCGTAGCTCGCCCGCGCCCTTCTTTACGATTTTTGCACTGGGCAGGTTCATGCAGCGCGTGCCGGTATCTCGCGCGTACGTATCCGTCGAGCATGCCTTCGTCTGCGACCAGCCGCTTGCAAAGTCCGGCGATACCACGCGGTTGATGACCGTCTTGATCAGGTTCGACGTTGCGCTGGGGGTGTTGTCGATGCCGCTCTTATATTCCGCCGCGACTGCGTGCCACATTTCATCATGCGTGCTGATGACGTTGCCCGCGCTGTTGAAGTGATAGATGAGACTCTTGCCGGTTTCGTCGTTCTCCGGATCGCTCACGGCGGTGACGATCGTGTGCATGTGGCCGTAGGTGATCTTCGTCTTTGCGCCCTTAACCGCGCCATTCGTGCGCTCGAGGGAAACGACGCGGCGCATCTGCTCGGAGTAGCTGCCGATGGCGGCGGTGTCCAGATTCGCGTCGTAGACTACGTTCGTCTGCGTGCCATCGAAGTTGCGAAGCATCGTCAGCGTCGCGGTCGGTGCGCCGTCGCGCGTGTCGTAGCCGTATTCGGTGTACTGATTCGCTTCCAGATCGCCATAATGAATCTCGCGCAGTCGCCAGCCGTTTTCAGCGCTGCCATCGTAAGTATAGCTCACCACGGGACAGCCGGGCGCCGTGATGGAAGCCAGCTGGCCGTCCGCATTATACGCAAGCGTGGTTGCTCGGCCTACGCCGTCGGTAATCGAGAGCACCTTGCCCGGAACCGCTTCGTCATACGCCAGCGTCATGGTGTTGCCATGCACGTCTTCAATCGTCGAAAGGTAGACTCACGCTCCATAGCAGTCAAGTAGTCTCAATACATATCGTATGCTATTTCGTTCCAGCAAAAGCATACCACGTTTCTCCCTCAATATCCAATCCCAGTGCCCATACAACAATGCGGCGCTGGAGAATTTCGAGCGTATTTCTCTCAAAAACGGTCTTACCCCGGTTGAAATCCGAGGTAAAACCGTGTAAACTATGCTTATTCTATGACAGGGCTTTTATTTCTCTATCCGATGGTTTGGGAACAATCCACTTTATTTAGCATCTAATCGAAATCCCAGTGTTTCACTTAGTGCAGATTCAAAATCCTTCCCAGACAGATTTTTCAATTCAGGTATATTTTTTGCGCCATTCGCCAAATACTGCTCCAATCCTTCGATATTATCATTTTTGCGTTCCATCCCATATACTTCGCAGTCACCACTTATGTGTGATGCAACGATTTTGCCTTCTTCGCACAAGCCAAAGACAAATACGTCTCCATCATAAACGGATGCAAAAAGGACAGGTAGATTTAAAACAGCACTCACCCTTTGCGCGATTTCTCGGACGTTCTCAAATGTCACTCGCTGATCATATACGCTCAAAAAGCCACTATGCTCAACGGTAGTTTGTTTCGCACGAAAAGACATACCTGCGCGCACGATCTGATTGAGAAGCGGAATTTGCTGTTTATCCAAGTCTAAGCCAAGCAATGAAGCCACTTTTTCTACATCGGAACAAAAACCTGCGTCCATAGCAGTGATGCAGTCATTGATAATCGTGATGGTTTCTTTATTTGAAGACGCTACCCGAATATGCAAAGAACCATATTTTCTTCCCATGCCATCCTCTCCTTCTTTTGTCAGCCAAGAATTAACGCGGCGACGCTCCCTGCTGCTCCTAAACTTGGTATATCATCTGCAACACCTGCACCGCCACTTAACACATCTTCAAGAAGTGTGCCACCCAAAATTATACCGAACACTAATGCCGCCCAGAATAGTCGACCAGAGATGATTGACTTTACCTCACTGGAACGAACATCTCCTCGGTCATTATAGAACGAATAATGCAAGACACCTCCGCCAGAACTGGTAATACGCATCTTAATATCGGAGATAATGGGAATCCCTGTTATCTCATCAATATCGAATCCGGTAGTCAGCCCATTTTCCGACGTATATTTCCCCGGTTGGTCAATTGTAGTCGTGCCTATTGGCTTGACCTCCCATACAAACGCTCCAGCGACAATATCTGCTTCACCGACACCAGCAACACGGTACTCCAGAATCGGTGCATACCCCATAGAATACAATTTTTTTGCAACATTGAGCTGAGCAATTTCATGGAACCCATTGTATACATTGCCGCCATTTAGCACAATGACAGCCGAGGAAGCAGACGAAGCATCAATCATTCCAAGATTATACGCGCCACTAAACACATTTAGAAATTTTACGGGCATATAACCAGAAGAATCAACATGCTCAAGCGGTTTCCCATAGCAATACGTGTAAAGGTTCCCTTTACAGATCACGTCAGGGAGAATAAACCTGCACGTCCCAGCGCTATAGTACCGACTGCGCAGATAATACAGTCCGGTTTCCTCGTCGTAGATGTATCCACGATAACGGAACGGATTACGCTTGCCCAGCGTCGTTGCCAGACTACCACTGATGCTGATGCCCTTGCCCCATGGGTCATATTTGTATTCTACCACCAGCGTACCCGAATTGTCAAGCATTCCGACGATATCTCCCTATAAATTGTGGATGTAGGTATAGAGTATGCCGTTGTAGTGTACCTTCTCCGGGCGGGACTGTGCGTCATAGAAGAAGTGCAGCACGTCCTGATGCACCACTTCCGAGGTGTCACGGTAGTCCACAGTCATGTGCGTCAGCAGCTTGCCATGCAGATAGTAGTTCGTCGTTTCGGGACCCCAGTCCGCCTCTACAACCTTCTGCGTTCGCAAACCGTTGTGGTCGTACTTGAACGAAACCACCTTGCCCTCGGTGCTCATGCGCTTCAACTGGCGGCCGGCCTGCCATTCATACGTCCATGTGCCATCATTCAACGGGTTACCAATGGCATCATAGGTAATTGGAACGCCGTTGTACGCTGTCAGTTTATCCTTCCAATTGCCGTCACCGTAGGTGTACGGAATCGACTCAATGGCCTCACCCAGTTCATCCACAGTAGTATATGCATACCTCGCCTTATTTAGGATGTTTCCACCTCGGTCATAGGTGTAAATCCACGTAGCATTTTCATGCGGGTCGTTGACACGGACAAGCTGGCCAAGCGCGTCATAGACGTAGGTCGTGGTCAGGCCATTTCTCGTTTCGCTGGTAATGTTGCCACGGCTATCATACGTGTAGGCGAAGTTCATGGCGTTCTCGCCCTCGCCCTGCGTGATGCTGCTTACAAGCGGAGTCGTTGCATTCTCGCCATACGCCGTCGCGCCCGAAGCATAGGTATACTGCGTTGCATAGCTGCTCGCGCCGTTCGTTACCGTTCGGCTGGTAATACGGTTCAGCTTATCGTATACGTAATCCACCTTCGAAGTATCACTACTGTTGTAACGCACTTTCGTCACACGATTGACTGCGTCATACGTGTACTCCGTTTTGTAATTCTGGTCGGCAGTCGCTTCGTTGAACGCCTTGACACGGTTCTTCTTGTCATACTCAATCAGCGTGCGATACTTCAGATTTCCCTCGCCGTCCCGCTGTTCGGTTTCGTTCGGACGGTCAGTCTGGTCATAACCGGTGCGGACAGTGCTGCCGTCGGTCGCATCCTTCACGAACGCGGCGCGTCCCTTAGAGTCATACTCATAGGAGAACCGCGGGAATTCGTCGTTGTCATAGCCCACGCCGGTAACACGGTCAAAGTCATCATAGGTGTATTTGACCTTTCCGCCGTTACCGTACTGGACTTCCTCAAGTCTGCTCTTGCGGTCAGGACTATAAACATTCGTCGAGAGTGCCTGATTTCCGACCTTCACCGTGGTCTTTCGGCCAAGCTCGTCATACTCAAAGTTATACACAACGTCCACTGCGTCGCCAGTCGTATTGTGCGCAACCGTCTTGAGTTTGTCATTCTCATAGGTGTACTCATTGCGACCGATTCGGCTCTCGCCGTTCACCGTATACGCAGCCTGAACGCTGGTCACGCGGTTGGAATCGTCATAACCATAATTCACAGACTGGCCGGACGGGTCGGTTACGCTCAGGAGCTTGCCGTTTACGTCAAGCGTATTGACTACTTCATTGCCGCGAGCATCTCTTTGTTTGGTCACAAAATTCCCGTCCTCGGTATACTCCGTCTCCGTTCGGATGAGCGGTGCGGAAGCACTTTCCTGCACAGTAGCATTAATAGCACTACCATAAGCATTATATTCAGTCGTAGTCTTGACACCGGTCGGAGTCGTCGCAGTCAGCGGAAGGTGCCTCTTCTTCTCCGCGTCAGTAGTACCATAGGTGAACAGATGCTTTTCCGTCGCCGCGCTGCCAGGCTGTACGTAGCTCAGCAGGTTGTCAAAGGAATCATACGTCGCCGCGGACTTCTGATTGGACAGATCTTTCACCGCGGTAACATTGCCGTTTGCATCATAAGTGTAGACGTTGCCATACAACTCGCGCGTCAGACTGATGTGAGAAAACATGCCCGTATTCGCGTTTCTTCCGTAAAACACGCCGATCTGGATAGAGTAGATGTCCTTCGGTGCCGCAACCTGCGCGGAGATTCAATTCCAACCACTGCGATTCGTGCTGAAATTGAAGCGCTGCAAACCAGAGCACATACCACTGAAGCCACTCAGGATACATACATTAGTTTACATTCAAAAGTCGAATAGCTGTTTTCATACTCTGAGAGCTATTTTAATTGAAAAGTGCCGCCGAACCACTTCGTTCAGCGACACTGGACACTGTATACGTGACTATCATCTACTGCTTAAGTAGAAGTCATCCCTTTCTGCACCTAATTAAGGCTCGAATAAATGGAAAGAATTCTTTACGCCCATTGTCTTCTTCGTTCTGAAAAACCATCCATGTTTGCGCGAAAATGATCAGCAATAGGCCTATATGAAAATACATGAACGTTGTTGCCCGAACAGAACAAAGAAGAATGTCCCGAGCAATAGTGAACAATTCAATAGACAGCACGGAAATGACCAGAGATTTGAATTTCCGTTCATCCGGGGTTCTCACAACGCAGCTCAGTCCAAGACTTCCAGCAACCATCTGACCAATAGCAACTAAGACACTGAATAAAACCCTCCAGTAAATCCGAACAGGATAGGATATTCTTTCCGTTCCAAGAATTCGTGTACGATACATCATAGTTATTGTATCTATGGTTTGGAAAATTCCGCCATACAGCAGGTAAGCAGTCAAGCAAGTCAGATAAATTCCCCATAAACCAATTATTAAATACCTACGCTTCATAGCTAATCACCTCTCGAGTTCGACTTTAGAAATCAACGATGTCAACCACTGCTGATCATTCGAAATATATATTCCCCTGTTTCCATCCCAGAAATATCCACGTTCCGATGTCATCTCGATAAGAGTCAATACCGGAGAATCAACATATGAATTTTCATATAATCCAGTATCAAAAGCGTCAATGCTGATATTCGAGTGAAACTGAACCGTTACACGAGCACGCGTTGCGCCTTCTTGTGATGATTCGATATACACATTCATATCAACCCATGAAATTGCATTTTTAACCATATTCACGAAATTAATAAGACTCGTATATTGGTTATATTCATCCAGTTCAAACGGCGTTGCAAGCGCTCGTTCCGCATGAAAAAACGAGCTGCTTGCTTTACCAGAGGCTATCGTTTGATATTCCGCACCATTAGTTGCTCCGGTTAGCGGTCGATTAAGTTGATAAACTTCTCTTCTTCCAGTATATAGTCTATCACCTTCAACAAAAATATTTTTTTCCTTCATTTCACCGCTTGCAAGCCAACACTCAATACGCTCACACCACTGACCAGACGAATCAACATACATTATAGGATTGTTTCGGGCATACGCAAACAAATGATTATTAAGTAATGCTTTATTTGTGCCAATAACATTGTCCATGTTTATGAATTTGCCAATAAGCGAAGAATAATATCTACTTCTTAGATAGTATAGCTTCGTTTCCCCATCAAACATGTATCCACGATACATGAACGGATTCCTCCTTCCCAGCGTATTCGCCAAGGCACCTTCCACGATCAAGAGCCCTCCCCAAGCATTATAGGTATATTTTACCATAAGACAACCAGAACTGTCAAGCATTCCAACGATGTCCCCCTGAAAATTGTGGACATAACTATATACGGCATCGTTGAAGTCAGCCTGAGTTACCTTACCTTGCGCATCGTAAAGGAAGTGCACCGTATCGACCTCGTTTGACGCATGGTCAGTATGTGTAAGGCCGACGATTTTCTTCCCGTTCAGAATGTACTCTGTGGTTTCTGCGAGAATACCATTCACCCTCTTTACCTTCTTCGTTCGAAGACCGGCATAGTTGTAAGTAAACTCCATCGTCACGCCAGTCGCAGCATTTGTCATGCTCTTCAGCTGCCGTCCGGCCTGCCATTCATACGTCCACGTGCCATCGTTCAATGGATTGCCAATGGCATCATACGTAATCGGAACACCATTGTAGGCAGTCAGCTTGTCCTTCCAGTTCGCATCGCCGTAGGTATACGGAATCGACTCCAGAGCTTCACCCAGTTCATCGGCGGTAGTATATGCATACTTCGCCTTGTTCAGAATGTTGCCGCCACGGTCGTAGCTGTAAATCCAAGTCGCATTCTCATGCGGGTCATTGACACGAATCAACTGGCCAAGCGCGTCATAAACGTAAGTGGTAGTAAGACCATTTCTCGTTTCGCTGGTAATGTTGCCACGGCTATCATACGTGTAAGCGAAGTTCATGGCATTCTCACCCTCGCCCTGCGTAATGCTGCTCACCAGCGGGGTCGTTGCATTCTCGCCGTAGGCCGTCGCGCCGGGAACATAGGCATACTGCGTTGCATAGCTGCTCGTTCCATTGGTCACAGTTCGGCTGGTAATACGGTTCAGCTTGTCGTATACGTAGTCCACCTTCGAGGTATCGCTGCTGTTATACCGCACCTTCGTCACACGATTGTCTGCGTCGTAGGTATACTCCGTCTTGAAATTCTGGGCGGCAGTCGCTTCGTTGAATGCCTTGACACGGTTCTTCTTATCGTACTCAACCAGAGTGCGATACTTCAGATTTCCCTCTCCGTCCCGCTGTTCCGTCTCATTCGGACGGTCAGTCTGGTCATAGCCCGTTCGAATCGTACCTCCATCGGTCGCATCTTTTACGAACGCGGCACGGCCTTTGGAATCGTACTCATAAGAGAATCGCGGAGATTCATCATTGTCATAGCCAACGCCGGTAACACGGTCAAACTCATCGTAAGTATACTTCACCTTGCCGCCATTGCCATACTGAACCTCATCCAGTCGGCTCTTGCGGTCAGGGCTATACACGTTAGTCGAAAGCGCCTGTTCGCCGACCTTCACCGTGGTCTTTCGACCAAGGTTGTCGTACTCAAAGTTATACACAACGTCTGCCGCATTACCGGTGGTATTGTGCGCCACCGTCTTGAGTCGGTCGTTCTCATAAGTGTACTCATTCCGGCTGGTTCTACTCTCTCCATTCACCGTGTAGGTGGACTGCACTCCGGTAACACGATTCGACGAATCGTAACTGTAGTGCACAGACTGCCCTGCCGGGTCAGTTACGCTCAAGAGTTTGCCGTTCGCGTCGAGCGTATTCGTAACTTCATTACCGCATGCGTCCCTCTGCTTGGCTACAAAGTTGCCGTCCTCGGTATACTCCGTCTCCGTCCGAATGAGCGGTGCAGACGTGTTTTCCTGCACAATGGCATTTACAGCGCTACCATAGGCATTATATTCCGTCGCAGTCTTCACACCCATCGGCGTAGTCGAGGTCAGCGGAAGATGACGCTTTTTCTCTGCATCGGTACTACCATAGGTAAACAGATATTTTTCAGTAGTCGCACTGCCCGGCTGGACATAGCTCAGCAGGTTGTCAAAGGAATCGTAAGTTGCGGCCGACTTCTGGTTCGAGAGGTCTTTTACGGCCGTCACATTGCCCTTCGCGTCGTAGGTGTACACATTGCCATACAGCTCGCGCGTCAGGCTGATATGCGAGAACATACCCGTGTTCGCGTTTCGTCCGTAGAACACACCGATCTGAATGGAATAGAAGTCCTTCGGGGCGGCTACCTGCGCAGAGATGCAGTTCCAACCGCTTCGATTCGTGCTGAAGTTAAACCGCTGCCAACCGGAATAGACATTTCCGGAACCGGTACGGAACCGAACGCCGATTCTCGGCTGGAAGGTCGAATAACCGCTTGCCACGCTCAGAGAGCTGCACCAGCCACTGACGGTAAATACGTCGCCCTTCGCGCCACGAGCGTTGACGTCCTGCGCGATGTATACGTCCGTCGCAGACGGCTTGCACGTCAGACGCATCGCGTTGCCGCTGACGGAATCCGGCATGCCGTTCACCGCTCGGTCGTTCACGATGCAATTCAGCGTAGAGGTGCTCACGCCCGCGCCCGTCACCTTGCCCACGTGAAGGATGTTGTCCTTGTCAAACGCAGCCGCGGTATATTTCGGCGCGCCGGCGGATATGAGCTTGCCCTCGCTGACCACAAGGCCCAGCGGATCCTTTCCGTTGCTCATGCCGCCCGCGTCCGAGAAGCCGCTGGCGTTGATGGCCGCGACCGCGTCATATTTCTCCGCCAGCTCGGTGATATACATGCCGCGGGCGTGAATGTTGTCCGCAATGCCCACGAACACGCGGGAGGGATCCCGGATAATCATGATATAACCCTTGGAGGTAGGCGCGGAAACCGGGATAAGCTCCAAATCCTTTTCTTCCTCGGTGGGCTCCTCAATGGCGATGAGGGAGGTGTCCGTTTCCGTAATTTCCTCCTTCAGCGAAGCCGCCTCAACGATTTCGTTCACGGTCTCCTCCTGCAGGAAGATATACGGAACGAACTTGAGCGCGCTGCTTTCCAGAAGCGACATGGTAAGCATGCTGCGCACGGCGGGAGAAGGCCCTACGAACATGCGGTACAGAACAACCACAAGAACCAGAACCGCAATCAGGATCAGTCTCAGAATATGTCCGAAAAAAAAATATCGAAGGCTCGCAAGCCGCCAGTATCGGTTGATCAAGGGTCTCATAAACGGTTTACCTTCATAAATACAGTAAACCTGTTCTATCACAGTAACGGAAAAATACAATATAAGTTTACATGAATTCGTTTCTCTTAAGGCAACACCGCACAAATGAGGTGGTCGGCCGGCGAATGGATTTTTCGTCAGATGCAAATGCAAATTTCGAAGGTTTACTGGAGGTAAATCGAGGAATTTGCATGCCGCAGATGGCGGAAAAGACTTCGCCCGACGCGCCGCCGAATTGTGCGGTGATGCCTTAAGTATATCGAAATTATGTCAGAATTATCGTAAACAGGCGCTCACAGCATGGCGGAGCGCCCGACTTTTCACATCGGGCGCTCGAGGGAATAAGCTCAGATTCGGTACGCGTCGGCTTCGGTCAGGCCGAGAGCCTGGATGACGGCGGGGAGGTTTTTGGGGACGCCGTCCAAGGCTTCGACAGAGTGCGCGTCGCTGCTGCAATAGAAGCGGCAGCCGGCCTCCTTGGCGATGCGGTAGATTTTGAGGATGTCGTCCGGGCGGTCGGTCATTTCCGAGAACGCGGTGGCGTTCAGTTCAATTCCCGTTCCGGCGGCGGCGTAGCCCTTCAGGATGCGCAGCAGGCGGGCTTCACTCATGGCATGCATCACGTCGGCGATTCTTCCCTCGCGGAACATGAGCCCGATCGTCAGGTGCGCAAGGCCGATTTTGCGCAGCGGCAGGTTCTGCTCCAGCAGATTCTCCAGACGGTTTTCAATGTTGACGGCCATCTTCTCGGGCGTGTCGACGCCCTCCGCGCGAACCAACCCCGCCATATGCATATGGTTGACCGGGATCACGACGAAATCGAACAGGTCGAAATGCTCGCGCGAAAGCGCGGGTACGCCGTTCACGGGCAGCTCCGTTTCGCAGCCAAAATAGAAGTGGCACGAAGGCGCTTGCGGCAGCGGCAGCGCCGCGCGCACATGCTCGATGTTCTGCGGCGCGTACCAGCCGGACGCGCCCGGCACGGCGCTGTCCCACAGGTGATCCGTCAGGCAGATCGTTTCGTAGCCCGCTTCCTCCGCGTGGCGCAGAATGCGCTCCGGAGTCATCCGCTTATCCGCGCAGCACGCGGACAGCGACGAATGGCAGTGCAGGTCGTTGAGCTTCATTTCCATATATTTACCTCGCGCGGGTTGTTCCCGCAATTTTCGTAAAACCGGCGTTTTCGCCTTACAGCACGGCAAAGCAGCGGTTCGACGTGTCGATGGCGTGGGCGATATGCTCGTCGATCGTCCAGTTCTGGCTGTTCACGATTTCCACGGTCACGATGCCGTCAAAGCCGATGGCCTTCACAGCGGCGGCGACGTCGGCCAGCGGAAGGTTTCCATAACCGACTTCGCGATGCTCGTCCTTGCGCCCCTTGTTGTCGGACACGTGCAGCTCGCGCAGCTTCATGGGAAGCTGGCGGAAAACCCGCATGAAATCCTCGCGCTCATGCTCCTCGCGCATCCACTGGCGGATGTTCATGTGCCCAAGGTCGATCAGGATTCCCACGTCGTCGCCGGGCTTCAGGTATTTCTCGAATTTCTCCATCGTGCGCGCGTTGAGCGGCGTGTCCTCGCAGGCGAAGAAAACGTCCTGCCCCTCGAACACGTCCATGCACTCCCGAAGCAGCGGCAGCTGATCGTCGTGCGGGTGCCAGAAATCAAACGTCATGCCCTTCAAAAGCCTGTGGCGGCGGTTCCAGTCGGCGATCGTATTCCACGCGTACCGCGCGGACGCCTGCTCCTGCGGGTCGTAGGGGCTGGGAAGCAGGTTGTGCATGGTGAAATACTGACCGGAGCGCTTCAGATATTCCGCCACGCGCTCCCGGTCGTCGTCGTTATAGCGGTCGACAAACAGCGGCGCGTTCCAGCTGATGGCGTCAAATCCCGCCTTGTGAAATCTTTCCGCGTTTTCCACCGCGTCTCCCGCATAGTTCCAGATTGCAACGCCTCTGTACATGGTTTCTTCCTCCTTTTTATCCCTTGACGGAGCCAAGCATAACGCCCTTGGCAAAAAACTTCTGAACAAACGGATACAGGCACATGATCGGCGCGCTGCTGACGACGATCAGCGCGAACTTCACGAGGAATTCCAGACCAATTTTGCCCTCCAGCAGATCCGGATCCTCAAATTCGTTCAGCGACACGCGCGTGGAAAGCAGAATGCTGCGCAGAATCAGCTGCAGCGGCTGAAGCTGCTTGTCGCGGATGTAGATCAGCGCGCTGAAGTACGAATTCCAGTGCGCCACGGCGTAATACAGCGAAATGACCGATATTACCGCCTGAGACAGCGGCAGCAGAATGCTGAAGAAGTATCGCGCGTCCGAGCAGCCGTCGATCTGCGAGGCCTCCAGCAGCTCGTGCGGCACGCCGTTCTGGAAGAACGTGCGCGTGATGATCATGTTGTACACGCTCATTGCGCCGGGAATGAGCAGCGCCCAGAACGTGTTCACCATTCCCAGACTGTTTACCAGCAGATACGTGGGGATCAGGCCGCCGCCGAAGAACATCGTGAACACGAACAGGAACACGAAAAAGCCGCGTATCGGCATATCCCGTCGGGAAAGCGGATACGCGCACAGAACCGTCACGACCACGTTGATCAGCGTGCCGCCCAGCGTGTAGAGGATGGTATTTCGATAGCCGGTCATGATGTTTCTGTGGCTGAACACGGCGCGATAGCCCTCCAGCGTCGGCTTCACCGGCCACAGGTAGACGCGCCCGAGCTGCACCTCCGAGCCCTCGGAAAAGGAGGCGGAGATGATAAAGATGATCGGGTACAGAATCACGAGCAGAAACAGAATGATCACCGTATACACGACGAAATACAGAATTCTGTCTTCCATGGGATTTTTGATCTTCATGGAAGCCGCTTTTGTCTTTGCCACGGTTCATCCCTCCTCAAAACAGGCTGTTGGCGCCGTTTGAAAGCCGGTTTGAAACGAAGTTCACCGCCAGCAAAAGAACGCCGTTGATCACGTTATTGAATAAGCCGACCGCGGCCGCGTAGGACATCTGGTTCGTCGTTCCGCCAAGGCCGGTCTTGTATACATAGGTGGAGATCACCTCGGAATACACGGAGTTGACGGAGTTCTGCATCAGGTATACCTTTTCGAAGCCGACCGACATGATCGAGCCCGCGTTCATAATCAGCATGATGGAGGCCGTGGGCAGAAGCACGGGCAGATCCACGTGCCACACGCGCTTCAGGCGCGTAGCGCCGTCCACCTGCGCCGCCTCGTGAAGCGTGGGATCCACGCCGGACAGCGCCGCCAGATAGATGATCGTATTCCAGCCGAGGTTCTGCCAGACGCCCGACCACACGTACAGGTGGTCGAACGCGGTTCCGCGCGAGAGAATATCAATCGGGTATTCGCCGGGCCTGAACAGCCGGTAGATATTTCCGTAAATGCCCGTAACCGGGTTCAGAATCTGGTTCAGCATGCCCACGAGCACCACGGTGGAAATGAAGTGCGGCATATAGGAAATCGTCTGAACCGCCTTTTTAAACCGGTTGTTTACGATCAGGTTGATCATCAGCGCCATGATAATGGCAAGCGGGAAGCTGACGCACAGGGAATACAGCGAAATGCGAATGGTATTGCCTACCGTGCGCCCGAAGAAGAAGGAGCCGAAGAAGGTCTGAAAATGCACAAGACCCTCCCATTTGCTCCCCCAGATTCCCTCGCGGGGCAAAAAGTCCTTAAACGCAATCTGCACGCCAAGCATGGGATAGTAGCAGAAAATCAGCACCCATGCGAGCGGAATCACCAGAAACAGATACAGCTGCCAGCGCTGGCAGACGCGCCGCCAGAGCGTGTTGCCGCCATACTCACTCATCTGATCCGTAGCACGCACCGAGAAATCCCCCTTTTTCAGCGATTTCCAAGGAAGAATTGAAAAACGCCGACCCGACGCCATGGCCAGGTCGGCGTTTCGAACGCGGAAGGAACTCCCGCTCGAATGATCAGCCGTTGGCGCGATCCCACGCGGCCTGCGCGAGGGTTAGCACCGTCTCAAGACCCATGGTCTCAAGGTTCTTCTGGAAATCATCCCAGCTGGATTCGATATCCATCTCGCCCGTCACCATACGGGTCATGCTCTCTCTGACATAGATGCCGATATCGGTCGCGCGGGTGCCCAGCGCTTCCTGCTCCTCGGCGGTATAGGCCAGCGTGCCGACCAGGTTCTTGGGCGCCTTGCCGAAGCGGGCCATGATGGCGTTGTTCCAGTCCTCGGCGTTATACCTTGCGATATCGCTCGCGTATTCCTCGGCGGGCTTCGCGGGGGTCAGCGCGGTGAAGCCCTGCGGCTGCCAGGTGATGGAGGTGATGTTCCAGATTTCGTTGTTCTGCTGTCCCCACGCCAGCTTCATATCGGAGGAGGTGTACAGAGCCTTGGTGTAGCCCAGCGCCGCCCAGGAGGAACCGCGCGCGGCCTCCTCTTCGGTGCAGTAGCGCCAGTATTCGCCCTCGCGGCCGTAGCGCGCGGTCAGCGTGCTGTGGGTGCTGGTGAGGTAGTCGAGCAGCGCGAACGCGACGTCCGGGTTCTCGCAGTCGGCGGTGATGAAATGCCTGTAGACCGGCTCCACCTTATAGGATGCGGCGTAGGCCACGCCCTCCGGGCCGACGAGCGGGCCGATGGAGGTGTAGTGCGTGCGGCGCTCCGCGGAGGAGTGAGATGCGAACATGTAGGAGCGGTGAGAGGTGGCGGAGCCCACGATGTCGGGCGCGTCGCCGGTCAGGTCGGTCATGGCCTGCAGGCCGTAGCGATCCTGAGAGAAGCTCAGGTCGGAGATCAGACCCTCGCTGTACAGCCTGGCGATGAACAGCATGCCCTCTTTAAATTCCTCGGTGGTGTAGGGCGCGTAGATGCTGCCGTCGTCGTCGCAGCACAGCGCGGCGCCGTTCCACGTATCGGGATAGTAGCAGAAGGAGTTCAGCAGGTTGACGATCACGTCGCCATTGCCCATATTGGCAAAGCCGACCAGCGGAATCTCATCGGCGATGCCGTTGCCGTTGGGGTCCTGCGTCTTTACCGCCACGAGATACTCATAGTACTCGTCGATGGTGGTGGGGATATCCATGCCCAGCGCTTCGCAGAAGGTATTGTTGATCAGAAGGCCGTCCGACCACGGGTCGGCGACGGATACCGCCCAGAAGGGGAAGCCGTACAGCGCGCCGTTGGAGGACAGGCCGGCGGAAATGGTGGTCGCCTTTTCGGCCTCCGTCAGATAGCTGACCGCCTCGCCCTCGAAATAGCGGGTCATGACGCCCTCTTCAAAATAGGGGCGCAGATCGATGAAATAGCCCTGTCTGCCATAAAATTCCCGCTCGGTGGGGGTAAGGTTGAAGTTGAGCAGCAGATCGGGCAGGCGCGCGCCGGAGCTGGTCATCAGCTGCAGCTGGGTTTTGTACTCGGCGTTGTCGAAAAGCTGAACCTCGATTTCGACGCCCATCCTCTCGCGCAGGTAGTTCGTCAGGTGGTTGTTGTCATAGTCGGTAATGGTGGCGACCTCAGGGGTAGCGACGGTCAGCTTGATCCCCTCGCCGTCCTTCACGACAGGGAATACGCCCATGTCGTTGAATTCCGCCGCGAAGGCCGCGCCCCCAAACACTGTGAGCGCCATCGCGAGAACCAGAAGAGTGGAAAGTACCTTGCGCATAAAAATACCTCCTATTCGCTTTCCGTAAATCCGGAAGCCGCGTCTAATTTTTTACGGCTTCCTTAACGGCCACTCCTATTATAGCACCCGCCATGCACCGCCTGTCAAGCGCCCCTGTCCGAATGTTTAATATTTGTCATGACCTTTACGCATTCAAATCAATCTAATTGTAAATAAAAAAGATGCGGCGTATTCTATGTTAAGGAGGCGCCGCGTCCCTTTCTCCCCGCCGCCCGCTCAGCCGCCGTATACGAACGCCACAAACGCGTCGTGATTGGCGGCGTAGTCCACGTTATAGAACATGCCGCCGTTGTCGGTATAGGTGCCGTTTTTCGGAAGGCGCGTCTGGTCGAGGGTTCCGGCGAGCAGCGCCTTTTCGCCCAGAGACAGAAGCTCGGCGGCGTTCATATTGGTATCCAGCATGGAAATCGCCCCGGCGGCGACGTGGATGAGCGCGGCCGGATTGGTCAGGCTGCCCTTGAGCGCCGCCACGGCCGCGGACAACACGCGCCTTTGGCGGTTGGTGCGGCCGTAGTCGCTGTCCAGCTTGCGGATGCGCGCGTAGCCCAGCGCCTGAAGACCGCTCAGGCGCAGATTGTCGCCGCCCGCGGACAGCTTTTCGCGGTTATAAACCTCCCACGCGCCGTCGTAGGTGAGCATGCCGCTTTTATAGCGCACGTTGATCACCTCGAACATGTTCCTGTTGATCTGCTCCGCCTCCGCGTCCGTAACCGGAAGCTCCACGCCGCCGATGCGGTCGATCAGGCTTTCGAAGCCGTCGTAGTCCACCACCGCGTAGCGCGTGATGTTCAGGCCGAAGTTCTGGTTCACGGTTTTCAGCGCGAGCTCCGCGCCGCCGTAGGCGTAGGCGGCGTTCAGGCGGTGCGTGCCGCTCTTGCCGGGCACGGTCACGCCGGTGTCGCGCTGGAGAGAGGTGAGCTTCACGCTGCCCCTCCCGACGGAGAGCACCATGATCGTGTCCGACCGGCTGGTGCCGTTCGCGTCCCTGTCCACGCCCAGCAGGAGCACGTGCGTGTAGCCGGAGGGCAGCCTGTTGTTCGCCAGAAAGTCCGCCTTGCTGTGAGAGCCGAACAGGCCGACCGGCAGCGCGTACAGCGCCAGCGCGCACGCGAGCACCAGCGCCAGCGCCGCCATCACGAGCTTCAGGAAGATATGCCGGCTGCGGCGCGCGGGGCGTTCGCCCGCTTCGGAAATTTCTTCCCCGGCGAGATCGTCCATCTCCTCGCGCTGGGGCGTTTCAAACAGAATTTCCCGCACGGAGGGGCGCTTTCTGCGAACCTCGGGCGCGTCGTCCTCCCGTTCGTCGCGGTTCGGCGTGGTGAAAAGGATGCGAAAAAGAGACGCGCGCCTGCGCGGGCGGGTGCGCGTCTCCGGTTCCGTCGGCGGACGGCGTTTTTTCTTTTGCGGTCGATCGTAATACAAAATCGAACCCTCCGCCTGTGGTCTGTTTTAGGCGACGCCGCACAAATGAGGTGGCCGGCCGGCGAATGGATTTTTCGTCAGATGCAAATGCAAATTTCGAAGGCTTACTGGAGGTAAATCGAGAAATTTGCGTGCCGCAGATGGCGGAAAAGACATCGCCCGACGCGCCGCCGAATTGTGCGGCGGTGCCTTAA
>ENA-OUQC01000921-OUQC01000921.1-human-gut-metagenome-genome-assembly--contig:-NODE-921-length-17553-cov-3.340267_pt1 | contig 17553 bp, 11 predicted proteins | sample MGYA00237942_ERZ548815 | MGnify/ENA primary metagenome ERZ548815 (study PRJEB26490, sample SAMN05194722) | human gut metagenome | biome: terrestrial biome; feature: human-associated habitat; material... | reverse complement strand
GGAAGGAATTCCGTAACGAAGCATACCGCCCGGTTCCTCATTTTTCTCGAAAATAGTCGGTTTGTATCCGGTCAGTGCCAGATAATATGCACAGGAAAGTCCCGCCGGACCGGCACCGATGATCGCGATCTTCTCGTCAAATCCACCCTTCAGGGACGGAATCGTCTTTTTCGGGATATATCTTGTCTCTGCATTCAGATCACGTTCTGCAAGGAAACGTTTTACCTCATCGATCGCTACCGCCGCATCGATGGTTTCTCTGGTACAGGCATCCTCACAACGACGGTTACATACATGTCCGCAGACTGCCGGTAACGGATTATCTTTTTTGATCAACGCCAGTGCGTCATCGTAACGTCCCTCTTTTGCCAGTTTCAGATACCCCTGTACAGCGATATGTGCCGGACAGGCAGTTTTACATGGTGCAGTACCGGTATCGTAGCAGTTAATCCGGTTCACATCTCGATAGTTATGTGACCACATGTGTTCGCCCCAAGGCTGTTCCGACGGGAGTGGGATCCGCGGATAGGTTACTTCGCAGCCCTCTTTATCACACAGTTTCTGACCCAGTTTTACCGCCCCTGCCGGACAGAATTCCACGCATTTTCCGCAGGCTACACAGTTGGCTTTTTCTACCTTCGCCACGTAAGCGGAACGGGACATATTCGGGGTGTTAAAGAGCTGGGAGGTACGCAATGCATAACAGACATTCACGTTACAGTTACAGATTGCAAAGATTTTGTTAGCACCGTCGATGTTTGTGATCTGATGTACAAATCCGTTGTCCTCTGCTGCCTTCAGAATCTCCAGTGCCTCCGCTTTATCGATATAGCGTCCGTCTTTCTGTGTTTCCACTACATAATCTGCCATATCTCCGACGGCGATACACCAGCCTTCCGGATCGTCCGCGCAGCCCTCTCCGTGGGTCAGGCGGGAACGACGGCAGGAACACGGGCTTGCCGCGTATTTTCCCTCATATTTGTTCAGCCAGTGGGAAATATGTTCCAGATCTACGGATTCATTTTCCATCTCGATCGCTTTTTCCACCGGAATAACATGCATACCGATACCGGCACCGCCTTCCGGCACGAACGGTGTGATCTTCTCCAGCGGCAGACGGGACATATGTTCAAAGAAAGTTCCCATCTCCGGGTTGGAGTCCAGGATGTTTGCGTTCATGTTGAAAAATTCTGCACATCCCGGTACATACATCGGTAACACATACTGTTTTTCGTGCTTCGGATTCTCCCAGTTGTATTCCAGAAGACCTTTTCTTGACATTTCTTCCAGCAGCGCTTCACATTTTTTTTCTTCCAGGCCGGAGAGTTTCACGATTTCTGCCAGTGTCTTCGGTTTTCTCACACCAAGTTTTACTGCCAGTTCTGCTTCCTCATCGGTAAGCACGCCGGCAAGTCCCCAGTACTCCGGATCGTTTCTGGTAATCTTTTTCAATCCCAGTTTCTGCGGAATCCGGTCTGTGATCTTTTTGCCCAGTTTCGCGATCGGCTCCCGGAACGGTTCGTTCGGATCCGGAGTGAATTCCGGATAGACATAATCCGGATACAGCTCTTTATCCAGTTCTTTCTTCATTTTCATCCTCCTACACAGCGCCGGCTTCTTATCTCCTTTCGGACAGACCGTCCGATATCGCTGAGTTTGAATAGCCGACACTTCCCTTTTGTCACTGTCATATCATCTCAGACACCGGTTTTCCATGCATTTACCTGCGCAGCCAGCCACTCGGTCCACGCATCCATGCCTTCCCCTGTCTTCGCACTGATTGGAAATACTTTCGCCTGTGGATTTCTCTGATGGATATACTCTTTCACCCGTTCCATATCAAAATCAAAATAAGGCAGTACATCGATCTTGTTGATCAGCACCGCATCACAGATCTGAAACATCAGCGGATATTTGAGCGGTTTGTCATGCCCCTCCGGTACGGAAAGGATCATCACATTTTTCGATGCACCCGTATCAAATTCTGCCGGACAGACCAGATTGCCCACATTTTCCAGGATCGCCAGATCCACATCGGCCACGCCAAGACCCTCCACGCCCTGCCGGGTCATCTCCGCATCCAGATGGCACATACCCCCGGTATGCAGCTGGATCGATTTGACACCTGTTTCTGCGATGGCCTTTGCATCCACATCGGAATCAATATCCGCTTCCATCACACCGATCCTGAACCGATCCTTTAACCGCTCGATCGTTCCTTTCAGTGTTGTAGTCTTTCCGGATCCCGGTGAAGACATCAGGTTCATCAGAAATACTCCCTGTTCTTTTAACTCCCGGCGGAGGTTATCCGCCTGCCGGTCATTGTCTGCAAATACGCTCTCCTTGATCTCAAGGACTCTTACCTCTTTCACGCTTCTCTTATCCCTTTCATGATAATCTGTACCATCTCTTCTTTTCCCTGTTCGTAGGTCAGTCCGTTCTTGTAGAGAATATCGCTCTCCAGAAAGCAGGTTACCGTTCCCCGGATCATCGCCATAACGACCGGTTTCGAGATATCCTTCCGGATCTTTCCTTCCCGGATCCCTTTCTCCAGATACTGCTCGGCAAGTGCCCACCCCTGACTGACTGCTTCCATCAGGTACTTATATTGCTTCGGATACTTCTGTGCCAGTTGGAAGATTCTGCTAAGTCCGATGTTATAATACTTGGTCGGAATTGCGCAAAACAGCCGTTCCAGCTTTTCCAGTGTATCCAGTTCGGTATCCGCCTCGATCTCCTGCCGCATATCTGTAAAATCACGGGCATATCGGTCTGCAATCGCCATCAGCACATCCTGTTTACTCTCGAACACCGTATAGATGGTTTTTTTACTGATCCCCAACGCTTTCGCTACATCATTCATCGTAAATTTCAAACCATTCCTGGTAAATTCTTCAATTGCTGTATCAATGATTTTTTCTCTCATTTCTCTCTCCTGTCCTGTTCTCATTTACGGTTCAGCGAAAAAGTAAACCGGGAAACTGAGAACAGTTTCCCGGTTTCCTTCATTGTAACATTACACTGACTACCGGTCAATTCACTATGTTTGACAAAAAATTCACATTGTTTTTATGCAGAACCTCTTATTTCCTTTCAGATCTCGATCTGTAAACCGTCATAAGCCAGTTCCAGTCCTTCTGACGCCACAATCGATTCGTACCAGTCATGCGGCGGACACCAGTGTGGGGACAGATGCGTCAAAAGAAATCTACTATTCTCACGCAGGCACTTATTTTCCTTCAATCGGTCCCTTATCCGGATATTGTTCATCAGACACATATGTCCGCCATACTGTTCATTCAGTCCTGTAGTTCCTTCCATAATAACTGCATCGTACTGATGTTCCTGTATCAATGCAAACTGATCCTCGTCATAACTTCCGGAATCCAGCGCATACAATAACGTTTTTCCATCTTTCTGAATGATATAACTGTGGGAAAATCCCCGTTGCGATCCATGATTTCCGCGAACCGGCAAGATTCTGTACCCATCCGTTTTCTCTTCCTTTCCCTCTCTGATCTCATGCAGATTTATTTTCAGTTCTTCCATGTCATCCAGACTTTTTCTGAGTGTTTCCATCACGAAAGAATTCCCGTAAATATTCAGCTGCGGGATATCGGTAAACCGTGGACCTCCATGTCTCATTTTTTCGACATAAGTAAGCGGCAGCAAGCTTTCGTCTGTATTTCTCCAGTGCAGATGCTGCGGATACAGATGATCTTCATGAGGATGTGTGACCAGAAGTGTCTTGAGCTTTGATAAATTCACTCCGAACCGGGCTGCATTATCAAAACACGATGGTCCCATATCGATCAGCAGCTCTTCGTCAATCACCATGCTGCTGTTTGTTCTCAGGTTTTTTCCTCTGTGTTTTCTTGCATAAGTACAATGAGGACATTCACACCAGTATCCCGGATATGTTTCCCCTGCTCCTGTTCCTAAAAATGTCAGTTTCATACACGTACCTCTTTTCCTTATTTTTCTTAATTATAGATCTCTTTTCTTCCATTTTACAACAAAATCCGTATATTCTTCCCTTCCCGGAACAAAACTCTCTCTTCCGACAGATTTTTAAATTCCCGCATCATTGCACTCCGGTCCACGCACAGATATTCTGCCAGAGTCGTATAAGATACCGGCAGTGTAAATACCTGTTTCTTTTTCCCTCCTCCCACTTCATTCAGATACGCCATAATTTTTTTCCGGGTACTGTTTCTCGATAAGACATAGATCCGGTTTGCCTGCTGGCTGGCACGCATGGCGATCATCTGTAACAGATTGCTGACCATCTGGCTGTGAAATTTACATGCATTTTCACACCGCTTAATCACATGCTCATAATCAATAAAGATCACACGCGTCTTCGCCTTCGCACAGACATAATAATGCTGCGACATCTCCGGTAACAGCAGCGGTTCCCCGAAGACATCATCTTTTTTCAGTTCATCCATCAGATACTGATTGCCCTCCGCATCGCTGCCATATAAAGAAGCCTGTCCCTCCGCGATCAAACCGATCTTTTTCATCGTATTCGTATACTCCATGATGATCTCGTTATTTTCATATACAACCTCACGCATCTGAAAACATACCCACATCCGTTCCTGTTCTTCCGGCAGGATATGTGAAAACAATGTCACTTTCTCCATCTGTATTCCCCCATCTTTCTTTTTTGTGTTTTTTTTAACATACTCCAATTTTGTTGCTTTTGCAACAGAATTTTCCGGTTTTTCCGGGTATACTAATAATAACAAAAAAACAGATTCCACACACAGGAGGTTCCCATATATGAAAATCACAGATACTATCAAATACGTAGGCGTCAACGATCACAAAGTTGATTTATTTGAAGGACAGTACCCGGTAGCCAACGGTATGGCTTACAACTCTTACGTGATCCTCGATGAAAAGATCACTGTCATGGACACCGTAGATGCAAACTTCACCCACGAATGGCTGGATAACCTGGAGCAGGTACTTGATGGCCGCAAACCGGACTACCTGATCGTGCAGCACATGGAACCGGATCATGCAGCCAACGTGGCTAATTTCCTGAAAGTTTACCCGGACACCACCGTTGTCGCCAACGTGAAGACCTTCCAGATGATCTACAACTTTTTCGGACTTACTCTGGAGGGACAGAAGCTCGAAGTTACCAACGGCGGCACGTTAAGTCTTGGAAACCATCAGCTGACCTTTGTATTTGCTCCGATGGTACACTGGCCGGAAGTTATGGTAACTTACGACAGCACTGATAAAGTGCTCTTCTCCGCTGACGGCTTCGGCAAATTCGGTGCTCTGGATGTGGAAGAAGACTGGGATGACGAAGCCCGCAGATACTTCATCGGCATCGTAGGAAAATACGGCACACAGGTTCAGTCCCTCTTAAAAGTGGCTGCAACCCTCGATATCCGGATCATCTGCCCACTCCACGGACCGGTACTTTCAGAAGATCTCGGACATTATATCGGTCTGTATGACACCTGGTCCTCCTACACACCGGAAGAAGAGGGCATCGTGATCGCCTACACTTCCGTCTATGGTCATACGAAAAAAGCAGTCGATCTGCTGGCTGACAAATTAAGAAGCAAAGGATGTCCGAAGGTTGTCGTATACGATCTGGCAAGAGACGATATGTCCCTGGCTCTCTCCGATGCTTTCCGCTACAGCAAACTGATCCTTGCCACCACAACCTACAACGCAAGCATCTATCCGTTTATGCACGACTATATCTCCCGTCTGGTGGAACACAACTTCCAGAACCGTACGGTAGGTCTGATCGAGAACGGTTCCTGGGCTCCGCTGGCTGCCAAAGTGATGCGTGAGATGATGGCAAAATGTAAAAAGATCAACTGGCTCGATACCACCGTAAAGATCCTCTCCGCCATCAATCAGGAAAATCAGGATCAACTGGAAGCCATGGCAGATGAGTTGTGCAAAGAGTACATTGCCCAGAACGATACCCTTGCCAATAAAAATGATCTGACCGCCCTGTTCCGCATCGGTTACGGCCTGTATGTGGTAACTTCCAACGACGGCAAGAAAGATAACGGTCTGATCGTAAATACCGTCATCCAGCTGACCGATACCCCGAACCGTGTAGCAGTTAATATCAACAAAGCAAACTATTCACACCATGTCATCAAACAGACCGGTATGTTAAATGTCAACTGTCTGTCCACGGAAGCACCGTTCTCCGTCTTCCAGCAGTTTGGCTTCCAGACCGGAAGAAGTGTGGATAAATTCGCCGGTCAGACCGTACACCGTTCCGACAACGGACTGGTCTTCCTGGATAAATACATCAATGCCTTTATGTCTCTCAAAGTAGAAGACTATGTAGATCTCGGTACCCACGGTATGTTTATCTGCAGCGTGACCGAAGCCCGCGTGATGAGCAATCAGGAAACCATGACTTACACCTACTACCAGAACAACGTGAAACCAAAACCGGAAACCGAAGGAAAGAAAGGTTTTGTCTGCAAAGTCTGCGGTTATATCTACGAGGGCGATGAACTTCCGGCAGACTACATCTGCCCGCTGTGTAAACACGGAGCTGCTGATTTTGAACCGATCGGATAACAGAACTATAGAGTTTTCGCCCTGAATATGATACACTCAAAGGAATAAAAACTTTACCTGGATTTTACAAAGAGAAAGGCATACTATGAAAAAAACCGTAAAGAAAATTTTTAAAGTACTTGGTATCGTACTCGGGGTGATTTTGCTGGTGCTGATCGCTTATATCATCTATCTCTATGCCAGCTATCATCGCATCGAAGACAATCTGATTCTGGAAGTGGAATCTGCCCCTGACGCCGGAGAAGATCTGGAGGGACTGACTTCCGGAGCCCGCCCGGATTCTGCATCCGCACGGTACAACACGGCACTGACTACCGGGGAAACCTACTCCGCACTGACCTACAACCTTGGTTTCGGTGCTTACACACCGGACTTCAGTTTCTTCATGGACGGCGGCAGATCCTCCTGGGCAAAAAACAAAGAAAGTGTGCAGAACACCATACAGGGAGCCGGTGAACTCATTGCTTCTTATGAACCTGATTTTGCATTGCTTCAGGAAGTAGATCTTGATTCCACCAGAAGTTATCATGTAAACGAATATTCCATCTTAAGGACTTGCCTGAGTTCCTACAATTCTGTCTTCGCACAGAACTATGACTCCGCGTTTCTTTTCTATCCGTTTACACAGCCACATGGAAGCAGCAAATCGGGGCTTGCTCTGTTTTCCAGATATCTGGTGACCGATTCTCTGCGGAGAAGTTTCCCGGTGTCTACATCCTTCAGTAAATTTTTTGACCTGGATCGCTGCTACAGTATTTCCAGACTGCCTGTGGATAACGGAAAAGAACTTGTAATTTTTGAACTCCACATGTCCGCCTACGGCAACAGCGACGCAATCCGTGAGGGTCAGATCCGTATGCTTGCCGATGACATGCAGAAAGAATACAAGGCCGGCAATTACGTCCTGTGCGGCGGTGATTTCAACCATGACCTGAAAGCCTCCGAGGATGATTCCGAAAATCGCGAGTCCTGGGCATACCCCTTCCCGAGAGCCAGCCTTCCTGACCACTTTTCTTTCTGCATCGATCAGCTGACGGACGAGGAACGGGATTCCCTGTGGGACAGCGCCAGAAACGCTGACATGGAATATGTGCCGGGTGAAACGTATACCGTAACACTGGATGGATTTATTATCTCAGACAATATCGAATGCGTCTCCTACGACAACATCAACACCGGATACACCTATTCGGATCATGATCCGGTATATCTTGAATTCACATTAAAATAATATAAGGCAAAAATATAAGGGAACAGACCTGTACAACGATCTGTTCCCTTATATTTTACTCAGAAATCTGTCCGACAATCGTATCCTCGATCACCCACAGGCTTCTTATCCTTCAAAAACTATCATTTATCCGCTGACACATCCTGGCTCTTTTTCTTTTTCATATAAAGCCAGACACAAATCACCACGAAAGCCACCGTAACAGCTGCCAGAAGCGGCCATACGGTGATCGGACAGACGCTTTCACTGATCAGGTTCAGTGCCTGATAGGCTGTGTAGGTACCGAAGATTGCAAAGATCACAAATGCCAGCGTATTTAACAGTCCATCCGGGGTCTTGCTCTTTAACAGATATCCCACCAGCATACCAAGAATGTCCGCTAAAAAAAGTCCCAGAGAGCATCCGATCCATACGATAAACGCAGCCCCCATCCCTTCATTGGCACCAAAGGTAATGGCTGTCAGCTGTGTTTTATCTCCCAGCTCTGCTACAAAGAACGTACAGAACACTGCCAGAGGAGCAAATTTGATCTTGCTCTTTCCGCCCTCTTCTTCCTCTTCATCCTCGGCGTCGGGGTTATAGGAATCCGGATCGCCGTCCTCGCCCTGCTCAGCGCGGGCGAGCAGGCGCTTCAGATCATCGGGCATACCGGCGTCGCCGGCCTCGTCCATACCCTCGTTGTTGTTGATATCGTCTGCCACGTTACCTCCTCATGGTTTGCGTGGTCCATTAGTTCCCTACCACGGAGACGGCTTTTCCAGGTGCCGCAGATTCGCCAGAAAGAGGGGGGAAGCGTACTTGGGTACGCGACCGACGATTGAGGGCGAAGGTGCGGTGGCTGGGAAAGCCGAACAGGTTAGGCGTCTAAGAAGCGTGCATCATGCGCATGCTTCTCGATGTACTCGCGGCGATAGCCGACCTCGGAACCCATGAGCTCGCGCACGGCACGGTCCGCCACCACGGCGTCCTCGATCGACACGCGCTGCAAAATGCGGGTCTTGGGGTCCATCGTCGTCGAGGCAAGCTGCTTGGGGTCCATCTCGCCCAGGCCCTTGTAGCGCTGGACGGTATAGCCCTTGCGCTTCTTGGTGATCTTGCCGTCCTTGGCCTTGCCGTCCTCGTCGTTGTCGTCGGGGTTCAGGCCCAGGCTCTGAATGGTGTCGCGCAGAATCTCGTCTTCGGGCTGGCGGCCGTTGGGATACACGTAATGGATCTTGTTGCGCACCTTAATGCCAAAGATGGGCGGACAGGCAACATAGACGTAGCCGGCATCGATCAGCGGACGCATGTACTTGTAGAAGAACGTCAGCAGCAGGATGCGGATGTGCGCACCGTCGACGTCTGCATCGGTCATGATGATGATCTTGTGGTAGCGCGCCTTGGTGATATCGAAGTCGCCGCCGTCGCCGGCACTCGTCGTGACGCCGCAGCCGATCGCGGTGATGAGCGACTGGATGGTGTCGCTCGAGAACGCGCGGTGGTCACCCACGCGCTCGACGTTCAAAATCTTGCCGCGCAGGGGCAGAATCGCCTGGATGTCTCGGCGACGGCCGTCCTTGGCCGAACCGCCTGCCGAGTCACCCTCTACGATAAAGAGCTCGGTCAGCTCGGCATCGCGCACCGAGCAGTCGGCGAGCTTGCCGGGAAGTGACGCCGTCTCGAGCAGGCTCTTGCGGCGGGTCGCCTCGCCGTCCAATATGGATTCATACATCGCCAGCTTCTGCGTGCGGTAGCCGGGAAAATCGTCCATCGCGCCGGATTTAATCAGCGATTCGACCACGCGCTTGTTGATGGCCTCGATTTCCACGCGCTCGGCAAAATCATAAAGGTCCTTATAGGGGCGCTCCTTCCGACCGTTCAGGATCGCCTGCACTGCGCCCACGCCCACATTGCGCACGGCGGAAAGGCCGTAGCGGATGCTCTTGCCCTCCTCCACGGAGAACTTGGACATGGATTTGTTGACATTGGGCGGCAGCACGGCGATGCCATGCTTGCGGCAATACTGAATAAAGGCGGAAACCTTGGTGGTGTTGTCCTTGACGGAGTTGAGGATCGCCGCCATGAACTGCACGGGATAATGGCACTTGAGATACGCCGTGCGCCATGCAACCACGGCATAGGCCGCCGCGTGGGATTTGTTGAAGGCGTACTGCGCAAAGGTCTCCATCTCGCCGAAGATTTTCAGCGCCACGTCCGCGCCGGTGCCCATGCGCACCGCGCCGGGGACGACCACGTTGCCGTCCGCATCCACCGCGCCCTCTACGAATACTTTCTTCTCCTTCTCCATTTCGGACTGCTTTTTCTTGGCCATGGCGCGGCGCACCATGTCGCTGCGGCCGAGGGAATAGCCCGCGATGTCCCGCACGATCTGCATGACCTGTTCCTGATAGACCATGCAGCCGTAGGTCACATCGAGCGACTTTTCCAGAATCGGAGAGAGATACTGAACGGAGGACGGGTCCTTTTTGCCCGCGATGAAGCGCGGGATGGACTGCATGGGGCCGGGACGGTAAAGCGAGATAACAGCGATGATATCTTCCAGATTTTCCGGCTGCAAATCCGTCAGCACGCGGCGCATTCCTGCGGATTCCAGCTGGAACACGCCGTCGGTATCGCCGCGGCCGAGCATGGCATAGGTCTCCTTGTCGTCCACCGGAATCTTTTCCACGTCAAAATCCGGGTCGATATCCTGCCGCACCATGGTCTGCGCGTCGTTGATGACGGTCAGCGTGCGCAGGCCGAGGAAGTCCATCTTCAGCAGTCCCAGATGCTCCACCGTGGTCATAGGAAACTGCGTGGTGATGACATCATCGTTGGTTTGCAGCGGCACGAACTCATCCAGCGGCTTTGCACCGATCACGACGCCCGCGGCATGGGTCGAGGCATGGCGAGGCATGCCCTCCAGCGTCATGGCGTAATCGATGAGCTGGTGCACCTGCTCGTCGCCCTCATAGAGCTTTTTGAGCTCCGTCGAGATCTCCAGCGCCTTTTTCAGCGTCATCTTGAGGTCGCTGGGGATCATTTTGCTGATCTGATCGACCTGCGCATAGGGCATGCCCATCACGCGGCCGACGTCGCGCACCACCGCACGGGCCGCCATGGTGCCGAAGGTGATGATCTGGGAGACATGATCCGCGCCGTATTTGCGCGTCACATAGTCGATGACCTCCTGGCGGCGCTCATAGCAGAAGTCCACGTCAAAGTCGGGCATGGACACGCGCTCCGGGTTCAGGAAGCGCTCAAAGATCAGGTTGTATTTGAGCGGGTCAATGCCCGTGATGCCCAGCGCATAAGCGCAGATGGAACCTGCGCCGCTGCCTCTGCCCGGCCCGACCGGTATGCCCCGGCTGCGGGCGTAGCGGATGAAATCCCACACGATCAGGAAATAGTCGACATATCCCATCCGGCAGATCATCGAATATTCGTATTCCAGCCGCCTGCCCACTTCGCCGTCGAGCGCGTCCAGCGAACCATAGCGCGCTATCGCGCCGTCCACGCACAAGCGGTGCAGATAATGATCGTGCGGCTCGTTGTCCGGCACAGGAAAATCGGGCAAGTGATAGTTTCCGAACTCAAACTCGACGTTGCAGCGCTTCGCGATTTCGCCGGTGCGGGCGATGGCTTCCTCGAACTGTGGGAAGGCCGCGCGCATCTCCTCTTCGCTCTTGAGGTACATCTGGTCGGTATCCATGCGCATCCGGTTCTCATCGCTGAGTTTTTTGCCGGTCTGAATGCACATCAGAATCTCCTGCGCCTTGGCGTCCTCGCGGTGGAGGTAGTGCACATCGTTGGTGCAGACCAGCGGAATGCCCGTCTCCTGCGAGATGCGGATCAGCCCCTGATTGACGAGCTTCTGCTCCCGCAGACCGTGATCCTGCATTTCGAGGAAATAGTTGCCCTTGCCCATGATGGACTCAAATTCCAGCGCCAGATCGCGCGCCTCGTCGTAGCGCCCTTGGAGCAGCAGCTTGGGCACGTCTCCGGAAAGACAGCCCGACAGCGCGATCAATCCTTCATGGCGCTGGCGCAGCAGCTCCATGTCGATGCGCGGCTTGTAATAATAGCCTTCGATGAAGCCCGCGGAGCAGAGCTTGATGAGGTTCTGGTAACCCTGCTGAGTTTCGCACAGCAAAATCAAGTGCGCGCGTCCGCCCGCCGTGCGGTCGAAACGGCTGCCCGGCGCAACATAGACCTCGCACCCGATCACCGGATGGATTCCCGCCTTGTTGCAGGCCTCATAGAAATCCACCACGCCGTACATCACGCCGTGGTCGGTGATGGCCAGCGACTCCATGCCCAGTTCCTTGGCGCGATCCACCAAAGGGCCTAAGCGGCAGGCGCCGTCCAGCAGCGAATACTCCGTGTGCAGATGCAGATGTGCAAATCCCATGCGGCTTCCTCCTTGGGTTCTCTTATAAAGTATTATAACACATTTTGTCCGTCTGAAAAACCATCCGGCAAAAAAGGCAAAACGGGGTTCTCAAATCGGCTTGTTTATGCTATACTTCAACCGTACCATTACAGGTAGTACACTCATTTCAAAAGAAATCCTGTAAAACCCGTTCGGAGCAGAAACTTTTTACCTTTTTACTCGTCTATGAAAAGGAAAACATTGCCCGCCGAGGCCGGCAGAGCAGAGGGAGGTAGGACATTGGATCCAATCATCAGCATACGTGGGCTGAAAAAGACCTACCACGTGGGAGAGGAGAGGGTGCACGCGCTCAACGGCGTCGATCTGGATATCTATCCAGGCGAATTTGTGTGCATCATCGGCCGCTCGGGCAGCGGTAAGTCCACGCTTCTGAACATGATGGCGGGTTTGGAAAAGCCGACGCGCGGCAGCATCGTTATCGCAGGGGAACATTTGGAAAAGATGAACGAAAAGCAGCTGGTCAACTTCCGGCTCGAACACATCGGCTTCATCTTCCAGCAATTCAATCTGTTTCCCTATATGACGGCACTGGAAAACGTCGCTATGCCGCTGGTCTACCGCGGCGTATCAGCCAAGAAGCGCCTTGCCGCCTCGCGCAAAATGCTTAAGGAATTGGGGCTGGAAAAGCACATGAACCACCGTCCCTCCCAGATGAGCGGCGGCCAGCAGCAGCGCGTGGGCATTGCGCGCGCGCTCGTTTCCAACCCGGAGGTCATCTTTGCCGACGAACCGACGGGCAACCTGGACAGCCGCACGAGCGAGGAAATCCTCGGCCTCATCCAGCAGATGGCCAAGCGCGACAACCACACGCTGGTCATGGTTACGCACGATCCGTCGGTCGCCAAGCACGCCGACCGCGTCGTCAACATACTCGACGGCCTGGTGGTGGATATCATCGACCAGCGCGCCGACCACACGCAGACCCCGGCCGCGACGCCCGAGAGCGTCCCGACGCCTAAAAACACAGAGGAGGAATCCGCATGAACCGCCTGTTGAAACCGCTCGCCGTGGCCTTGGCCCTTGTGATGGTCATGGTCATTCTCCCCGTCAGCGTCAAAGCTGACGCTGGCCAGTTGACCTTTGCTAATTCACCAGTCACTTTCAATGAAACAACAATTGATGGCACCAATTATATTGTTGTCGATCTGAATGGCAATCTAATGTATAACAATCAACCTCTTGCCAACTCTAATGTTGTCATCCAAAGCGTTACCATTACTGGCATCAACGCCAATGATGAACACTTTGCTGGTCAGCAGACTGTAAGTCCCACCAAGGTATATCTGATTGTCAATCCTAATTGCCATAACAAAACTCGTTCCTTGACTGCTGTTGTAAAGTATACGGTAAACGGCGGTAATGCATCGACTGCTTCTCTGGATTTTGGTGCAAAAATTACCAGTGGTATCAGCGAGGATTACAGCAATGGCAACGTGCCCTCCGGCACGGATACGGATAAATCCAAGCTGCAATCTGTTTACGACATCACCCTTCGTCCCACAGCAATCGCCAAGGACGGCAGCGACCACAAGGTCGATCTCCAGCTGCACCTGGCCTATCAGGGGGACAAGAATTTCCAGAATGCGCCGCTTTCCTACTTCCGCATCGAGCCCGTGGTTTCGGGCAAGACCGAGGAGTTCCCTTTTGAACTGGAATACTCCTCCTACGGCAAGACCATGGCGGATATCATCGTCAAGCGCAATGCGGACGGCGATGTGACCGATACCTACTTCGACTTCCCCTTCAAGGTCAAGTCCGACGCGGTCAACGGCTATTACCCGATTTCTTTTAAGCTCTATCACCTCTACCAGAACACCAATCTTCAGGAGACCCCGCCGGCCGAGACCACCATCACCACCTATGTGGAGATTTCTCACGGCAAAAAGGCATCCTCCAGCAACGGCAGCACCGATCCTTCCATCGACCCCTCCACCGCGATTCTGCTGCTGGACGGCTACGAGCTGAACCCGCAGGATGTCACTGCCGGTCAGGAATTTGATCTGACGCTCAAGATCCGCAACACCTCGGATAAGGCGGTTACGGATGTGAAGTCCACCCTGACCGAGGCCAACAGCACCATCACCCCCGTCAACAGCACCAGCTCCTTCTTCATCGACAAGATCGCTGCGGGCGAGACGGTGAACTACACCATGCATCTCAAGGCGGAATCCACCGCGGGCATCCTGCCGGTGTCCCTGACCCTGGCCAATGCCTTCGTGCAGGAAAAGACCGCCAAGACCTCTTCCGATACCTTCACCATCCCCGTCAAGCAGGTGGCCAACCTCTCGCTGGACGCGCCGAACTACTCGGTCGATACCATGGCGGGCGACAGCTTCAACCTTTCGATGAACCTTTACAACAAGGGCAAGTCGATACTCTACAACGTCTCGGTTCGTCTGGAAAGCGACAGCCTGAAGGCGGATGAGAACTACTATGCGGGCAACATGGATTCCGGCTCCAACAAGAGCTACGACGTGATGGTTACGCCCGTGGACGGCTTCTCCGGCATGGCGGAGGGCGATATTGTCGTCTCCTATGAGGATGCGGACGGCAATGTCACGGAAAAGCGCACTCCCATCTCCGTCAACGTCGTTTCCTACGACTACGGCGAGGACAATATGGACGGTATGATCGAGGACGACATGCCTACCGATGCGATGCCTGAATCGACCGGGTTCCCGTCCTGGGCATGGTTCGTCATCGGCGGCGTTGTGATCGCCGCGGGCGCTATCGTCGCAGTCGTCGTCGTGCGCAAGCGCAAGAAGGCGAAGGTGGATGACGATGAAATGGACTGATCTGATCCGCCTGTCGTTTACGAACCTCTGGCGGCGCAAAACCCGCACGATCCTGACCATGATCGGCACGATGATCGGCACCGCGTCCATCGTGGTCATGGTGTCGCTGGGCATCGGCATCAATCAGGGCTACATTGACTCCATGGCCGCGACCGGCGAATTGACCAACATCACCGTCAACTCCCAGACCTATTACGGCGGAGGCGGCATGGTGTCCGATATCGGCACCGGCAATTCCGTCAAAGCCGTCAAGCTGGACGATGCGCTGGTGCGCAAGCTCAGCCAGCTGGATCATGTCACGGTGGTTTCTCCGCAGCTGGATCTCTACAACCTGACGCTGGGCACGGGCAAGCTGCAAAGCTATTATTCGCTGACCGCCATCAACCCCGACGCCGTCGAGGCGCTGGGGCTGAAGGTCAGCGAGGGCAGCGGTTTCAGCAAGAGCCCCTCTCGCGACACGATTGAGATTCTGCTGGGTGAGAACGTGAAGAGTTCCTTCCGCAACCCGAAGTCCAACCGCTGGGACGATACGGTGCCGGATGTGGACTGGCTCAACGCCAAGTACACACTGACGCTTTGGGACTACAACAACGCCGATTCCGACGGAACCCCCAAGACCTACGAATTCAAAGCCCGCGTCGTGGGCATCATCCCGGACAGCGGCGGCAACGGCAGCTACAACATGTACTGCTCGACGGATCAAATGAAGGCCATCCTGAAAAAATACAAGAAGGTCTTTACCAGCAACGGTATGAAAATCGATGAATACCCGACGCTGCTCGTCAAGGCAGATGATTTCAAAAATACGCTTGCCGTGCAGGATAAACTCAAGGAGATGGGACTTTCCTGCTGGTCCATGGCGGACATGATCAACCAGATGCAGGAATCCTCCCGCTCTCTCCAGCTGATGCTGGGCGGCATCGGCGGCGTGGCGATGCTGGTTGCCGCCATCTCGATCTGCAACACGATGCTGATGTCCATCTACGAGCGCACGCGCGAAATCGGCGTGATGAAGGTGCTCGGCTGCAAGATGAGCAAAATCGGCGCGATGTTCCTGACCGAGGCGGGCATCATCGGCCTGGGCGGCGGTATTCTGGGACTTTCCATCAGTTATATCCTCTCCTGGGTCATCAACACGGTCATCGCCGCCAATGGCGCAGGCGAGACCTTCCGTTCCGTCATTCCCTTCTACCTTGCGATGGGCGCCCTGGTTTTCTCGATTCTGGTGGGCGTATTGGCCGGCCTGTATCCCTCTCAGCGCGCCATGCGCCTGAGCGCGCTGGCCGCCATCCGCAACGAATAAACGGAAACGGCATATTCCAAACAAACGTCAAAAGAGGATTCTTGCGGCATTGCCGCAAGGATCCTCTTTTTGCGCACTCGGATGGGTTTTCCGCCCCGTCCAGGGGGAGTTTGAGGGGGAGCGAAGCCCCCCCTCATGTTTCATCAAAGGGATTCGCTCCCGGCGAATCCCTACCGGTTTGCCGTATTGAAAATTGCTCCGGCATCAGCTCCACAGGCGGTCATAGCTGTATTCCTTGTCCCATTCTTCCGTGGACTGCCAGATTTCAGGCGAACCCTTCCACTGGTGCGCACGGAGCACTTCGTCGTTAAAGTCCTCCATGCCCAGACCGGGCTTATCGTTGGGGCGCATGGTGCCGTTCTGGATCAGCGGCTCGTCCAATCCCGTGACGATGTCCTGCCAGTAATCGTCATCCGGCGCGTTGAACTCCATGGCAAAGAAGTTCTCCGTCGCCACGCCCGCGTGGGTCGTGGCCAGCGCCGCCACCGGCGTTTCGCACATATGCATCGCCAGAGCGGTATTGTATTTCTGCGCCATATCGCCCATCTTCTTGGTTTCGAGGATGCCGCCGTTGGAGCAGATGTCGGGATGGATCACGGCGACGGCACGGCGCTTGCACAGCGGCTCGAAGCTCTCGGTCAAATAGGCGTCCTCGCCGGTGGCCAGCGGCGTGGTCGCATACTGGCGCAGCTCGACGTATTCATCCACCATATACCAGGGCAGCACGTCCTCGCACCAGAGCAGGTTGTACTTCTCCAACCGCTTCATCAGGCGCTTGGCGTCGTCCAGACCCATATGGCCGACGTGGTCGATGGCCAGCGGCGTGCGCCAGCCCAGCACCTCGCGCATCTGCGCGATATGTTCCTCGTAGCGGTCGAGGCCGCGGTCGGTCACACGCAGCATCGTATACGGATGCTCGGTGTAGAGATAATCGTTCATCTTGCGCTCAGCGGGCTTATCCAACACCTTGGCAAGGCCGGTGACGGGATCGGTTGCCGCGGCGTTTTCCGGCTTGTGCAGGATGCTGTCCAGAAAATCCGGCGGAGCGATCAAAATATCCTCATCAGGGTGGCGCTGCGCCACATCCTCCACGCTGAGCACGGTCTTGCACATCTTGAAGCCGAAACGATCCATGCGCTCCTTGATGGCCTTGGCCTGGTTGGTGCCGGTCTCACGCATGGCGGGCGGCGTTCTGCCCTGATCGCAGTACATC
>ENA-OUQC01000920-OUQC01000920.1-human-gut-metagenome-genome-assembly--contig:-NODE-920-length-17558-cov-4.256527_pt1 | contig 17558 bp, 16 predicted proteins | sample MGYA00237942_ERZ548815 | MGnify/ENA primary metagenome ERZ548815 (study PRJEB26490, sample SAMN05194722) | human gut metagenome | biome: terrestrial biome; feature: human-associated habitat; material... | reverse complement strand
GCCTATCATTGACATAGCTGTGGTCGCCCTCCACCCGGAGGGCGTGGATAGAAATCGATAGTACGCCGCCTACAAAACTTTACGGGCGTGTCGCCCTCCACCCGGAGGGCGTGGATAGAAATCCGTTGTAACCGAGCCTATCATTGACATAGCTGTGGTCGCCCTCCACCCGGAGGGCGTGGATAGAAATCGATAGTACGCCGCCTACAAAACTTTACGGGCGTGTCGCCCTCCACCCGGAGGGCGTGGATAGAAATCCGTTGTAACCGAGCCTATCATTGACATAGCTGTGGTCGCCCTCCACCCGGAGGGCGTGGATAGAAATGCCGTATTCGGGAGCCGGTATGAGCTCTGGGATGGTCGCCCTCCACCCGGAGGGCGTGGATAGAAATCGGCAATACGTTGGTGTTAAAGTACAGTTTGTAGTGGTCGCCCTCCACCCGGAGGGCGTGGATAGAAATTCGTAATGCTTATCACAATAAGCATTATAAAACGTCGCCCTCCACCCGGAGGGCGTGGATAGAAATACATCGCCGCGCTTCACGCGCTCGTAAAGGTTCAGTCGCCCTCCACCCGGAGGGCGTGGATAGAAATCGCCTGAGAGGTTGCTCCCGTCGCCGCCTGAGAGGTCGCCCTCCACCCGGAGGGCGTGGATAGAAATGCAATACAAGCTATACTATTAAGCGTTCGGATTTGTCGCCCTCCACCCGGAGGGCGTGGATAGAAATGTTGTAAACTTAATATCTGTATTGCCATTACCTGAAGTCGCCCTCCACCCGGAGGGCGTGGATAGAAATACCGCTCACATATATGCCGTACTCGCGGCAGCAATGCGTCGCCCTCCACCCGGAGGGCGTGGATAGAAATGCGCTTGAAAAGCTCTTTTTCCGCCACCGCCGGGGTCGCCCTCCACCCAGAGGGCGTGGATAGAAATCAGTTCGTGCAATACCATGTTGTCAACACTTTCAGTCGCCCTCCACCCGGAGGACGTGGATAGAAATATTGACTGCGCCCGTTTTAAGTGATATGATACAGGTGTCGCCCTCCATCCGGAGGGCGTGGATAGGAATTTCTCTATCTCTGCTCACAAAATGCAGAGATAGAATATACAAGCCCGGCCCCAGCGGAGCCGGAGACGGAGAAAGAAAAAGCGAAAGCGACCTTAAAATCCACGAAAAAAGTAAAATCGCGGACAGCGCAAGTCGGTTACCGCATAGGGCAGGCGATCCGCTACCACAAGCAAGAGGAGGCGCGCGAACGAAAAAAGTCCGGCAGCACGCACACCGCCGCGCGCACAAAAGTCGCCGCCCATGTCCGCCGAGGCCATTATCACCACTTTTGGCAGGGCAGTCGCAAAGACGGTACGCGTAAGCTGATCCTTAAATGGGTAGCGCCGATTTTTGTAAATGCGGGCAATGCGGATAATATGTTGCCCACAATCCATAGGATAAAATAAAGGAGCAAAAAAATGACAAATTTACAGCGGATAAGATTAGAGAACGGATTGTCTCAATCTCAATTGTCAGATAAGTCCGGCGTAAACGTCCGAATGATACAGCAATATGAGTGCAAAGATCGCAACATCAACAAAGCTCAATTTGAGACGGTCTGCAAATTAGCCTCTGCCCTATCAGTCAAAGCGGAGGATTTGCGAGAGATAGACGAGTAAAAGCAAAAGCCCCGGTAGCTGATACGCATACCGGGGCTTTTGCTTTTTTGTGCCGAAATTGTCAAAAGGACGGCACAATCAATTCCACGCCCTCAAAAGGGGTGACATTCGGAGGAAATCCGAACGATTTATAGTATACCTTAGCTCGCGAAAAAAATCAAGAATTTTTCAAAACTTTTGAAAAAACACTTGACATCATACAGCTATAGATGTATAATATAGATGTCAAAAGGACGGGGTCGCCCTCCGTCCGGAGGACGTGGATAGAAATATACAGAGACATGACCTGACCATCCTGAAGCTCTGTCGCCCTCCACCCGGAGGGCGTGGATAGAAATTTGGGAAACTTATTGGCAAACGGAACAAGGCTGGGTCACCCTCCACCCGAAGGGCGTGGATAGAAATACTTTAGAGGTATCACCCCACGTGATCTTATCCAGGTCGCCCTCCACCCGGAGGGCGTGGGTAGAACGCAAATCGTAACACTTGACTTTTGGACGTGACATGCCCCCAAGTCTGCGAATAAAGCCAAAGATGCGCCGGGCATCAAAACGGCGGAACAGCTCGAAAAGCGCTTTCATCGGCTGCGAAAAGCGGCGGATGAGGGCGTTCTTTTGCCGTTAAAACCGGACATTGCAGGACAGTATAGGACATCGGCGGACAACTTTCGCAAAACCTCTTTACAGAACAAACGTTTTTAGCTATAATGAGATACAGAAAGGGGGCGGCAGCATGACGGAGAACAGGCCGCGCATGGCGATCTGCTACGATTTTGACAAAACACTTTCCCCGGACGACATGCAGACGTTCACGCTCATCCCGTCTTTTGGCATTGACAAAGACAAATTCTGGGCGGAAACGGATGCATTCGCGCGGGAAAACAGCATGGAAAGCAACCTTTCGTGGATGTTCATGCTTGTTCGCTATTCACGCTTTCTCGGAAAATCCTTAAAACGCGAGTATTTTCGGGCCATCGGTGCGCAGGTGGAGCTGTACCGCGGCGTTACGGATTGGTTCGCGCGCACGACAGCGTATGCTGCGCAGCGCGGCATCGAGCTTGAACACTACATCATTTCTTCGGGTCTTAAAGAAATCATCGAGGGCAGCGCCATCGCGAAGAATTTCAAACGCATTTATGCCTCCTCCTACCTCTACACCACGGATGGCGTAGCGGAGTGGCCCGCGCAGGCCATCAATTACACGAACAAGACGCAGTTCATTTTCCGCATTGCAAAAGGCTTTTTGGAGGAGTACGACGAGCGCGTAAACGACAGCATGCCCGAGGAAAACCTGCGCATTCCGTATGAGAACATCGTCTATATCGGCGACAGCGCCACGGACATTCCGTGCATGCGGCTCGTGAAAAGCAAAGGCGGCTACTCCGTCGGCGTATACGACCCGGAGAAAAATAACCGCGCCAAAGTATACAAGCTGTATAACGACAACCGATTAAACTTCTACGCGCCCGCCGATTATACAGAACGGAGCAACTTATACCGCTACATGCAGCAGATCATCGACGAAGTCGCCGCGCGGGAACAGATTAAAAGCGAGCGCGAAATTCTGCGTCAGCCCGCCGAAGCCTACAAAATGCGCTCCATGCTCGAAAAGCTCGAGACCGGCTATCCGGAAAAGCTGACCCCGCAAGAGATTACCGAGCTGCAAAAGCTGGAAGCGATGATCAAATCGCGCACTCCGGGAGAGATCGATTGATGGATGACGTAAAGTACTTTCCGTACGGCGAAAAAGAGCTCGCTTATTTACGGAAAAAGGACAAGAAGCTCTCGGCGGTCATCGACCGCGTGGGGCACATTGAGCGCGCCGTGGACGACGACCTTTTTTCCGCCGTGGTACACCACATCGTGGGGCAACAGATTTCCACAAAGGCGCAGGCAACCGTTTGGGCGCGCGTGCAGAACGCCCTCGGCACGGTCGATGCCGAACACGTTTTGGGCTATGGCGAAGCAAATTTGCAGTCACTCGGCATTTCGTTCCGCAAGGCGGAATACATCACGGACTTCGCGAAAAAGGTGCATACGGGCGAATTTGATTTAATCAGCATCGGCGAAAAGCCGGATGAAGAGGTCATCCTCGAGCTCAGCGCGCTCAAGGGCATCGGCGTGTGGACAGCGGAAATGCTGCTTTTATTCTGCCTGCAGCGCCCGAATGTGTTCAGCTACGGCGACCTCGCCATTTTGCGCGGCATGCGCATGGTCTACCGTCACAAGGAGATCGACCGCGTACGGTTCGAGCGGTACCGCAAACGTTTTTCGCCGTATTGCAGCATCGCAAGTTTATATTTCTGGGCGGTCTCCGGCGGCGCGCTCCCCGAACTCACCGACCCCGCCGCGCCGAAACCGAAGAAATAAACGTACATTTTCACACAAATAGAAAAAGATAGTCTTCCAAAGCGTTCGTTTCGCTTAGAAAGACTATCTTTTTTATATCGTTTTTATCATAACGAAATTCGTGAGCCAGACGCCGTAACGCTCTGCTTGCTGTTCTTTAATGGCCGCATAGTCGCGCTTTTGGAGCGACAAACTCAGTCCTTCGGGACTTTGACCCAGATGCCGGGGGCCTTTTCGGCTTCCATAAGGGCGCCCCAGGCGCTGATGATGGAGAGCGTCTCGCTGTGCGGGGCAGGGATGGTGCCGTTTTTGAAGAACTCGACGAGCGCCTCAATGAAGTGGCGGAAGTAATCGGAGCGAATTTCCAGTACGGAATTTTCCGTGGAGCGCGCAATGTTCATCATGAACGGCGAGCCCTTTGCGTAGCCGGAAAGCGTTGCGATGCGGCCGTCCGCAAAGCGCAGAACGCCGGTGTACACCTCGTCGTTTGTCAGGTGCATAACTTCCGTCGCGGGAGCCTGCATCATCATGAAGATCGGCTCCAGCTGGTGGATGGCGTAATCCTCAAAACCGTTCGGACCCCATGCATTGACACCCTTGATGTTCGTTTTATCCGCTGCCTGATACTCCTCCGCAAAACGCAGCGCGGAGGACGACCAGCACGGCGTGCCGCTCTGCTCGGCAAGATCGAGCATACGCTTTGCAGCGAAGTGATCCGGCGCGAAAGTTTTATCCACATAGCAGCGCTTGCCGGAGCGCAGCGCGAGGTTTGCGAGTTCTTCGTGCTTTTTCGGGTCGCGCGGGGCGAGCACGAGCAGAACATCGCTCTTTTCGATGAGCTCCTCCTGCGTCATCATGCGGGTGAGACCGTATTTTTCGCACCATGCGTCCGTTGTGAGGCCGCCCTCGGGGCTGTCGATTTCAGCCCAGGCGTACACGGCTTCTACCTCGCCGTTTGAGTAATCGTGCAGCATGTGAACGTAGTTATTGGCGTGCCACTCGTCTAAATAGTAATCGATAAAACCGACTTTGATCATGCTTTTGACTCCTTTAAACTGAATTTCAATACAACTTTCCGGCGTACTTTTCCGCCGGTATTCGCGTTCATTATAGCACATTCCGCCGTTTTGTACCGCAGTTTTTGCGAAATTTCGAAAGTTCATGAAAAAAGCAAACCCTTTGTGTGAAATATGCAAAAAGCGTCCCGAATGCTCGGAACGCTTTTTGCATATTTGGAAATTCGGTGTGGTTTTGCCGCCTTATCTCGCGTTTTTCTTGACGCGCAGGCGGTTGATGGCGCGGGCAAGGTTTGCCTGCGCGGTGCGGTATTCGCGCACGCTGCGCTTTTGGAGGATGGCCTCCTTCGCCTCATCGGCGGCGCGCTGTGCACGTTTGGCATCGATCTCTTCCGGGTACTCGGCGGAGTCTACAAGCACGAGGACATCGTTGCCCTCGACCTTCACCATGCCCTCGGAAACGGCAGCGGTGCGCCACTCCTTACCCGGTGCGCGGTAAGAGAGCACGCCCGGCACGACGGCGGAGATCATATTGCTGTGACCCGCCAGAATGCCGTACTGGCCGACCGTTGTGGGCACAACAAGCGACTCGCACTCGCCCTCGAAAAAGACCTTATCGGCTTCAAGCAGGTGCATCTGAAATGTACGCATCAGATCGCCTCCGCCTCTAACTGCTTCGCTTTCGCGATGACGTCCTCGAGCGTACCTACGTTATAGAACGCCGCCTCGGGGTACTGGTCCATTTCGCCGTCTACGATGGCCTTGAAGCCGCGCAGCGTCTCTTTGAGCGGGACGTAAACGCCCGGCACGCTGGAGAACTTTTCTGCGACGTGCATCGGCTGCGAGAGGAAACGCTGGATCTTTCTCGCGCGCTGCACGGTGAGCTGGTCTTCGTCGCTAAGCTCGTCCATACCGAGGATGGCGATGATGTCCTGCAGTTCGCTGTACTTCTGGAGGGTCTCCTGCACTTCACGCGCGATGCGGTAGTGCTCCTCGCCGACAACATCGGCTTCGAGGATACGGGAGGTGGACTCCAGCGGATCAACGGCGGGGTAAATGCCCTGCTCGGCGATTTTACGGCTCAAAACAGTCGTAGCGTCGAGGTGGGCGAACGTTGTGGCCGGGGCCGGGTCGGTAAGGTCATCGGCAGGCACGTAAACGGCCTGGACCGAGGTGACGGAGCCGTCTTTTGTGGAGGTGATGCGCTCCTGCAGCTCGCCCATTTCGTTTGCGAGGGTCGGCTGATAACCGACGGCGGAAGGCATACGGCCGAGAAGCGTGGAAACCTCACTGCCTGCCTGCACGAAACGGAAGATGTTATCGATGAAGAGCAGGACGTCCTTGTGCTCTTCGTCACGGAAATGCTCTGCCATGGTGAGGCCGGAGAGGGCGACACGCATACGCACGCCCGGGGACTCGTTCATCTGGCCGAAGACGAGCGCCGTTTTATCGCCGACACCGCTTTCACGCATTTCACGCCAGAGGTCGTTACCCTCACGGCTGCGCTCGCCGACGCCAGTAAACACGGAGTAACCGCCGTGCTCCATGGCGACGTTGTGGATGAGCTCCTGGATAAGGACGGTCTTGCCGACGCCTGCGCCGCCGAACAGACCGATTTTGCCGCCCTTCGGGTACGGCTCCAGAAGGTCGATGACCTTGATGCCGGTCTCGAGGATCTCGACGGCCGGGTTCTGCTCGTCAAACGACGGAGCTTTTCTGTAAATGCTTTTGTGCGGCTCGGCTGCGGGAACGGCTTCGCCGCCGTCGATGGGATCGCCGAGCACGTTGAACATGCGGCCGAGCGTGTTTTCGCCCACCGGCACTTCGATGGTTTTGCCCGGAGCCTCAACCTGCATACCGCGGGAAAGGCCCTCACTGCCGGAAAGCATGACGCAGCGGACCGTGTTGTCACCCACATGCTGGGCAACCTCCATCACATACCGCCGTCCGTCCACGGTAAGCGAAAGGGCTTCTCTGATTTTCGGCAGAACGCCGGACTCGAACTGTACGTCGATGACCGGGCCGGAGATCTGTACGATCTTACCTGTATTCACGTTGTTCACGCTTCCTTCCTGTGTTTTTGACGCTGTGCCTTCGCACCGGCGGAGACCTCTGTAATCTCCTGCGTGATGGCAGCCTGACGCACGCGGTTATACTGCAAGGAAAGCTCTGCGAGGAGCTTTTCCGCGTTGCTGTTGGCGGAATCCATCGCCGTCATGCGGGCATTCTGCTCGCTGCAGAAGCTATCGATGAGGGCACTGTAAATAAAGCCCGAAACATAGCTTTGCATGATGTTGTTGAGAACCGCCTGCACGGAGGGTACAAACTCGAATGGCGTGGTGACCGCCTTTTCCACCGTATCCGTCTGGAAATAAGCGCGGTGGAACGGCAGCAGACGCGTGCAGTGTGCAGAGGACGTGAGGCTGTTCTCCATATCGGTATAAATGACAAAAATCTTCTTAAAATCCCCGCGGTCGTAACCCTCGAGCAGGATGTCGCAAATTTCTCTCGCGCGCTGCATGGTGGGGTTCTGTGCCGTATAGAGGAAGCTGTGCTCCATGGGGATATTGTGCTGCGTAAAGAAGTGGCGGCCATATTCGCCTACAACGTAGAGCTTCGTGTCGGGATGCTCATCGAGCATGTGCATAGCTTCCTTAATGACGTTCTGGTTGTATGCGCCCGCGAGGCCCTTATCCGCCGTGATGACGAGGCACGCGTAGGTGCCCTCCAGCGGCGGCTCGCCCTCGGGGGGATAGAAATAGCGGCTGTCCACGTCGTTCTGGGTACGGAAAATACGCTTGATCTCCGTGCGCAGCGCCTCGAAATACGGGCGCGTGCGGTCCAGATCGTTGCGTGCTTTGCGCAGCTTTGTGGAAGCGATAAGGTACATGGCGTTCGTGATTTTACGCGTATCCTTAACGCTTTCGATTCTGGTTTTAATCTCTTTTGTATTAGCCATAGCGAAAACCGCCTTTCCGAGCGCTTACGCGTTCTGCGGGTTTTCCGCCTTGTACTTTTCGAGGAATTCCTTCGCGACTTTCAAAATCTCTTCGCGGTCGGGGTCGGAAAGCTGACCGGTGGTATCGACACGGCGGCAGACATCGCTCATATTCTTCTCGGCGTACTTGATGAGCTCCGTGTGGAAACGACCCATATCGTCAAGCGGGACGTCCTGCATGACGTGGTGCAGAGCAGAGACGAGCGTGATGACCTGATCGTGCTGGCTCATCGGATGGTACTGCGGCTGACGCAGCAGACGCATAAGGCTCTGACCGTAGGTGAGCTGACGCTTTGTGGTCTCGTCGAGGTCGCTGGAGAACTGGGTGAAGACTTCCATTTCGCGGTACTGGGCAAGGTCCAGACGGATGCCGCCCGCTGCCTTTTTCATGGCCTTTGTCTGGGCGTCGCCGCCGACACGGGAAACCGAAAGACCGACGTTGACAGCCGGACGCTGGCCGGAGAAGAACAGGTCGCTCTCAAGGAAGATCTGACCGTCTGTGATGGAAATAATGTTCGTCGGAATGGAAGCGGAAACGTCGCCCGCCTGCGTTTCGACGATCGGCAATGCCGTCATGCTGCCGCCGCCGAGTGCATCGGAAAGATGCGCGGAACGCTCCAGCAAACGGGAATGCAGGTAGAAAACGTCGCCCGGATACGCTTCACGGCCCGGGGAACGCTCCAAAAGCAGGCTCAATGCGCGGTACGCAATGGCGTGCTTTGAAAGGTCATCATACACGATGAGGACATCTCTGCCCTGATACATGAAGTGCTCGCCGAGTGCGCAGCCGGCATACGGTGCGATGTATTGCAGGGACGCCGGGTCGCTGGCAGACGCGTTGACGACGATGGTGTAATCCATGGCGCCGCGGCGCTTTAAGGTCTCCACAAGCTGCGCGACGGAGCTGGACTTCTGACCGATGGCGACATAGATGCAAACGACGTTCTTGCCCTTCTGGTTCAAAATGGTATCGAGCGCGACGGCGGTTTTACCGGTCTGACGGTCGCCGATGATGAGCTCACGCTGGCCGCGACCGATTGGGAACATGGAATCGATGGCGAGAAGGCCGGTTTCCATAGGCGCGTTGACCGGCTGGCGGTCGATGATGCCCGGTGCGGGGCACTCGATGGGGCGGTAGCCCTCGGCGCTGATGTCACCCTTGCCGTCGATCGGCGTGCCGAGTGCATCGACAACACGGCCGAGGAAGCCGTCGCCGACCGGGATACCGGCGGTCTTGCCGCTTCTGCGCACAAGGCTGCCCTCGGTGATCTCGGCATCGTCGCCAAAGAGGACGCAGCCGATCTCATTGCGGCGCAGGTCCTGCACCATGCCCTTAACGCCGGAGGAGAACAGGAGAATCTCGCCGTAGGCGGCATGCTCAAGGCCACTGACAACGGCGATCTCATCGCCAACGGTGAGAACCGTACCGGTCTCTTCCGCTTCTGCGGACGGGGTAAAATCTTCAACGGCTTCCTTCATCAGCGGAATGACGGAATCGCTGCCGGACTTTAATGCCTTTAGCTTTTCTTCAAACTGGCGCAGACGGCTTTTGAGGCTCCAATCGTACACATCGGTGCCGACGGTAAGCGTGAAGCCGTTCAGCATTTTATCTTCTTCAAAGGTGAGCGGAATCTCACAGCCATAGGTACGCAGCAGGAATTCCGCAAAGCGTTTTTCCTGTTCGGCATCCGGGCGGCGGCTGCCGCGGAGAACGGCTACAGCCTTTTCATCTGCATTACGCATTCGGCTCTCCCCTCTCTGCCTGATCGAGGAACGCGTCATACGGATCGCCGTCTTTATAAACAAGCTTCTTGGTCGCTTCCATAGCGAGCTCGGTAAGCTCCTTCTGTGCGTCTGCGATCATCTTATCATGTACACGGGCGGCATCCTTCTGCGCATCGGCGACGATCTTATCCGCCTGTGCATGGGCATCGGAAAGCTGCTGCTGTACGCTGCGGTCGAGCTCTTTCTGCGCTTCGGTTCTCTTTGCGCTGATCTCTCCCTCAACGGACTTGAGCTGCTCCTGATAATCCGCCTTGATCTTTTCGGCGGAATCGAGTTCACTTTGGGCCTTCTGTGCCATTTCGGCATAATGCGCTTCGCGCTTTGCCATGAAGTTCTTGACCGGCTTGTACAAAAGGAAATACAGGCCGCCGAACAAAATGACGAAATTCAGTACATGCAGCAAAATCTGCTGCCAATCAATATTCAGTGGGATGTTCACGATCTGCACTCTCCTTTACAGGACGAAGATGATGAGGATAACAACGAGCAGGGCATAAATGATAGCCGTCTCGATAAAGACGAGGCCGAGCATGAGGGTGGTACGGATCTTGCCTTCAGCCTCCGGCTGACGTGCGATGCCCTCAACAGCCTTACCTGCGGAGAGGCCCATACCGACTGCACCGCCGGCGGCTGCGATACCGACTGCAATAGCGGAAGCAAGCGCCTTCAGGCCGGTTGTGTTGTCGGCTGCGGAAGCTGCTGCGGTATTCGTGACGGCTTCGGTGGCTGCCGTGGTGGTTGCGGCATCGCCGTTTGTTGCGGCGAATACCGGAATGGAGATGGCGAGGATGGCGATGACTGCCAGCAGAATGATGGCAAGCTTCTTTAACTTTCTCTGTTTTGCGTTCATGATATTTTCCCTCCGTAGGTTAATTTTCAGCTTTTGCTTTTTTCTTTTTCGGTTCCTGCTTCTCGGAAACCTCGCCGAAATAGAGCGCGACGAGCATCGTCAAAACATATGCCTGAATGAGCGCGTGCAGCAGCGTGAACATAACGCCCACGATGACCGGCAGCACAAAGCTCAGATTCACATAGTAATACACAAGCTCCGTAACGAGCAGGCCGCTTAAAAGCGCGCCGAACAGACGGAAGCTCATGGAAATCGGCAGCGAGAACTCCTTTAAAGTGCTGCCCACGCCTTTGAAGCCGTTATACGCGATACCGCCGCCCAGAATGACGAGGTACGAGAAGCAGCCCATGGCGATGGCGGCGTTGACATCGGACAGCGGCGCCGGAAGCGTGATGGGCGAGCCCTCCGTTGTGATAGCCTGAATGCCGAACAGCTCAAAGAGCGTACCGATGAAAATGTACGCGCCGGCCGTGAAGATGTACGCACCGAGGAAGCCGCTGCGCCCCGGGCTGTTGGACTTAGCCATGCCGTCGAACAGGTCTACCGCCTGCTCAAGGAGCATCTGGAACTTTCCGGGCACCATCTTAAAGCGCGGAATGACGAAAATGCGCACGATGACCGCAAACACCAGCAAGATGCCCGAGACCACCATGGCGGAGATCAGCGCCGGGTTGACATCTTTGATGCCGAAGAGGCTGATTCTGTTCGTCTCATGCAGAACCGCGTCACGCATGGTCACCTGAATCGTTTCGGTCTTCTGCACCGAAGGAACCAGAATGCTTGCGACGAGCAGCACCACAATAGCGCAGATCCACAAAGCCAGCTTTGTTTTCTTTGCTTTCATTGTTTTTCCCTTTCTTTCTCAAAATTTTGCCTTCCATTTCAATATCACCGGGCAAAAATTCCCCCTTCAGCGCTGCGCCCCAAAAGGGCACACGACCGCATCTTTCGCCGCTGTGAAAAGCAGCAACAAGACACGGTCACAAGAGCACACGTTTTTGTTGACATTGACCAAATATCCTGTTACTTTTTTGTAAACTGTATTTGGAAGCATCTGTATTATACGCACATTAAATCGAATTGTAAAATGTTATATTGACATATCTACTATTTCATTTTTGATATTTTAGTAAGCCGTATGGAATTTCATTATGCCGTGCGCTATTTTTCTCTTTACAAATAAAGATAAGATGGAACGGCGCGCGGGAAAAGTCAGGCTTTTTCAACTTGACAGGGGCTTTCCCCTTGCTTTATACTGGAGAAAACAGATGGAAACGGGGAGACAATATGCGGACGGTTTATAAAAACGGCACGGTTTACACGGGAAACGGCTTTGTGACGGATTTTGCGGTGGAAAACGGGAAATTCTGCTTTGTGGGCGAGACGGATAAAGCCACGGCAGATGAAGTAGTCGATTTAGACGGAAAATTCGTCTGCGCGGGGTTTAATGACTCACACATGCATGTGCTGAACCTCGGCAATGTACTGACAATGGCGAACCTCGGCGCGCACACGACGTCTTTAAAGGAGATGCTCGACTGTCTGCGCACCTATATAAAGGAAACGGGCGTAACACCCGGCACGTGGGTGCAGGGGCGCGGCTTTAACCACGATTATTTTGCAGACGAGCGTCGCTTTCCGACGCGGTGGGATTTGGATTCTGTCTCGACCGAACACCCGATCTGCATTACGCGGGCGTGCGGGCACATCTGCGTAGTGAACTCGAAGGCGCTGGAAGTGTTGGGCATTACGAAGGACACGCCGCAGGTGGCGGGCGGCAGCTTTGCTTTAGATGAAAACGGCGAGCCGAACGGACAGTTTTTTGAAAACGCCGTAGCGGTGGTGTACGCGGGCATTCCGGAGCCGGATGAGGCGCAGCTGTGTGCAATGCTGTGCGCCTCCTGCAAGCGGCTGAACCGTTACGGCATTACCTCTTGCCAAAGCGACGACTACGAGACGTTCCCCGGTGTGCCGTACAAGACGGTGCAGAAGCTTTTGAGAACTCCGGGGCTGATGACGGTGCGCGTGAATGAGCAGGCACAGTTTACGAACGTAGAGGCGCTTTCTGCTTATATAGAAAGCGGCGATGCGTATTTTGAAGACGATATGTTCCGCGCGGGACCGCTGAAGATCATCTCGGACGGCTCGCTCGGCGCACGCACAGCGTGTTTAAGCCGCCCGTATGCGGACGATGAGAACGCACGCGGCATTCCGCTATACACGAATGCGGAATTGAACGGGCTTATCTCTCTTGCGAACGAAAAGGGACTTTCCGTTGCGGTACACGCCATCGGCGACGGGGCGCTCGACAACGTATTGGACGCTTACGAAAAGGCGCTTCATGAGCACCCGCGCGACGACCACCGACATGGCATCGTGCACTGCCAGATTGTGCGGCATGACCAGATTGAGCGCATGAAGGAATTAAAGCTGCGCGTGAATTTGCAGTCGATCTTCCTCGACTACGACACGCACATTGTGCGCGAGCGTGTGGGCGATGAATTGGCGGGCACGAGTTACCCGGCTAAGACGCTTTTGAACGCGCGCATTCCGTTCTCGAACGGCTCGGACGCGCCGGTGGAGGAGCCGAACGTGATGCGCGGCATAGAGTGCGCGGTGACGCGGCGAAGCATTGGCTCAACGGACGCACCGTATCGCCCGGAGGAAGCGCTGACGGTACGGGAGGCCATCGACTCGTTTACAAAAAGCGGCGCGGTGGCGTCATTTGAGGAAGGCAAAAAGGGCGAGATTGCAAACGGACAGCTTGCGGACTTTGTGGTGCTTTCCGAAGATCCGTTCAAGGCGGACGCCAACACGCTGCACCGTATTGAAGCCGAGGCGACGTATTTGGGCGGCAAATGCGTTTACAAAAAATAAAACGATGAAAATTCCGGGTAAGGCTTGTCTTTGCCCGGTTTTCGTTTATAATGGATAGGGCGCGTGTATTCGGTGCGCCGCTTATTTTTCTCAGGGGAGAACATCTATGGGTAAATTTACATTTCATCCGGTCAAATCGCTGCAGTCTGATCCGAAGCTGCACATGCTGTGCCTTTTCGGCATTGAGGGCTTTTTATTGCAGTATGCCGTTTCGCTTTACTCGCTGGCGAACAATTTGTATGCGACGAATCTTGGCGCGACGGACACGCAGATCGGCCTTGTGCAGATGGTGCCGAACATGGTGGCGGGCATCTGTATGATTCCGGTGGGATTCCTTGCGAACCGTACGAAGACGAGCCGCACGGTGCCGTTCGTGCTGGCGCTGTTTTTGAGCGCGGCGTATTTTGCTTACGGCTCTGTGCCGCTGTTCGGTGAGCACCGCATGACGGCATTTTTTGTGTTTCTCGGCATGACGGTGGGCGGCATTGCGCTGTATAACGCGCAGTGGCAGACATTCTTCGGTGACGCGGTGGAGCCGGGCCTGCGCAACAGCGTGTTCACGTTCCGCAGCCGGTGTCTGTTCTTTGTGGGCATTGTGGTGCCGCTTTTGTGCGGCAATATCATGACGCTGATGCCGGACACCGAGGGAAAGCTCATTGTGCTGCGCATTTTCTTTTATGCTGCAGGCGTATGCATGCTTTTGCAGGCGCTTGTGCTGCGCCGCATCCCCTGTCCGCCGCGCAAGGCGGAGGAAAAGCAGGAGATGGGACTGAAAATGTTCCCGGAAGCTTTGAACCAGATGGTACGCAGCAAGCCGTTCCGCGGCTTTTTCATCTGCATCATGCTGTTTTACCTTTCGTGGCACCTGGACTGGAGCCTTTGGTATATAGCGGAGACAAAATATGCCGGCATGAACGAAGCGCAGCTGAGCTTTTTTCAGGCTTTGTGTTCCATTTGCCAGATGATCTTCATCGGCTTTTTCTCAAAACTGTGCCGCCGCAAATCCGAGCATTTTACAATCATTTTTGTGTGCGCAGGCTTGCTGCTCTGCCCCATTACGGTGGCTTCTATGACGTTGCTACCGCAAAGCGCGCGTATGCCGTATTTTATGATTCTGGCGCTCATCGGCAACATTCCGCAGGGTGCGACGAACATGTGCGTGGTGCAGCTACTTTTGCAGGCGACGCCGAAAAAGAACCGCGCGCTTATCATCAGCATTTATACGCTGTTTGTGACGCTGAGTAACTCGCTTTTGCCGTTCTTCGGCGTTTCGGTCTACACGGCGCTCGGCGCGAACGACACGGCAATCTTCACGGTGAACGTGATCGAATCTGCGGCACGCTTTGGGGTGTTGATTATGATGATCCTCCGTTACCGCATGATGAAGCGCCGCGGCGACTTGTTCCGCCCGCTGTGCGAGGAGTAAGGAGAAACTTATGGCTCTTGTTTTATACCATGTTGAAGACGCTGCAAAGGAAAAGCAGCTTTCTGCACTGTGCAGAGAGCTGCACCTGACGGCAAGACGGCTGACGAACGCCGACCGTGACCGCACAGTTGCAACGCTGTGCGGCGAGAAAGTGAACGCGAACGTGCAGAAAGCCCCGGCGGGCTACAAGCTGCCGGAGGTGCTGATTTTCTCCGGCTTTGCGGGTGAGATGCTGGACGTGTTCCTTGCGGCGTACAAAAAAGCGGGTATCGCGCCCATTCCGTTGAAAGCCGTACGCACGGAGCACAACGACAAGTGGAGCCTTTACGCACTGTGCGAGGAGCTGCGCCGCGAGCACGCCGCCATGCTGCTGCGCGGGAGCTTTGGAAAGTAAGGTTATTGATAATTTAAAGATGGAATGACCCCGAAGGTTTGAAACTCGGGGTCGTTTTTTATACAAAAAGCGCCCGCAGAAGATGACTCTGCGGGCGCTTGGGTTTGGGATTAGTTTTCGTTTAAGGGGTTGGGGCCGGCGCCTACGTCGTAGATCTGAATATAGAACTGCGAATTGGAGACGAGGAGCATATAGGCGGGGTCGTAGCTGCGGATGGGATAGAGCGTATCGTAGGCTTTGCGCACCTCGCCGTTTGCGAGCTGCTGCGCGCCGAGACGGTAGGTTGCCTCCGTGACGCGGGAGGCGGCGTCGCCGTAATCGCCGGCGGCCTTGAACTCCGCGATGGCGTTTTCGTAATCGGCGTTGTTGTAATACTGCTCCGCTTTCAGCGCGTGGATGCGCAGAAGCTGCGTCGGGCAGTCTTCATACTCGCCGAGCTTTGCGAAAATTTCGGTCGCCTTGTCGTACTCGCCGTCTTCGACGAGCTTTAACGCCTGCGCGTAGTAGGCGGCGTCGATCTTCGGGAGAAGGTCTTTATCGGTGACATACTCAAAATAGGTGAGCGCTTTTTCTTCGTCGCCCTTTTCGTAGAACGCGATGCCTTTATCACAGAATGCGGCCTGCATTTTCTTATTCTGCTCCGCGTTGACTTCTTTAAAATGCGCGGCGGCAGACTTTAAGTTATCCGCTTCGAGGGCCTTCATGCCGAGCTCATAGTGACAGGTCTCGATTTTTTCGGCGGCATCCTTGTAATCCTTGAGGGGCTCAAGGAGATTTAACGCGTCTTCGTATGCGCCGCTTTCAAACGTCTTTACGGCGCGGCGGTACTCGGCCTCGGTGATCCGATCTTTGCTGTCTTCGTAATCGCCGAGGGCGGTGAAGGCTTCGATGGCTTCTGCGAATTTCTCGTTTTCGAGCAGGTCGCAGGCTTTTTTGTACTCTGCCTCCGTGATACGGGCGGCGCTGTCGCTGTATCCGTCGAGCGCCGTGAACGCGGCGATGGCTTCGTCATACTTGCCGGCTTCGAGCAAGGCGGCGGCATCGTTATAGTGGTTCTGCGGGATGATGTAGGCGATGAGAACCACGATGAACGCGGCGATGAGAACGGCGAGCGGAATGGAAACGGACAGGAAAATTTTGCGGTGGAGCCGCTTTTTGCGGGCAGCTTCCTCAGCGGCAGCCTTTTCCTCTGCCGCTTTGCGGGCGGCAGCTTCGGCGGCGGCTTTTTCCTCTGCCGCTTTCTTTTCTGCGGCGATGCGGGCGGCCTCGGCCTTTTCAGCTTCAGCCTTGTTATAGGCTTCGAGGTTTTCTTTCAGCTTTTCTTCGTCTTCAAACAGTGCGTGCTGGGGCCCGTACTCGGCACCGCAGGCGGCGCATTTTTCTTCATCTTTGTGGTTTACTTCGCCGCAGGCACACATCCAGAGATCTTTGTATTCCTGCGGGACGAACTGCGCCGCAGCTTCTTTATCCTCTGCCATTTCGGTGAAATCGCGCTGATACTGTGCACGGAGGTCTTCGTCCTCCATGACGTCCGCGATTTTCGCCTGTTCGGGGAGATTTTCAAACAGCAGTGAGGCACTGCCGTTCCAGAACACGTCTTCGCCCTCGAACTGCACCTTCTTAATGGCGACGGAGAAGCTGTACGCGGCATCATCAACGTCGATCTCCTCGTCTGCGCCGAAGACCGCATCGCGGCCCAAAATAGGCACGAGATAGCGGCGGTCGCGCACGACGGTGAGCTCGTTTGTGGCTTTGTCGAAAATGTGGATATCGACATAAACGCTCGTCACGGCACGGGGGTCGATATTGCGGAATGCGAGACGCAGGAATGTGCGCGGGGAAACCGCCTCTTCCTGCTCTGCGGGGAGAGTAGCTTCCGCAGTTTCGATCTCTTCCGCTTCGGCGGACGCGGTGGGCTCTTCACGGTACAGCGCGCCGCTTTGCAGCAAGACCGGGCAGGACTCTCTATATTGATTTTTCAGTTCAAAAAGCGGCTCAAAATCAGCCATAGTTTCTTTCCGTCCTTTTTATCTGCTTATCGTCGAGGCCGTTGTGGCTTCGACGGTTTTCATACAATACATATTCAGTTTAATTATACCTGATTAGGGCGAAAAAGCAAGAAAAAAGTGCGTGGGTGGGGAGAAAGTTTATGGGGTCTCGGGGCAACGCCCCAAGTCGCGCTCCGCAGAGCGCGA
>ENA-OUQC01000914-OUQC01000914.1-human-gut-metagenome-genome-assembly--contig:-NODE-914-length-17721-cov-3.714593_pt1 | contig 17721 bp, 11 predicted proteins | sample MGYA00237942_ERZ548815 | MGnify/ENA primary metagenome ERZ548815 (study PRJEB26490, sample SAMN05194722) | human gut metagenome | biome: terrestrial biome; feature: human-associated habitat; material... | reverse complement strand
CGAGAAGCTCGACATCCACGATGCGCAGCACAGCTCGCGCCCGCAGGCACCCAGCCCGCCGATGCGCCCGGCTTCCTGGCGTGCGCCGATCTGCTTCATTTCGATGCGGATGTGGAACCGCTCGGCGAAGACCTTGATCAGCTCGCGGAAATCGACGCGCTCGTCGGCGATGTAGTAGAAGATGGCCTTGATCTTGTCGCCCTGATACTCCACGTCGCCGATTTTCATGTCGAGGCCGAGGTCGGCAGCGATGCGGCGCGAGCGTATCATGGTGTCGAGTTCGCGAGATTTCGCCTCCTCAAACTTCTCGAGATCAGACTGGCGAGCCTTGCGGAAAATCCGCTTGATTTCAGACTCGCGCTTCAGGCTGGCCTTGCGCACCTGCAGCGGCACGAGCGGGCCGACCATGGCCACCTCGCCGATGTCATGCCCCGGCGACGCCTCGACAGCCACCATGTCGCCGATCTTGAGGTCGAGCTTGTCAACGTTGCGGTAATATCCGCAGCGTGTATTCTTGAACTGCACCTTTACCAGCTCACAGTCAGCGACGGAGGTTATGTCGCCGAGCCAGTTGGTGGCAGAGAGCGTGTATCGCGGTTCGCGTATGCTCTTCAGGTCGCGGCCGTGCCAGCTGCTCTCCGGGGTCTCGTTTTCGATACCCTCCTTGACCTCCTCATCATCGACAGGCTTGAGCGGGGCGGTGTCAGTGTCGTCAGCGATGTCAGAGGCATCGTCAGGGTCGGCGCCAGCATCCTCGTCGTATGCCAATGTCACTTCAGCCTCAACGACTTCCGACACCTCTGCAGCCGCAGTCTCCTCTTTTGGCAACTGCAGGGCGGGGTCAGTGATGTTGTTGTCAGTTTCCATCATCACTTGGCATAGCTTACGGCACGGGTTTCACGGATGACCGTAATCTTCACCTGGCCGGGATATGTCATCTCGTCCTGGATTTTCTTGGCAATCTCAGCAGACAGCTTCTCGGTCTCCACGTCGGTTATCTTGTCCGCGCCCACGATGACACGCAGCTCACGTCCTGCCTGAATAGCGTATGTCTTGATAACGCCGGGGTAAGAGAGGGCGAGCTGCTCGAGGTCGTTGAGACGCTTGATGTAGGCCTCCACTATCTCGCGGCGCGCGCCGGGACGTGCACCGGAAATTGCGTCGCACACCTGCACAATCGGGGCAAGCAGCGAAGTCTGCTCCACCTCGTCGTGATGCGAGCCTATGGCATTGCAGATGTCTGGTTTCTCCTTGAACTTTTCGGCGAGCTTCATGCCGAGGAGTGCGTGCGGCAGCTCCGGCTCGTCGTCAGGCACCTTGCCGATGTCGTGCAACAGGCCGGCACGGCGTGCTTTTTTGGGGTTAAGGCCGAGTTCCGAAGCCATGACAGCGCAGAGGTTGGCAGTCTCACGCGAGTGCTGCAGCAGGTTCTGGCCGTATGAACTGCGGTATTTCATGCGTCCGACCATGCGTATCAGCTCCGGGTGCAGGCCGTGGATGCCGAGGTCGATAGCCGTGCGCTTGCCAGTCTCGACAATTTCCTCCTCCACCTGGCGGCGCACCTTAGCAACGACCTCCTCGATGCGAGCCGGGTGTATGCGTCCGTCCACGACAAGCTGGTGCAGGGCAAGACGCGCAATCTCGCGGCGCACGGGGTCAAAACCTGACAGCACTATCGCCTCGGGGGTGTCATCAACTATGATTTCCACGCCTGTTGCAGCCTCGAGAGCGCGTATGTTGCGCCCCTCGCGGCCGATGATTTTGCCTTTGATTTCATCGTTGTCAATGTGGAATACGGTGACCGCGTTCTCGACTGCCGTTTCCGTAGCGACACGCTGAATAGACTGTATGACAATGCGTTTGGCCTCCTTGCCGGCGGTCATCTTGGCATCGTCCATGATGTCGTTGATATAGCTTTGGGCAGCAGTCTTGGCCTCGTCTTTCAGCGACTCGATGAGTTTCTCACGCGCCTCGTCGGCAGAAAGGCCGGAGATGTGCTCCAGCTCCTCACGAGCCTGCAGCATCACCTGCTCGGCCTCGTGGTTGCGCTGTTCTATCTGACGCTCGCGGTTGTCGAGCGATGCTGCACGCTGGTCGAGCTCGTTGCGTCCCTTGCTGATTTCGCTCTGCTGGTCGCGCAGCTGCATCTGTATCTGCTTGGTACGGGCTTCGGCAGACTGGACGCGCTGCATCTTCTTTGCCACTTCGCGCTCGGCATCGTTGATGAGTTTCAGACTCTCCTCCTTGGCTTCGAGCAGCTTTTTCTCGCGTATCACGTCAGCCTCGCGGCGTGCCTCCTCCACATTGCGCTGTGCATCAGCAATTAGCAGGTTGGCATTAGACTTGGCGTTGCGCGTTATCAGCATGCGGGCAACGAAATACCCGGCTGCCGCAGCCAAGACTGCCGCTATCAGTATCCATATAAGTGTATCCATATCTGTTATCTATATAGTTGGTTCATAAATGTCACAACAGCCCGGCATCCTAAACGGATGCCGCAGACAGACACTTGAGCAACAATGGAACTGTTCGGGGGATACGGCGGCACTGTGCAGCAGCACTGGCCTTGCAAGTGGCAAAATCTGCCGGTACGAGTACCGGCGGCAACGAGCGGCAGTCATCACCGCTGCTCCAGCAAGCTGTCGAGGCTTGCATCCATCTGCTCAATGGCAGCGGCGGCATCGCCGTAGCGTTTGCGCAGGGTGAGGAACAGGTGGGCGAACTGATATGAAATCATAGCCAACAGTTCTCGGTCACTGCGTCGCGGATACTGCTTCTTCCACTTGTTGTATAGTTCGCAGACATTCTCCTCGGCTTCCCGGACATCGGCCTGGGCGTCGAAACCGACATTGAGGCTAATGCGCTCGCCGGCTATATTGATGAACATCTGTACGTTATCCTTTTTTTCCACCGATTCATTCCTTTAGTTGAGAAATGCATCTGTCTATCTCCCTGATCATTGCATCCACCCGTCGCCGTGCCTTGACTATCTCATCGGGCGAGGCGGCGATGCGGTGCGACATGCTCAGGTATTCCAAGTCTGTGCGGGCTTGCGTTAGCTGCACTTGCAGACTTGCGTTTTCGGCACGCAGAGTCGCTATTTCGCTGCGGAGCGCATCATTCTCGCTGCGGGTCTGCTCATACCTCCGACCCAGCAGTTCCAGTTTTCGTCCGGTACGGGAAATCAGCTCGTTCAGCGCGACTGCCATAATACCAATTTTTCACAAAATTAATGATTTCCGGGCAGACCGCCAAACCAAAACCGCATTTTTTGCGGCAAAAATTCGTCACACTGCCACCAACCATTTGATTATCAAAAAAATGGCCACCGCATTTTTCGTCCTCAATCAGCAGAAAACAGGGCAAAAAAGAGAGGGCATACAACCCGAAAAACAGGTGTATGCCCCTATTGGGATTGCCGCGCATTTCCGTGCGGAAACGCGGTCGTGATTTATCTAACGACTACCTTGCTGGTCTTGCCGCCGACAGTCACCATATAGATGCCGCCATCGAGCGCGAAGGCGTTGCTGCTGCCGTCGAGGGTGCATTCCACAACCTTGACACCGCCGAGGGTATAGACTGCGAAGTTCTCGCCCTCATATCCGTTGACGATAATCTGGCCGATGCCGCCGGCTACAGAGCCGCGACCATCCATGGTCATCAGCACGCCGCTGTTGTCGCCAATGACCTCAATGCTCTCGATGATGCAGTAATTGTGGTTGACGCTGAAGAGTGCGTCGAGGTAAATCTGTACCCATTTCTGACCGAGCATGGATGCCGGGAGGTCAATCTCGGCGGTTTTCCATACATTGTCCTGGTCTGAAAGAGTACATTCATGCAGTGTTTCGGGAGTTTCCATGCCATATAAAGCTCCGAGCACCTTGAGGTTAGACGCTTGGTCTCCTGCGAAGTATTCCACCTTGACAGTCACCTTGGAGTGTCCCTCGGTTGAGAAGCGCGGCAAGCCGAGGATGCCCTCATCGGTCTTGTTCTGTTCTCCGTATCCAACGAGCGCGATGGTTTCGAGACCCTCCCACTCAGTAGCTATGTCCTTGAGCATGTACATGCCCCAGCCCACCTTGCTGTCGCGAGAAGTGTAGTCCACCCAAGGCTGGTATTCAAACTCGCCATTCTCAAAGTCCTCCTTCATGTTAGGATGGAGGATGTGAGCCGGGCCGAGCTGGACGTTGAACGCCATGACCTTGTCGTTAGAGCCGGCAGCGTTCTGTGTGGTCACGCCGAGCGAATAGATGTTCTGCGTCCAGCCTTGCGGCATATTGAATGTGCCTGAGGTAACGCCAGTGCCGACGGGGGTCTCTATCCAGCGGCCGGTCTCGGGGTCCTTGATAGCGAAGTTGTACTCCACGGTTGCGGGGTCAACATATCCGCCGGTCTTCTCGGCATCGGGAGCTTCCCATGTCATTGCCACGCTCATCATGTCGGGGCTGACAACACCGGTGAGGTTCTTGACGCTGCCGGGGACAGCTACGCCGGTATATACATTGACAACAGCGCGTTCACCTTTGGCATTGCCGTTGGAAACGACTACCGAAATGGTGTTGTCGCCCTGGACGGTGTTGACAGTGGCAGACACTTCCTGGCCGGGAGTGCCGGTCACAGTGACTGTGTTTTCAGCAGTAACAGCTGCGGAGAGCTGCGTGCCGGCTGCGATGTCCTGGCCGCCGGTGGTCTTGGTCGGCATAGTGAATGTCACAGTGGCCTGCAATGCACCGTTCTCGCCCGGCGTGGCAACGATGTCGGTCGCAGCTGCCGGAGACTCGGGAGTGATAGAGTTGTCCTCGATGCGTATGCTCTTGACCACACAACCGATTTCCTCGACTGCAGTGGTACAGCGGATGCCGATATAGTAAGTGCCGGCTTCAGGCACCTGGAACATCGGGTTGCCGTACTCCTTGAAGTCGCGGGGCTGAGGCGAGAACTTGGGCATGATGACATTGCCCTTCATCATCGCAGGATCGGGATAGTCGCCGTAGTACACTTCGAGGTATGTGTTGGGATAGATGTTAGCTTTCTTCTTGCACTCGATGTAGAATGAATAGTACTTCGAAGCATCGGGAATGTTCACCGGCGGGAGGAAAATCCAGTCGTCGCCCTCGGGAGCTTCGTCTACCTGGCCTGAATACCAGCCGTAGTCCCAGTCCGAATAATACCAAGTCTCGTCGTCGCCGTTGGCATTGACGATAGTCATCATGTCGAGCATCTCGGGGGTGCAGTCTATGCGGACAGGAAGCTGCCAAGCCGCGCCGGCCTTGATTTCATTGGAGTTGGCGGGGGTAGAGCGCATCTCGTCGCATACAGCCACTACGTATGCCTGCCATTTCTGGTAGGGAGCGTCAGCCGGTATGTTGATGTCATACGAGGTGCGCTTGGTAGTGCCTTGCAGCTCGTTGTTCAGGTATACCTCGTATGTCATGTTCTCGGTATTGAGGTAGCCGCCGTTGACACCCTCGGTAACGGGCGACCAGCGGAGTTTCTTCTCGTCGAGGATGACGCTTTCGGGAGATTTGGGACGATCCTTGCCTACATACAGCTTGACTGTAATCTCGGCGCTTGCATGGCCGTTGTATATGGCAGACATGCCGAATGTGTGCATTGCACTGGTGACTTTTGTCACAGGCACTGTCACCTCCGCACCAGGGGCAGCCTTGCCGTTTGCATACTGCACGCCGTCAACGGTGAACTTCCAGTCCAGCTCGCCGCTCAGGGCGGTGCCGTCGGTAGTGGCAGAGGGCATGGTGTATGTGATCGAACCAGCAGTTGCACCCGGCTCGAAATCCACGCTCTTCAGCTCGGGACGGCGCGGGGAGTCGGAGGTCACAGACTTGTTGTCCACAAACATCATCGAGAAAGCGTCGCCGCCCTCGTATGTGTCTATAAACGTCAGTGTACCGGTCTTGGCATCGATGGTGTAGAGGTCAGAGCCCCAGTCGCCTCCGCGCTTGTCATAGTTGTAGTTCCAGTAGTACAGGTCTTCCGACGGGCTGTAAGCGAGGCCTGTGACATACATAGCCAGATCCTTGTCTATAGTGAACAGCACGGTCTGGTCGCCAGTCTGCTTGTCGATGCGCACGAACTGGCTCATCATGTTGATGCCGTATATATTCTTGTCTATAGGGTTGTAGCACATCGAGAGGCACTGGCGGCGGAAGTCGGTCGCGTTGTCGCCGTAGTCCTTGATGACCTGATAGTCGAACTTGTTCGTTCCGGAAGTCTTCATGAACAGGGCTGTCGCAGCCTCCTCCTCATCGTCCGTGCCGTAGCCGTACACGGTGTCAGTGTCAGAATCGTAGCAGGCATTTATGAACCAGCCCACCTCTATGCAGTCCTCGTCGGTCTCGTCAGTCACAAGTTCGCCGGTCTTCAGGTCAAGTTCGTAGTACTCCTGTCCCCAGAAATAGCCGTACTCAAACCAATGCTCGAAACCGCACAGGCGGCCGTTGCGCACCCAGGCGGTATTCAGCTGGCCGTAGCTGTGGTCCATGGAGAACAATGGGTCTTTCCACACTTTTGAAAAGCCTTGCGCGTCAAAGCGATACAGGCCATGGTCATTGCCGCCGTGTCCAGCTGTGAGGTAGCCGTAGAGCTCCGTTCCGCCGGCCGTCACGCGCATAGGGCCGTTTCCGGACGATGAGACGGTGGTATTGGCACGGGTAGACAATACCGACGCGGGGGTCATGCCTCGTGCCACGCGAGTGTCAACACGCTGGAAACGGTTGACAGGACCGCTTTTGCGGAGCGGAGAGTCCGAGGGCGGTGTCAATGCCCACGCAGCCATGCTGCCAGCGCACAAAGTCACTGCCGCCGCTGCATACAAATAGAAATTTTTCATTTTAGGTATGATAGTTATTTAGGGTAATCCGAGAGGGAAAACAGCATCTGCCTCCCCTCCCGGGCAGTTTATGTTTGTTACTTCACAGATACTTTCTTGCCGTCAATTACATAGATGCCGGCGGGAAGACGTTTCACGTCCGCGCCTGTAGCATTGTCAAGCACTTTAACGCCAGAGAGCGTATATACTGTGCCGACATTATCGCTGTCAACAAATACATTCTCAACAGCAATATTGACATTTTCCATCTCTACGTTGACTTCACGCTCGAGTTCATTCTCGGTGAACGTTACATCCACTGTCTCGTCGTAATAGTCGCCGTAGCTGAAGTTGAGGCGGTACTTGCTGTTCATCACTGCGTCACGCAGGTCGATGCGGTATGCGCCCTCGTCGTTGGTCTTGGCCTTGATGTTCACGCCGTTGCCAGAGAGCGTCACGTCAACACCAGAGAGACCTACATGTGAGCGGTTGTCGGTCACGCTACCGAAGACAGCTGCTGTCGGCACATACTGGCCCAGACGCATCACAGGCACGCCCTGGCTGGAAAGGTTGTATGCCATATCCTCGAGGCCTGACGAGGCTGCGCGTGCTATCACATTTGCATTGTAGCTGTCGTCGAGGCAGAAGTACATCAGGCCGCTTGTGCCGGTAGCCTTGACTACCATCTGCAGCGACTTGCCGCCGTACTGGTATGCGCGGTCGAGGGGCAGGTTGACGAGCTGTACAGGATGCTCGTTGTCACCGGCAGTGTTTATCACGACCTCGCCGTCGAAATACGGGGTCAAACCCTCGATGCTCGCCGGGGTGATCGCTGTGGGGTCAAACGCTGTCGCGTCTGTCTCCATCAGGTAGAGCTGGACGGTATACTTGCGAGACGCGGGTTCGCGTGCCGGCGCGGAGTAGCCGTAATCATCGTCTCCATAACCGTACCCGCTGTCGTCACCGTCATCACCGTAGCCATAGCCGCTGTCGTCGCCGTCGTCACCACCGTCGTCACCACCGGGAGTTGGGGTGCTTTCGGGGAAGTAGCCGTAGAATGACACGGAGCTGAAACGGTCGCCGTTGCTGAGGCCTGAAAGCATCTCTGCGGGATAGACCATCTGCGCTTCGCTGTATGTCCACAAGGGATTGAACGGAGCCATGTACCCGTATGCGGTAACATTCCACTCGCCTACCTGTGTTCCCTCGCCGGGAAGTTCGGGAAGTGCCTCCATGTTGATGTTGTATGTCATGTCGCCGCTCATCAGCAGGTTTGCTGAATAAGGCAGGTAGCCGCGAGCCGTGGCAGTGATTTGTGCGCCGTCAGAGGGGAGTGCGTCCACATTTGCAATGCTGATGCTGTATGCGCCGTCGGCCGCACTGGTTGCTGTCTGTCCGTCAAACGTCACAGTAGCGCCAGGGACAGCAGTTGTACCGCACAGTACCTTGCCGCTGAGTACGCCAGGGACGGGCTGCTTGGTCAGCACTATGTCTTCGACATTGTACGAACCGCCAGCCTTGATATCCACCGGGAGCGTTGTCGGGTCATAGCCGGGTGCCGATGCTGTTATTGAATAGTTCGCAGTCTGGTCTACATCAGATACAGTGAACTCATACAATCCGGATGAAGGCGTAGTCTGCATCTGTCCGGCAAACGTGACCGTAGCACCATTGATGCCTGCGCCTGTACGAGATGACACGACGCGACCCTTGACCGTTGCCGATACATGTGCACGCTCACCCTCGTAACCGAGCTTCATCACCGGAAGGGTCTCGTCGGCACTGGTGTTGTATGTCCATGTCCTGGTGTTGATGCCATAACCGCCGTTGTAGTCCTCCGGAGCGTATGACGAGTCGCGGTATGCACCGATGCACTTGGAGTCCGAGCCGTTGTTGCACTGGAAGAATGTGATGTAGGGCGCTACTGCTGAGTTGCGGTCAATTCCGTTGTTCAGTTCAATGTAGACCACCAGGTTCTCGCCTGTGTAGGTGAAGCCGCTGTCCGAAGTGAAGGTGAGTATCTCGTTGGCCTCGTCCCTGCTGCCTTTGGCAGGAAGCGACGGGTAAGTAACCTCGCAGAACTTCTGGAACTTGGTCTTGTCAACCACCGTAGTAGTCTTGTTGCCCTCATTCTCGCCAGCGATGATGAACGGCTCGACTGTCGTCTCGGTGGTATTGCCCACCCATACGGTGAACTTCACATTTGTCTTGTCGGAGCTCTGGTAGCCGAAATAGGCAATCTCCTTGAGCACCGAATTGGCTGAAAGGCCCACCAAGTCCTTATTGTAGAGTGTCACACCCTCACCATACTTAGACATTGTATAGACCGGATAATAACTCTGGTAGAATTTGAAATCCCCGGTCTTCAGGGTTCCCACCTGCTTGTACTGCAACTCTTGCGCAGACGCGCCGGAGGCCGTCAGGCATAGAGCCGCGAGTAGTGTAGTAAACAGTTTTTTCATACGTATTTATTTTGGTTTCACTTGTTTCCTGTTCTTGTATATGGTCTCATCCTTGGGGAGCATGCCGTTCCTGCGCGGCGGCTGAAATGCCTGGCGCGGCGGCACGGCACGTGACAACAACTCAAATTCATTATATGAGAAAGTGCCGTGACGACGCGTCAGTCAGCCGAAGTCCGAAACAGAAATTATTGTGGGCATAATCGTTGTGAATGTTAGCTTATTTCACTGCAATTTTGGTGCGGCCGGCTATGTAGACACCTGGGGCAAGCGGCAAGCTGCGCACATCGCCGTCACGCAGTGCCAGGCTTGCGACCTTCACTCCGAGGGTGTTGAATACATCGACCGTGCAATCGGCAAAGGCTGCGACTTCGAGGCCGCCGGCCTTGCTGCGCACCGTGTAAGGCATTCCGCCGACCACAAGGGTCTCAGTAATGCCGTCATACTTCTTGTAGGTTATGCGCATCACCGGCAGACCGTATTCGTTCATCTGCCATTCACCCTCAGCGCCACGGCTCCAGTAGCGGTAGATGCTTGTCAGCTTGCGCGTTGCGTCCACGAGGAAGAAGAAGTCGCTGTTGCGCGTTGCGCGTGACTGCAACGCCACACGCAATGCGCCGCCGGCATACTCAAACCCTTCCTCGTTCTCGAAATGCAGCAACTCTGCTGGAACTGTCGGAGTGCCGCCTTGGTTCAGCACGACCTCGCCGCTCCAGAACTCGAAGTCCTCCCCGGTCATCACCGGGACTGCCTCAGTATAGCCGGTCACGTTGGCCAGCTCGTTTCTCAAGCGTATCGACACGTTGCACTTGACCTCCTTTTCAGTCTCGCAATAGCCGTCGTATGAGATGCCGAGTATTGTTGACTTGGCAGGAATGTTCAGCAGTTCCGCCGGATATACAGTCTCTGTGTCGGAATTGTTGTACTGCAGGTCGAGCGCGCCGACTTCTGCAGAACCTGTCGGCGTGCCTATCTCGAGGCTGTTGTCATTGGCCTTGCGCAATACTATCTCGACATCCGTTATCGGGTTGAGACCCTCGAAACGCACGCCGGTAAGCGTCGTCGTCCGGTAGCCCTCCGCGCTCACGACGGCCGTGTAGTCAACGTCTGAGCGGCTGACGTTCTCAACACGGAACAGGCCCCAGCGGTTGCTCGTTGTCGCGCATGCTTCGCCATCGCCCGTAGGAATGAGCGTCACAGTCGCTCCGGCAACGCCGTTGCCTTCCTCGTCAAGCACCTTGCCGCTGTAGTAAGTGGCAGGGACAAGACCCTCTATCATCACCGGGGCTGTCGGCTCGGAAGAAACCTTCTCGTTATCCATGTTGTCAAGCCACAGCGCACGCACGGTGCAATAGTACTTGTCAGCCGTGTTCACCTGCGGAACGGTCATCGTAATATGTGTGCTGCCGGTGATGCGGTGCGACACGCGGGTGTCGGAAATGCCGGCAGGTATGGTCTGTGTCACCAGGATGTCATCGAAATAGGACATGCCGTAGCCGTAGGGGTAGAACACGAGGAACGAGTCCGAACGGCCGTCGGAGAATTGCTTTGTGAATGGGTGGAAGCCCTTAGACATTTCGTTCAGTTCGAGAGCGTCATCGTATATCACCGCGCCAGTCTCCTCATTCTCGTGCGCGAGGTATACTGTCGCGCCCTGCTCGTAATAGTCTGTGCCGACTTTCAGCGACAGGGTCATGTTGCCGCCGTTGCCGCTCAGGTCATACACCGGCGACTTCATGTAGCAGCCCACGCCGAGCATGTGCCAGTAGCCGAGGATGCCGACTGCGCCGTCCACATAGAAGCCCTGAAACACCTCCCAGCCAGGAACGTTGGTAAACTCGTCGAGGCGGTCATAGCCGTCCTCGCTCATCAGTCGCGGATGGTCGAGGTCGTCAGTGCCTACGCGGATAGCATCGAAATTCTCGTCAATTACAGCCACGCTCTCGTTTCCGTCAGCCTCATGGCGGCGATACACCTGCACTTCGTATCCATTTGCACCGGCTACCGGCTGCCATGAGACGGTAAACTGCGAACCGTTAACCGACACCTCCCCGGTCTGCGGAGTGTCGAGATGCTCGGGTATCTCGTCGCTGTCAGCTCCAACTACTATGGAATTGGACTCGCCGCTGACCATGCTCGAGCCGCCGACGATGCGGTAAGCCTTGACAGAATAACTGCGGCTGTCCTCCTCGCCGGCTTCAGGGGTCTCTACACGCGCACTGTTCTGAGTGGCGGTAATGGTCGCCCCTGGGATAGAATATCGCTCTCCCTTTTCCGGGGTCTGCCACATGTCGAGGTTGTCAAGGTAGATGGTGCCTTGCGTCGTTTCGGGCAGCAGTATCACTATCAACGAACTCGATGTGCCGCCGCCGAGCGTGAACTCCTCGTCCTTCCACACATTGTACTCCTCATTGGTGTACAGCATCTTGGTGGCTCGCAGGCTCACATTGCCGTTGGGCAGCAGCTGGTACATGGAGACCTGGAACATATCCACGTCCTGCGCCAAATAACGCAACCGCACACTCACCTTGCCCCCTTCGTTGCTGAGGTTCAGCGTCGGCGACTGCAGCAGCGAGTTGCCGTATTCCTTCAGGTATCTGTTGGTCAGGCCCAGCGAGCCGCCGGCCATGAGCGGCAGACGAGCCAGCCAACCGGGCTGGTCTACATAATCATCAAGCGAATACACCATGTATGTCGGGGGTATCGGGTTGTCTACAGTTCCCTCGGTAATCTTGTCAAAATCGGTATGTATCAGCCAGAACGGCTCGAGGCCGTCGGCTATGTGTATAGTGCGCGGATAGAGCAGGTAGCCCTCGGCACTGGCGACTGCCGACCAGTTGGCGGTATACGCCGTCTGCGTGATGTCTGTGGCAGGAAGCACCTTGGGAGTTGCCAGCGGCGTAGCCTCGTCCACCTCGATGTCGTCGATATAGAACGGCGCGTCTGACTGGAACTCGAAATACGATGCTGCCACACAGTCAGTGAACCACACCTCATATTCTGCCCACTCGCCGGTGATTGTCACGCTCTGCGAACTTACTGCCGCGCTCGTGTTCTTGTTAGCGTTTATGACATAGAAAGCCTCCTCGCCGCCGGCAGTCCTTGCGCGGAAGCTGACACGCACGGGAGTGCCGCCGGTCGCGCCGACAACCGGGGTGTCAATCAGTGATACGGAAACAGCCTGGCCGCCCTGGGTCGTTGTCTCCCACAGGTCGATGTACATGCAGCCGCCGGCCTGATGCCCTGTCGCGACAAGCCACCCGGGACTCTGCGTCAGTTCAGACGACAATTCTCCCACGATGCCCTCGCTGTCAGGCGTCGCCTCGCTGCCCTTGGTGCATTTGGCGAAATCCTCGCTCAGCAAAAAGACATTCCCGTCCTTGACAGACGCACGCACACGCGCTGCTTCACCGACAGGCTTACCGCAGTCTGCCTCTGTCAACACACGCCGGCTCTCGATGCAGTCTGCCGCCTTGGGCAACACCGCAGCTGCGTACGCAATGCCCAACGCCGCACTGCCGACCAGCGTCATAACACATACTTTGATTGTAGACTTTCTCATTCCTATCATCGATGTTATATGGTTTCAAATCATGCCTCTATTGCCGCCGCAGCAGGTCGGATTTGCTTGCAAAATTCTTTTAATCCTGAATTTCATCTCCAATATGTATCAAATCCGCATGTTGCAATGCCCCAAAACTGTCATTTAGTCAGGTTTGTCATCAAAACAACCGCACAGGACACACGCTTCAACAGCACACAATTTTACGCAAAGTTAATCAATCCCTCGAATATGACAAGCGATTTCGGTCAGAAATATCACATAAAAATTCAACTTACCGACAATTTTCCCGATGCCATAACAAAGTCGTTCACATTCACCGCCAACGTCCAGAGACACGCACTAATGTACATTTGCAATGAAAAACATCCGCGACAATCAGACCGGCTAGCCCAAAAATAAAACAGACGACCGGTCACCCGGTCGTCACATATTGCTGCTATGCATATCAGCAAACTATGCCGTCACTTCATCACTACTTTCTTTTTGCCGCCGATGATATATATGCCGGCAGAAAGAGCCTCGGGATTGATTACACGAGTGCCGTCGATGCGGTATACCTCGCGGATAACACTATTCTCGCTTTGGACAGCGTCAACACCCACGTTATCGTCATCGCCGGGCACAACTCTTACCGTTCATTCCAGCTCCGGGTTGTCCCAATCGAAATACTCATCGTAGGTGAACGACCCCTCCCCTATCCATATAGTGTATTCTCCAGGTTCGGTTATGGCGTTTTCAAGCGTATAGACCAGCGTAGACGCATCCGCGCCTTCGGAGTGGTAAGTCACGGACATCGGGACACCATCCACCCGGACATCCGGGTAAAAGGAGGGGGTTATCTCATTGCCGAAAGTCCCGGCCGTAAACGTTATCGAGATGTCCTTGATTTCCTTCGCCGGGAAATCAGGGGAAGGCTTCACCGTGAAAAACGATGGGACTGACGCGCTTGCTGCGAGAGCGAGTATTGCCGCCAGTCCAAGCAGTGCAGGTTTCTTGAGCATACTGTTTCGTTGTTTGGGTTATTGTTCAGTTGGCATCTGCAAATTTAGCAAATACCTGACTGACTTACAAGCATAACCGATTATTATTACGCAAAATAGCGGGCAACCGGTCGTCCGGATGCCCGCTGTTTGGGTATGAAATGATAGTCTGCTGACTATTTCATCACTTAATAACGACTTTCTTCTTGCCGTCGATGATGTAGATGCCAGCAGGGAGGTTCTCTGTGTTGACTACACGAGTGCCGTCTATGCGGTAAACAACGCTGCTTGCATTGCTCTCGCTTTCGATAGTGTCAACGCCCACGCCGCCGCTGATAGTGTATGTCACAGAAATCGGGCCTGAATATGTGCCGCTGTAGAGCTGTGCGCCCATGAGGGTGAACATGCGGAACGGAGCTGTCACCGTGTATGTGCCGGCATCAGTCACTGCGGGGTTGAATACTACATGAGCCTCGTTGTCAGCCATGCCCTCGCCGCCGAGAGAAACAGTGCCTACAGACACTTCCTGACCAGCCTCGTTGGTAACAGTGAAATGGTTTTCTGCACCGCGCTTGTAGTAAGCAGTTGTGTAGTCATTGAATGTGAGGTACATGTCTTCCAGCGTTTCGAGATTTGTTTCGTCAGCTGCCGGAGTGAATGTGATGTTGTCCTGTACGGGAGCAGCACTCGGAGCGCCTTCCTCGATGACAAAGCGGAAACGAGCCTCGGGGAAGTCCTCGTCTGTGTAGATGTCATAGAACGCACCTTCGGGCATCACAAGGATGTATGTGCCGGGTTCGGTCACACAGGTCGAAAGGTCGATGCAGCCGTTGATCAGGCCTGCGCCCTCAACAGTACGACCAGTAGCAACCTCTTCTGCTGTGTCGTCATCCTTAACAAGTTTGCATACGATGCTGCTGTTGTTCGCTACATTATCGCTGAACGACACTGTGAAATACTGCAGGTCTGAGTACTTGCCCTGAACGGGGCTGATAGATACGAAGCTGTTCTCGATAGGCTGGAACGCATCAGGTTCGTCTCCCACCACAGTCACAGCCCACTCCATTTCAGGGTTGCAGACCGCATACATCTCATCGTAGGTGAACGAGCCTGCGCCAATTTTGATGGAGTATTCGCCAGATGTGGTGATAGGTGTTCCGAGTGTGTATGTCAACGTAGAATAGCTTTCGCCAGTAGTGCGGTAGGTCACCGCAACAGGCACGTTGTTGATGCGAACATCGGGATCTGCGTCAGAAAACACATCGTCATCGCCGTATACACCGCCAGTGTACGTAATGGTAATATCACGAATTTCTGTCACGATAGTGTTCGGTGTCGGCGTAACAGTCAACACCGAGGGGACTGATGCGCTTGCGCCGAGGGCAAACATTGCCGCCAGTCCGAGTAGGGTAGATTTCTTGATCATATAATAGAGTTATAGGTTATTATTCTGTTGGCGATGGAGCGTACCCCATATCCGTCAACGGATATTGCGCCGCAAATTTAATATTTTTCCAGCGGCAGCACAAGTTTATTGCCCACATTATGCGTACACACTTTCATTTTTTATCACAACAGGTGAAACTATCTGCCACACACCGCCGTCTAAAGTTATGTAAACGATACAGACAATGACAACAGCAATACCGACATACGCTATCCACGGCAACCCGCTGCGCCGTTTATTGAGCAAGGCAACAGCAATGCTAATGGCCGCTGTCTCACTCGAGGCTAAGGAGCGGCAGCAGCTTGAAGCGGCCTTCAGACAGACTGTCTCGAAATATGCCGACACTATCTCGAGCATCTGCTTCTCTTTTGCCAAGACATCCGCCGAATACGAGGACCTGCGCCAGGACGCTCTTATAAACATTTGGCGTGGCATGGGGCAATTTCGCGGAGAAGCCGAAACCCGTACCTGGATTTACCGCATCGTAATGAACACCTGCGTTTCCGTATACCGCAAGCAACAGCGCAACCCGGTTAGCAACGCAATCGTGAAAATACCAGAAATAGCAGACACTGACACGGACACACGCGAAGACATCGCATGGCTGCACTGCCTCATATCACAGCTGACCAATACCGACCGATGCATTATAATAATGTGGCTCGACGAACAAAGCTATGAGGACATTGCCTCTGTGACCGGACTTAACCGCAATACCGTCGCGACACGGCTGCGCCGCATACGCCTCAAACTCGCCCAACAAGCCAAGAAAATCATCTGAAAGTCAAACTCATATAAATACCCGCAAACATGAACACATCAGCATCCGCCAACATGGACGAACAGAAAATCAGACAAGACTGGGAGAAAACCAAAATGACGCTCAGCAACACAGACGGCGACAACGTCCCCGACACCTACCGCAAGACAGCACTCGACAAACTCATCGCACGTTACCGCAGCTTCGTGCGTCTGGAATGTCTGTGCATCGCCCTCATACCATTCGCCATGTACTGGCTCTTCAGCGACAACTACAGCATATTTCTGGCAATCTATGCCGCAGTCTTCTTCCTATTTGCCGCACTCACGGACCACTGGCTTGCTCGAAAAATCGCATCAATAGACATACAACGAATGACCGTGTTCTCCGTGGTAAACACCACGCTTGAATGCCGCAAACGTCACCTTCAGTCAATGATAATACTCATTCCCTTTGCCATCGGATTCATTGCCTTAATGGCATACGCAGCATTTGATGAAATGCACATGCTCATCGGCATGGCAGTAGGATTCATAGCTGGACTTGCAGTCGGCATACGCGAGTTCCGCGCTTTCATGCGCGACTACCGGACAGCAGCTGCCGACAACAAAGAGCCCGAAGACTGACAAACACAGCTGTAGACCAACCGCTCCGACAAACACGGAACTAATAAATACAAGCTTTTGCCCCAACTATTCAGCGCGGCGGCCTCATGGTTGCCGCGCTTTCGCATGTCCAACACAGACTTCTCCGTGAGAACAAATCAAATCCTGCGGCTTGGGCTGCCGCTACAAGATGCTCTACATAGATGCAGCATACGTCCACAAGAGCCGCAAGAGCGTCTATCATGCGTACACACCCGACCTCTCGGCTGGCAGCCAGAGCCCACAAGCAGCCGTGACAGCCGTCAGCGGCCGGGGTGTCCTGACGCCGGGCCTTGGGTTCCGGCTATGAAGCCGCCCTCCTAAGCGTCCCTAAGGCCCGCTGAAGTCCTTAATGACCTTAGGGACTTTAATGGCCGGCGGGCGGCTTGCCGCTGCCGGGGGGCAAAAAAACAGCAAGAGCCGCGCGGCGACAGCTTCCTGTCTCCCGCGCGGCCCTGCGCCTCAAGTCGGCGATGACCTGCTCTCCCGCTTTCGCAGTACCATCGGCGCGGCGGGGTTTAACTTCTCTGTTCGGGATGGGTAGAGGTGGGGCCCCCGCGCTCTCTTCGCCTTAGTCTCTTCTTTTCCGCAGCGGCTCTCGCGCCGCCCGTTGTATGCCGGTACCCGGACACCGCCGGAGATGCAGACCCTTATGCTTCCACAACAAGCCCTTGTCATTCGCAAGGCTCGATTTCTGATTGCTTTGCCGGATTTAGCTCCGGCTGTTTCTTTCCGGGACTTCGGGCAATTAGTACCGCTCGGCTGAGCACGTCGCCGTGCTTGCACCTGCGGCCTATCGACGTGGTAGTCTCCCACGGCCCTCGGCGAGATCTTATCTCGGGGATGGCTTCGCGCTTAGATGCTTTCAGCGCTTATCCTTACCAGACGCGGCTACCCGGCCGTGCACCCGGCGGTGCAACCGGCTTACCGGAGGTCTGTCCAGCACGGTCCTCTCGTACTAGTGCCGGCTCCCCTCAAATCTCAACGCCCACAACAGATAGAGACCGAACTGTCTCACGACGTTCTGAACCCAGCTC
>ENA-OUQC01000913-OUQC01000913.1-human-gut-metagenome-genome-assembly--contig:-NODE-913-length-17731-cov-11.022573_pt1 | contig 17731 bp, 18 predicted proteins | sample MGYA00237942_ERZ548815 | MGnify/ENA primary metagenome ERZ548815 (study PRJEB26490, sample SAMN05194722) | human gut metagenome | biome: terrestrial biome; feature: human-associated habitat; material... | reverse complement strand
GTCTTGTCGCCCCGGTCGATCAGCAGCAGCACCTCGCAGGCGCCGCCGCCCGGCAGACGCTGGCCCAGCAGCCGTGCCGGAAGCACGCGGGAATCATTGAGGATCAGGCAGTCTCCGGGATGCAGATACTCCGGCAGGTCAAAGAAGTGCCGGTGCTCCCACGCGCCGGTCTCCTTGTCCAGCACCAGAAGCCGCGAGGCGTCACGCCGCTCGATGGGGGTTTGAGCGATCAGCTCCTGCGGCAGATCAAAATAGAAGTCATGTGTTTTCATATCTCTACTCGTTTCTCTATGAAATAAGACATTTTGCAGTTTTATATCATACCATACTCCACCATTTTCTTCAACTACTTTCTCAGTGCGGACAGCACATAGGGCGCGGCCTGAACCGCGCCCTATGCCGATGGCCTTTATTTTCCCTGTTCCCATTCCTTCAGGGGCTTCAGTTCCTCGTACAGCCGCACATAGCTGCGGTGGCGGCTCGCCGGTATCTGACCGTCTTTCACCGCCTGCAAAACGGCGCAGCCCTTTTCCTTTACATGCTGGCAGCCGGTAAAACGGCAGTCATTAAGATAGGGCAGGAACTCCGGGAATGTCTCCGGCAGATGCTGCTTTAGTTCCCACTCCAGCGACTGGGCGTCAAAGGAGGAAAAGCCCGGCGTGTCGATCACGTAGGTATCCTCGTCCAGCGGGAACAGCTCCACATGCCGTGTTGTATGGCGGCCACGGCCCAGCGCCTTGCTGACCTCGCCTACCGGCAGGTCAAAATGGGGCGCAAGCGCGTTCAACAGGCTGGATTTTCCCACGCCGGAGTTGCCGGTCAGCACGCTCAGCTTGCCTCGAAGCGCCTGATGCAGCGCGGCGATCCCCTCGCCGGTGGCGGCGCTGGCGCGCAGCACAGGGATGGCGGAGGCGCTGTAGATCTCGTACAGGTCATCTGCCCGGTCAAGGTCGCACTTGTTCAGCACCACCAGCACATGACAGCCTTTCAGCACGGCAATGGCGCTGATGCGATCGATCAGGTAGGGATCCGTCACCGGAATGGCAGCCGAGGCGATGACCACCAGCTGATCCACATTGGCGGCGGCGGGCCGCTGGAACTGGCTGCTGCGCGGCTCGATGCTCTGCACCAGGCCTTCTCCGCCGCCAAGCTCCTGCACCTCTACCCAGTCGCCTACGAGGGGGCTCATCCCCTCCTTGCGGAACTTACCACGGGCACGGCACTGCAATACCTCCGCCCCGGTGTTCACATAATAGAAGCCGCTCAGGGCTTTTTCAATCCTGCCCCGGCTCAAAAGCTGATCACCTGCGAGTCCGTCGCAACACCGTTAATACGGGCGTACACAGTAGCCGCCGTTCCCGGCTTACCTTCAAAATCATAGGATACCACCGCGTCGTCGCCGCTGAAGATCTTGGTATCCACCACCACATCATCCAGGATGAACTCCACACGGATCGTATCCTCACCGCTTACTTCATCCGGGACGATAAACTGCACACGGATGGTTTGGGGCTGGTCGCCGGAGGAACCGTACACCGTGAAGATGATCTCCGTACCACCCTGCACCGTGGTGGAGGGCGCAATGCTCTGCTCGATCACATCGCCCTCTCTGGCGGTGGGATCATAGTAGCGGTATTCCGGCGCGCCAACCTTTAATCCCAGTTCCTCGGCCTGAGCCTTCGCCTGGGTGTAGGTCATGCCGACAAAGGAGATCACGGTAATGCTCTCCGGCCCCTTGCTGACGGTCAGCACAACGCTGTCGTTCTTTTTCAGGAAAGTACCGCGGGCCGGGCTCGTCTCCATGATCTGACCGGCAGGGAACTCGTCGGAAAACGCTTCCTCACGTGTCACACGCAGGTTCAGGTCGTACTGCTGCAGTTTGACCTTCGCGTTCTGGTACACATTGCCCAGCAGGTCAGGCATGGTGATCTCCTCACGCTCTGCGCAGACATAGACCTGAATGACAAAGTTGCTGCGGCGTTCCGCGCCGTCGGTAGGATCCTGCTGCACGATCTGTCCGGGCTGGAAATGGTCGTCATTAAGGGTTCCCACAACCTCGATGGTAAAGATACCCTTAACATCCTCTCGCTCGTTGGCCTCCTCGACTGTGGAGCCCAACAGGTTGGGAACCTTATAGGCCTTCTCCTTTCCTCCGCCGCCGAAGCCGGTGAAGATCAGCACGAAGATCAGCACGATCACCGCGACGCCGCCGGCTAAAAGCGCGACAGTCTTTTTATTGCCCCGGACATAGTCCATGAGGGAAATGCCGTCGTCATCGTCGTCATATTCCTCGTCGGCCTGCCGTTTTCTGACTGCGTCGCCCACCTTCTGCACCGGGATCGGGCTGGTAGGCTGACTGTCCACATCCGTCGCCAGCTCGGTACGGATATAGTCCATATCCACCGTGGGATCCTTGCGGAACTTCTCCAGATCCACCAGCATGGCGTCGGCGCTCTGATAGCGCTTGGTAAGGTCGGCGTTCATGGCCTTCATGCAGATCAGCTCCAGCGCCTCCGGGATCGAAGGATTGATCTCACGGGGGCTGAGGGGTACGCTGCTCAAGTGCTGGATGGCCACAGACACGGCGCTGTTGCCTTCAAAGGGCAGACGGCCCGTCAGCATTTCATACAGCACCACGCCGGCGCTGTAGATATCGCTTCGGGCGTCCAGACGGTCGCCCTTGGCCTGTTCGGGAGAAATATAGTGGACGCTGCCCAGCGCTTCCTGCGCCAGCGTCTGATGGGCGTCTGCCAGGCAGGCAATGCCGAAGTCGGCCACCTTGACGCTGCCGTCCCGCAGTACCATGATGTTCTGGGGCTTGATATCCCGGTGAATAATGCCCCGGCTGTGGGCGTGGCTGAGACCCCGCATGATCTGGGTGATGAAATGCAGCGCTTCCCGCCAGTCCATGTGGCCCCGGCGCTCCATATACTGCTTCAGCGTAATGCCGTCGATCAGCTCCATGACGATATAATCCGTGCCCTGAGAGCTGGAAACGTCGTAGATGGAGACGATATTGGCGTGGCTCAGCTGAGCGACCGCCAGCGATTCATCCCGGAAGCGGCGGCGGAACTCCGCGTTCTCCGCCAGCTCGCTTTTCAGTATTTTGATGGCCACAAGCCGGTTAAGGCGATGACACTTGGCCTTATAGACATTGGCCATACCGCCGGAGCCGATCAGTTCCAGAAGCTCGTAGCGGTTATCCAACATTTTTCCAATGTACTGATCCATTTGCGGTCATCTCCTTTCATAGATTTTGCAGCAGGACAACGGTCACGTTATCCGGTGCGCCCTGCTCTTTGGACTTGGCCAGCAGCCGATCCAGACAGCCGTCAAGATCCTGCTCGTGCATGACCTCGAACAGCATTTCCTGATCCGTCACCGTATTGACAAGACCGTCGCTGCACAGCAGCAGGAAATCCCCCTGCTGCCAGGGAACACGGAAACTATCCGCCTCCACCTGAGCGTCAGGCCCCAATGCGCGGGTGATCAGGTTGCGGCTGGGGTGACGGCGGGCCTGCGCCGGTGTGATGTCGCCCCGTTCCACCATATTCTCCACCACGGAGTGATCCCGCGTGACCTGACGGATGCCGTCCTCGTTGATCAGATAGCTGCGGCTGTCGCCTACGTTGAACACCTCCGCCTCTGCGTCACGGCAGACGGCGCACACCAGCGTCGTTCCCATGCGGGACAGCGATTCATCCTCCGCCGCGCGGGTACGGATGTCAAGATTGGCCTGCGCGATGGCCTGCAGGACGACGGCCTTGATCTGCTGCCAGTCCATACCGGGCTTCAACGCCGCTTCCAGCTCCTGCAAAAGCGTCTCGACAGCGATACTGCTGGCGGTATGGCCGCCATTGGTACCGCCCATACCGTCGCACACGACCGCGACGGTGCAGTCCGCCACCACGGCGGTGGCGTAGGAATCCTGATTCTCACGCCGCACCAAACCTGTATCGGTGATGCCCCAGATCCTCATGCTCTCTTTTCCTCCTCCATGGCCTTGCGGCGCAGTTGGCCGCAGGACGCGTCAATATCGCCGCCCAGACTGCGCCGCACCGTGGCGGTAATGCCATGGGATTCCAGCCGCTTCTGGAAAGCGGCTGTGCGGCGGCTGGGCTTGAAGGGACTCTCCGTCACCTCGTTCAGCGGGATCAGATTCACATGTCCCGGCATGCCCTTGATACGCTGGGCAATCAGGTCGGCCTGCCAGTCGTGATCGTTCACGCCGTCGATCATGGCGTACTCAAAGCTGATGCGGCGGCCTGTCTTCTGAAAATACCGGTGGCAGGCGGCAAACAGCTGCTCCACGTCATAGGCGCGGTTCACCGGCATGATTTGGGAGCGCGTCTCGCTGTCCGGCGCGTGGAGGGAGACCGACAGCGTCAGCTGCAAATTCAGCTCCGCCAGCGCGTCGATCTGCGGCACGATGCCGCAGGTGGACAGGCTGATATGCCGCATGCCGATGTTCAGCCCGTTGGGGCTGTTGACCAGCGCCAGAAATTTCAGCACGTTATCCTTGTTGTCCAGCGGCTCTCCGATCCCCATCAGCACAATGTTGGAGATGGCAAGGCCGCTGTCCAACTGGGTAAACAGCACCTGATCCAATATCTCAGAAGGCGTCAGATCACGCACCTTTCCGGCGATGGTGCTGGCGCAGAAGGCGCAGCCCATCCGGCAGCCCACCTGAGAGGAGATGCACACGGTATTGCCGTGGTGATAGCGCATCAGCACCGTTTCAATGCAGTTGCCGTCCCGCAGCCGCCACAGGTATTTCACCGTGCCGTCATGCTTTGACACCTGCTTGCGCTCCACGGTGGGAACGGTGATGTAGCAGCGCTCCGCCAGTTTTTGCCGCAGAGGCTTGCTGAGGTCGCTCATTTCCTCGAAGGAGGTCACACCCCGGTGGAGCCAGGTAAATACCTGCTTGCCCCGGAAGGATGGCTCGCCCATCTCCCGCAGCAGCTGTGTGATCTCCTGAAGATCCAGAGATTTGATATCTGTCATAGGCAGTTCCTTACTCTTGCTTTTCCAGACGGCAGATATAGAAGCCGTCCGTGCCCCACCGTTGGGGCCACAGGGTCAAATGTCCGTCGCAGCCGCCGATAGGAGCAGGCAGCACAAAGGGTGACAGGTGGAATTCGGGATGCTCCTTCAAGAACCACGTGACCACCTCCTGATTCTCCTCCGGCAGCACCGTGCAGGTGGAGTAGAGCAGTGTGCCGCCGGGACGGACATAGCTGGCGGCGTTCTCCAGAATGGCCCGTTGCTCACGGGGCAGCTTGGCCAGCTCCTTAGGGTTCTTGTAGCGGATATCCGGCTTCTTGCGGATGATGCCAAGGCCGGAGCAGGGCACATCGGCCACCACCAGATCCGCCTGAACGATCCACGCCTCGTGGCGCTCCCGGCCGTCGGCCAGCGCCGTGCGGATGGACTTCAGCCCCAGACGGGCCGCGCCTTTTTCGATCAGCTTCAGCTTGTGGGGATGTACGTCACAGGAGAGGATATCTCCCCTGTCCCCCATGTCGATGGCCAGCGCAAAAGACTTTCCGCCCGGCGCGGCGCAGACGTCCAGTACCCTGTCGGTTTCCTGCGGCGCTGCCACCGTGGCGACCAGCCGGGCCGCCGCGTCCTGTACGGTAAACAGGCCCTGCCGGAAAGCGTTCAGGCTTTCCAGATCACCGGTGCCGCTGACCTCAAAGCAGCCAGCCATCCACGGATGGGGCATGACCGTCGCTCCAGTGGCCCGCAGCTCCTTTTCCAGCGCCTCCGGCGTGGTTTTCATGGTGTTGGTCTGAATGGTGGTGGGAACGATGGCGTTGTTGCAGCGGAGATATTCCTCTGCCTCCTCCGCGCCCAGAATGTCGATGAGCCGCGTCACCAGCCACTTGGGATGGCTGTACCGCAGCGACAGGTAATCCGCCGTACTGCCGCAGGGCAGCTCCGGCATATCCAGCCAGTTGGTGACAAATTTCCGCAGCACCGCATTAACCATGCCTGCTGCCTTGGGACGGCCATGACGCTTGGTCATCTCCACCGCCTCGTTAACGGCGGCGCGGTGGGGAATTTTATCCATAAACAGTATCTGATAGGCGCCGATCCGCAGAATATTCCGGATCAGCGGCTCCAGCCGCTCCGCCTTCTGGGTACACCACAGGCTGATGTAGTAGTCCAGATACATGCGGTTCTGGATAACGCCATAGGCGATACGGCTGGCCAGCGCCGCATCCCGGCTGTCCAGCCCGTTTTTGGCGATGGTGCGTTTCAAACTGCCGTCCGACCAGGCGTTGGCGGCGGAGACACTCAACAGCACCTCCAGCGCGGTGTCGCGGGCGTTGCCCTTTCGTTTTTCGTTCATAGGCAGACCGGGATCGGATGGCCTGCCAGATAGGCGGCGGCGGACATGCGCTTGCCGCCCTGTGCTTGCAGTTCCAAAATCCGCAGCAGCTTACCGTCGCCGCAGGCAACAGCAATGCCTTTCTTGTTGGCTTCCACGACTGCGCCGGGAGCGGCGGCGGTCTCCTCGCCCACTGCGGTACGGTAGACCTTCACGCTAGCGCCGTTCAACTCCATTGTCGCGCAGGGCCAGGGAATCAACCCACGCACCTGATCGTGCAGCTGCTGGGCGGGCTTCGTAAAGTCCATGGGGCTCATGCTCTTATCCAGCATAGGGGCATAGGTGTGCTTGTCGTGCTCCTGCGGTGTACGGGTGGCCGTACCAGCCGTCAGGTCGTGCACCGTCTGCACCAGCGCGTCAGCACCCAGCAGAGCCAGACGAGCCGTCAGGGTCTGGGCATCCTCGTCTGGATCAATGGGAGTCTCTGCAACGCGGATGATATCGCCCGCGTCCAGCTCGGCGGCCATATACATGATGGTCACGCCGGTGACCTTTTCGCCGTTGAGAACCGCCCAGTTGATCGGGGCCGAGCCGCGGTATTTGGGCAGGATGGAGGAATGCACATTGATAGAGCCGTAGGGCGGCATGTTCAGAATATCCTCCGGCAGAATGCGGCCATAGGCAGCCACCACGATCAGCTCCGGGTGCAGCTCCTGCACCAGTGCCAACGCCGTGCCGTCCCGCAGCTTCAGCGGCTGATACACCGGCAGATTCTGCGACAAGGCATATTCCTTCACAGGTGAGAATGCCAGCTTGTGGCCGCGGTTTTTCGGCTTATCCGGCTGGGTAAAGACGCCGCAGATCTCGTGACCGGCCTCCACCAGTGCTTTTAGGGAGGCCACCGCAAATTCCGGCGTGCCCATAAATAAGATCCGCATTACTCTTCTTCCTCTACTTCCGCATCTTCGATCTCGTACTGGTCGGCGTGGTCAGCCAGCCACTGCTGCAGCTCCTCGCCCTCCATCAGGTGGTCGGTGTGCTCCACAAACAGGTGGCCGTCTAGATGCTCGATCTCGTGGCAGAAGCAGCGGGCGGTGATGCCCTCGTCCTCCACCTCGAACCACTGGCCGTCACGATCCTGCGCCTTGACCCGCACCACATAGGGGCGCGTCACTTCGCCGTATTTGCCGGGAACGCTGAGGCAGCCCTCCAGCGCCGTCTCCTCGCCCTCGGTGTAGACGATCTCCGGATTGATCAGCTCAATGATCTCGTCATCCTCGTTCAGTACGATGCAGACCCGGCGCAGAATGCCCACCTGCGGAGCGGCCAGACCAACGCCGCCGGCTTCCTCCAGCGTCTCCGCCATGTCGTCCAGCAGCGTGTGGAGCCGGTCGTTGAACTCTGTCACGGGGCGGCAAACCTTGGTGAGACATTCCTCACCCTGCAATGCGATCTTCCTTAGTGCCATACTTTATTACCTCTAATCCATCAAATTACAATCCGTGTATATCTGCATGCCGCGGTTTTCACCGCGCTTTGAAAACGCCTTCATAAATGCCGCCAGCAAGCCCCGCAGTACCTTGTCGTTCCGGCCAATCACCGTTACACGATAGCGGTATCGGTCGTTGACCTTTACCACCGGTGCGGGAGCAGGCCCCAGGATCATCAGACCCAGCGCGTCGTAGGGCGGCTGCTTTGCCGCCGTCAGAAGGCTGTCGCATATCTCCCGGATCGCGCGGCGGACGGCGGATTCCTCCGGCCCTGTGACCGTGACCAGCATCTGGTCGGCAAAGGGCGGGTCGCGGCGCAGCTGCCGCAGGCGTATCTCGCTCTCGTAAAACCGGTCATAGTCCTGCGCGGCGGCGGCCTGTATCACGTCGTTGCCTGGCGTATAGGTCTGGATCACGGCACGTCCCTCTTTTCCGCCCCGTCCCGCGCGGCCCACCACCTGCGTCAACAGACTGAAGGTCCGTTCGGAGGCGCGGTAGTGATCCACGTACAGAGAAAGATCCGCCGCCAATACGCCAACCAGTGTGACATTTTCAAAATCCAACCCCTTGGCCACCATCTGAGTGCCAATCAGAATAGGGATCTTCTTTTCGTCAAATTCCCGCAGCAGCGCTTCATGTCCCGCACCGACCGTGTCCGCGTCCATCCGCAGGATAGGGGTATCCGGAAATAGCTCACGCAGCTCCTCCTCCACCCGCTGGGTGCCGAAGCCGATATGGCGCAGCTGCGTTCCGCAGTCCGGGCAAACCTCCGGTGCCTTTTCCGAATGACCGCAGTAGTGGCACATCAGCCGATCGTTGACGCTGTGATACGTCAGGTAGACGCTGCACCGGGGACATTGGGGCACAAAGCTGCAATTGGGGCACAGCAGCTGGCGGCTATTGCCCCGGCGGTTGAGAAAGAGGATGCTCTGCTCGCCACGCGCCAGATTTTCACGCAGCTCCTCGTACAACGGCTGGCTAATGGCGGTCATGTTTCCCTGCCGCAGCTCCTGCCGCATGTCCGCCATAATCACACGGGGCAGCTGCTGGCGGTTATACCGTTGGCGCAGCAGCGTCAGGTGATAGTCGCCGTTCCGGGCGTGCCACGCTGTTTCAACGGTAGGCGTGGCGGAGCCCAGCACCAGATGGCAGCCCTCCGCTCCGCAGCGGTAGCGGGCAATGTCTCTGGCGTGGTAGCAGGGAGCGCGCTCGGATTCATAAGAGCTTTCCTGCTCCTCGTCCATAACGATCAGCCCCAGATTTTCCAGCGGCGCGAACACGGCGCTGCGGGTGCCCAGCACGATACTGGCCTCCCCCTTCCGGATGCGCTTCCACTGGTCATAGCGCTCCGTGGCCCGAAGGCCGCTGTGCAACAGGGCTACCTTTTCCCCAAAATAAGCGGTGAAGCGGGCCATCATCTGAGGCGTCAGGGCAATTTCCGGCACAAGGATCATCACAGACTTTCCCTGTGCCAGCAGCTCCTGTGCCAAGCGGATATAAATCAGCGTCTTGCCGCTTCCGGTAACGCCCTGCAGCAGCGTTACGCCACCAGATCCTGCCATGACCCGCTGCAAGATTGCGTCATACGCCTGCTGCTGCTCCTTGTTCAGTGTAATGGTCTCTGCCTTTACATGATAGTTTTTTTCAGTGATTCGATAGGTTTCCTGTGTGCGCAGCTCGATCACGCCGCGCTTTTCCAGCGCTGTGACGGTCTGCCGGGACGCACCGGTAAAATAGCTCAGCTCATGTACGGCGGTCTCGCCTTGCTGTAACAGGAACTGCACCGCATCGTACATACGGGGCGCGGATTTTTTCCGGGTCTGCGCCCACGCGGCGGCGTCCTCCGGCGGAATCGCCAGCCGAACCAGCTGCACCGTCTTGTCCTGCACATTGCGGCGGCCCACCGTCTGGTGGGAGACGACGCCCCGCTTTTCCAGACCGCGCAGGGTGGTGACAACCCCCTCGCCATAAGCCTCGCGCAGCACAGACAGTTCTTTCGGCCCGTCCAGAAGAAGCTGGCAGACCGCCGCCTCTTTCCCGGACAACTCCGGAAAGGCGGTACTGCCACGCAGGTGCCACAGCTCCTGATAACGATACCACACAGCGGCAGGCAAAACGGTGCGGATCGCGTCATAAAACGTGCAAAAATACCGCTGCCGCATCCAGAATGCCAGCTTGATCTCCCGCGGAGAGATCACCGGAGCGCCGTCCAGGTTCAGGCGCAGCGCCTTCAGCGGGCCATTCGGCAAACCCTCCTCCAACGAAAGGACGATCCCCTCGCTGGTGCGGTTTCCCCGGCCAAAGGGTACCAGCACCCGGCAGCCCACGCTGACGTCCATCCCGGCGGGAACCCCATAAGAATAGGGCTTGTCGATGGCATATGTCGCCGCTTCCACGGCGATCTTCGCGATCTGCATAAGCCCTGTTCTCCTCTCTTGTATGGGTTACTCCTGAATCGAGGAGTCGATGGTGCTGGCGTCAAACTTGCCGTCGGCCACCTCGTCAATGGCGAGGGTGACGGGCTTTTCGTCCAGATGCTCGCCGGTCTCCTCGGCCTCGGCGGCGATCTGACGGGCACGGCGGGCCACTACGTTGACCATCATGTAACGGTTGGGCACATAGGCCGTCAACTGATTCATAGCGGGATACAGCATAGACATAATAACATATCTCCTTCTGCCTTTTCGGCGATAAAATATACAGTTTAATGGGTTTCTTACGCTTCGCTCAACAGGTGGATACGGTCTGTGGGGCGGCAGTGCTCAGCCAGCATAATGGCCCGCAGCTCCGCCACGGCGTTCTCCACGTTGTCGTTTATCACAAAATAATCGTACTGGTCGGCAGCCTTCAGTTCCACCTTGGCCCGCAGCAATCGCTCCTGCACCTTTTCTGGAGAGTCGGTGTTCCGGGCGGTAAGGCGGCGCTCCAGCTCCTCCCACGAGGGCGGCGCGATGAAGATCCGCACCACCTCAGGCCGCAGCGTATGAACCTGTGTGGCGCCCTGGATCTCGATATCCAGGATGGCGTCTTTCCCCGCCGCCATGGCCTCGTCCACATATTTGCGGGGCGTGCCGTAGAAGTTGCCTACATACTCGGCATACTCCAGAAATTCACCGTCGGTGATCCACTGGTGGAACATCTCCGGCTCGATGAAATAGTAGTTCACCCCATGCTCCTCACCGGGACGGGGCGCACGGGTGGTGGCGGACACGGAAAAATACAGATCGTCACGCCCCTCAAACAATGCTTTCAGCACCGTGCTCTTTCCCACGCCGGACGGCCCGGAGATCACAAATGTTTTTCCCTTCTTATCCAAACTCATTCCTCTTCCTCCCTTATCTCTTCCGGCGTCATGCCAAGGCGCGGCGCCAGCTTTTCCGTACTCAGGGCCGACAGCACCACGTGGTCGCTGTCCATAATGAGCACCGACGCTGTTTTCCGGCCATAGGTGGCGTCGATCAGCATGCCCCGGTCACGGGACTCCTGCACCAGCCGTTTGACCGGGGCGCTGTCCGGGCTGACGATGGCGATCAGGCGCCGTAGCGACACCAGATTGCCGAACCCGATATTGACCAACTGCATCTCACTCAATGTTCTGCACCTGCTCGCGGATCTTCTCCACCTCGGCCTTCATGTTTACCACATCCTGCGCGATGGTCAGGTCGTTGCACTTGGAGCCGATGGTATTGCACTCGCGGTTGACTTCCTGGATCAGGAAGTCCAGCTTCCGGCCAATGGGCTGGTCGCTCTCCAGCATGGTACGCAGCTGGGAGAGGTGGCTGCGCAGACGGACAGTTTCCTCATCCACGGCGATCTTGTCGGCAAAGATGGCGGCTTCCGTCAAAATGCGGCTCTCATCAATGGCGGTGGATTGCAGCACCTCCTGCATCCGGGCCAGCAGCTTTTCCCGGTAGGCCGCCACGGTCTGGGGCGAACGCTCCTCCACCTTGCCCACCACCGCTTCGATGGTGTCGGCACGGCCCGCAATATCCTCGCGCAGCTTGCCGCCCTCGACGGTGCGCATGGCGTTGTAGGCGGTCAGCGCCTCGTCCAGTACGGCGCAGATATCGGCGGCCACGGACTCCAGATCCTCCTCCGCCTTGGTGACGGTCAGCACATCGGGGAACTTCGCCAGCGTAACGGCGCTCAGGCCGTCCTCCAGCGAAAACATGTCCTTCAGCCGCGTCAGCGCCTCATAGTAGCCGCGGGCCAGCGGTTCATTGACCGCCACCACCGTCTCGTCAGCGGCGGCAGCGTCAATGGTGATGAACACATCCACCTTGCCGCGGGAGACGGCCTTCTGCACGCGGGCTTTCACGGCGTCCTCCGCGAAGATGTAGGTGCGGGGCACCTTTACCGTGCAGTCCAGATAGCGGTTGTTGACAGAACGCACCTCCACCGTGATATCACGTCCATTCAGTGTCTGTCTGGCTCGGCCATAGCCAGTCATGCTTTTGACCACAATATTCCCTTCCTTTCAGGCGGCAGTGCCGCCATGGTAAATTTTAACAGTAACAGCAGCAGGGGAGGCAAAACGGCAGGCAGGGGTTTATCTGGCAGTCACCCGTTGAGACCGGGCCATAGCCGTCCGGCCGGTAGGCCGTCTGGCGGCCCTCCGCCCTATCCAGCGCCTGCTGATATTCATCATTATCCGGATCCATCTGCACCGCCGTCTGGTAGTAGCGCTTCGCTTCATCCATCCAGCCGCGCTTCTGGCACAGCACGCCTTTCAGGAAGTTCCACTCGGCATCGTGATCCTGCATGGCGTTCAGCAGCTCCTCCGCCAGATTCAGATTGTTCTGCAAAATGGCCATGCGCACCCGCTGATAAGGCCCGGCATAGGACTGATAGGCGCCATAGCCGCCGTAGCTATAGTTCGAGCCGCCCGTATAACCGGAGGATGTACCGTAGCTGCCAGTGGAAGCGCCCCGCTTGCGCTGGCTCTGGATCTCCTCGTAAGCCTCGTTGATCTCTTTCATTCGCTCCTGCGCCAGATCGGCCAGCGGATTATCATGATAGTTATCCGGATGGTACTTCCGCGCCAGATTCCGGTAGGCTTTCTTTACTTCTTCATCGGTAGCCGTGCTGGGCACTCCCAGCACCTGATAGGGATCACGCATAGCGGCGTCCCCCTTTCTTTCGTACAACTTTCTTCTTTTGGTGGAAGGTACCGTCCAGAACGGCAGTTCCCACCGCGTAAAGCCCCTGATAGACGGTGCTTTCGATCACGGGGCCATATTGACCGAAATCCCACAGTTCAAACGCCGCCGCCATGGCCTGTATGGAACTGTCCAGCGTCCGGGCCAGTTCCTGCCGCGCCGTGTCTGTCAGCGTATCGACGGACAGCTCATAGCGCAGCGGCAGCGGGTTATAGTTGCCGGCGGCAGCATCCTTTTTCAGATCGTCCGCCGCGTCGATCAGGTAGATCCAGCGGCCAAGATGATAGAGCATCTGCGCCAGCACACGGCGCTTGACGGAATCGTCCACCTCGTCAGCGGCACAGGAGAGCAGCTGGGCAAAGGTATCCGCCGCCGCGTCAATGGAGGGGCATTGCTCCTTCTCCAGCCGGGACAGCTCCCGCAGATGGCGCTGCGTGCCCTCGTCAAAGGCAGGGCGCAGCAGCCGTGCTTTCTGATATGCCTGGTGCAGCGGCAGCGCCGCCGTCCTGTATTTCAGTCCGCCGCAGAAGCCATGGTCGGCAATGCCGTCCTGTATCTGCCACCATGTCAGGATCACGCTCATATCCGCCGCCAGCGCGAACGCCTCATCGCCGCAGGCGCATGTCCGGCCCTTGAGGGGGTGCATGACGCACCCTTTGCGGCACTGCTGACCCTGCCCCTCTGACAGCAGCATCGCCAGAAAGGTCAGGTCGTAATTGAGGATCATGCGGCCCGGCAGGCCGTAGCGCTCGCCCAGCGTGTGGCACAGGCCGCAGTACGCCGCCCGAAAGCAGGTCTCCTGTTCCTCCGTCAGCCGTTCCGCCGCCGGACGTACATAACCAAACATCAGAACAGACGCATGATCTGGTAGGTCAGCAGCTCTTTTTTCCGGGCGTGGCGATCATAGAGCACACAGGGGATAAAGCTCACCACAAAGGCGGCGATAGCGACGGCATACCGCGCCCCCTCGGAAAGGCCCTCGGACAAAAAGTAGCCCAACAGGAACAGCACCACCGGCAGCACATAGACCAGTGCCACCACGCCGAAGATCTTCTTGGTGCTGCTTTCCACCACTACCTTATCGCCGGGCTGCGCGCCGATGTCGTTTCTGGCTCTGGCTTTGATGGCAGCGCCGGTCATGCCGCAGCCGGCGCACTCCTCGCAATCATGGCCGCAGGCGGACTTGCGGGGCACGGATACCTCCGCATAGCCGCCGCCCAGATCTTTTTCAACTGTAGCAATTTGTGTCATGTCAAATTACCTCTTACCGCATATTCTTAGGTGGTATGATTCGCCGTATTCGCTGTGGCCGTATCGGGCGGTGTTTCCCGTTTGGTCACATGGACAGTCACCTGATAGGCGCCGCGCACCGAAACGCTGGATTCATCTGTGGCCGTGACCACCGCCGGAAGCACATAATCGCCCTCCTCGGTAATCCCGCTGACATCCACGCGGACACGGATATCTTTGTCTGTAACAACAGCGATCTCATCCTCGTTGCCCCAGACAGTTACCTCCAGCGGTTCGCTGACCGTGGCCCGCAGGCCATCTGCCACGCCCTCGCAGGTGATGTTGGCATTATCCACAGTGACAGTTCCCTCGGTAGTGCCGTTGATAGCCACCGTTACCACAGCCTCGGTGGTGCCGTCCGTGGTAGTGACGCCAGCCGGCAGCTTGATGGTGTAGGTAAAGGGGCCGTTCAGGCCGGGCACCAGATCCTCCACATAGATCTTATCCAGCGTCAGCACATTCAGACTCTCCAGTGTGCTGCCCTCACCCACCAGCGTTACATTCTTGGGCTTGATATCCAGATTGACGGATTCCATCAGCTCCGTTCCCACCAGATCGATGCTCAGCGGCACGGTCTTGGTAGTACGGACAGGCACCGTCACCTGGATCAGCTTTGTGGAGGAACGGATATTGTCGTTATAAACAGGTACGTCGTTATAGTCGTACAGCGTGTATTCCAGCGTTTCAATCAGCGTACCGGTAGCGCCGTTCAGATTCACCGTCACCTTGGCGTAGCTGATATTCAGCATATCCTCCCGCTCGGCCCGCAGCGTCAGGGTCTGGGGATCGATGGAAACATCGCCGGTGAAGTAGCCATCCGCCACCTGCCCCTTGATCTCCGTTTTAATAGGAACTTCCTTTTCGTAGAGCTGACCCACCGTCACAGTGACGTTATACAGGCTTCGCCACTCAACAGATGCCTTTGTACTGGGAAAATCATCCGGGAAAAAGATATCGCATTTCAGGGATTGTACACCAGGAGAGGTAATACTTGCCGCATTCGCCACTACGCGGATCTGGGAGGTATCCAGCCACATCAGATCCTTGCGGGCGCCCTTCAGCCGCAGATCCACAGTGGTGTCGTAACCGGACAGCAGCATCAGACCGTTCTCCGCCAGGATCGTATCCTCATTGGCGAATTCCACCGGGATATCATGCACTTCCATGGTGGAACTGGGAGATGCGTAGACTTCCATATAGATCCACAGCGCCAGCGTGATGAGCACCGCCACAATGATCTGGGCGGATTTGCGATTTTTCTTATTATTCTTCTCCATCATCGTCCGCCTCCTTTCCCAGCTTCTTCAGAAACGCCAAGACCGGGACGCGCTGCGGCTTGTCCGGTTCTTCCTCAGGCGGCATCAGCTCGTTGCGCAGCAGCTTGCCGAGGGTCTCCGGCATCAGATGCCGCTTGAGCATACCGCCGATAGCCACGGAGATCGATCCCGTTTCCTCGGAAACGATGACCACTACGGCGTCGGAATTCTCGCTCATGCCGATACCGGCACGGTGGCGCATGCCGAGGTCACGGCTCAGGTTCACATTCTTGGACAGCGGCAGCATGCAGCCGCCGCCAATGATCCGTCCGTGCCGGACGATCACCGCGCCGTCATGCATGGGCGCTTTCACAAAGAAGATGTTTTTCAGCAGCTCGCACACTACCTCGCAGTCCAGCTCTGTTCCGGTGCGGACGATATCGTCCAGATTGATGTTCCGCTCGAACACCATCAGCACGCCGGTTCTGCTGCGGCTCATTTCGCTGCAGGCCACCACCGTCTGGTCGATGGCCTTTTCCACCTCGGTGATCTCTTCCTCCGAGCGGAACACCCGCATCAGCCGCAGGTTCTTGCTGCCCAGCCGCTCCAGTATCTGGCGGATCTCCGGCTGGAACAGGATGATAAGCGCCAGAATGCCCCATTCCACCACGTGGCTGAGGATGTATTTGACAGCCCGCAGATCCAGAGCCGTCGACAAACCCAGCGCCAGCAGGAAGATTGCCACACCCTTCAGAATATTTTCCGCTCTCGTGCTCTTGACCAGCGACAGCAGCTTATATACCAGGAAAATAATGATGGCGATATCCACAAAGTCCGTGACTTTCAGGAGCGTTAAGTATCTCCCAATATCTTCCATCAATGCCAGTACCTTATCCATAGCTTGCTCCATCCCCTTCCGGGCGCAATTTTGCTTATACCGATAGATACTAATATTATATAAAAGATATTGGGAAAATGCAACAAAAATTCTGTGTCCAGAGTGTTACATTTTACGAAGGGTATTCTGCAATATCTGTGCGAACTGCACCACCTGCGCCGATGTGTTGAAGGCAGACGGGCTGAACCGCACCGTTCCGGTTTTCAGTGTTCCCACTGTGCGGTGAGCCAACGGCGCGCAATGCAGGCCTGCCCGCAGCGCCACGCCCTGCCGCGCCATGGCTTCGCCCAGCTCCTCGCAGTCTGTGCCCTCCACGACGAAGGACAGCACACCGGTCTGATGGCGGAAGCCCTCGCACCAGAACAAGCGGATCCCCTCTGTATGCCGCAGCAGTTCCACCGCCTGTGCCGTCAGGCGGCGCTCGTGGGCGGCAATGGTCTCCACGCCGGTGCGCTGCACGTACCGGATGCCCTCCAGCAGACCCGCGATGCCGGGCATGTTGTGGGTACCGCTCTCCAGCCGATCCGGCAGCATATCCGGCATGGTCTGCAATTTGGAAAGACTCCCCGTGCCGCCGTGTAGCAGAGGCGTCACCGGATGATCGCACAGCAGAAGCCCCGTTCCCTGCGGGCCATACAGCCCCTTGTGGCCGGGCATGGCGATAAACGCCGCGTGCAGTTCGTCCATCCGCACCGGCAGGATCCCGGCGGATTGGGACGCGTCCAGCAAAAAGGGAACGCCTGCTTCCGCACACAGCGCCGCCATCTCTTCCACCGGCTGTACGCAGCCGAACACGTTGGACACATGGTTGCAGATCACCACATCCACGCCCTGTGCAAGCGCCGTTTTCAGCTCTTCTACCATTCTTTCCGGCTGAAAGGGCGGCGTGTTCAGGACGGTCAGCGTCGCGTTAGGGATGGCGTGGAGCGGCCGGGTCACGGCGTTATGCTCATAGCCGGAGATCACCACGCGGCTGCCCGGCTGCACCAGCGTGTGAATGGCGATATTCAGTCCGTGGGTGGCGTTGCTGGTAAAGACCACATTGGATTCGTCCTCCACGCCGAACAGCTTCGCCGCAGCCGCCCGGCAGGCGTAGTCTGTCTCTTCTGCCAGCCGGGTGGCCTGATGACTGCCCCGCCCCGGCGAGGACATGGTATTGACCGCACGCGCCATGGCGCAGCGGACCGCACGCGGCTTTTCCAGCGTAGTGGCTCCGGAATCGAAATAGATCATACCGCCACCTCGCTGTACCCTGCGCCGCTGTGCCGGAGGACGCGCTCCGGCATCAGGTGCGCCTGCTG
>ENA-OUQC01000907-OUQC01000907.1-human-gut-metagenome-genome-assembly--contig:-NODE-907-length-17822-cov-3.646705_pt1 | contig 17822 bp, 16 predicted proteins | sample MGYA00237942_ERZ548815 | MGnify/ENA primary metagenome ERZ548815 (study PRJEB26490, sample SAMN05194722) | human gut metagenome | biome: terrestrial biome; feature: human-associated habitat; material... | reverse complement strand
GGCTTGTCCGGGTCAATCCTAAAGTCATACGCTAGCTTCTTCGCCGCGTCATAGCTGCTCAGGTTGAACAGCCTTGCAACAAGGGCGATCACGTCACCAGTTGCCCCACAGCCGAAGCAGTAGAAGTAATCCTCGTTCAGCTTCATGCTGGGTGTGCGGTCATTGTGGAAGGGACAGCAGACCATGTTGCCACGGTTCACTTCCAGACTGTAGTGCTCGGCAGCTTGTCTCCCCGTGACTGCCGCCTTTACACTTTCAAATAAATTCATACACATACCTCCGTAATTTATTTGACAATTTCCTCTTGTCACCTCAATATACGGAGAAAATCGGCGTCAGCCGGGAAATCCGGCATTCGCGCAAAAAAAGAAAATGCTGCTCTGAATTTTTGCAAAAATGCAAAAACGCAGAGCGGCATTTGTTCGCAATATGCGTCTTGATATTATTCCACTTATTGAATATAATAGGATCAGATATTGGCAGAAAGGACAGGCGCGGCATGAAGTTTTTATCGACCTTTGAAGCAGCAGAGAAATGGGGTATCTCGCATCGGCGCGTAAGCGTTCTCTGCAATCAGGGGCGTATCTCCGGCGCACAGCGGGCAGGAAGCCGTTGGATCATCCCGGAAGATGCAGAGAAGCCCGCCGATGCCAGAATCAAGAGTGGGAAATATATCAAAGAAAGAGCAGCGGAAGGAGGCGCATAACGGATGGATACTGTATTTCTACCCGGAAATATCCGACAAAGACTTTTAGATTTGATGAAGCACAATAATGTCTCTCAGACGGAACTTGCCCGTAAGATCGGCTGCAATGACAGCCTCCTCAGTCGTTTTCTGAGTGAAAAAACAGACAAACTCGGCGATGAAAATATCATCCGCATTGCAAGAGCCTTCAACGTATCTACCGACTTTCTTCTGGGCGTAACCACTGTGCCGGACAGAAAGAATTATGAAATCGACGAGTTGGGCTTATCGGCACAGGCTGCAAGAAACCTCTATACCGGAAAAGCAAATGCACAGGTCGTTAATTATCTGTTGGAAAGCCCTCGTTTTCTTGAACTGACCTACATATTGGAGCAGTATTTCAACGACACCGTTGCTGCCGGGTATTCCGCGCAGAACCAGCTATATGCCACGCTCAGCAGTCTGACGCGAAAATCGGCAAAAACGAAAGCCGCCGCACAAGCTGCAAATGAAATCAATCGCCTGAAAACACCTGTTTATCAAGCTGATCTTGCCACCATCGAAAGCCAGTTCATGCTGGCTGTCAAAGAAGTGAAAAAGGAAATTGGCAATGACTTTGCTGCAATTCGGGCGATGACAGCCGAAGAAACGGAAAGAATGTTTACGGAGATCACGAAGGGGCAGGATATGGAAAACCTGACCGTGACGCCTCAACAAACATCTGATATGATTGTCGGTAGCGTAGCTGGCATGGGCTGTGTTGATCCGGATGCTTTGAATACGTTCGGTGAGGCATTGACAGGCCTTTTCCAATCCATCCTAGATAACGCTGCATCGCAGGAGAAGGACGATGAGCAAACCGAGCAATGAGCAGCTCTGTGCGCTGGCTCAAAAGGGAGATACCCATGCCGTCAATCTTCTTCTGGAATACAATTCGGGCTTCATCCGCAAAACAGCCAATGAGATTTTTCTGAAATCCAATCTGGTGGAAAGTGATCTCAGCATAGAAATCGGTGATCTGGAACAAGAGGGCAGCATCGGCTTATTGAAGGCTATTCCCAGCTATGATAAGAGCGTCGGCGTCAAGTTTCTGACCTATGCCGCTCCATTCATCCGAAACGCCATGACTGATCTGGTTCGGGATTCCTTCTCCCGATATGAGCAGCGAATGGTCGATCCTGAAAACGGGCTGGGGCTTCAAAAAGTCCGGCTGGATGAAGTTCTCCCCGGTGAAGAACGGCTGTTGCGCATTGAAGCTGCTGCAGACATTACCGCCAAATCTCCGGAACAGGTTTATGAGGAAAGAGAAACCTTGCGGGAGCTGTATGAAGGCTTTGGGCAAATCTCCGAACGGGAGCAGACATATCTTCTGTACCGCTATGGCTTTACGGATGATATTGGGCATACCCTGATCGGCACAGCGATTCATTTTAACCTGAGCGAGAGCAGGGCAAAGAAGTTGGAAGGCGAAGCAATGGACAACCTCTGGCTGGAGCTGCCATGGTGGTTTTAGTGCGTGTCGCTGCGGCGAGACGAGGGGTTTTATATACCTTTCCTTCCTTTTCCGGCCAGTCGGATTTTGCTTCTCAAAAATCCTGCGTTTGTGCCGTAACCCCCGTCACAAAATCCGCCTGTCCTACTGCCGCGAAAAAGCGTTTGTTGCCACACTCTGCCGCACCGCAGAGTATGCCGCCAACCCCTTTCCCGCGTCAGCCGGAAGCAAAGGTATAACACACTAGACTTTCCTGCGGAAAATCGTGTGCCAACAGGGCTGCTGCGCGCCCCTATTGGAAACCCCGCGGCAAAGAGATGTTCCCTTTGCAATCCCTCATTTTCCTCGCAGGTGCATATACAAACTGCAAAATGCAGCTTGCAATGCCTGCTCAGAAAATGCAAAACCGCTGTAATCTCCATCCTGCGCGGGATGGGGATTACAGCGGTTTCTTTCTGACGCACAGAGCGGCTTTACTCCGTATAATACTGTGCCTGTGCGTTCCAGAGCGCGTAGTATTTGCCGCCCCGATCGGCGAGCAATTCGGCGTGACTGCCCTGCTGGATGACCGCGCCCTCGTGGAACACGGCGATCTCGTCGCAGAATTTGCAGGAGGACAGGCGGTGGGAGATATAGATGGCAGTCTTATTGCCTGCGATCTCATCGAACTTACTGTAGATCTCCGCCTCGGCGATGGGGTCCAGCGCCGCCGTTGGCTCGTCGAGGATGATGAAGGGCGCGTCCTTATAGAGCGCGCGGGCAATGGCGATCTTCTGCGCCTCGCCGCCGGAAACCTCGACACCGTCCTCGGAGAGATTTTTGTAAAGCATGGTGTCCAGACCCTTTTCCATCGCTGCAAGACGGTCTGCGAAGCCTGCATCGATCAGAGCCTTCTTTGCCCGGTCACGGTCATATTCCATGCTGCCCGCCACATTGTTGCCCAAGGGCTGGCAGATGAGCTGGAAATCCTGAAATACCACGGAAAATATTCCCATGTAATCGTCATAGCGGTACTTGCGGATGTCGATGCCGTTGAGCAAAATCTGCCCCTCCTGCGGGTCGTACAGGCGGCACAGGAGCTTGATGAAGGTGGTCTTGCCGCTGCCGTTTTCGCCCACGATGGCAAGCCTTTTTCCGACCTTGAACCTCATATTCACATGGCGCAGCGCCCAGATGTCCGAGCCGGGATAACGGAAGGATACATCCCGAAACTCCACGTCATACTGACGATCCGACCTCTTTTCGGTGGTGAGACTCCCCTGATACATGGAATTGGGAATGTCGAGAAACGTATAGATGGCCTTGAGGAACTCAGCATTGGCCCGCATATGACTGACGGTGCTCAGTAGCAGGGCGGCGTTGCCGGAAAATGTGGTCACGGCGCTGACATACTGGGTCACGCTGCCGATGCCGAAGGCACCGCCCAGCGCCTTCAAGCATACGAACACATACACAACGCCGGAGAGAACAGCGGATAGAGAGGCGGCCAGCGCCTTGCTCAGTCCCACAGTGGTTTGGGACGCCTTTGCCACGGGAGAGCCGACGCCGAAGATATTCACTGTGCGGACATAATGCTCCGCCAGTTCGCTCTGGCGGTACATTCTGCGATCCATGTCTTTTTCCTTGTCCCCCGGCTGCATGAAAACGAAGTGGCTGAACACGCGATTGCCGAAGCATACCTGCTCTGCCAGCGTGTTCCAGGCAGAATAGGCTCTGCCGGCCAGCGCCGGACCAAGGCAGGTAACGGCGGCAATCAGCAGAAGGATGCCCACAAGGAAAAGCGGGTGATTGAGAGCGGTCAATTTTCCCGCCGAGGTCGGGACTTGCCGGGTGAACAGGCTCACCGTCAAGGCGGCAGCCCCTAAAATGCCGGTGATGCCTTGGACTGCCTGCGTATAGTACAGCTTGAGATGGGCAAAGCCCCAACCGGACCAGTCGGCATTCTGCCGGATCTGAGAGAACAGATCACGTGTTTCCTGCCTGTCACAGTCGGCATAATCCATCCGCAGAAATTTCTCGGTATACAGAACTTCTTTCTGTCTGTCAAGCAGTTCGCTCCGGACATTTTTCCACCTCTCCAGCACGGCCTTGAGCAGCTCTGCCGCAGCACTGACCGCTACGATCCAAAGGACCCATTTGGCCAGAATCTCCGGTCTGCGAAGGGTGGATAGTTCATCGACAAGCCGGGCGGAGAGCCAGATGACCGCATAGGGCGATGCTGCCTCCACAACAGCACAGAGGATAAACGGCGTAAAGCAGCCCGGTGCGATCCGGCGCATATCTCGTGCCGCCCGGCGGTGGATGGCAAAGGTCTCCCGCAGGCTCATGCCCTCAGCTTTCTTCTTCATCCTGCACACCTCCTTCCTGATAATAGCGGCTCTGCACGGCAAATAGCTCCGCATAAGCACCGCCCTTTGCCAGTAACTCCTTGTGGGTACCCTCCTCGGCGATGCCGCCGTCTGCTATAAAGAGGATGCGGTCACAGAAGCGGGTAGACGCCAGCCGGTGGGAGATGAACACGGAGGTCTTACCCGCCGTCATATCGCTGTACTTTTGGTAAATATCGTTTTCCGCAATGGGATCCAGCGCCGCCGTAGGCTCGTCCAGAACGAGGATGGGCCCGTTCTTATAAAGCGCTCTCGCCAGCATCAGCCGCTGGGTCTGGCCGCCGGAGAGCTGTACGCCGTCCAGATACACCTCCCGGCCAAAGTGGGTATCCACCCCTTGGGGGAATTTGGCAATAGCCTCTGTCAAGCCGGCCTGTGCAAGGCAGTGATCGACTTTTACTCTGTCGATATGCTCGGTGGTCTGGGCAACACATTCCGCAATGGTGGTATCCAAAATGGAAAACCCCTGAAACACGGCGGAAAACAGGCGGTAATACGCGCTGCGGTCAAATTCACGAATATCCTGCCCGTTTAGCAGCACGCGCCCCTCGGTGGGGTCGTAGAAGCCGCAAAGCAGCATAACCATGGTGGTCTTGCCCGCACCGTTCAAGCCCACCACCGCCAGCTTTTCGCCGGGATGGATGGTCAGGTCTATGTGTCTGAGAATATCCCTCTCCGTGCCCGGATAGTGGAAGGACACGTTCTCCAGCCGCAGCTCATACCCGTCGGCTGCGGGCGGCTGCACTCCGCCCTCAAACCGAAACGGCTCCGGAATGTTCAGATATTCCTGTATTTTGGACAGGTCGATGCTCTCCTTATGCAGTTGGCTGCACTGGGTCAGGATGCCGGTCACCCACGATGCAGCGCCGCTGACGGCGGTAAAGTAGAGCAAAAATGTCGATGCAGGCCAGCCATGTACCAGAGTTTGCCGAATCAGATACGCATACGCGATGCCGTTGCGAAGAAGCGTCAGCGCCATGTCAGCCACATTAGCCCAGAGATAAGTCCTTTCCCGGCGGGCGATGAAGGCGGAGAGTGCCGTCATGGATTTTTCCCGCAATTCCCGCAGCCAAGGGGCTAAACCAAAGACGCGGATGTCCTTGGCAAGCTGTATCTGCCGAGGCTGCGTCAGAAAATAGTGCAGTTCCTTGTCATACTGTTCCCGTTCATCCCGGTGGCGGTACTCCCACTCACTGATGTAGTGGGAAACGAAGAAGTCTGCTGCGGCGGTCAGCACCACCAGCAGGATCAAAAAGCGGCTCAAGCGGGAGAACAGCAGCAGATATACGGCAAAGCCGCCGAGATTTGCCAGCAGCTCCGTCAGCGTTCGCCAAATATGCTCCGCCGCATCGTCGTTGCCGCTGGTGGCCCGCTGCGCCTGCTCCTCCAGCTTCAGAATTTTGGAGTCGTGGACATTTGGGTAGGAGGTCTCGCCGCTTTTCCGGGAGATCATGCGGATGATGGCACAGCGAACATCGACCTCACCGGGCATCCGGATGGCATCGCAATACGCCGCAGCCCCCTGTAAGAGAAGAAGTGCCGCTGTGAAAAATCCGATAGTTGTCAGCAACTCCCCCACGGGAACGCCCTGCTCCACCCTCGTAAGAATTTCCGGTGTGACATAGAGCTGCGCCAAATCCAACGCCACTTTGATGGCCGCGACCACAACGCAAAGGAGCGGCACTCTCCTGCGCTTCTCCCAAGCGGTCCGCACCATAAAGCAGACATTTTGCCGGACGCTGTACTTCGGTTTTTCTCTGTGTTTCATGTCGTTTCACCTCACGCACATAGCATAGCAGAAAAAATCGTCCCCGGTTGATTCCGGGGACGAATCGCTTTTTCCGGGGGATGAATTGCAGCTCTCACTCCTGCGGAAGCAGTATTTCAGTGGTGAATGCACCGTCCTCGCTGTTGCGGCTGATGTATCCGTCCAGCCGCTCCACGATGGCGTCGATGCGAACAAGGCCAAAGCCATGCCCCTCGCCCTTGGTGCTGCGGAACAGCCCTCCCTCCTTCTGCATTTTCTTCCCGGCGGTAAAATTGGTGAAGGAGATGTAGAGCTGGGTGTTTTTCATATCCATATAGACCCGGATGAGGCGCTTATCCTCCGGCAGCTTCATGCTGGCCTCAATGGCGTTGTCGAAGAGATTGCCGAGGATGCAGCAGAGATCGATCTCCGAGGACTTCAGCCGGACGGGGATGTGGGCATCCGCCACTACCTCGATGCCCTTCGCCTTTGCAAGGGAGATTTTGGAGTTCAAGATGGCGTCGGTCATGGGATTGCCGGTCTTGATGACCGTGTCCACGGTTTGCAGATCGGTGTCCAGCAGGTCGAGGTAGTTTTGGATGGCGTCCCAATCTCCCGCGGCAGCGTAAGCCTTCATGGTCTGAATATGGTTGCGGTAGTCATGCCGCCAGCCGCGGATCTGGCGGTACATATTGTCTACCTCCCGGTAATGCGTTTCGATCAGCTCCTGCTGATAGGAGGCGAGCTGCTTTTCGATTTTCTTTGCAAACAATTCCATACGCCTTACCTCATGTTGATAATGGCACGGTTGACGCCCTCATACGCGCCCCGCGGCAGCGGGATGGCGGTTCCGTCGCTCAGCCGGATCTCCGTCTTGGTGACGCGGCTGATCTGCGTCAGATTCACGAGCGCAGAGCGCCCCACGCGGTAGAAGCGCTCGTCGAGCTGCTTTTCAAGCTCGCCCAATGTCATTTTCACCGTCACATCCGTTCGCGCGTGAACGGTCACATAGTTGCCGAGCACATCTGCATATCGAATCTGATAAATCGGCACACGCACCATTTCTCCGCCGGCCTCGAAATGCAGGACCCGTTCGTTTTTCGTTATCTTTTCCGCGGCGCGGTCCAGCACCGACCGGAGCTTTTCTTCCTTCACGGGCTTCATCAGATAGTGGAGCGCCGCCACCTCGTAGCCCTCTGAAATATAATCGGAATAGCCGGTGATGAAAATGATCTGCACCGTGTCGTTGCTCTTGCGAAGCTCTTTTGCCATCGTGACGCCGTCCATCGCGCCCATTTCGATATCCAGCAGGAGAATGTCGTAGTCGCTTTCTTCTGCGTAGCGGAACAGGAAGCTCTCGGCGGAGGGAAAATCGTCGATATGCACCGTGTGACCGGCGGACGAAGCCCAAGCGCGCACCATATTCAAAACAAACTGTCTGTCCGCACCGGAGTCATCGCAGATTGCAATTTTGTACTTCATACCCTCACCGTTCCTTTTATGATTAAGGCATCCGCCTTAAATCATCCCAAAGTGACGCAGTGCCTCCGTAATTGCCTTTTCCTTCTCCGGTGGGCATTGGGGCTGCTTGGCGTTTTCGGATTTTGGCTTATTGTAGTTCTCACGCTCAATAATGCCGTATTTCTGCTTCACCTGTGCGATATAAAGATGGCTGACTTTCAGCCCGGTATGTCCCAAGACATATTCCCGGATTTCCTCATAAGTCGCCTTACTCTCAGCCGAAGTCAAATCCAGCTCGTCCATCTTCACTTCGATCTCGATATGTTCCTTGCTTTGAAGTTTGGACAATAAACACACCGTCTCCACATGGCTCGTCCGCGGAAACATATCCACGGCTATACCGTCCACGGGGGCGTAGCCCTGCCGGGCAAACGAGGCGAGATCGCGCGCGAGCGTGCCGGGGTCGCAGGAGACGTACACGATCCGCTCCGGGGCCATCCCCACGGCGTGGGAGATGACGCTCTCGTCCAGCCCGCGCCGCGGAGGATCGACGACGATCACCTGCGGGCGGATGCCGCGCCGCGCAAGCTCTGCGGCGGCTTCTCCGGCATCAGCGCAGAGAAATTCGCACGATTCCGAAAGACCGTTCCGCTGCGCGTTGTCCCGCGCGTTTTCCACGGCGGCGGGGATGACCTCCGCGCCGATGACTTTCGCGCCGCGGGATGCCATGCAAAGGCCGATCGTACCTGTGCCGCAATAGAGATCAAGCGCTGTCATGCCCGGCGTGATGCCGGCAAAACCGAGCGCGGCTTCGTACAGTCGCTCGGCCTGCGGCGGATTCACCTGGAAAAACGAGCGGGGCGAGAGCGTGAACGTAAGGCCGCACAGCCCCTCGGTGAGAATGTCGCTGCCCCAAACAGTATCGAATTCTCCGGCAAGCACAGTATTGCCGCGGGCGGTGTTGCGGTTGAGCACCAGGCCGGTTATCTCCGGGCAGCACTCGCGCAGCATGTCCGTGAGTATGCCGAGCGCCTTTTCTCCGGGCGAGTGGGACGCGGTGAGCGTCAACACGGCCTGCTCCGAGAGGTGGGAGGAACGGTAGAAAATATGGCGTACGCCGTCTCTCCTGGCGGCTTCATCGTAAACCGGAATATGCTCCCGCTCCATCCAGTCGAGCACCGTGCGCTCACACGCGAGCGCCGCCTGCGGTACGGCGGGACAGTCCGGCACGGGGACAACGTCGTGCGAGCGCGCGCGGTAAAACCCGGCGACGGGACGGCCGTTTTGCTCGGCAACGTTGAAAATCACCTTGCGGCGCTGCCGCGCATCCTCCGGCGCGGGCAGAATGCCGGAAACGGAAAAGCTCAGCTTTCCGATGCGGTGCAGCGCGTCGTTCACGCGCTGTAATTTGAGGGCGAGCTCTTCTTCATAGTCCATGTGCCGCAGCGCGCACCCGCCGCAGCGGGGGTATACCGGGCAGTCCGGCTCTGCGCGGTGCGGCGACGCGGCGCGAAGCGCCTCGCCTCGCCCCCATACGGCGGCGGATGTACTGCGCACAATGCGCACGTCCCACTCTTCGCCGGAGATCGTTCCAGGGACGAACACAGTGCGCTCGCCGATGCGGCAGACGCCTGCGCCCTCAGAGGTGTAGCCGGTGATGCGGGCGGGATATATCTCATTCTTTTTCAGCTCAGCTGGTTTTGTCACAATCGATCACCCGGACGTATTCTATCATAGCTTTGGCGTATTGCCAACGGGAAAACACTTTGCTATAATGTGCGCGGTATAAATATTTGGAAAGAAGGCTGTTTCCTTGCCCCTGCTTCTGGATCTGTTCTTTACGTTTTTCCGGATCGGGCTGTTCACCTTCGGCGGCGGCTACGCCATGCTGCCGCTTCTGCAGCGCGAGATCGTGGAAAAGAAACACTGGGCCACGGAGGAAGAGATGTTGGACTATTTCGCCGTCGGTCAATGCACGCCCGGCGTCATTGCGGTCAACACCGCGACGTTTGTCGGCTTCAAGGAGAAAAAGCTCTCCGGCGCGATCTTTGCCACGCTCGGCGTCGTTTCGCCGTCGCTCGTGATCATCACCGTTATTGCGGCGCTGCTGAGCAATTTTGCCCACATCGCCGCCGTGCAGAATGCGTTTGCCGGCATCCGCGTTGCGGTATGCGTGCTCATTTTCAACTCCATCGTGAAGCTCTGGAAAAAGTCCGTGGTGGATAAGCTTACGTTTGCCGTGTTCCTCGCGGTGTTTATCGGCTCTGTGCTGCTCAGCCATGTGAGCCCCGTGGTGTTCATCGTCGCCGCGGCGGTGCTCGGCATCGTTGTGCGCGTATGGCTGCGCACCGGAAAGGAGGGCAAGGCATGATCTACCTTCGTCTGTTCTGGGAATTTTTCAAGGTCGGGCTGTTTTCCGTCGGCGGCGGCCTTGCCACGCTCCCGTTCCTCTATTCTCTCGGCGCAAAGACCGGCTGGTTCAGCACAGCGGATGTGGCGAACATGCTCGCCGTTTCCGAGTCCACGCCCGGCCCCATCGGCGTCAACATGGCGACCTATGTGGGCTTTGACTGCGCCGGCGTTCTCGGCGGCGTCGTGGCGACGCTCGGCCTTGTCACTCCGAGCGTGATCGTCATCGTGCTCATCGCCATGGCGCTGCAGGCCTTCCGTACGAACAAATACGTGGATGCCGCGTTCTACACGCTCCACCCGGCCTCCACCGGGCTCATTGCCGCGGCGGGATGGTCGGTATTCCTGCTGGTGCTCGTGAATCTCGACGCTTACCGCGCCACGTATCGGCTTGCTGATCTTATCCAGTGGAAAAACCTGCTCCTTTTTGCCGTGATCTGGGTGCTCACCAATCTGGTGAAGCCATTGAAAAAGCTGCACCCCGTTGTGTTCCTTGCCCTTGCTGCCGTCGTGGGTATTGTTTTCCGGCTTGGCGGAGTATAAGTTTACATAATTTAATTAACGTAATGAGAATTACATAATTCGATAAACATAATTTGATTTACATAATTATTAAAGCGGCGATATAGGCGAATGCCGCAGAGAAAACGCCCTGGAGGAACTTTCCTCCGAGGCGTTTTCGCGTTTCGAGACCGCTTGCGGCGGCTCCGGCCTGCCCGTGGACGCACAGCCCGCCCCAGCTCAGCAGAAAAGCACCAAGGGCAAAGCTTCCGGGCGTGAGCGGCATGCCCGCCATGACTCCAATGCCGCTGGAGAGTTCCAGCGCGCCGGTGAAGAGCGCGCGGAAAAAGGAGAGCGGCGCGCCGGTGCGGAGTGCGAGCTCCCCGGCGAGCGCGTCCGGGAAGCCAAAGGTTCCGAGCGAGGCAAGCAGCGCCGAAAAGAAAATTACATAGGCGCCAATCTGCATAAGCGTCTGCCCTGCGGCGGTGACGGCGCTGCCGAGCGCCGCGCCGAAGCCCATCGGCGGCTGCGCCGGGGGCTCGCGCGTTTCGCTGGACGGTTTCCGGCGGAAGAGAATGCCGACTGCAGCCGCGGAGAAAGCATGGATGCCCCAGAGCAGCAGCCCCCATCCGGCGGAGCCGAACACACCAACGCCGAGCGCGCCCATGGCGAACGCCGGGCCGGAATTATCGCAGAAGGCGAGAAGATGCTCGGCCTCGTCCTTCGGAATTGTGCCGCTTTGATAAAGCGCCCCGATGCTTGCCGCACCGAGCGGATATCCGCCGGAAAGCCCGAGCAGAAATACCGCCGCGCCCGCGCCGCTCACGCTGAAGAGCCGCGTCGCGGCCGGGGCAAGACGCCGCGCGAGCGCTTCCACCGCGCCGAGTCGTGTGAGCAGCCCGGCAGCGGCAAAATACGGCAGGAGGGACGGCACAAGAAGCGTACCCCATAGCCGCAGCCCTTCGGCTGCGCCCTGCCGCGCCTCGGCCGAGGAGAAGAGAAAGAGAAGAAAGAGCGCCGCACCTGCGGCGTATCCGAAAAGGCGTTTTTTCATACCGTTACTCTATGTCCGGCGCGGGCGGTTCATGCGGCATGTACGCACCGCCATGCTCATAAGATGGACGGGGGAGGCGGTGCTATGAAATTACGCGATACGGTAGCGGATCTTGCCGATTCGCTCGAACTGCCGGAGGAGGCAGTATCCGACGCGCTGCGCGTGACGCTTATTGGACGGCGCCGCGCCGTGGTGGAGCATCACCGCGGGCTGCTCGGCTACGACGCGCAGAGCGTCGAAGTGAGCGCAGCCGCCGGGAGATTGCGCATTCTCGGCGCGGAGCTGACGCTGCACGCCATGGACCGGGACACATTGATCGTGACCGGGCGGATCGCCGCGGTGGAATATGCGTAAGGGAAAAACCGGGCGCGTTGAGCGCCTTCTGCGCGGCGTTGCGGAAATACGAATTACGGGGGCGGCGCCGTGGAAGCTGGTGAATGCCTGCATCCGCGAGCGGATCACCGTTGAAGGTGTGGAGTCGGACGATCTCATCACGTGCCGCGCGCTGATCTTTGCCGCCGATGCCGGGCGCGTCAAAGCCCTTGCGCCGCGCTGCGGCTGCGATGTTGCGGTGCTGTCCGTGCGCGGGAGGCCGGTGTGGAAGAATTTTCTGCACCGCCGGCGGTGGGCGGCGCTGTGCGCCGCTGCGGTTGCCGCGGCGATCCTTGTCTCATCGCTCTTTGTCTGGGACATCCGCGTAACGGAGAACGATTCGGATATCCCGGACGCCGTGATCCTCCGCACGCTTGCCGGGCAGGGGATCGGCGTCGGGAGCTTCTGGCCGGGCTTTCGTGGCGAGCGCATCCGCTCGCGCGCGCTCGCGGAGTTGCCGGGGCTTTGCTGGCTCGCGGTAAACGTCCGGGGGAGCAGTGCAAGCGTGGAGGTGCGCGCCGCGGTGGAAAAGCCGGAGATCACCGATCCGCGGCAGGCCGCGGACGTGACGGCGTCGCGCTCCGGGGTCATAACGGAAATCCATGTATTCGAGGGGGAGACGCTTGTCTCGCGCGGCGACGCCGTCACGACCGGACAGACGCTCGTGAGCGCCGAGCGCGCTGCGCGCGGCGGAGAGACGCGCTTTGTCCACGCCCGCGCCGAGATTACGGCGCACACCTGGTACGAGCTCACGGCCTCCGCGCCGCTCGTGACCAGTCGAAAAGAGGCGGTGGGCGCGGCGCGGTATCGATTCGCCCTCCTTCTCGGCGATACGAGAATAAATTTTTACGCGGATAGTGGAATTTCCGGTATGGAGTGTGATAAAATTACAAAGATATGGCGGCTGGGCATAAAAGACGTGTTTTCCCTGCCCGCTGCCGTCGCGCTGGATACGGTGCGACCGTATGTGCTCACCGAGGAGCCGCTTTCCCGTACGGCGGTGCGCGCTGCGCTCGAAGAAGAGCTGCGCGCCGCGCTCCAGGAGCGGATTGGCGAGACGGGCAAAGTGATCTCAGAGTACTTTACCGAATCCGAGGAGAACGGCATGCTTACGCTCACGCTGCGGTGTGAGTGCGAGGAGCGCATCGACGAAGAAACTCTCCGGCCATGACCGGATGAAGAATACAGGAGAATCCATGGAACGAATCATTTCCGCCGAGCGCGTCGAGGACATTCTCAATGTTTTCGGCTCGTTTGACCAGAATCTGCACATCATTGAAAAGGAGTGGAACGTCCGCGTCACCGACCGGGACGCCGAACTCAAAATCTCCGGCGAGCCGGAGGACGTTGTATCCGCGGAAAAGGCGGTGCAGAATCTTTTGCTGCTCGCCGCGCGCGGCGAGACCGTGGACGAACAGCGCGTGCGCTACGTAATCGGTATGATACGCTCCGGGCAGGAGGATCAGATCCGGGAGCTGGACAGCGGCGTTGTCTGCATCACGGCGAAGGGACGCCCAGTCAAGCCGAAAACACTCGGCCAGAAGGCGTATGTGCAGGCCATCCGGGAAAATACCGTGACGCTCGGCATCGGCCCGGCCGGTACGGGCAAAACATACCTTGCCGTGGCTGCGGCAGTGGCAGCGTTCCGCGAGAAGAGCGTCAACCGCATCATCCTCACGCGCCCGGCGGTTGAGGCGGGCGAACGGCTCGGCTTCCTGCCCGGCGATCTGCAAAGCAAGGTCGATCCGTACCTGCGCCCGCTGTACGATGCGCTTTTCGATATGCTCGGGCCGGAGACCTATAATACGTATCTCGAAAAGGGCAATATCGAAGTAGCGCCGCTCGCGTACATGCGCGGCCGCACGCTCGACGACAGCTTTATCATTCTCGACGAGGCGCAGAACACCTCCTGCGAGCAGATGAAAATGTTCCTTACCCGCATGGGCTTCGGCTCGAAAATGGTCATCACCGGCGACGCGACGCAGATCGACCTGCCCGCCGATAAGCTGAGCGGTCTCAAGCAGGCGGTGCGCGTGCTCAAAAATGTCGAGGGCATCGGCATCTGCGAGCTGACCGATCAGGATGTGGTGCGTCACGTCATGGTCCAGCGCATCATCAAGGCCTACGCGGACTATGAGGACGCCCGGAACGAAAAGAGGAAACGATAATGGCAAAGAGACACTATATTCCCATCACCGCGGATGTACCCGGAGCAGGCGAGAGCAAATGCGCCTTCATCCGCAAGGTGATCCGCACGGCGCTTGCCGCCGAGGGCGTGGATTTTCCCTGTGAGATCGACGTGCGGCTGACGAACGACGAGGCCATTCACGCGATCAACCGTGAGATGCGGCAGGTGGACCGCGCAACGGATGTTTTGAGCTTTCCAATGTTCGAGCTTACCCCCGGTGAGCTTCCGGGCGAGGAGGACGCCGACCCCGGCACGGGCCTGGTCCCGCTCGGCGATATGGTCATCTCGCTCGAGCACGTCGCCGCGCAGGCGAAGGAATACGGCCACTCCAACCGCCGCGAGCTCGCCTACCTTGTGACGCACTCGGTGCTGCACCTGCTGGGCTACGACCATCTGGACGAGGGGCCGATGAAGGCGCAGATGCGCGCGCACGAGGAAGCCATCATGGAGCGGCTCGACCTTATGCGGTGAGCTTTTTCCCATATGACAGACAGAGAAGGAGAGAAGAGATGAAAGACGAGATGAAAGACGAAACGAGAGACGAACTGAAGGACGGAACGAAAGACGACGCTATGCTGATGAAGGTGCTGGGCGTGTTTGTCGGGACGCTTGTGCTCGGCTGGATACTGCTCAATATGCTTCCGTTCGGCTATGTGGAATCGGCGGTGCTCTTCCTTGCCGCTGTTGTCGCCGCCTCCGCCGCCTGGATCGGGAGAGAAAAGTGACCTGCTTCGGCAGAAAATAATAAAACGTTCAACGAACAAAAGAAAGTTGAGGATCACCTATCATGAACAAAACGAAAACCGCTATGATCACTGTCTGCGGACGGCCTAACGTCGGCAAATCCAGCCTGACGAACGCCCTTGTGGGCGAGAAGATCGCCATCGTGTCGAACAAGCCCCAGACCACGCGCAACCGCATTTACGGCGTGGTGAACCGCGGCGACACGCAGTACGTGCTGCTCGACACGCCTGGATTCCACAAGGCGCGCAACCGCCTGGGCGACTACATGGTCAAGGTCACGCGCGAATCCATCGCGGACGTGGACGCGGTGCTGCTGCTCGTCGAGCCAGTGGCGCACGTCGGCATCCCTGAGGCTGAGCTCATCGAAAAGATCAAGGCTTCTCACCTGCCGGCGATTTTGTGCATCAACAAGATCGACACTGTCGAGAAAAAGGACGACCTGCTCGCCGTCATCGCGGCCTACAGCGAGGCGTATGCGTTTGACGCCATTATCCCCATTTCCGCGCGCACGCACGAGGGGCTGGACGATCTGATGAACGAGCTCGGTAAGTATGCCTCTGAGGGCCCGCAGCTCTTCCCCGACGGCATGACGACTGACCAGCCCGACCGTCAGGTCGTGGGCGAGATCGTGCGCGAAAAGCTGCTGCGCAACTTGGATAAGGAAATTCCGCACGGCACGGCCGTGGAGATCACGCGCTTCATCGAGCGCGACGACGAGGTCATCGAGGTCGACGCGACCATCTACTGCGAAAAGGCGAGCCACAAGGGCATTATCATCGGCAAAAACGGCGCGATGCTCAAGAAGATCTCGACCGAGGCCCGCCGCGATATCGAGCGCTTCATGGGCACAAAGGTCTACCTCGAGACTTGGGTCAAGGTCAAGGAAAACTGGCGCGACAATATGAACTATATCAGAAGCTTCGGCTACGACGAACAGTAAGAAGGAAAAACATGTCCGATAAGAAAGAAAAGAAGACCGATGACAGCGGCAACTGTATGATTTTTGGTATGCTGATCGGCATGAGCATCGGCTTTGCACTGGGGCAGCCGCTTTTTAACAACATGGCCGCCGGTATGGCGAGCGGTACGTGCATCGGTATGGCGATCGGCAGCTTCATTGACTGCATCAAAAAGCAGTAATAAATTTTCCCAGCCATAGTTCGCGGGCGTTTTCCTCATGCTAAGCATGAGGTGAGGGCAGTGGAAGAAGGATATCTGGCGCTTTTTATGCAGACCGGGCAGCCGCTATTTTATCTCATGGCGGCGGAAAGCCGGTCCTGCGAGAAATGAGCGCTGTTCCCCCCGCGTGCGGGGAGCGGCGCTTCGCGCCGCTGCGAGCAGAGAAAGGACGTGCTGCGCCATGGAAAAAAATGTAACCAGGGGCATTGTCCTTCGCGCAACGGCGACGAAGGAGGCCGACTACATATTGAATATCCTGACCGACACGCTCGGCCGGATCGCCGTGGTTGCGCGCGGGGCGCGGCGCAAGGGCAGCCGCATCGCCGCAAGCTGCGAGCTGCTGGCCTTCTCCGAGCTGACGCTCTATCAGCGCGGGAGCTGGTATTACCTCGATGAAGCGTCGACGATCTCGCTGTTCGACGGCATCCGGCAGGACATTGAGCTTTTGTCGCTCGCGTCGTATTTTGCCGAGATGACCGAGTGCGTCACGGCGGAGGACGAGCCTGTGCCGGAGATATTGTCGCTGCTGCTCAACGCGCTCTACGCGCTCAGCGAGCTCAAAAAGCCGCAAAGCCTTGTCAAGGCGGCGTTTGAGCTCAAGCTGCTCGCCCTTTCGGGCTATGAGCCGCTGCTCGACGGCTGCGCCGTGTGCGGTACGCACAACCCGAAGGAGCCGGTGTTCGACGCGCAGCAGGGGGTGCTGCTGTGCAGGGAATGCGCGCTGCACGGCGGGAGCGGCCTTCTGCCGCTGGACGCGGGCTCGTTCGCGGCGATGCGCCATGTGCTCTTTTCCGAGCCGAAGCGGATGCTGGCATTTTCTCTCTCGGGCGAGACGGAACAGCGCTTTGCCGCCGCCTGTGAGGTCTTTGCGCGGGTGCAGCTCGACCGCCGATTCAAGACCCTGGACTTCTATAAAAGCATGAAAATTGACAACAAATAGAAATAATTGTCGAAAGAAATACGAATCGGAATCAAAATTTCGGAGAAAACTATGAGTGAACTGTTTGAAAAATCCATCCGCGTGCTGGAGCTGCCGCGCCTTTTGGAGCGGCTGGAGCGCCACGCCGTCAGCGCCGACGCCAAGGACCGCGCACGGAGGCTGACACCGTCGGACGACTTTGGCGAGGTGGGCCGCCTGCTCGATGAGACCGACGCGGCGCGCAAGATGATCGCCCTGCGCGGCAGCCCGTCGTTCGGCGGCGTGAGACCCGTGGCGGAGGCACTGGGGCGCGCCGAGCGCGACGGTATGCTCAACACGCGAGAGCTTTTGGACATTGCGGCGCTCCTGACGAATGTGCGCCGTGTGAAGGACTATTACCGCGAGGATGAAGAGGGGACGGTCATCGACAAGCTCTTCCTCTCGCTGCATCCCAACCGCTTTTTGGAGGAGAAGATCACGACCGCCATCCTCGATGAGAACGAGATCGCGGACAATGCCTCGCCCGAGCTTGCCGAGATCCGCCGCCACAAGCGCGCGGCGGCGGCCAGAGGCCGCCAGATCCTACAGCGCATTATTTCTTCGCCGAGCTATCGTAACGTCTTGCAGGATGCGCTCATCACGCAGCGCGGCGGGCGATTCGTCGTGCCGGTGAAGGCTGAGTGC
>ENA-OUQC01000904-OUQC01000904.1-human-gut-metagenome-genome-assembly--contig:-NODE-904-length-17894-cov-10.473625_pt1 | contig 17894 bp, 14 predicted proteins | sample MGYA00237942_ERZ548815 | MGnify/ENA primary metagenome ERZ548815 (study PRJEB26490, sample SAMN05194722) | human gut metagenome | biome: terrestrial biome; feature: human-associated habitat; material... | reverse complement strand
CCAATGTTACCGTCACCGTCACCCGCGCCGACGGCAAGTCCGCTTCCTTCAGCTGGTTCTTCACCGTGGGTGAGTCCCGGTATCAGCTGTACTTCGGTCAGCTGCACAGCCACACCCAGTATTCCGACGGCGCAGGCTCTCTGGAGTCCGCTCTGAGCTATGTGAAGAACCTGCCCGACAGCGCCAACGTGCAGTTTGTGGCCTTCACCGACCACTCCAACTACTTCGACAAGAGCGGCGCGGCCAACCCCGAGGGCGCTCTGTATGACATGAGCCTGGCCACCCCCTACAGCCAGGAGACCTGGAACAGCTACCGTTCCGCCGTGGCCACCTTCAACGAGGCCAACGCCGGCTCCCTGGTGGCTCTGGCCGGCTTCGAGATGACCTGGTCCGGCGGTCCCGGCCACATCAACACCTTCAATACCCCCGGTATCGTCTCCCGCAACAACACCACCCTGAACAACAAGACCGACTATGCCGGTATGCGCGCCTACTATGCTCTGCTGAGCCAGCAGGAGGGCGCAGACAGCCTCAGCCAGTTCAACCACCCCGGCAACACCTTCGGCACGTTCGGTGACTTCGCCTTCTGGGATCCCGTCATCGACAGCCGCATGTACATGGTGGAGGCCGGCAACGGCGAGGGCCAGATCGGCGCCGGCGGCTATTATCCCAGCTATGAGTATTACACCATGGCGCTGGATAAGGGCTGGCACCTGGCCCCCACCAACAACCAGGATAACCACAAGGGCCGCTGGGGCAACGCCAACGACGCCCGCGATGTTATCATCACCGACAACTTCTCCGAGGAAGGCATCTACGAGGCCATCCGTGAAAGACGCATGTACGCCACCGAGGATAAGAACCTTCGGGTGGGCTACACCGTCAACGGCAACCTGATGGGCACCATCCTCACCGACATCCCCGAGAAGCTGGACATCAACGTCACCGTCAACGATCCCGACAGCAGCGATTCCATCAGCAAGGTGGAGATCGTGGCCAACTCCGGTCGTGTCGTCCACTCCTGGAGCACCGCCGCGGAGCTGGCCTCCGGCAACCTGTCCGTGGAGCTGACGCCTGAGTACAGCTACTACTTCGTCCGCGTCACCGAGGGTGACGGCGATCTGGCCGTTACCGCTCCCGTCTGGGTGGGCGATACCCTGAAGCTGGGCATCTCCAACGTGACCTGCGGCACCGCCACTCCCGTCACCGATGAGCCTCTGACCCTGACCACCACCCTGTTCAACAGCGAGAGCAAGGACGCCACCATCAAGTCCCTGACCTACTCCATCAAGGGCGGCGACGTCATCAGCACCGACACCACCGAGCGCACCCTGGGCGCCAGCAGCACCCTGGCTGTGGACTTCCAGTACACGCCCACCTCCGCCCGCATCATGACCATCACCGTCACCGCCGTGGTGGAGCAGGACGGCAAGGAGTTCATCTTCACCAAGGACATCACCCTTGACGTGCTGGCTGCCGATTCTCTGGTGTATATCGGCATCGACGCCTCCCACTACAACGAGTATGTGGCGGGCAACTACAAGGATTCCATGGGCAACTTCGGTAATCTGGCCGCTGAATACAGCGTCCGTACCGTGATGCTCAAGACCAGCGACGAGCTGATCGCCGCCTGCTCCAACGCCAAGTACAAGGCGCTGATCCTCACCGCGCCCTCCCGCCGTCTGGAAGCGGCACAGGCCGATCCCAGAACCTACAGCACGGAGGAACTGGCCGCCATCAACGCCTTCAACGCAGCGGGCGGAACCGTGATCCTGGCCGGTTGGTCGGATAACTACGAAAACTACGACGTGATCCAGAGCAACTCCAGCATCAAGCACATGGCCGCCACCCAGAACGAGGTACTGGCCGCCCTTGGCTCCAGTCTCCGCATCAGCGACGACGCCACCTATGACGACGTGCGCAGCGCGGCCGACGGTGTGGACAAGTGGCGTCTGTACTTCAGCGACTACAATATGGAGAACTTCCTGGTAGCCGGTGTGGAAGTGGATTCCGACCACCCCTATGACAAGCTCTATACCGAGCGGTTCAGCCACTACGGCGGCGCGTCCGTCTACGCTGTGGATGCCAGCGGCAATCCCACCTCTACCCTGCCCACTACCGTGTCCCCCGTGGTCTACGGTCACGCCACCACCTACTCCGTTGACGTGGATAAGGACGGTCTGGGCGGCGGTGGCACTCCCAAGTACGCCTACGAGAACGACAGCCGCCTGATGGTCATGGCCACCGAGCAGATCGAGGGCCGCGGTCTGATCGTGGTCTCCGGCGCGGCCTTCATGTCCAACTTCGAGGTGCAGGCCACCATCAGCGACAACGGCTCCGAGAAGAACTACTCCAACTACAAGATCTGCGAGAACCTGTTGGGCAAGCTCAACCCCGTGAAGATCAGCACCGTTGCCGCCGTGCAGGCCGAGCCTGACGAGGGCGTCAAGTTCACCATCGAGGCCGTCGTCACCTCCAACGCCTCCGGCCATGACAAGACCACCGCGTTCTTTGACTGCATCTACGCGCAGGATGCGACCGCCGGTATCAACTGCTTCCCCGTGGCCGGCGACTTCAAGATCGGCGATAAGGTCCGCATCACCGGTACGACAAGCTCCTATCAGGGCGAGCGTCAGCTGGCCGTCACCAGCATCGTGAAGATCGGTGAAGCCGAAGCGCCCGCACCCAAGGAGGTCTCTGCCGCGCAGGTCAATGACGGCAGCGTTCTGGGCAGCCTTATCAAGGTCAAGGGCACCGTCACCCGTATCGAAGAGTCCGAGGGTCTGGTGCAGACCATCATGGTGAAGGACGAAGCCGGCAACGAGTGCCGCGTGTTCATCGACGGCTACATCACTACGGATAAGACCATCGAAAATCTGGCCGTGGGCTGCAAGATCGAAGCCATTGGTCTGGCCTCCTACGACAATACCTTCAACGCGCCTGACGGCCCGTTCCCCCGCATCCGTATCCGTGACCGTGCTGATATCACATGCACCAAGTCCGAGACCGGCGGCGATCATACCCACGACTGGGGTAATTGGGTCGTCACGCTGGAGCCCACCTGCACCAAGCCCGGCTCCAAGACCCGCACCTGCAAGAGCTGCGACTCCACCGAGACTGTCTCCATCCCCGCCACCGGCCACAACTATGTGAACGGCAAGTGCACCAACTGCGGCAAGGTGAAGCCCTCTCACACGCAGCCCTCCGTCACGCCCGCTACGCCTGTGGAGTCCGGTACAACCGGCGACACCAGCAACATGGGCCTGTGGATCGTCCTGCTGAGCGCATCCCTGTTCGGTTCCGTTACGCTGGTACGCAGCAGAAAGCGCCGGACTTGATCCCCTGACACAGGAAACGACCCCTGACGCATACAAAAACCCCGCCGTCCGGCATTGAGCCGGACGGCGGGGCTTCGTTTATTCATGTATATCTCCGTAGGGGCGGACGACTCTGTCCGCCCTTGGCTCTCCCTCCCTTTGGGTTACCGCAGGTGACTGAGAAGGCCTGCTGGCTGTTTTGACTGCCTTTTGGTATGGTCATCGTTTGCCCTCTCCGTCCTCGCTTTGCTCGGCCACCTCTCCCAAGGGGAGAGGCAAGGGTTACGGATTCCCTGTTGCGGCATTCGCCCTCGTTGTGCCTTCCGTTCATCGACCTCTTACGTGTTCGCTGAACGGGGCACCGCCTCGAAAGCGGCTTGCTTTATCTGCCACCGGCAGCGCTCGGTTCGCTCCCCACGATCTTCAGGCAGAAGTCGCAGCAGTCGCCGCCCCGGCCCAGCGTTTTTGTCCTGTGCCAATAGAGCTTGGGGTGCATGCCGTCATAGGTGATGTCGTCGCTGTCGCAGAAGCAATGGCACAACTCCGGACAGCCGTAATGTACGCAGGCGTCGTGATAGGGGCATTTCGTCATGTCGATGCGCCAGACGCCGCCGGTGGTCTGGATCTCTCTGGCCGCGAAGCCCGCCGTTTCGCCGAACAGCTTCGGCGTCTCCCGGACAAAGATCCCCGGCACCCGGCGGTACAGCCCCGGAATGCGCAGCAGCTTGAGAAACGCCTTTTTCTGCCGCCATGCCTTCTGCTCCACATAGCCGTGAACGGTGGCCAGCGCCTCCTCCGGGGACATGACCTTTTGCAGCGTCTCATACGCCGCGATCCCCGGCAGGATCTGGTTTTCCAGATGCCGCTGCTTTTCCTTGCTGGCCCCGGCGTTCTCCGCCCGCAGCTCCTGCAGCCGTGCCGCAAAGGCGGCGTTCAATGTATCAGCCTGCGCCGGAAAGCGCTGGGCCGCGGTCTGTTGAAAATTCACGGTGATATAGCTCGGTTTCATGAAAACTCCCCCTTATTGCATTCCGCACAGCCTTCCCTTTTCGGTTAGTCCATTCTAACCGTCACAGCTTGAAAAAACCGCCCACCAGCGGCTCTCCCCCGTGCGGATATTCCATTTTGTCACCGGGATTGTAGCACCATTTTCGCCCGCTGGCAAGGCCAAAACCGTAAAATTTTTCTCCCCCGTCACAAACACATCCGCAAGAGCCGCCGCAAAAGACGCCGCTATGCCGCAAGCCCCCCCGGCGGGCCGCGTGACCCGCCGGGGGATGTGGTGCTCCTGCCTTATTCCGCCTTCGTATGACTGATGATATAGACATGACCGGCGTTTGTTTCCGTCTGTCCCAGCCGCAGCTCCACGTGATAAGTGCCGTCCCAGCCCTCATAGGTCAGGGTAAAGCAGCCCTCGCCCAGATTCTGCACATCGGTAAACGTCACCGTCATGATATTGGTGTCGCCGTGGCAAAGATAGTAATTTCCGGTTTCCTCCCAGAAAATGAACCCATCCAGTCCTTTTTTGTTGGTCTCCTCCAGCGTCAGTCCGAACACCTCCGTCAGCGCCGCGTCCATCTCCGCCGGGGAAACCGCCATCACATCCGTGTCGGGGCCGTCCAGCTGCCGCTGCACATAGTCGTATTCCTCCTGAGTGACCTGCCGCCCGCCGCCATTATAAAACATCTGAACAAGATCCACGTCCCGCGGATCCTCATATGTACTGGTCAACGCCTGGGCGTACCAGCCGCCGGTGGCAAACAGCTCCTGAAGCTTTTCCGGGGTAACAGGCTCTGCCGCCGGGGTAACGGGGTCGGTCACAGGGGCGACGGGATCGGTCACGGTGGGAGGGTCGCCTGCCGGGGCGGCCTTGCAGCCGGACAGACCCAGCAGGAGCATGACGGCACACAGCAGAGCCGCCAGACGCTTGATGGTACGCTTCATGATCGTTCTCTCCTTATTTATATTTTGATTTGCGCCGATGCGGGCGCATATTTTCGCAGTTTTATCGGTACATAAACCCCGGTTATGGGGTACATAAACCGGGGTTTTATGTGCCGTTTTTCCCTTTAATTCTCCCGCAGGGTGCCGTCGATGTTGACGGTGACCACCTGCCAGGGGATGAACTTGCCGCTATTTTGCAGTGCGGTCTTGGCGGCGAACTCCAGACCGCCGCAGCAGGGCACCTCCATCCGGACGATGGTCAGGGACTTGACGTCGTTATTCCGGATGATCTCCGTCAGCTTTTCGGTGTAATCCACGCCGTCCAGCTTGGGGCAGCCGATCAGGCAGACCCGGCCCGCCAGAAAGCGGCGGTGGAAATCGCCGTAGGTGAAGGCGGAGCAGTCCGCCGCCACCAGCAGAGAAGCGCCGTCAAAATACGGGGCTTTGGTGGGGGCCAGCTTGATCTGCACCGGCCAGTTGGTCAGCTGACCCTCCGGCTCGGCGGAAGGCACCGGGGCGGCAGGCGCTTTATGCTGCATCTGGCGCATGGCAGCGCCGGGACAGCCGGTGTGGGCGGGACGCTCTTTGGCGGCCTTGGCGGCCAGCACGGCGGCCTCGTCATAGGCGGGAGCCTCCCGCTCCTCAAAGGTGATGGCGTTGGTGGGACAGGCGGGCAGGCAGTCGCCCAGACCGTCGCAGTAATGCTCGTGCATCAGCTTCGCCTTGCCGTTCACCAGACCGATGGCGCCCTCGTGACAGGCGTTGACGCAAGCGCCGCAGCCATTACACTTCTCCTCATCAATATGAATGATCTTGCGGATCATGGACATGACCTCCTCGTTAGATTCTATCGGTAGTATACCCCGCGCTCTCCGCCGCGTCTGTTGCATTTACCACAGTTCAAAAGAGTTTCTCTGCCTATCTCTGACATGGAAAGACAAATTTGGCTTTTTTGTCGTTAATTTGCGTACATTTGCAAAAAATTTTGCAAAAAATGGCAGAATGATGGCACTTTTTCCCAAGAAGGAACTGGTCAAAATTGGCGGTTTTTTGTTGCAATGTACAGCACTCTGTGTTAAAATTAACAATTGGTTAACACATTTTGTAAGAAGCAGAAACGCCGCCGGATACATCTCTGTCGCTGCACAGACGCATGCATTGGGCGGTTATTTGTAAGGATTGGAGTGGAGAAAAAAGCAATGATCATGTGTGTGTTTCTGTTCGCCCTGTGGCTGCTGCTGAACGGCAGGGTCACCGTGGAGATCTGTCTGTTCGGCGTGGTGATCGCCGGCGCGGTGTATGCCTTCTGCGTGTACGCGCTGGGGTATCATCCCAGCCACGAAAGGCGGCTTCTGAAGCGGCTGGGCGGCTATGTGGTGTATGTGGCCGTGCTGATCTGGGAGATCGTCAAGGCCAACATGGCGGTGGTGAAGATCATCCTGATGCCGCCCCACAAGTACCATCCCGCCATCGTGCGGATGAGGATCCCGTTCAAGAAGAATATTTCCCGGGTGATCCTGAGCAATTCCATTACGCTGACGCCGGGCACCGTCACCATCGAGCAGAGCGGCGACGATTTTCTGGTGCTGTGTCTGGACAAGCCCAGCGCCGACAGCATCCCCGACTGGAACCTGACGCGAATGCTGCGGAAAATGGAGGGTGAAGAATGGAACTGATCCAACAATGCTACAGCTATCTTTTCTGGGGTGTGCTGGTGGCGCTGGCCCTGTGCGTGGTGGCGGTGCTGGTCTACATTCTGAAGGCTCATCTGACGGTGGACCGCATCATCGGCATCAACCTGATCGGCACGCTGGTGGTCATCGTCATCTGCGCGCTGACGTACCTGCTGGGGGAGGACTATCTGGCGGATATCGCCGTGATCTATGTGGTCATGTCCTTCATCGCCGTGATGATGCTGTGCCGCATTTACATCAACCTGTATGACCGCAGGCGAAAGGAGAAGGAACAGCATGATCGGTGAATGGATCCGTTTCGGCCTGTGCGCCGCGTTTTTGCTGGCGGGCCTGTTTATCATGGTGGTATCCATCATCGGCCTGTACCGCTTTGACTTCGCCCTGCAGCGCATCCACGCCGCCGCGCTGGGCGATACCCTGAGTCTGCTGCTGTTCACCATCGGCATCCTGATCGCCGTGGGGTTCCATGCCGTGGCGTGGAAGCTGGTGCTGGTGCTGGTGCTGCAATGGCTGACCTCTCCGCTGAGCAGCCACATGCTCAGCATGTTTGAATACCGCGCCGACGAGAATCTGGGTCAGCATCTGGATCTCAGCGACGCGGAATACCACACCGAGGACGAGGAGGTGGCCGCCAAATGATGACGACCTTTCGCCTGATCCTGCTGACCGGGCTGATCGTGTGCGCCGCGGCTACGGCGCTGACCAAAAAGCCCATGCAGGCTGTGATCATCTACATGGCCTACTCCATTATTATGTCGGTGATCTGGATCATGCTGGAGTCCCCCGACCTGGCCATTACCGAGGCGGCGGTGGGTGCGGGCATCACCAGTCTGCTGCTGTTTCTGACGCTGCGGCGGCTGAACCTCATCGACCGGGACGAGGAGCACCGCCGGCACGAGGAGGAGACTCTGCGCCGGCATGCCGCGCCCCACGAAACGCATGGAGAGGAGGACAGCCATGAGCAGTGAGAAAAATTTCTTCCGGCGGTGGCTGGACGGCCAGGTGGACTGGTCCGCCATGCTGGAGCAGGAAAAGCCCGCTCCCAAGGCGGAGAACGACGCCTACAAGCCCCGCTGGGACGCGGACAGCGCCCGCCAGTCGCTGGAGCGGGGCCAGATCATCTATACGGTGCTGGCCATCGTGGCATGCCTCGCCTTTGCCGCCTTCATGCTGCTGACGGTGGCGAACCTGCCCGGCTACGGCAGCGCCGACGCCCCCACCGTCAACGAGGTGGCGGAGCGGTACGTGGAAAAGGGCACGGAGGAGACCGGCGCGGTGAACACCGTGGCGGGCATGATTCTGGACTACCGTGCCTTCGATACGCTGGGCGAGTCCTTCGTGCTGTTCACCGCCATGTGCGCCGTGACCATGCTGATGAACGCGCCGGGACGCCGCCGTGTGCGGAAGCTGGACTATGAGGTGCTGGACTACTATCAGGATCCCATCATCCGCACGGTGTGCAAATTCGTCATCCCCATTATTCTGGTGTTCGGCGTGTACATTCTGCTGAACGGCCACCTGTCTCCCGGCGGCGGCTTCTCCGGCGGTGCCATCATGGCGTCGGCGCTGATCATCTACGGTCTGGTGTGGGGCGGCGAACGGGCCTCCAAGGCCATCCCCGCCAAGGTGCTGAAGATCATTGTGCTGTGCGCCCTAGGCTTCTACGCCTGCTCCAAGACCTACTCCTTCTTTACCGGCGCCAACCATCTGCACTCCATCATCTCTCCCGGCGTGCCGGGCCGCATCCTGTCCGCCGGACTGATTCTGCCGCTGAACGTGGCGGTGGGCTTCGTGGTGTGCTGCACCATGTACAGCTTTTACATGTATTTCCAAAGGGGGGAGCTGTGATGAACAACATGTTTACCCACCTGACGGAAAATTACGAGGCATGCGTGGCGGTGATTCTGTTCGCCATCGGCATGTGCATGCTGCTGTTTGACAAGAACCTGCTGAAAAAGGTCATCGGACTGGACATTATGGACAGCGGCACGTTTTTGCTGCTGGCCGACCGGGGCTATATCACCGGCCGCACCGTGCCCATTATTACCGGCGGCGTGACCGATATGGGCCACTACATCAACCCCATCCCCGCCGGACTGGTGCTGACGGGCATCGTGGTGTCGGTCAGCGTGTCGGCGCTGATGCTGAGCCTGACCATCCGCATTTATAAGAAGTACCACACGCTGGATATCGACACGCTGTATATGATGATGTCCGACCGGCGGAAGGGAGGGCGCGTATGAGCTTCGTCCAGAACTTTCCCTTCTTCTCCATCATCCTGTGCCTGTTGTGCGCCGTGACCACCTTTGTGGCGGGCGATAAGTGGGGACGGCGGCTGACCATCGGATTGCTGTCCGTGTCCATCGTTTTGCAGAGCTGCGTCCTGTGGTTCTGCGCCAGCAATAACACCAGCTACTCCTACATGATGGGCCATTTCCCCGCCCCGTGGGGCAACGAGATCGCCGCCGGGGTCATCGAGCCGCTGATGGCGCTGCTGTTCTCGGTGGTGATGCTGCTGAGCGTGCTGGGCGGCATGGATCGCATCCTGAAGGACATTCCCGACAAGCGCCGCCATCTCTACTGGAGCATGGTGGATCTGACGCTGGTGTCCCTGCTGGCGCTGTCCTACACCAACGATATCTTCACGGGCTACGTGTTCATTGAGATCTGCACCATCGCCTCCTGCGCCCTGCTGTCGGCCCGGGACAACGGCCGCTCCCTCATCGCGGCGGCCCGGTACATGGTGTTCGCGCTGGTGGGCTCCGGATTGTTCCTGATCGGCGTCATCTACACCTATTCTATCACCGGACACCTGCTGTTCCCCCAGTTGCACGAGACCATCGCCGCGCTGTGGGCGGAGGGTACGTACCGGTTCTCCATGACGGTGGCCATCGGCCTGATGACGGCGGGCCTTGCCATCAAGTCCGGTCTGTTTCCGTTCCACTTCTGGATGCCGGATACCTACGGACGGGCCACCCCCGCTTCCTCCGGTATCCTGTCCGGCGTGGTGTCCAAGGCGTATATCCTGCTGCTGATCAAGATCGTCTACCGCGCCGTGGGCATCGAGGTGTTTGCCGCCAGCGGCATCCAGTCGGTGCTGCTGATCTTCGGCATTGCCGGGATGATCGTGGGCTCCGTGTCCGCCATCCGCTCCAAGCGGCTGACCACCATGGTGGCCTATTCCTCCGCCGCCCAGATCGGCTATATCTACATGGGTCTGGGCATGGGGACACAGGCGGCGCTGCTGGCGGCGTTCCTGCACATCTTCTCCCACGCGCTGACCAAGCCCATGCTGTTCCTGTCCGCCTCCGGACTGCGTGACGTTTCCGGCGGGCACAACGACTTCCCCAGTTTGCAGGGCGCAGGCCACCGCAATGTGGCGGCGGGCGTGCTGTTCACGGCGGGCGCTCTCAGCATGGTGGGCGTGCCGCTGTTCATCGGGTTCATCCCCAAGCTGCAATTCGCACAGGCGGCCTTTGCCCTGACGTGGGAGAAGTGGCCGGTGCTGCTGGCGCTGGCGGTGTCCACGCTGCTGAACGTGCTGTATTTCCTGTACACGGCCATGGTGCTGTGGCTGCCCCAGAAGGACGGCACGATGGCCCCGGCCCAGAAGATCAACTGGGGCAAGGCCATCCCCGCCGCGGTGCTGCTGGCCATCGGACTTGCCATCGGTATCCATTCCGCGCCGCTGACGGCGCTGCTGCGGCAGGGCTTCGGCCTGTTCTGCCAGTATTAAGGAAAGGAGTGGACTGTATCATATGTTATATTTGATCCTTCTGCTGCCCTTCCTGCTGGGGATCGGCTGCGCCTTCTGCAAGGAGGAGAACGCCCGGCGGCTGACCCCGGTGCTGGCGGCGGCGCAGACCGTGCTGACGGCGCTGGTGATCTACGCCGCCGTATCCGGCAAAGACTGGGCCACCAATGTGGTGTATCTCAGCGAGTCGCTGACCTTTTCGCTGAAGATGGACGGCGTGGCGGCGGTGTTCGCCGTGGTGACGGCGGTGTGCTGGCTGCTGACCATCCCCTACGCCGCCGTGTACATGCCCCACAGCGGCGGAGAGCCCCGGTTCTACGTGTTCCTGTTCACCACCGAGGCGGTGCTGCTGGGCACCGCGCTGGCGGCGGACATGGTGACGCTGTATCTGTTCTATGAGCTGACCACCCTGTGCAGCGCACCGCTGGTGCTGCACGAGCTGAAGAAAAAGGCCATTATCGGCGCGTACAAGTACCTGTTCTACTCGGTGGGCGGCGCGTTCGTGGCGCTGTTCGGCGTGGTGGTGCTGTACTTCCACTGTGACTCGCTGTCCTTTGCGGCGGGCGGCACGATGACCGAGGCCACGCCGCTGACGCTTGCGGCGGTGTTCTGCATGATCCTGGGCTTCGGCGCCAAGGCGGGTCTGTTCCCGCTGCATAACTGGCTGCCCAGCGCCCACCCGGCGGCTCCGGCTCCGGCGTCGGCGCTCCTCAGCGGCCTGATCGCCAAGGCGGGCGTCATCGCCGTGCTGCGCACCATCTTCTTTACCGCCGGGGCGGGGCTCCTGCGGGGCACGTGGGTGCAGACGGTGTGCCTGATTCTGGTGCTCATCTCCATTTTCATGGGCTCCTTTATGGGCTGTTTGGAAAAGGAGCTGAAAAAGCGGCTGGCCTATTCCAGTATTTCCCAGATCTCCTATGTGCTGCTGGGCCTGTTCATCCTGTCGCCCGACGGGTTTACCGGCTCCATGCTGCAATTGTTCTTCCACGCGGCGGCCAAGATCGCCATCTTCCAGTGCGCCGGCTCCATTATCCTGCTGGCCCACAAAACGCGGGTGGACGAGCTGCGGGGACTGGGCCGCCGCATGCCGGTGACCTTTATCTGCTTCGCGCTGGTGTCGCTGTCGCTGGTGGGTATCCCACCCTTCGGCGGGTTCCACAGCAAGTGGTATCTGGCCACGGCGGCACTGGAGGCGCTGCCGGGCGCGCTGGGCTATCTGGTGCCGGTGACGCTGATTTTGTCGGCGCTGTTCACCGCCGGATACCTGTTCCCGCCGGTGATCTCCGCCTTCTTCCCCGGCCATGATACCACGGGACTGGAACTGTCCCCCATCCGCGAGCCGCTGGGCATCACCGTTCCGCTGGTGATCTTCGCGGCCATCTGCGGACTGATGGGTCTGTTCCCCAACGGCGTGCTGTCGGTGATGGAGTCCATCGCCGGAGCCGTCGCGTAAGGGAGGTGCTGCTATGAATGGAATTTTGCTTTGTCTGCCGGTGTTCCTGCCTATCGTGGCGGGTCTGGCGGCCTACTTCATCCCCTTCCGCACCGACCGGGCGCGCTGCACCCTGTACGCCGTCATCATCGGGGCCACCACCGTTCTGGCGTGGCTGGCGATTCTGCAATGTGACGGCTCGGCCTTCACCTTCCTGCGGTTCACCGACTCCCTGCATTTCACCCTCCGCATGGACGGGGCGGCGAAGCTGTTCGCGGGGCTGTCGGCCTCGCTGTGGCCCTTTACCATGGTGTACGCGTGGGACTACATGAAGCACGAGGGCCACAAGCCCATGTTCTGGGCGTTCTTCACGGCGTCCTTTGGCGTGACGCTGGGCATTGCCTTCGCCGCCAATATGATGACCATGTACCTGTTCTACGAGTTGCTGACGCTGGCCACCATCCCGCTGGTGATGCACGCCATGACCAAGCAGGCCATCCACGCAGGTGTGAAATACGCCGCCTACTCCATTGCGGGCGCGGCGCTGGCCTTTATCGGCATGGTGTTCCTGATCGTCAACGACGCGCAGGAGTTCGTTCCCGGCGGCCATCTGGCGGGGTACAGCGGCAGCATGAACCTGCTGCTGAGTGTGTTCGTGCTGGCCTTTGTGGGCTGCGGCGTTAAGGCCGCCATCTGGCCCATGCACAGCTGGCTCATCAGCGCCGCCGTGGCGCCCACGCCGGTAACGGCGCTGCTGCACGCGGTAGCGGTGGTCAAGGCGGGCGCCTTCGCCTGCATCCGGCTGACCTATTTCACCTTCGGCGTGGACATTCTCTACGGTACGTGGGGCCAGTACACCGTTATGGCGCTGGCCATGATCACGGTGGTGTTCGGCTCCGCCATGGCGCTGAAGCAGCGCCACTTCAAGCGGCGGCTGGCCTATTCCACCGTGTCCAACCTGAGCTACATCCTGCTGGCTGTGGCCTTTATGAACGCCATCGGCGTGGTGGCCGCGTTCCTGCACCTGATCGTCCACTCGGTGGTGAAGATCATGGCCTTCTTCTGCGCGGGCAGCGTGCTGCACTACGCCCACCGGGAGTATGTCAGCGAGCTGGAGGGGCTGGGACGGCGCATGCCCCTGACCTTCGCCTGCTTCACGGTGGCGGCCTGCGCCCTGACGGGCATCCCGCCCTTCAACGGCTTCGTCAGCAAGTGGTACATCGGCCTGGCGGCGGTGAGCGGGGGAAGCGTGGCCTCCTATCTCGGCTTTATCGCCATTCTGATTTCCGCGCTGCTGACGGCCATTTATATGTTCCAAGTAGTGGTGAAGGCGTGGTTCCCCACGGAGGGAACGGTTCTTCCCACCAAGGAGAGCGCCCATGAGGCGGGGCCGTTCATGATCGTGCCTATGCTGATTCTGGCGGCGCTGTGCCTGCTGATGGGCCTGTTCCCGGAGGTATTGCTTGACGTGATCGGAAAGGCGGTGATCCACCCGTGACAACATTTGCTCTGCTGGCCGTTGTGCTGCTGCCGGTGCTGTCGGCGCTGGTCATCGCTCTGCTGCCGGATCGCCATGACGACGGAAAGCGGCTGGGTTCGCTGTCCATCGTGTTCACGCTGCTGACGCTGCTGGCTATGGTATACGTAGCCGCCACAGCGGACGGCAGTACTGTCACCGTTCCGGTGATGCGCCTGAGCTTCTGGGCCGGTGGGTTCCAGAAGCTGTACGGGCTGGTGGTGTGCTTCATGTGGTTCGTCTCGGCGCTGCTGAGTCCCCAGTATTTCCACGGACACCACCACCTGAAGCGGTACTATTTCTTCTTCCTCATCTGTCTGGGGTTCACGGCGGGGGTGTTCCTGTCCGCCGACCTGTACACCACCTTCCTGTTCTTCGAGCTGATGTCCCTCAGCTCCTATGTGTGGGTGGTGCAGGAGGAGACCCCCGACGCCATGGATGCCGGTAAGACCTACCTGACCATCGCGGTGCTGGGCGGTCTGGTGACGCTGATGGGTCTGTTCCTGCTGTACACCGCCACCGGCACGCTGGTGATCGCGGAGCTGCACGAGGCCGTGGCCACCATGGAGCGCGGACGTCTATGGGCCGCCGCGCTGTGCATTCTGTTCGGCTTCGCCGCCAAGGCGGGTCTGTTCTCGGTGCATATCTGGCTGCCCAAGGCCCACCCGGTGGCTCCGGCTCCGGCTTCGGCGCTGCTGAGCGGCGTGCTGACCAAGGCCGGTATCTTCGGCGTTCTGCTGCTGACGGCGCAGGTGCTGACGGGCGACCACGACTGGGGCATGCTGCTTCTGGTGCTGGGCGCTATCACCATGGTGCTGGGCGCGGTGCTGGCGGTGTTCTCCACCAATCTGAAGTACATTCTGGCCTGCTCGTCCCTGTCCCAGATCGGTTTTATCACCGTGGGCGCGTCCATGATCTGCCTGCTGGGCGAGCATAACGCGCTGGCCGCCAACGGCACGGTGCTGTACATGATGAACCACTCGCTGGTGAAGCTGGCGCTGTTCCTGTTCGCCGGTGTGGTGTACTACAACACCCACGCGCTGGATCTGAACGATATCAAGGGCTTCGGCCGGGGCAAGCCGCTGCTGCACGTGCTGTTCCTGTGCGGTGCCTGTTCGCTGGCGGGTATTCCGGGCTTTCTGGGGTACCTGAGCAAGACGCTGGTGCACGAGGCGCTGGTGGAATACGCCCACATGAGCGGCATAACCATCATCACGGTGGTGGAGTGGCTGTTCCTGTTCTCCGGCGGATTGACGGCGGCGTATCTGACGAAAATCTACGTGGCCATCTTCTGGCAGAAGGGCAAGGAGACCGGCAAGCAGTGGGGCAAGCCACTGTCTGTCATCGCCCTGTGCCTTGCCGCCGTGGCGCTGCCGGTGCTGGGGTTGACACCCCACGCCGTCGCCGAGAGGATCAGCGGCGCGACGCTGGAATTCACCGGCGGACACGCCTTCGACCACGCCATCCACTACTTCGCGTGGACGAATCTCAAGGGCGTGGTGATCTCGCTGGCCATCGGCATGGTGGTGTACTTCCTGTTCATCCGCACGGTGCTGATGCGGAAGGACGGCTTCTATCTCAGCCGCTGGCCCAAGTGGCTGAGTCTGGAGGACAGCGTGTACAAGCCCTTCTTCCGCGCCCTGTTCGCGGTGGTGGGCGTGGTGTGCCGCGTGGCCTGCGACGCCTTCGACGTGGTGGTGCTGGCGGTGCAGCGGGTGCTGCTGCGGCCTAGCAAGGAAAAGGAGCCGCAGTCCTACTCCCCGCTGGTGCAGGCCATCGCGCGGCAGAGCGGCGACAAGGCCGCCCGAGAAGCCGCCGACCGTCTGGACACCCGGCGGGACATGCGGGACCGTATGGCCCACAGCCTGTCCTTCGGTCTGCTGATGACGTGTCTGGGACTGTGCGTGATTTTGACGGTCGTGATCTGCCACGTGTTTTAAAAATTCTGGCGAAAAGTCTAACGACTTTTCTGCCAACGGAGATGCGGTCGACTGCGGACGCGAATTCTGCGAGGCTCTCTGATAAAGCTGCCGCTTCCGGTCACGGAAGCGGCAGCTTCTTTCTTTTGCTTGCAAAGCGGGACGTTGTGTGGTATTCTGACGGGGAAAAGAAAACCAGAAGGAGGCATTTATCCATGAGTGAAAAGGGTAAGCTGAGCAAGGCGCTGCTGTACGCGCCGGAGAACGGCTTTGACCGTCTGCCGGAGGGCGAAAAGGCCGCCATGCACGACTATTGTGAGTCCTATAAGGACTTTCTGAACCACGGCAAGACCGAGCGGCTGTGCGTGGAGTACTGCATCGAGCTGGCGAAGCAGCACGGCTTTGTGGAGTTTCAGCCGGGTATGGCGCTGAAAACCGGCGACAAGGTGTACTGCAACAACCGGGGCAAGGGCATCATGCTGGCGGTGATCGGCAAAGAGCCGCTGAGTGAGGGCGCCAACATCGCCGCCGCCCACACCGACGCGCCCCGCCTTGACCTGAAGCCCCGTCCCCTGTACGAGGAAGCGGAGATGGCCTATTTCAAGACCCACCACTACGGCGGCATCCGCAAGTATCAGTGGGTGACGATCCCGCTGGAGCTGCACGGCGTGGTGACGCTCTCGGACGGCACGGTGCTGCCCGTCCACATCGGCGACAAGCCGGAGGATCCTCAGTTCATCATCAACGACCTGCTGCCCCATCTGGGCCGCGAGCAGGGCAAGAAGCCCCTGAACGAGGCCATTCCCAGCGAGAGCCTGAACATCCTCGTGGGCTCTCAGCCGGTGGAGGACGAGGACGAGAAGTCCCGGTTCAAGCTGGCGGTCATGCAGCTGCTGCACGAGAAGTACGGCATGGTGGAGGAGGACTTCATCTCCGCCGAGCTGGAGGCTGTTCCCGCCGGGCAGGCACGGGATATCGGCTTTGACCGCAGCTTCATCGCCAGCTACGGCCACGACGACCGGGTGTGCGCCTACGCGGAGCTGGCGGGCCTGTTCGACGCGGTGGAGCCCCAGCGCACCGCCGTGTGCATCTTCGCCGACAAGGAGGAGATCGGCAGCGAGGGCGTGTCCGGCATGCTGTCCGCCGCCTTTGACAAGTTCATGGGTGAGCTATGCGACACCCAGGGCGTGCTGCTGCGGGACTGCTTCGCCAAGTCCTTCTGCGTCAGCGCCGACGTGACCGCCGCCTACGACCCCAACTTTGCCGAGGTGTACGACAAGCGGAATTCCGCGTTCATCAACTACGGCGTGGGCCTGTGCAAGTACACCGGAGCAGGCGGCAAGTCCGGCGCGTCCGACGCCAGCGCCGAGGTGGTGGGCAAGCTGCGCCGCCTGCTGAATGAGGAAAAGGTGTTCTGGCAGATGGCGGAGCTGGGCAAGACCGACGCCGGCGGCGGCGGAACCGTGGCCAAGTTCATGGCCCAGCGGAACATCGACACCATCGACGCGGGCGTGCCGGTGCTGAGCATGCACGCCCCCTATGAGACGGTGGCGAAGCTGGACTGCTACATGACCTACCGGTGCATGAAGGCGGTATTTGAGAAGGCGTAAGTATGATGAAGCGCCGCCCTCATCAGAGGGCGGCGCTTCTTTGTACACCGTGTGGTGCGGCAACCTGCGGACTCTGTAGAGTGTTTCGCGCTTCCGAGCGCGAGTCACTTTTGGCCACTGTCCCAAACGTGACCAAAAGGACAGCTTGAAACCGCAGGTTTCAAGACTTCCTGCGCGCTATGGCATACATATATTTGCAACTCTTACCACGCGTTCGCATGAAATTTTCGGTTTCGATTTGTTAAAAGGATCGACTCTGCTTCTGCGCCGCTGCCGCTGACCAGTACGCTGGAAAACACACTGCATCCACCGCGTGGTGAAGTGCACCACAACGGCACCCGCTTCCCCCTACGAAAGCTTAACGGCAAGCCTTGCGGTGCGAAATACAAACCTAGGGGTGGATTTTTTCTGCTTTCTGTGGTAGGATGGGGGCAATCAAAACAGGAGGTAGACCCATGAGAAAGAGATTGACCGCGTGGCTGCTGGCGCTTGTCATGGCACTGACACTGGTGGGCTGCGGGACTGACAGCGCCGTCATTACCGGCACCACCGGCGGCGATCAGACGCCGCAGCAGGAGCAGCAGGCTACGCTGCCGGAGGATGCACAGACCCCCGACGCGCCGGAGGACGGCGACAGCAGCGCCGACACGCCTGCCATCGACGAGGACGGCAGCTATACCACCAAGGAGGACGTGGCGCTGTACATCC
>ENA-OUQC01000902-OUQC01000902.1-human-gut-metagenome-genome-assembly--contig:-NODE-902-length-17913-cov-4.419812_pt1 | contig 17913 bp, 19 predicted proteins | sample MGYA00237942_ERZ548815 | MGnify/ENA primary metagenome ERZ548815 (study PRJEB26490, sample SAMN05194722) | human gut metagenome | biome: terrestrial biome; feature: human-associated habitat; material... | reverse complement strand
GCCTGCGCTCACGGCAGGGACCGGGCGGCTCGGACGCTGCAGGGCCTTGCGGCAGAGCAGCCGCTGGCGGTGGACTTCCCCGTGGCTGCCGTATCCCTGGCGACAGGCGCTCTGATCCTCTTTTTGCTGCTTGGCACCGTCCTTTCCCTCCACCGCCAGGCGGGACATGCCCTTCTGAGGCAGCTGCAGGGGAAGGGATAAGGAAAAGCCCCCTTCCTTTCGGAAGGGGGCTTCTCTCACGTTGCTTTGTCCTGAAAGCTCCGGCGCATGGCATGGATGGCGTTCTTCTCCAGCCGGGAGACCTGGGCCTGACTGATGCCCACCTCCGCGGAGACCTCCATCTGGGTCTTGCCGTCGTAAAACCGCAGGGCCAGGATCCGCTTTTCCCGGGGCGAGAGCTGCTCCATGGCCTGCTTCATGGCGATCTGATCCAGCCAGCTGTCATCGGTGCTGCGCTCGTCCCGGACCTGATCCATGACGCAGATGGCGTCGCCCCCCTCCTGAAACACCGGGTCGTAAAGGGAGACCGGGTCCGCGATGGCGTCCAGCGCAAAGATGACCTCCTCCCGGGGCAGGTCGATCTCCCGGGCGATCTCCTCCACCGTAGGCTCCCGCTGGAGCTGGCCGGTGAGCTTTTCCTTGGCGGTCAGGGCCCGGTAGGCGTTGTCCCGCATGCTGCGGCTGATCTTGATGCGGCTGCCGTCCCGCAGATAGCGGCGGATCTCGCCGATGACCATGGGGACGCCATAGGTGCTGAACCGCACCGGCTGGCTGGTGTCGAAATGGTCGATGGCCTTCAGAAGCCCGATGACGCCCACCTGAAACAGATCGTCCATGGGCTCGCCCCGGCTGGCAAACCGCTGTACCACCGAGAGCACCAGCCGGAGATTTCCCGTGACGGCCCGGTCCCTTGCGGCCCCGTCGCCGGCCTGGGCCCGGCGGATGAGCTCCAGCGTCTCATCGCTCTTTAACACCTTCAGCTTGGCGGTATTGACGCCGCAGAGCTCCACCTTTGTCTGCATTCCCGACACATCCTTTCGCCGTTTGACCATAGGATTGCCGTCTGGGATTTTTTTCATGCAGCCTTTGGGCGGCTGTCGTTCGTCAAAAAACGGGCGGATCCGTCAAAGCGCCCGGAGCAGCTCCTTTTTCAGCCGCTGGATGATGCGCTTTTCCAGCCGGGAGATATAGGATTGGGAGATGCCCAGCCGGTCGGCCACCTCCTTCTGGGTCATTTCCTCGCCGCCGGCCAGACCGAAGCGCATGACGATGATGCCCCGCTCCCGCTCCGGCAGCTGGCGCAGCAGGCTTTGCAGCAGCTGCTTTTCCACATCGTCCTCCACCGGCCGCATGACGCAGTCCGGCTCCGTCCCCAGAATATCGGAGAGCAGCAGCTCGTTGCCGTCCCAGTCGGTGTTCAGCGGCTCGTCGATGGAGACCTCCGCCCGCTGGTTGACGCTCTTGCGCAGATACATGAGGATCTCGTTTTCGATGCAGCGGGAGGCGTAGGTGGCCATTTTGGCGTTTTTGTCGCTGCGATAGGTATTGACGGCCTTGATCAGGCCGATGGTGCCGATGGAGATCAGATCCTCCAGGCCAACGCCGGTGTTTTCAAACTTCCGGGCGATATAGACCACCAGCCGCAGGTTGCGCTCGATGAGCAGCTGACGGATGTCCCGCTGGGTGCCGTCGTAATGCTCCAGCAGGGCCCGCTCCTCCTCGGCGCTCAGGGGCGGCGGCAAAACATCCGAGCCGCCGATATAGTAGATCTCATTGCTGTAAAGCAGTTTAATTTTACAGATGATTTTTTGAAAAAATGCCGCGATCCGCTTCATAATTCACACTCCGATCAATGCCCGGCAGTCGCCGCCGAGATACATGGGCTCCATGGTCAGGCCCGCCACATAGCCCTGCGCTTCCCTGCCGTCCAGAAAGACCTTGTCCGGGCGGAAGATCAGCAGCAGCGCGCTCTGCCCCGCGGTTTTTGCCGGCAGCAGCCAGAGGGGCGCGGCGCACAGGGCCTTCAGCTCCGGCAGCAGCTGCTGGGGGTCGCCGCCCCGGCGCAGCAACTCCGCCGCCTTTTCCGGAAACAGCGCCGCCGCTTCTCCCGCCGACAAAACGATCACCCGGCTCCCGCTGAAGGGATCCCGCAGCAGGTTGCCGCTGTCGTTCAGCGCCCGGAGGGAAAGGCTCCGCTCCCCCAGAAGGAAGCGCAGCTCCCGGGTGCTGCGGCCCACATCGGCCCTGCCCCGGCCCAGAACATAGGCGGAGAGCAGGTAGACCGCCGGAAAGCTGATAAACATTACAGGCGCTGATATTTCAGAATAAAGGAAGCCATTCTGCAGCATTCCCTCCCGCCGCAGCGCCAGGCTCAGCGCCAGCATACAGCCTCCCAGCACCAGCGTCGCCCCGGTGAACAGGCCGCAGAGCCGCCAGAGCTGCCGTCCGCTTTTCTGCCCGAAGGCCGTCAGCGCCACGCAGAGACAGACGCCGCACCGCACCGGCAGGCTCAAAAGCACGGGAAGCCGGGGAAAATAAAGCAGCACCGCCAGCACCGCTCCCACGGCGCTTCCCGCCAGCAGCCGCAGCCGCCGGGGATAGACGCCGCCCAGCCGGGCCGTCAGCAGCAAAAGAAAATAGTCCGCCGCCAGATTCAGCAGAAACAGCCGGTCGATATAAACCACCCGCATCCCATCGCCTCCTGTTTCAGCATAAGCCATCCGGCCCGCGAAGCCTGTCTTTTTCGGCGGAACGGGGAAAAAGCGGCTGGTAATCGCCCTCCCCTTTTCTGCAAAAAACGCCCCAGCAGCCTGCGTCTGTCTCCAGGACCTCCGTCAGGCAGAAATACGGCGCAAAGGGGCAGGCCCCGCCCAGCTCCAGCGGAAAGCGCACATAGTGCGTATCCAGAAAGTCTGCGCTCTCCAGCGCGCCCGCCCAGGCGCAGGCCAGCAGCAGCGGCTCTTCCTCCGCCGCAGGGGAAAAGGCGGAGGCCGCCAGCGGGAGCCCCGGCAGATGGCTCTCCCCCGGACGGGACCGGTCCAGAACGGCGCGCAGCGGCGCTTCTCCTGCCGGTATTTCCCGGCGCAGCACGAAAAGGCCGTTTTCCGGCAGCATCACCCCCAGCGGGCGGAGCCCCGTTTCCGTCTCCACCACCAGGCGGTAGATCTGCTCCGGCACATAGGGGCAGCTCGCCTCCAGCCAGAGCCTGCTTTGCCGCCGCTCCCACCGGAGCCGGCCCACCTCCTGCCTGCCGAGATACAGGCCGCATTCTTCCATCCTGTCCACCTCTTTTCCGCTTGACCATAGATATGCGCCGCCCCGGCGGAATAGAACCGGGCAGCAAAAAAGGCCGCTTATGCGGCCTTGCGCGAGGAAAGATTTCGGTTTTTGGTGTGGCGGTCACTGGGCCGTCCGGGGCGGGAGGAGCTGGGCGCTCTGGGGGATGACGAAGCGCAGCTTATCCTTCGCCAGCCGGAGGGTGACCTCGCTGGCGTGGACGATCTCGCCGTCCAGATTGATGGTCATGCTTTTGCCCTGACGGTGGCGGACGGTGAGCTCCGTCGCCAGGAACTTGGTGATATACTGGGGATAGCTGCTGTGGCGCCCGCTCATGTAGCCGCCGATGACCTGCGAAGCCTTCAGCAGGCTCAGATCCTTCACCAGCAGGACATCCAGCAGGCCGTCGGTGGGGTCGGCCTCCGGAACGGGGTTTGCACCGCCGCCGTAAAAGCGGCCGTTGCCCGCCAGCACAAGGCAGTATTTCCCCTCAAAGCGCTGGCCGTCCACCAGGATCTCGTAGGGCTCGCTGAGGCCCCGCAGCAGGTTTTCCACCGTGGAGATATTATAGGCCGTCTTGCCCTGCAGGGCGGGGATGCGCTTGTATTTCTGCATACCGTCGGCGATGCGGGCGTCTACGCCCACGCTGAACACATTCAGGGAGATGCCCCGGTCGGTCTCCATATAATCCAGCTCCAGCTCCTTGCCGCAGATCAGGCTCTTCAGATCGGAAAAGGCCCGGCAGTCTGCCCCGAAAAGCTTGATAAAATCGTTGCCGCTGCCGGTGGGATAATGGGTGATGGCCACATTGGGCAGGCCCGCCGCCCCGGCGGCCACCTCATTCAGCGTGCCGTCGCCGCCGCAGGCATAAAACCGCAGGGGACGGTCCGGATATTCCTCCGCCTTCTGGCGGACCTGGGAAACGGCGTGGCGGGGGTATTCCGTGGTGAGGATCTCATAATCCACCCCCAGCTCCATCGCCGCGGCCCGGATGCTGGCGGCCACCTGATTGGTTCTGTCGCACTTGCCGGCGGCGGGATTGATGATGAAGATATGCTTTACCGCTGCCATGCCGCGTCCCCCTTAAAATACATATAAAGATTGCATTTCATCATGCCGTTATACAGCTTACGGCGCTTATCGGCTCGCTGGCCAAAATCCTCCTCGAAGTGCTCATCGGAGGAGATGATATACTTCTTGACTGCGCTGCCCTTCATAGCTCTGCCAAGGGCCCTGTAAAGCTCCTTTGCCTGCTGCAGCTCCAGCATCCGGACGCCATAGGGCGGGTTTGCCAGCATCACGCCGGAGCGGGCGCGCCAGTCGATCTCCAGCGCGTCCTGCACGGCATATTCCATGCAGTCGCCCACGCCGGCCCGGGCGGCGTTTTCCCGGGTGAGGCGGACGCAGTTGGGATCTTTGTCCGAAGCAAGGATAGGCAGCTTTTCGTGCCGCGCGGCGGCTCTGGCCGCTTCCCGCTGCCGGGCAAAGGCATCGGCAAAGGCCGCGTTCCAGTGGGCGGCGTCAAACTCCCGGTCCTGTCCCGGGGCGATATTCAGCGCCGCCTGAGCCGCTTCGATGGCCAGCGTTCCGCTGCCGCAAAAGGGGTCGATCAGGTCCTCCCGCCCCCGCCAGCGGGCCACCTTCACGATCGACGCCGCCAGCGTCTCCCGCAGAGTGGCTTCGTTCTGCTCCAGCTTATAGCCCCGCTTATACAGCGGCGCGCCGGTGGTATCCAGAAAGATCTCGCAGCGGTCGTTGAGCAGGCTGAACTGGATCTGGTGCTTCACGCCGTCCTCCTTGAGCCAGTCGGTACGATAGATCATCTTGAGCCGCTCCACTGCGGCCTTCTTGATGATGCGTTGGCAGTCCGGCACGGAATGGAGCTGGGAATGAATGGAAAAGCCCTTGACGGGAAAGGCCTCGCCGGAGCCAATATAGTCCTCCCATGGAATGGCGCGGACACCCTCAAACAGTGCATCGAAGCTCCTGGCCGTAAACTCTGCCAGCCGCAGCAGCACCCGCTCGCCGCAGCGGAGCAAAAGATTGGCCCGGGCGCACTCCGCCTCGTCACCGGAAAACAGCACTCTGCCATTTTCGGCCTCCACCTGTTGAAAGCCCTTGAACTTCAGCTCATCTGCCACCAGTCCCTCCACACCCATCAGGCACGGAACGGAAAATCGAAACATAACGGCTCCTTCCCGGCGCGGTCCCCTTGTTTGCCCGCGCCTGCAAAACGATTTTGAAAAATGCGCGCCTTTTCAGCGCGTCTGAAGAATATTGTAGCATGCCCCCGCCGGATTGCAACTAATTTTTTCAGGAAAACCAAAAGAATTTCGTAACGAAATCTTAAACATTGCTGTTTTTGGACGAAAAAAACGGGAAGAATTCCTTCTTCCCGCGGACAGCGCTATTGCAGCAGCAGACCCTCCTCCGTCCACTGCGCGGAGGAAAAGCGGATATCCCGGCCGGCCAGCGCGCTGTTTGCCGCCTGATCCACCGCGCCGAACACATCCTGCGGCAGGCCGGAAAGGGCGATGCTTTTCTCCCCCGCCTGCAGCGACAGGGGCGTGAAATGCAGCCCCGCTTCGTCCGCCGCCACGGCAAAGGTCGCCTTCGCCTGCAGCTGCGAGGGCAGGAGCTTCAGCGCCAGCGACTGGGCCAGGCTGAACCTTGCCCCCCGCTGCTTCAGATAGGCGATGAGCGTCTGCCGCCGCACGGCCATTTCCAGCTCCAGCAGCCCATCCTCCAGCTCCACCCCGATGCGCTCCGCCGGGAAATCCTCCGGCAGGGCCTCCTCCAGCAGCGCCTGCAGCCGCGCCCCGGTGAGCAAAACGCCGCTCTGGGGCAGGGCCGTCTCCCAGAGCGCTTCCCCGGGCTGCTCCGTCTCTGCGGCGGGAAGGCTCCCGTGCTCCCCCTCCTGCTCCAGCCGGAGCACAGGCACATGGTCCTCCGTCCGGGCGGTCAGCGGGCGATCCAGCACGACGCTGCCCAAAAGCGTCAGACAGCAGATCAGGCTGACGCACATCACGGCCAGATAGGCATGATCCAGATTCCATTCACGCTTTCCTTTCATTCCGATCCCTCCTGCTTCGAGCCTATGCGCCGGGCGGGCCGGTTATGCGCCAAAAGGCCCGCCGCCGGGGCGCGGGCCGGCGAATACAGGAAAGTTTACAACTTCCGCCACGCTTTTTCGCGGGAAGCGGTTGAGATTCTCCCGATTTCTGTATATAATAAGTATGTTTATCAAGATCGAGGTGAAACTATGGCGCGTACATTCAAAGGCGGCATCTATGCCGACGATCATAAAAGTCTTACCCGGGGCAAGGCCATCGAGCTTCTGCCGCCGGTAAAAGAGCTGGTCCTGCCGCTGGCGCTGCGGCCGGATGCGCCCTGCCAGCCCATCGTTTCCGTGGGCCAGCGGGTCCTGCTGGGGCAGCAGATCGCAGAAGCGGCTTCTCCACGCTCCGCCCCCATCCATGCCTCCGTTTCCGGAACGGTGACGGCCATTGAGCCCCGGCCCGATGTTTACGGCGGCGAGACCATGAGCATCGTCATTGAAAACGACCTGCTGGACGAGCCCGACCCCGCCATTCGCCCGGCGGATGTGGATTCGCTGACGGCGGAGGAAGCGCTGGAGCTGCTGGCCCGGTCCGGCATCGTGTGCCACGGCAATCAGGGCCTGCCCACCGCCGCAAAGCTGGCGGCCGCCCGGGGCAGGGCCGATACCATCCTGCTCAACGGCGCGGAAAGCGAGCCTTACCTGACCTCCGACCACCGGATCCTGCTGGAATATCCCTGGGAGGTCATCGGCGGCGGCAGCCTGCTTTCCCGGATCCTGGGCGTACGCCGGGTGATCCTGGGCGTGGAGGCCAACAAGCAGGACGCCTTCCCCAAGCTGCGGGAATGTCTCCCCCAAGACGGCTCCGTCCAGCTGTGCTCGCTGGTGAGCAAATATCCCCAGGGCATGGAGCGGCAGCTGACGGAATCCCTCACGGGGCGGAGCATCCCCTCCGGCAAGGGCCCGCTGGACGCGGGCTGCGTGGTCTTCAACATCGACACGGCGGCGGCGGTCTACCGTCTGTTTACCGGCGGCATGCCGGATATCCGCCGGATCGTCACCGTCTCCGGCAGCGCCGTGGCCAACCCGAAAAATCTGGAATGCCGCATCGGCACGCCGGTGGAGGCCCTTATCGACGCCTGCGGCGGATTTTTGGAGCCGCCCACCCGGCTGATCCTAGGCGGACCCATGATGGGCCTGCCGCAGACCCGGCTGGATATCCCCGTCCTCAAGACCACCGGCGGCTTTCTGGCCTTCGGTCAGGAGGAGGAGCGGGATTCGGAGACGCCCGCCTGCATCCGCTGCGGCCGCTGCGTGGAGGCCTGTCCCCAGCAGCTGATCCCCCTTTCCCTCTCCCGGCTGGGGGAGCGGGGCCGGCTCTCGCTCCTGCGGGATTATCGGATCCTGGACTGCACGGAATGCGGCGCCTGCCAATATGTCTGCCCCGGCAAGATGCCCCTGATGCAGAATATCCGCCGGGGAAAACAGCGCGTGATGGATGCGCGCAAGCAAAAGTGAGGCAAACGCTATGTATGATCTCTCTCATGTAAAAACCAGTTCCGCCCCCTTCCTGCGCAGCGAGCAATCCACCCGGCAGATCATGCTGGATGTGATCATCGGCCTGCTGCCGGCGCTGGCGCTGGCTGTGTTTCTCTTCGGTCTGCGGGCGTTGGCGCTGATGGCCGTCTCGGTGGCGGGGTGCGTCTGCTTTGAATGGCTGCTTCAAAAGATCGTCTGGAAAAAGGCCCGGGTCTCCGACCTTTCCGCGGCGGTGACGGGAATGCTGCTGTGCTGCACGCTGCCGGTGACGGTGGAATGGTGGATGGTGCTGCTGGCGGACTTCTTCGCCGTCGTCATCGTGAAGGGGCTTCCCGGCGGGCTGGGCAAAAACGCCCTGAACCCTGCCCTCTGCGGCCGGGCGCTGCTGGCCATCTGCTTCCCCGGCGCCATGTCCACCTTCTGCCGGGCGCGGACGCTGCTGCCCATCTTCGCCTCCTGCGGCGAGATCGCGGCGGAGCCCACCACCCTTTCCATCCTGCAGAGCGGGCAGCTGCCCGAGACCTCTCTGGCCAACACCGCTCTGGGCATGGTCAGCGGCTGTCTGGGCGAGGTCTCTGCCTTTGCGCTGCTGGCCGGCGGGCTTTGGCTGCTGTTTCGCCGGGTGATCCCCCTGCGGATGCCGCTGGCCTTTTTGGGGACCATGGCGTTTCTGACCTATGTCTTCAGCAAGGGCAATCAGGGGCCGCTGCTCTGGATGGCCTATGAGCTGGTCTCCGGCGGCGCGGTGCTGGCGGCCTTCTTCCTGATTACCGATTACACCACCAGCCCGGTAACGCCCCTGGGCCAGGTGCTTTACGGCATCGGCTGCGGCGCGCTGACGGTGCTGCTGCGCTATCACGGCGGGGCGCCAGAGGGTGTCTGGTATGCTGTTTTGATCATGAATGCGCTGGTATTTCTGGCGGATCGCATCCTCCATCTGGATGCCAAGCCCTGGTGGCGCAGCGCTCCGACCCGTTCCAGATCTGCGCAGGCTGCTCCCGCCGAAGCGTCTGCTCCTGCGCGCCGTTCGACAGGAAAACGCCCCGCAAAAGCTGTTGGCCGCAACAAAAAGTGATCGCGTTCTGATACAAGAAGGGAGATGACGCCTATGGGATATTATCGTCGCTACACCGGCTCCCGCCGTCGAAAAAAAAGGCATATCCTGCTGGGGATGCTTCTTTTGCTTCTGGTGCTGGCGCTGGCGGCCGGCGGGCTCTGGCTCTACAGCCGTAGAGCCGACCTGCCGGAATGGCTCCACTTTCCCTTCCGGGAACCGGCGTCCTCCGACCAACAGGAGCAGCCCGGCGAACAGGACGGTAAAGCGCCCCCGGCAGACCCGGCAGAGGAGGATTTTGATCTGACCATCGAGGATCCTGAGCCTCCGGTTCCTGACACATCGGAGACGCCCTCTGCGGCCCCGATCTTTGCGCAGTATGCGGAGGGGACGGCCCTTCTGGAGGACTATGCCGCCGTCATGACCGACCTGCGGGACAGCGGACTGCAGCAGCTGGCGATCCTGGTGAAGGACGGAGAGGGCGCTTCCCTGCTGCCTGATGGCAGCGCGGCCCAGGGCGCCGTCTCAGAGCAGGCGGAGACCTTTGCAGCGCTCCTTTCCGACGCCAACCGCGCCGCGGCGGAGGCCCCCGTGGCCATTCTGCCTGCCCTGCGGGACAATCTACGGCCCCGAACGCTGTATCGCGCCTCCGCTCTGCGGGTGGAAAGCGGCGCCACCTGGTTGGATCGGGATTATTCCGCCTGGTTCGACCCCTCCGGCAAGGACACGGCCTCCTGTCTGCTGGCCCAGCTGGCGGCCTGCGAGGCGCAGGGCTTTTGTCAGGTGGTGCTGACGGAGTTTCAGTTCCCCACCGTGGGAAAGACCCAGCTCATCGACCTGAGCGGCACCCCCTCCAAGACAGCGGCGCTGACGGAGCTGGCGCGGCAGCTTTCTGAAGGGACAGCGCTGCCCCTGGGACTTCTGCTTACAGATCACGCGGCCCAGGACCTGCTGGACAGCGAAGCCGGGCAGGATGTGATGGAGCTGGCCCAGTACTTTGATGTGCTTTATGTGGACACAGCCTCCTCCGACGCGGATCTTTCCGCCCTGCGGCACGCGCTGGCAGAAACGGATTGCCGCCTTGGTCTTCTGGCCCCTGCCGGCAGCGCCCGCTCCGACGAGACGCTGGATGTGATCGTCAAGCAGCCCTGAGTTTTTTCCCAAAAAGCAAAAGGACGCAGCCTTCCCGGCCGCGCCCTTTTTTTATTTTGTTTTTTTGGGGTTCAAAAGCTGCTGTTGCGCCCGTCGTAGGCCTTGGCGGCCTTATAGAGCAGCACCAGCATATAGATATAGGCGGCGATGGCGGCCACCGACACCAGCGAGATAAAGCTCCCCACCAGCTGCAGCAGCACCCAGGCGGTGAAGCAGGTATTGATCTTCGCCGCATACAGATCCCGCCGGGCCACATACTGCAGGTCTGCCACGCCGCGGATGATGAAAAACAGCACCAGGAAGCTGCTGTAGTCCGTCACATAAAACAGGATGGTGGAGACCGCGGAGGGCAGCGACAGGGGCAGCAGCTGCACCACAGCGACCGCCACCGTATAGGCGCAGAGGATCTTGGAGAGCTTATAGGCCCATTCCCAGTTGCCGCCGGGCAGCTCTGCCGCCGCGGTCATGATCAGATAATAGCCCAGCGCCTGCAAAAGGCCCAGCAGCAGGGTGGAAACGGCGGCGGCCGTCCCCGTCATCAGCTGGGGCAGCAGAAAGAGCATCAGCAGCTGCAGGATGGTGGGCAGGCCGACCATGGCCAGCAAAACGCCCCAGAACACTTTTTTCATCTTGTTTCCTCCCGTCACGGCCAGAGCCGTTTGAAAAAAGATGCCGCAGAAAAACTCTGCGGCATCCGGAAAAACGATCAACTCAGCGATACATTTTTTTCTTGGCGCGAGCGGCTTCGCTCTTCTTGCGGCGCTTGACGCTGGGGCTCTCGTAGCACTCACGCTTGCGGAGTTCGGAAAGCACACCGGACTTCGCGCAGGAGCGCTTAAAACGACGCAGCGCGTTATCCAAAGACTCATCCGGTTTCACACGGATCTCAGACATTTTCTTCCCTCCCTCCATGAACAGAAAACGATGACACGCATCACAGGTATATTATATGCAAGCCCGGCGCGTTTGTCAAGGGATTTACTGCGGTTTCACCACAAAATTGACGATTTTCTTTTTAATAACAATTGATTTGACCACCTGCATGCCGGAAAGCGCCGCCTGGACCTTGGCGTCGGCCAGGGCGGTCTCCCGCATTTCGTCCTCGCTGGCCTCGGCGGCCACGGTGATGACGGAGCGGACCTTGCCGTTGACCTGAACGGCCAGCTCCAGGCTCTGGTCCACGGTCTTGCTCTCGTCGTAAACGGGCCAGGCCGCATGGCACAGCGGCTCCTTCCCGCCCAGCAGCTCGTTCATCTCCTCCGTCACATGGGGGGCGAAGGGATTGAGGATGGTGATGAAGGTGCGGAACTCCGCCTTGTTGCAGCCGTTTTTCTCCAGCTGGTTCAAAAGGCCCATCATGGCGGCGATGGCGGTATTGGCCTTCAGGCTGTCGGCGTCCTCGCCCACCTTTTTGATGGTCTTATGGATGGCGGCCTCGTTGGCGGGAGAATATTCCTCCCCCTCCTGCAGGTTCTCGCTCAGGTTCCAGACCCGGTCCAGAAAGCGCTTGCAGCCCTTGATGGCCTTGGGATCCCAGGGCGCAGCCTTTTCAAAGTCGCCCAGGAACATCTCGTAAAGGCGCATGGTGTCTGCGCCGTATTCCCGGACGATATCGTCGGGATTGACCACATTGCCCCGGCTCTTGGACATCTTGATGCCGCCCTCGCCCAGGATCATGCCGTGGGAGGTGCGCTTCTGATAGGGCTCACAGGTGGGGACGACGCCAATATCGTAAAGGAACTTATACCAGAAGCGGGAATAGAGCAGATGCAGGGTGGTGTGCTCCATGCCACCGTTGTACCAGTCCACGGGCATCCAGTAGTCCAGCGCCTCCTTGGAGGCCAGGGCCTTGTCGTTGTGGGGATCGCAGTAGCGCAGATAATACCAGGAGGAACCGGCCCACTGGGGCATGGTATCCGTCTCCCGCTGGGCGGGGCCGCCGCAGCAGGGGCAGGTGGTATTGATCCAGTCGGTGCATTTTGCCAGGGGGCTTTCGCCGCTTTCTGTGGGCTCATAGGAATCCACCTCCGGCAGGCGCAGGGGCAGCTGGTCCTCGGGGATGGCCACCCAGCCGCACTTTTCGCAATGGACCAGGGGGATGGGCTCGCCCCAATAGCGCTGACGGGAGAAGACCCAGTCCCGCAGCTTGTAATTGACCTTCTGCCGGCCGATGCCGTGGTCCTCCACCCACTGCTTCATGAAGGGGATGGCCTCCTTCACGGTCATGCCGTTGAGGAAATCGGAATTGACCATGACGGCGGAATCGTCCTTGGCCACAAAGGCCTCCTTCGTCACATCGCCGCCCTTGACCACCTCAATGATGGGCAGATCGAAGGCCTTGGCAAAGTCCCAGTCGCGCTGGTCGTGGCCGGGGACGCCCATGACGATGCCGGTGCCGTAGCCCATGAGCACATAGTCGGAGACGAACAGCGGCACGGGCTTTCCGGTGATGGGATGGATGGCGTGGATGCCGCGGATACGGACGCCAGTCTTGTCCTTGGCCAGCTCAGTGCGCTCGAAGTCCGACTTGCGGGCGGCCTCCTGCTGATAGGCCTCGATCTCCGCCCGGTTCTCGATCTGATCCAGCCACTTTTTCAGCAGGGGATGCTCCGGGGAGATGACCATATAGGAAACGCCGAACAGCGTGTCGGCCCGGGTGGTAAAGACGGTGAGGGTCTCGCCGGTGGTGGCCTTAAAATCCACCTCCGCGCCGGTGGAACGGCCGATCCAGTTTTTCTGCTGGATCTTGACCCGCTCGATATAGTCCACCTTGTCCAGATCGTCGATGAGACGCTGGGCATATTTGGTGATGGCCAGCATCCACTGGCTCTTTTCCTTGCGGATCACCGGCGCGCCGCAGCGCTCGCAAACGCCGTTGACCACCTCTTCGTTGGCCAGAACGCATTTGCAGCTGGTACACCAGTTGACGGGCATGGAGGCCTTGTAGGCCAGGCCGCGCTTGAAGAGCTGCAGGAAGATCCACTGGGTCCATTTATAATAATCCGGGTCGATGGTGGCCACCTCCCGGCTCCAGTCGAAGCTCAGGCCCAGAGAGATCATCTGCTCCTTGAAATGGCGGATGTTTTCCCGGGTGAAATGCTCCGGATGCACATGGTTCTTGATGGCGAAGTTTTCCGCCGGCAGACCGAAGGCGTCCCAGCCCATGGGATAGAGCACATTATAGCCCTGCATCCGCTTTTTGCGGACCACGATGTCCAGCGCGGTATAGGACCGGGGATGGCCCACATGCAGGCCCTGGCCGGAGGGATAGGGAAACTCCACCAGCGCGTAGAACTTGGGCTTGCTGTAGTCGTCGGAGGCGCGGAAGGCGCCGGTCTCCTCCCACTTTTTCTGCCATTTTTTCTCGATGCGGTCAAACTCGTATTTCATTGCTTTTCTTCTTCCTTTACCGTCAGATTGGAGATATCGATGCGGGTGCCGTCGCTCCAGAGCCGCTCCAGCGCGTACATTTCCCGGGCTTCCTTCTGGAAGATATTGACCACCACGCTGTTATAATCCACCAGCACCCAGTTGGAGGTAACGCCTTCCCGGTGGTGCGGCAGGACCTGCAGTCGTTCCTTCACCTGCAGCTCGATCTCGTCGCCCAGTGCGCGGATATGGGTGTTGGATGTGCCGGTCATGATGACAAAGTAATCGGTGAGCGTGGTCTGGCCCGTCACCTGCATCACCACGATATCCCGGGCCTTTTTGCTGTCGGCCACCGAAACGATGGTCTCCATCAGCTCCTTGGGGGTGATTTCCGTCATGTTGTTTCCTCCTTTTCAGGTGTTTGCAGAGCGGCGCGCAGGGCCAGCTCTGTTTTATAATAAGGGGTCCTCCCCTGGGATCGCACAAATTCCATCGTTCGCCGGAGCGCCGCGATATAGGCCGCGTCCAGATCCGTCAGGGCCAGCGCCCGCAGCTCCGCCGCGCCGGGATAGGTCCGGGTCTCCTCGCAGAGATCCGCCACATAGAGGATCTTCTGGACCAGCGTCATGTGCTCCGCCCCGGTGGTATGGGTGCGGATGGCGTCGGCCACGGCGTCCGGCATGCGAAACTCCCGCTTCGCCGTCTCCGCGCCGGTATCCGCATGGATCAGGGCGGGGAAATCTTCTGTTCCATAATCAGAGATTATATGCCATTTTTCCGCCAAAAGCAACTGTTCTTTTTCCGAAAGGCCCTTGGTGCAGTCGTGGAGGATGGCCGCTGCCCGGACGGTATAGTCGTCTGCGCCGTATTTGGCCGCCAGCTGCGCCGCCAGCCGTTCGCAGCCCAGAATGTGGGCAAAGCGCTTCTCGCTGACTCGTTTCTGAACGGCCTGCCGCAGCGTCTCCAGCGAAGGCCGGTAAAGCCCCTTCTGCCGGATATATTCCGCCACATCCGGATCCAGCAGGGCCGGCGCCAGCCCGCTCCGCACCTGCGTAGACGCGGCGGGAAGAGCGGCGTTTGGGATGATATCCACCTGCGCCCCCAGCGTCTGGCGCAGCTGGGCCGCCTTTTGCTCCAGCGCGGCCCGGTCCTCGTCGCTGCGGGCCACGGCGGCCAGACGGCAGAGCGACGCGATGCGCTCCGGCTGCCGCCAGCGGTCAAAGGAGAGCAGCATATCCGTCCCCACCACCAGCCAGCGCTCCGCCTCGGGGTATTGCTCCGCCAGCAGGGCGGCGGTGTCTGCCGTATAGCTGGGGCCGGGGCGGCGCAGCTCCAGATCGGAGGCCCGGCAGTTGGGGAGCTTCGCCGCCGCGATGCGGCACATCTCCAGCCGCTGCTCCGGCGTGGCAGAGCCCTCCGGCAGGGCCTTATGGGGAGGGAGATTGGCGGGCATCAGCAGCAGCAGGTCCAGCCCCAGCGTCTCCACGCAGGCCCGGGCCGCCGCCATATGCCCCAGATGCGGCGGGTTGAAGGTCCCGCCGAACATGGCGACCCTCATGCCCGCTCCCGGGGCAGGACGATCCTGGGCTTGTCCGGCGAGGGCTTATAGAGCACCAGCCGGCTGCCGATGCACTGCACCGGCTCTGCCCCGATGGCCTGACAGAGCAGCTCGCTGGCCTCCCGGGCCGTCAAAAGTGCGCCCTCCAGCACCTTGAGCTTGATCAGCTCCTTCGCCTTCAGCTCCTCCTCCGCCTGACGGCACACCGCGTCGGTAACGCCGTCCCGGCCGATCTGCTGGGTGGTTGGGATCGTGTTGGCCATTCCCCGCAGGAAGGCCCGTTGTTTGCTTGTGAGCATGGTGATCTCCTCGAATCTTTTGATATTTCTTTCTTTTTGGCTCAAAGGCCCCGGGCCGAAAGCGCTTCCTTCATCTTCGCCAGCGAGCGGGCCCGGTGGGAAAGGGCGTTTTTCCGGCTCTGGGGCATTTCCGCAAAGGTGCAGCCCTCCTCCGGCAGGAAAAACACCGGATCGTAGCCGAAGCCGCCCTGACCCCGGCTCTCCCGCAGGATGACGCCGGGACATTCGCCCCGGACGGTGAACTCCGTCCCGTCTGGACAGACGCAGGCAATGACGGAGACAAAGCAGGCGTCCCGCTGCCCCTCCGGCGTGTGCTCCAGCCTTTGCAGCAAAAACCGCACCCGGTCGCCGTCGATCCCCGGGCAATACCGGGCCGAATGGACGCCAGGCTCTCCGCCCAGCGCAGCCACGCAGAGGCCGCTGTCGTCGGCCAGGGCAGGTAGGCCGGAGGCCCGGCAGGCGGCCCGGGCCTTGATCAGGGCGTTTTCCTCAAAGGTCGCGCCGGTCTCCTCCGGGTCGGTATGGATCTCCGCCTCCGCCATGGAAAGGAAGCGGCGGGAATCGTTTTCCAGAATGGCGCGGATCTCCGCCAGCTTATGGGCGTTGTTGGTAGCGATCATATAAGAATTCATTGGTCTTTTCTTCCCTTCTCTCAGCGAAACAGGTGGCCCACCGCCCGCTTCTGGGCGGCGATGAGCTGCTTGATGCCGCCCTCTGCCAGCAGATACATCTCGTCCAGCTCCCGCTTGGAAAAGGGGCGCTCCTCGCCGGTGCCCTGAAGCTCGATGATGTTGCTCTCGTCGTCCATGACGAAGTTGAAGTCCACCTCGCCGCCGCTGTCCTCCAGATAGTCCAGGTCGCAGACGGGGGTCTCATGGACCACGCCTACGCTGACGGCGGCCACATAGCTGTAAAGGGGCAGATCGGCATAGACGCCCTGCTGCCGCAGCTTGTCCAGCGCGATCACCAGCGCACAGAAGGCCCCGGTGATGGAGGCGCAGCGGGTCCCGCCGTCGGCCTGGATCACATCGCAGTCGATGGTGATGCACCGCTCGCCCAGGCCGTCCAGATCGGTGACGGAGCGCAGCGCCCGGCCGATGAGCCGCTGGATCTCCGCGGCGCGGCCATTGAGCTTGAGCTTGCTGATGTCCCGGGGCGAGCGGGTCTGGGTGGCCCGGGGGAGCATATTATATTCCGCCGTGACCCAGCCCCTCCCCTGCCCCTTCAAAAAGGGCGGGACGCTCTCCTCCACGGTGGCGTTGCAGATCACCTTGGTATTGCCGCAGGAGATCAGAACGCTGCCCTCCGGATACAGGATAAAATCGGGAATGATGGATACCGGGCGGATCTCCCCCGGCGCTCTGCCGTCGTGTCTGGCCATGGCGCGCTCCCCTTTCTTTTTATTTCTCCGGCGGCGCGGCCTCGTCCAGCGCGCCGTCGAAAAAGGCTCTGGTAAAATCGTAGGCGTCAAACTCCAGCAGGTCGTCCACCTGCTCGCCCACGCCGATATACTTCACCGGGACGCTCAGGTCGGCGCTCACATGGATGGCGATGCCGCCCTTGGCCGTCCCGTCCAGCTTTGTGATCACAAGGCCGGTGAGCTTGGTCACGCTGTTGAAGCCCTCCGCCTGGGAGATGGCGTTTTGTCCGGTGGTGGCGTCCAGCACCAGCAGCGTCTCCACGCTGGACTCCGGCAGCTCCCGCTGCGTGGTGGATAGCACCCAAACCGCAAAGCATCGGGGGGCAAAGGTCATCTCCCTGACCAGCGCGGGCAAAAATCCCCTGTCCAAGCTGGCGGACATCAGCCTGAACACGAACTCCAAGGAGACAAAATACCGGGTCGTGTCCATCGCTTCCCGCGTGGCGGCGCTGACCATCGCGGACTCCATCTACACGTATATCGCCATGCGGACGGATGGGGCAAAGTCCCTGCAAATCGAAAAGAGTATGGAAAGCCTGAAATACTGAGGAGGTTCTTGACAGAATTGGCGAAATGCCTAAATCTGGAGGTGTAATTTCGTTACAATTATTCTTGCCGGTGCTTGAAAATCTGATTACAATGTGCTATATTTATGAAGAGGATGTAATGCGAATACAATTCTAAGCGAAAAATGATTCTCAAATGTGAAATTTCATTACAAAATCAGAAAGGGAGAAGCACCATGCAAGACAAGTCTTTGATGTTCTACATGATCCGTTCCGAGTTGGAGGACGCGGTCGGTGTGGAAAACGTATCCACCAAGGAAATTGAACGTGCGGTATATTCCGTGGACTATTTCTGGCTCAGCCGGAAATGGCAGGATGCCGGTGAGCAGGGCCCCATGCCCGATATCATCGTTCGCCCCGGCACCACCGAGGAAGTATCCAAGGTCATGAAGATCGCCAACTACTATAAAATTCCCGTCACCACCTGGGGCGGCGGCTCCGGAAGTCAGGGCGGCGCTCTGCCGGTGGCCGGCGGCATTCTGCTGGACATCAAGCGTCTGGACAAGCTCATCGAGCTGAACACCGAGGCGGGCTTCGTCACCTGCGAGACCGGCATGATCTTTGCCACGCTGGAAGACCTGGTCAACGAAAAGGGTTACTCCGTGATGCACCTGCCCTCCTG
>ENA-OUQC01000892-OUQC01000892.1-human-gut-metagenome-genome-assembly--contig:-NODE-892-length-18159-cov-2.643118_pt1 | contig 18159 bp, 14 predicted proteins | sample MGYA00237942_ERZ548815 | MGnify/ENA primary metagenome ERZ548815 (study PRJEB26490, sample SAMN05194722) | human gut metagenome | biome: terrestrial biome; feature: human-associated habitat; material... | reverse complement strand
TTCCGGTTGAGGCCTCAAGTGGAAAGTGCGTCCCAGTTTTGGCTGGAAGGTGGGACGCGCTTCCCCTATGTTTCCAAATGAATACGCTATGAGCGGCTGCGGCGGATTTTCCCCGCAAGCACTCTAGTATGCTAAAGTACCCAGAAGACCGGCGGAGCTATGCCGGTCTTCCGTTCTATACGAGGCACAGCATGAGGAGGCTCACCAGATGACGGCCACACCGTGGGGATTCCGGGACATATTGCCCGAGGAGGCTCAGGCGCGCGAGGAGATCGCATGTACGGTGAAGGGCTGCTTTAGGGAGCATCATTACCTGCCGGTCGAGACGCCGCTGCTCGAGGACAAGGGTTCGCTTGAGGAGGGCGGCCGCATTGCGGACACGCCGTTTAAGCTCTTTGATGATGACGGTCGCCTGCTGGTGGTCCGTTCCGACAACACGCTGCCGATCGTGCGCCTGGTTTCGACCCGCATGTGCGCGGCCGACCTGCCCCTGCGCCTTCGCTACGAGGCGCCGGTGGTTCGCGAGTGTCAACGCAATGCCGGCGGCTCGCGCCAGTTTACGCAGCTGGGCTTTGAGCTCATCGGTGCGGGAGATACCGCGGGCGATGTTGAGATTGTCTCGCTCGTGGCCGAGGCCGTGCGCGAGCTGGCGCTTACCGATGCGCGCATTATCGCAGGTAGCGTGCGTCCTTTTAAGGAATTGCTCGCGGCATGCGAGAATCGCCAGCTGGCTGCCGAGGCCCTGCGCTGTGTGCACGCCAACGACTTTGTGGGCCTCGATGCCCGCGTGGCTGCAAGCGCCGAGTCCGATGCCGTCAAGGCCGCCATTAGCGAGCTACCGCGTCTGCACGGTGGTGCCGAGGTGCTCGACCGCGTGGACGCGCTGCTGGAGGCCGCCGGTATCGCCGCGCCGCTGACGCGCGAACTCCGTGCCCTGGTCGAGGGCCTGGCTCCCGAGGACGCTCAGGTACTGTCCTTCGACTTCTCCATCATGAACTCTTTCGATTACTACACGGGCCTGGTCTTTAAGGCTTATGCCGGCGGCCTGCCCGATCCGGTGGGTTCGGGCGGACGCTACGACTCCATCTTTACCGGTGCGTTTGGCGACGGCATCGAGGTACCGGCGGCGGGCTTCGCCTTTTCGCTCGAGCGTCTGGAGACCGCGCGCACCTCGGCCGAGGACGCCGCTTCCGACGGCGATCATGCGGTGGACCGTGGTTCCGAGGGCCCGCTGCGCATCGCCGTGCCCAAGGGCTCGCTTAAGGCTGACACGCTCGACGTGCTCGAGGCCGCGGGCCTGGACGTCTCTGAGCTGCGCGACCCCGGCCGTCACCTGATCGTGCGCGGTCACGACACGCGTGCCGGCGAGGGCACGGTCGGAGATATCGAGTTTGTCATCGTGCGTCCCAGCGACGCGCCCGCCTTTGTGGGCTGCGGCGGTGCCGATTGCGGTATCTGCGGTTGGGACTCGCTCATCGAGGCCGACCTCAACCTGCTGCAGCTGGTCGACCTGGGCTACGGCCTGTGCACGTTTATTGAGGCGGAGCCCGCATGGCGCGCCGGTCAGGCCGAGCGCAACTATGCCCGTCGCGGCTCGCTGCGCGTGGCCACCAAGTACCCGCGCATCGCGAGTGCCTGGTATGCCGAGCGCGGCGTGAACGCCGACATCGTTTCGCTGCACGGCAACATCGAACTGGCCCCCATCGTCGGCATGACCGATCGCATCGTGGATATTACCGCCACGGGTGCCACGCTGCGCGACAACGACCTGGTCATCACTGGGCGCATTATGGATTGCACGGCCCGCTTCTTCGTCAACCCGGGTGCCGCACGCCTCGATCCGCGCGTGCGCAACCTGGCCGATCGCCTGGCGGCAGCCGTGAAGGACAAGCATTTTGAGCCCGTCGCGGGCTCGGCACAATAGCGCGAGCGCGCACGGGCGCCCCCATATCCGGGCTGCGGACCGATTGGTGCCGCTGCCCGGCCTCTCGTTTCTCAAACGCAACCTCAACCGATAGGGGATACCGATATGAGGACCATTAAGCTTGCTCCCGGTGAGCGTCTCGTTACCAACCAGCTCAACCGCAAGGGCGTGCTGCCGCAAAACATCGTCGACGCCGCCCGCGATATCGTGGCCAACGTGCGTGCCAACGGCGATGCCGCGGTGCGCGACTATTGCCAGCGCTTTGACGGCGTTGAGTTGCAGAGCTTCCGTCTGCCGCAAGAGCAGATCGATGCCGCGCTCGAAGGCCTCGACTCGGCCTTTGTCGCCGCGCTCGAGAAGGCCGCGCGTCAGATTCGCGAGTTCCACCAGCGCGAGGTCGAGCAGAGCTGGTTTACCACGCGCCCGGACGGCACGATGCTCGGCGTTAAGGTGACCCCGCTCGCGGCTGCTGGCATCTACGTGCCGGGCGGTCGCGCGCAGTATCCCTCCACGGTGCTCATGAATGCCATTCCCGCCAAGGTGGCCGGCGTCAAGCGCGTGGTCATGGTGACCCCGCCGCAAAAGGATGGCCTGATCAGCCCGTATACGCTTGCGGCGGCAAAGCTCGGCGGCGTGGACGAGATCTATATGGTGGGCGGCGCTCAGGCTGTGGCCGCGCTGGCGTACGGCACCGAGACCATTCCGCGCGTCGATAAAATCACCGGTCCGGGCAACGCTTTTGTTGCCGCTGCCAAGCAGATTGTCTCGGGTGACGTGGGTATCGATATGGTCGCCGGCCCGTCCGAGGTCTGCGTGCTGGCCGATGCCACGGCTAAGCCCATGGTGGTCGCGGCCGACCTGATGGCGCAGGCCGAGCACGACCCGCTGGCAGCCTGCTATCTGGTGACCTGCGACGAACAGTTTGCGCACGAGGTCGAGGCGGGTGTCGAAATTCTGGTAGCGCAGTCCCCGCGTGCCGAGATTACGCGTGCCTCGCTCGATAACGAGGGCACTATCGTGGTAGCCGCCGACATGGCTGCCGCCGTCGAGGCGGTGAACACCGTGGCGCCCGAGCACCTGGAGCTGCACTGCAAGGACGCGATGGGCCTGCTCGGCGGTATTCGCAACGCCGGCGCCATCTTTGTGGGCGCTTGGAGTTCCGAGCCGCTCGGCGATTATGTTGCCGGCCCCAATCACACGCTGCCGACCGGCGGTACGGCCATGTTCTCCAATCCGCTTTCGGTCGAAGAGTTCGTCAAACGCTCGAGCGTCATTTGCTATACGCCCGAGGGCCTGCTCTCCGACGCTCCCGCTACGCAGCGTCTGGCCGAGGCCGAGGGTCTGTGGGCACACGCGCTTTCCGCCGCTCTGCGTCGCCGCGTGCTGGAGCAGGGCGAGGATGCCGTGAGCGCCGAGTCGCTGGTCGCGGCCGACCTGACCAAGGTCGCCTGGCCGGGCGATGCCGTGACGACGGTTGCCGAGGGCGTGGACCTGGCGGCGGCTGCGGCCGGCGAGGAGGCCTAATATGGCTGAGCTTTCACCTCGCATGAAGGAGCTCGTCCAGCCCTACTTGGCCGGTATTGAGCCCTACGATCCCAACTTTACGCCCACGCGCATCAACCTTTCGGCCAATGAGAACACCTATCCCGTGCCGGCTGGCGTGCGCAAGGCGGTCGACGCGGCCCTGGCTGCCACGCCGCTCAACCGCTACCCCGATCCCATGTCCAACGATCTGCGCGACGAGCTTGCCGCTTGGCATGGCGTGACGCGCGAGAACATCTGCGTGGGCAATGGCGGCGATGAGCTGCTCTATAACTACTTGCTGGCGTTTGGCGGCACGGGGCGGACTCTGCTCAACTGCCCGCCGTGTTTTAGCGAGTACGCCTTCTTTGCGTCACTGTGCCAGACCGAGGTGCGCGACGTGTGGCGCGACCCGGCGACCTTTGAGCTCGACCAGGCTGCCGTGCTTGCAGCGGCGCCCGAGTGCAGCCTGGCGATCGTGACCTCGCCCAATAACCCCACGGGCGACGTGGCGCAGCTCAACTTTGTCGCGGCCCTGTGCGATGCCTGCCCCGGCATGGTGATGGTCGACGAGGCCTACGTTGAGTTTGCCGACGATTCGTTTGGCGCGGCCACCACGGCGCAGGGGCTTATCGCCGAGCATCCCAACCTGGTGATTTTGCATACGCTGTCCAAGGCGTTTGGCGCCGCCGGCACGCGTCTGGGCTACGTGATCGCGGCGCCCGAGGTTATCGAGGTGTTCGCGGCGATTCGCCAGATCTACTCGGTCAACGTGCTGAGCCAGGCGGCGGCGCTTGCCTGCGTGCGTGCCCGCGATGCGTACGCGCCCGTGGTGGCACAGGTTGCATCCGAGCGCGAGCGCGAGCTGGCCGCCCTGCGCGCGATGGCTGCCGAGGGCCTGCCCGTGGAGGCATGGCCGAGCGCGGCGAACTTTGTGCTTGTGCGCACGCCGCATGCCACGCGCGTGCGCGAGCGTCTGCGCGACGAGTATTCCATCCTGGTGCGCGACTTTAGCTACGCGCCGGGGCTTGCGGACTGCCTGCGCATTACCGTGGGTACCCCGCAGGAAAACGACGAGGTGCTGGCTGCGTTTGCAGCGCTGGTGAAGGAGGAGATGTAGATGGGCCGTTATGCCGAGGTGACCCGCAAGACGGGTGAGACCGACATTGTCGTCAAGATTGACCTGGACGGGAGCGGCGTGTGCGATATCTCGACCGGCGTACCGTTTTTCGACCATATGCTCAACGCGTTTGGCCGCCATGGCCTGTTTGATTTGACGGTACACGCGGTGGGCGACGTTGAGGTCGACGCACATCACACCGTCGAGGACACGGGCATTGTGCTGGGCGAGGCGTTTTGCCAAGCGCTGGGCGACAAGGCGGGTATTACGCGCTTTGCCGACGCGGCGATCGCCATGGACGAGACGCTCGTGATGGCCGCCGTGGATATCTCGGGCCGCGGGCAGGCCTATTGCGAGCTGCCCGTGCCGACCGAGCGCGTGGGCGGCTTCGATACCGAGCTGGCCGTTGAGTTCTTCTATGCCTTTGCGCGCGATGCCAAGCTCACGTTGCATGTGCGCGAGCTGGCGGGCAGCAACTCGCATCACATTATCGAGGCCGCCTTTAAGGCCGTGGGCCGCACGATGCGCCGCGCCTGCGAGCTCGATCCCCGCGTGCGGGGCATTCCCAGCACCAAGGGCTCGCTGTAACCTGCCAAAAAAGGACAGGTTTTGAATGAGATAAGGGAGGGTCGCGTGGGCGAACCGAAGATCGTGGTGGTCGACTACCACAAGGGCAACTTGTCGAGCGTCGTGCGCGGGCTTGCGCGCGCCGGTGCCGCCGCCTGCACGTCGGACGATCCGGAACAGATCCGCCGCGCCGACGGCCTGGTCATCCCGGGCGTGGGCGCGTTCTATGACGCGATCGCCTTTATGCGCCAGAGCGGCGAGGCGGACGCGGTGCTCGACGCCGTTGCCGCCGGAACTCCGCTGCTCGGCATCTGCCTGGGCCTTCAGCTGTTTTTTGAGCGCGGCGACGAGGGTGTGCCGGCGGACGAGGGCGCGGACGCGGACGACGATGCCTCCGAGCAGGCCGGCGGCCCCTGGGTCGATGGCCTGGGCATTATGCGCGGTTCGTGCACGCGCTTGGAGTCGAGCCGCCTGAAGGTGCCGCACGTGGGCTGGGACCAGGTGCACATGACGCCCGCCGGTGCGGCCGATCCACTGCTTGCCGGTTTTGCCGAGGGTGCCAACATGTATTTCACCCACAGCTATGCGGTGGCCGACGACGCCGATGCCGCCGATGTGCTGGCGCGCACGCACTATACACGGAGCTTCCCGTGCATCGTGCGCCATGGCAACGTGTGGGGCTGCCAGTTCCATCCCGAGAAATCCTCCGCGCTGGGTCAGCGCATCCTTAAGAACTTCGTCAACATCGTCGAGGAGGGCGGCCGATGATCCTGTTTCCCGCAATCGATCTGATCGGCGGCAAGGTCGTGCGCCTGGAGCGTGGTGACCGCAGCCGCTGCAAGGTATATTCCGACGATCCCGTGGCCGTCGCCCGCTCGTTTGCCGAGCAGGGCGCGAGCTGGGTGCACGTCGTAGACCTGTCCTCTGCCTTTGGCGAGGACGAGGACGCGTGCGCTGCCAATTCAGCAGCGATTAAGGCCATCTGCGGCGTCGACGGTCTGTCCGTGGACGTGGGCGGCGGCGTCCGCTCGCTCGCGCGCATCGACGAGCTGACCGGCTATGGTGCTCGCCGCATTGCGCTGGGCACCGTGCTGGTGACTGAGCCGGGTTTTGCCGAGGTGGCAGCCCAAGGTTTTGGCGAGCTGTTGGTGGCTGACATTGCCGCGCGCGACGGCCAGGTCAAGGTGAACGGCTGGCGCGACGGCGCGGGCGTGGCGCTCGACGATGCCGTGGCGCAGCTTTCCGAGCTGGGCTTTAAGCATCTGGTGTATACCGACATCGCGCGCGATGGCATGCAGACGGGCATCGATGTGGCGGCGTATCGCCATGTGGCCGAGGTCGCGGGTTTTCCCGTCGTGGCTTCGGGTGGCATCTCGACGCTCGACGACATCCGTGCGCTTGCCGCCGTGGGTGAGGGCGCGATTGAAGGTGCCATTACCGGTCGCGCGCTCTACGAGGGCAACTTTACGTTGGCCCAGGCGCTGGCCGCCGCTCGAGGGGAGGAATAGCCCATGCTTACCAAACGCGTGATTCCCTGCTTGGACGTCAAGGATGGCCGTGTGGTCAAAGGCGTCAACTTTGTGAGCTTGCGCGATGCGGGCGATCCGGTGGAGCTGGCGCGCGCCTACGATCGCGAAGGTGCGGACGAGGTCGTCTTCCTGGACATTACCGCCACAAGCGACAACCGTGCGACGACTATCGAGATGGCGGCGCATGCGGCCGAGGAGCTGGCCATTCCCTATACCGTGGGCGGCGGCTTTCGCGACCTGGCGGGCATGCGCACCATGGTTGCGGCCGGCGCCGACAAGGTGTCGCTCAACTCTGCCGCCGTGCGCGATCCATCGCTGATTAGCCAGGCTGCCGCGGCGTTTGGTAGCCAGGCCGTGGTCGTGGCGATCGATGCCAAGCGTGTGGGGCTGCCCGGGGAGCCGGGCGCCGATAAGTGGGAGGTCTTTACGGCGGGCGGTCGCAACGCTACGGGTATCGACGCGGTGGCGTGGGCCGAGGAGGCGGCTCGTCGTGGCGCCGGCGAGATCTTGTTGACCAGCATGGACCGCGACGGCACCAAGGCCGGCTTTGACCTGGCGCTCACCCGCGCCGTGGCCCGCGCGGTGCCAATCCCCGTCATCGCGAGCGGCGGCGTGGGCACGCTCGAGCATTTTGCCGAGGGCGTAATCGAGGGCGAGGCCGACGCCGTGCTGGCGGCGAGCGTCTTTCACTTTGGAACCTTCAGCATTCGCGAAGTCAAAGAGTATATGGCATCGCAGGGTACCCCTGTGAGGTTGGATTTCTAATGCTGCGGCTTGCCCAGGCACCCGACCTTCCGGCTCCAACCCTCCTCGCGTACTTAAGTACGCGTCGTCGGGCTTGTCGCTCGGAACCTCGGGCACCTGGACAACCCTCGTCGACCTGCGATGTTTAAATTTGGGGAGAGAAATGGAAGAGATAACCGATTCTTCAAAGCTTAAATACGACGCCCGCGGGCTGATTCCTTGTGTGGTTCAGCAGTATGACACCGGCGAGGTGCTTATGGTTGCCTGGATGAACGAGGAGTCGGTGGGGCTGACGCTCAAGACCGGCACCACGTGGTTTTGGAGCCGCAGCCGCCAGGAGCTCTGGAACAAGGGCGCGACGAGCGGCAACATGCAGGCGGTCAAGGAGCTCTGGGCCGACTGCGATAGCGACGCGCTCCTGGTCAAGGTGGACTCTCCGGGTCCGGCTTGCCACACCGGCAACCGTACCTGCTTCTTTAAGAAACTTGCGTAGGGCGGGCGCTCGACTAGACGCTTGGCCAACCAGAAAGGATTGAACCATGGGTGTGCGCACCGCGAATGTTCAGGATGGAAATATCGGTGAGACGCTGACGGGGCTGGCCGAGGTGATTCATGGCCGTCGCGACGCGTCGCCGCAGGAAAGCTATACCGCTCGTCTGCTGGTCGACGTCGAGGATGAGCTGCTCAAGAAGCTTGCCGAGGAAGCGAGCGAGGTCATCATGGCCTGCAAGGATAACGACCACGACCACATTCGCTACGAGGCCGGCGACCTGGTCTACCACCTGCTCGTGACGCTCGAGCGCTACGGTATTACCCTCGACGAGCTGGCCGGTGAACTCAACGCCCGCCGCCACTAGTCGAGCTTTTGGTGCAAGGGGGACAGGATACTTTGCTCCAAATGATCCGTTTTCCTCCGTCCCCAACGGATCAAATGGAAGTTGCGGTGGAATAGTTCTTGTTTGACGGTCTTAGGGCTATAAACAGGAACTATTTCACCGCAACTTATGAAGGGATGGCTAGGTGAGGGGTGCGGGCTCCCATTCTCCGGTGAGGTGGGGGATGTCGAAGGTTCGATAGCCGCAGTCGTAGGCGTGGGCCTGAGCCTCGCGGATGTTCCAGCAGATGTCGCAGGCGCGGTGTGCGTCCGAGCCAAAGGTGATGGGTACCTCGGCGTGGGCGAAGCAACGCAGCAGCCCGGTCGCGGGATAGAAGTCGTCGAGTCCTTTGCGCGGTGCGGCGGTCGAGACCTCAACGCGGCGGCCCGTGTCGTGAGCGCACTCGGCCATCTGCTCCCAGAACGGCGCGGGGTCAAAATCGGGCGCAAAGCCTTCCTTCGAAAAGCGCATGACCAGGTCGGGATGAGCCATCACATCAAAGTTAAGCGGACTCTCGCAGGCGCGGCACCAGTCATCGACATAGCGCTCCCACACGCCGCGCACGCCCAGGTTTTCCCAAACGTGCAGGTTGGCGTCGTCGTCGATCCAACCGCAGCGCGAATCGGGTGTATCGGGACAGGCGACGTCCTCTGTCCCTGCCGTGCCCGCAGCGCCTGCCGCAATATCGCCGGGGTTGCCGATCCAATGCACGCTACCCAGGCGCACGACGGCGTCCCGGGACCAGCGCTCGACCAAAGGCTCGCAGCCTTCGTACCAATCGCATTCAAAGCCATAGATAAGCTCGAGCTCCGGCGCGATCTGCGCGGCAAGCTTGCGGGCATCCTCAAAAGCCAGACGATGTGCCGGCAGGTCGCCCTCGACAACCTGCACCTCGCAATTGGAATCCATGCTGGCGGGCAGGGTAAGGTGGTCGGTCGAGACCATGGCACGGCACCCGGCCGCAGCAGCGGCGCGAACGTTGTCCTCAAACGAGGCGTGCCCGTCCGAGAACGAGGTGTGGGTATGGCAATCGACCAGCGGGCATGCGGGCATGGCGACTCCTTTGCATTTGGCGAATCCGCTCCATTGTAATGGCGCGGCCCCCAGCGCACCGAGTGCGTCGGCGCCGTAATCGACTGGAAAGGCTAGGCGGTGCACGCTAGCGCGGCTGCGGCTACTTGCTTCGCTTCGCCGCCCGCTTGGATTGCGCGGTCACCATCGCGTGGCGCATGGCGGTGATGGGGCGATAGCGGATCATGCGCGGTCCCGACCAGCGCATGACCTCGCGGATTTTCTCGCGCATGGCAGGCCGATAACAATGCGAGGGGCAGGCCGAGCAAAACGTCTTGGTGCCCATATGTGGGCAGCGCTCAATGCGTGCGACGGCGTATTCTCGCAGCTCGGCGCATTCGGGGCAGAGGGTGATGACCCGGAATCCAAGCTTCACGCGCGCGGGCGCATCGCCGCCGGCAGTCTGCACGTTCGCATGCCCGCCGCCATGATGCCCTCGACACCACAGCGCGATCATCTGCGACACCATCTGGGCCTCGCGCGCACGCTTGTCCGCCAGCTCCGGCGTGTCGGCCGGGCGCGCCATTAGCTGAGCCTCCCGTGTTCGACCGAAAGCGAGCAATCGGCAAACGCGCAGGTGCTGGCGCGGTGGCTCACCAGCACGATGGTCTTGCCGCGGCGCTTGAGCTCGTCGACGGCCTTCATCACGGACGCCTCGTTGAGTGCGTCGAGGGCGCTGGTGGGCTCGTCGAGCAAAATGAAAGGCGCGTCGTTGAGGAAGATGCGTGCAAGTCCGATGCGCTGGCGCTCACCGCCCGACAGCGAGTCGCCCAGCTCGGCAACCGGTGTGTCGAGGCCTTGCGGCAGGCGGTCGATGAGGGCGGTGAGCGAAGCGGAGCGGCAGGCATCGAGCAGCTCGGCGTCGGTGGCGTCGGCGCGTGCGACCAGCAGGTTCTCGCGTACGGTTCCGCAGAACAGATGCGTGTCCTGCGTCATGTAAGCCTCGTTGTCGCGCAAGCTCGCCGTGTTGATACGGCGGGCGTCGACATCGCTTACCGCGATGGTGCCGTCGGTGGGGTCCCAAAAGCGCATGAGCAGCTTGAGCAGCGTCGACTTGCCCGATCCCGAACGTCCCGTGATGCAGGTCATGGTGCCGGGTTCAAAAGTGCAGGTCACGTCGTCGAGAATAAGTCCGGCGGCTACTGCGCCTGCATCGCCCGCAGAGTTCGCGCCATGTCCTCCCGCATAGCTAAAGCGCACGTGCTCGGCTGCCGCGCCGGCAAAGTCGACATCTTGGCCATTGGTGACTTCGGCACACTGAGGTTGCTCGTCGAGCAGGTCGAGCACGCGCGCGCCCGAGGCGAGCGTCTCTTGCAGGGAGGCGCCCAGACGGCTCACGGCCATCACCGATCCAAAAGACGAAACAAAGGTAAAGACGGCGACAAACGCAGCGGCCATATCGATCGCACCTGCGGCCACCAACTGCAGCGCGCGCCCGAGCATCGTCAGGTTGGCGATAAGAATGAGCGCGTCGGCCACTGCCTCGCTCGCGGCTTGGCGACGCTTGAGGCGGGCGTCGACGGCACCGACCTGATCGGTTAGCTTGCTCAGCGTGTGGCTGCGATCGCTGCCGCCGGCAAATTGGATGGTCTCGCCTGCTCCGCGCAAGCTATCGAGAACATAGGCGCCCAGCTTGCCTGCGCCCTCGCGGCTCTGTCGGCCGGCGGCGCCACATGCCTTAGACGAAACCAGCGGCAGCAGCACGCCCAGGCATAGGTAGCTCGCCAGTGCGATACCTGCGAGCTCGGGGCTCACAGCCAGCAAAAAGGCCTCGAATACGACGGTGCAGACCAAGGCGATGGCGATAGGCGAGATGGTGTGTGCGTAGAACACCTCGAGCAGCTCGATATCCGAGGTGACCAGGCTCACGAGCTCGCCCTTGCCGCGGCCCTCGAGCTTGGCGGGAGCCAGCTGGCGCAGGGCGCCAAAGACCAGGTCGCGGACGTGTGCGAGCAGGCGGAACGCGATGTAGTGGTTGCAGAGCTGCTCACCGTAATGGAGCGGCCCGCGTGCGATGCCGCAGACGGCGCAGGCCACGCATGCCGCGACAAGGCCAAACCCCAGGGCGTTGTGGCCCAGGGCGGCCATAAGGCCAAAGGCGCCAAACGTCGGAACAAACGCGGCGGTAAGCATGCCAATGCTGCCCAGCGCGACGGCCAGAGCAAGCCAGCCGGCAAGCGGGCGCACGAGTCCCATCATGCGCAACATGATGGACGGGGCCGAACGGCGGGCGTGCCCGGTGGTCTGCTCCGCACCGGCGCATGTGCCGCCGGCAGCGTCCGCGCCTGCGTTGGCGGCGCTCCCGGTTGCGGTCTCGCCGTCATCGCCCGCAGCCTCGGCACCCTCATCATCTGTATACGCATATGCCGAGAGCTGTTTCTGGCTATTCCACATGCGTGCATAGACGCCCGCGTCCGACAGGAGCTCGTCATGGGTGCCGCGCTCGGCAATGCGACCGCGCTTCAGCACCAGAATCTGGTCGGCGTTCACAATCGTTGACAGGCGATGCGCCACCACGATCACGGTGTGCTCGCCGACAAGCGATGCGATGACCTCGCCAATCGCGGCTTCGCTCGCGGCGTCGACGTTGCTCGTGGCCTCGTCAAACACATAGATGGGGGAGTCGTGCAGCAGGGCGCGGGCCATGCACACGCGCTGGCGCTGACCGCCCGAAAGGTTGGTGCCGCCCTCGTTAATCACCATGTCGAGCCCGCCGTTGGCCTGCACAAAGGCCGCCACGCGCGTGCGGTCGAGCGCGCGCAAGAGCTCGGTATCGGTGGCGTTGGGCTGGGCGAGCAGCAGGTTGTCGCGCAGGGTACCGGCAAACAGGTAACCGTTGGTGGGTACCAGCGTGACGGCACGCATGAGCGAGGCGGCCGTGGCATCGCGCAACTCAACACCGCCAATGCGCACGCTGCCGCGGTAGGCCTCCTTGCGGCCCGAGATAATGCCCGCGAGCGTTGACTTGCCGCCGCCGCTCTCGCCAACGAGTGCCACAAGTGAGCCGCGTGCGATGGTGGCGCGGGCTTGATCCAGCACGGTGCGGTTGCCGTAGGCATAGCTCACGTCGGAAAGCTCGATATCACCGCGGCCGTCAAGCTCAACGTCGCCGCGCTCGGGCTCGGGTGTATCCAGGATGCCAAACATGCGGCGTGAGGCCGCCATGCCGTTCATGGCCGTGTGAAACAGCGAACCCAAGCGTCGCATGGGCAAAAAGAACTCCTGCGACAAAAAGACGATGAGGAAGGCGGCTTCAAAGCCGACCTTGCCGCTGGCGAGCTGCACCACCGCCACGATAATACCGAGCGCGGCACCCATATAGACGACCAGGTCCATTACGCAGATGGAGCGCAGCTGCATTACCAGCAGGCGCATGGTAGCCACGCGAAAGCGCTCGGACTCGGCATTGATGCGTTTGTGCCAGTCGCGATCGGCCTGGTACACCTTAAGGGTGGTGAGGCCTTGGACGGCCTCCAGGAACATACCGCCCAGGTCGACGTAGCTGCCCCAGTACTCGGAACCAATCTTTTTGGCGTTGCGCATGACCATCATGATGGAGACGGGGATGACCGGAACGCACGCGAGCAGCAGCGCGGCGGGAAGTCCCGCTTGGCCTGCGAGCAGCACGAACAGCGTGATGGGTGCCAAGGCAGAAAAAAAGAGCTGCGGCAGGTAGCCACCAAAGTGCACTTGGAGCTGCGTGGCGCCCTCGACGCTGGTCTGCACGGCCTCGGCGGTGGGGACGGTCTCGGTATAGGAGGGGCCGAGCGCGGTGAGTTTGTCGTACACGAGCGAGCGCACGCGGCGGACGGCCTCGAAGGCGGCCTTGTCGCCGGAGCGCTGGGCCAGATAGATGGAAGCGGCACGCACGATGATGGCTGCGGCGAGCGGCAGGGCGGCCTGCGTGAGCGCCTCGACGGCGAGCGCGGTAGGGAGGCCGCCGGTGAAAACGCCGCCCAAGATGCGCGCGAGCACCCACATCACGGTGATGTTTGCCATGAGCGCAATCCACTTAAACAGGACGCTTGCCACAATGTAGGGCGTTGCCTGCGGAACAAGGGAGAAGAGCCGCTTCTTGAACATGAAACCTCCGATGCCGTAGCGACTGCCGCGCGGGCTGCTCGGCAGTCGCTTAGTTAGCCAAATGCAACTAGGGTAGCACTTGCGACGGGATGAGTTTCCTGATGGTAATTTTTTAGCCGATGAACTGCGTAAAATGTTCAAAATTGTTGTGCATGGCGAACTTTGAAGCGCATTGCCCACGGTCACGGACCCACATGGGTGCGGCTCTACTCCAAATCATGTACATCAGCCTCCAAAAGCTGCAAAAAATGACATGTTTGGAGGCTGGTGTACATGTTTGGATGGGGCGGTGGAGCGTCGATTTCTTGCGGACAAGGAAAATCGCGCTCATCGCGCGCCGCCACACTTGCGCCGCCCGCTATGTGCTAGCGTTTGGGTGAATAAAACGAGCCCGTGCGGAAAGGAGCCGGACCGTATGCAACGTGGAAGTACATCTCCGCTGTCCCGCGAGACCGATGCGCCCGAAACCATCGTCAAGCTGGAATGCGACATCGACGACGCATCGCCCGAGGTGCTCGCCTATGCCGCCGACCGCCTGCGCGAGGCCGGCGCGCGCGAGGTGCATTGGCTGCCCCTCTATTGCAAAAAAGGCCGCCCCGGCTGGCAGCTGCAGGTAATCTGCGCCCACGAGGATATCGAGCGCCTGCAGACGATTATCTTTTTGGAGACCACGACCAACGGCATTCGTCGCCAGGTGATGGAACGCGTTTGCCTGCCACGCCGATTCGAGCAGGTAACGACGCCTTGGGGCGAGGTGTCCGTTAAAGTGGCCACCCTGCCCGACGGCAGCGAGCGTGCAGCGCCCGAGTACGAGGACTGCGCCCGTTTTGCCCGGGAGCACAACGTGCCGCTCCAACGCGTGATGCGGGCGGCCCAGAGTACGGCACTGCGATTTGAGTAACACGGCCGAGCGACGCGACGCGCCCGGCCACATCAACCCCACTCCGAAAGGACTCCCCATGAAATATCTCATCGCTTCCGACATCCACGGATCGGCATATTGGACCGAGCGCCTCTGCGCCGCCATCGAGTCCGAGCAGCCCGACCGCATCGTCCTGCTGGGCGACCTGCTTTATCACGGTCCGCGCAACGACCTGCCGCGCGACTACGCCCCCAAGCGCGTGATCCCGCTGCTCAACGCCCTGGCTGACCGCATCATCGCGGTGCGCGGCAACTGTGACGCCGAGGTCGACCAGATGGTCCTCGACTTTCCCGTCATGGCGGACTACGCCACGCTGTTCGACGAGACCGGCCGCGAGCTGTTCCTGACGCACGGCCATGTTTTTGGCGCCGGCATGCACAACAGCATCGACCACGCGCCTGCGCTTCCCGAGGGCTCCGCGCTCGTCTACGGCCACACGCACATAAAGGTTAACGAGGAAAGCACCGCGCGCCCGGGCCTGTGGCTCTTCAACCCCGGCAGCGTGAGCATTCCCAAGGACGGCTCGCACAGCTACGGTATCTACGAGGGCGGCGCGTTCTGCCACGTGATCATGGAGGAGGACTAACCATGCCCGAGCATATGGCTCATCAAAATGCCGAGGGTTCGCGCGACCTGTCCACGCTGGTCGACGCGTCGGCCGAGCTGCAGCATCTGGTGCAGACCATCTGGCGTCTGCGTCAGCCCGATGGTTGCCCGTGGGACCGCGAGCAGACGCACCGTAGCATCGGCAAGAACATGATCGAGGAAGCCTACGAGGCGCTCGATTGCATCGAGGCCGGTGATGCCACGCATCTGCGCGAGGAGCTGGGCGACGTGCTCATGCAGGTAGTGCTGCATGCGCAGATCGCGGCGGACGCCGGCGAGTTTACGCTGGCCGACGTGGCGCGCGATATCGACGCCAAGCTCATCCGACGCCATCCGCATGTGTTTGGCGATGCAGATGCCGATAGCTCCGACGAGGTGCTCAAGATTTGGGATGAGGTCAAACTTGCCGAGAAGGCTGCCAAGGACAAGGCCGTGGCAGCAGGCGAGGCTGCACCCGAGGGCCTTCTCGACGGCGTGCCCACGCATCTGCCGGCGCTGATGCAGGCCCAGAAGGTGTCGCGCAAGGCGGCTGCCGTGGGCTTTGAGTGGGAGACGGTCCAGGATGTGTGGGACGAGGTCGCCGAGGAGCGTGCCGAGTTTGAGGCCGAGGAGCCCGGCTCGCCCGAGCGCGAGATGGAGTTTGGCGACCTGCTCTTTGCCCTGGTCAACGTTGCACGCAAAGAGGGTATCGATGCCGAGAGCGCCCTGCGCGCGAGCACGGCCAAGTTTCGCCGTCGCTGGGCTGCGATGGAGCAGATGGCGGCCGATGCCCATGTTGATCTTGCCGAGCTTTCGACCCACGGCCTCAACGACCTCTGGGATGCTGCCAAGGCAGAGGAGTAAGACTGCGGGAACGACGGACTGACATGCCTTGTCGTTCTCGCTAATTTTTCGAAAAACAATTGTATCCCTCGGCTAACTTAGGGCATAATGCAAAAAGTGCGATAAGGCTAACTTATGAACCTGCGCGCCACTGTAGCGTGCAAGCCGTGTCGCCAAGCATTCAACCCGTTTCCAAGTGAGAGGGAGACAACATGAGCGATATTTTGGATGTCTACGGTCGCGAGGTACTCGACAGCCGCGGCAACCCCACCGTCGAGGTCGAGGTCGTGCTCGAGGACGGCAGCTTCGGTCGCGCGATGGTGCCTTCGGGCGCATCGACCGGTGCCTTTGAGGCATGTGAGCTGCGCGATGGCGACAAAGGCCGCTACCTGGGCAAGGGCGTTTCGCAGGCCGTCGAGCACGTCAACAACGAGTGCGCCGATGCCGTCGTGGGTCTCGATGCCTTCGACCAGCGCGCCGTCGATGCCGCGCTGATTGCCGCGGACGGTACCCCCAACAAGACCAAGCTCGGTGCCAACGCCATCCTGGGCGTGTCGCTGGCCGTTGCCCGCGCTGCGGCAGAGTCGGCGGGCCTGTCGCTGTACCAGTATCTGGGCGGCGTCAACGCCCATCTGCTGCCCACGCCCATGATGAACATCCTCAACGGTGGCGTGCATGCCGACAACAACGTTGACTTCCAGGAGTTTATGATTATGCCCGTGGGTGCTCCGAGCTTTGCCGAGGGCCTGCGCTGGTGCGCCGAGGTCTACCACACCCTCAAGGGCGTGCTGCACGAGGCCGGCCTTGGCGGCGGCGTGGGCGACGAGGGTGGCTTTGCGCCCAATCTCAAGACCAATGCCGAGCCGTTCGAGTACATTACCAAGGCCGTCGAGAAGGCTGGCTTTAAGCCCGGCGTCGACTTCATGTACGCCATGGATCCGGCATCGACCGAGTTCTACAACGCCGAGACCGGCATGTACGAGCTCAAGGGCGAGGGCGTGGAGTACACGAGTGCCCAGATGGTCGATTACTGGGAGAAGCTCGTCGACACCTATCCCATCATCTCCATCGAGGATGGCATGGCAGAGGAGGACTGGGACGGCTGGGTTGAGCTCACCCGCCGCATTGGCAACAAGGTGCAGCTGGTGGGCGACGACCTGTTCGTCACCAACACCGAGCGCCTCAAGAAGGGCATCGAGCTGGGCGCCGCCAACGCGATTCTGGTCAAGGTCAACCAGATCGGCACGCTCACCGAGTCGCTCGAGGCCATCGAAACCGCCAAGGAGGCCGGCTACGCTTGCATCGTGAGTCACCGTTCCGGCGAGACCGAGGACTCCACCATCGCTGACCTGGTCGTGGGTGTTAACGCCGGCCAGATCAAGTCGGGCGCCCCGTGCCGCAGCGACCGTATTGCAAAGTACAACCAGCTCATCCGCATCGAGGACGAGCTCGAGGGCAGCGCGCGCTACGCCGGCAAGGCCGCGTTCTACAACATTCGCTAGGCACGCGGAGCTCGCGGGGGCGGGGAAGACTCGGATTCGCCTTGCTCCAGCCGGGCGCTGTTGAGCACCATTGGGCGCTGGGTCATACGGCTCAGCGCCTTTTTTATGTCGAGCAAAGGCTGGCGAAGGCGGTGCAGGCGCTCGTGCTATAACTAAAGGACTTAGCGCAAACAAACCTCAACCGCACAAGGCGCACATGGATCAGATTTACGACAACAGGTACTATTCCGCCGGTTCGCGTGAGCCGTCGCCTCGCCGTGCGCGCACGGTGCAGCTCGGTGGGTCCGCCTACGCCGGCGCCGACCGCTCCACGCAGCGCCCGACAAGTACCTCGCGCCCCAATGCTCATGTGAATACTTCGGCAGATGGACCGGTGCGCCCGGCACGTTCGACACATGCGTCGCGTCCCTCGGCCCAGACGCACGACAGGTCGAGCAGGCCTTCGAGCCGTCTTTCGGGCTCGGACTTTATGCGCTACGCCAACGACAATGCGGTGGTCAAGGCGATCTATGACTTTACGCATGGCTCTCTGCGTCCGCTGTTTATCGGTATCGTGGTGGCGCTGGCGCTCGTGAGCCTGTATTTTCCCGTACGCGACCTGTACGTGGCAAAACGCTCGAACGACATCTTGGCCAAGCAGGTCGAGATTCGCGAGCAATACAGAGATGAGATGAAAAAAGACACTGACAAGTGGCTCTCGGAAGAGGGCATTAAGGATCGGGCACGGGAACTGGGCATGGTGATGCCCGGCGAAAAGAGGATTGAAGTACAGGGTCTGGACGAGGATTCGGATTCGTCGTCGAGCAAAAAGTCCTCAAACGCCAAGAAGGCCAGCGAAGTGGCCAAGGAGATTGAGGAAGTCGGCAAGGACGC
>ENA-OUQC01000887-OUQC01000887.1-human-gut-metagenome-genome-assembly--contig:-NODE-887-length-18259-cov-4.029005_pt1 | contig 18259 bp, 12 predicted proteins | sample MGYA00237942_ERZ548815 | MGnify/ENA primary metagenome ERZ548815 (study PRJEB26490, sample SAMN05194722) | human gut metagenome | biome: terrestrial biome; feature: human-associated habitat; material... | reverse complement strand
CAAGGCTTATCTGGTCAACACCGGCTGGAACGGCACCGGCAAGCGCATCTCCATCAAGGATACCCGCGGCATCATCGACGCCATCCTGAGCGGCGCTATCAACGAGGCTCCCACCAAGAAGATCCCCTACTTCGATTTCGAGGTTCCCACCGCTCTGCCCGGTGTTGACCCCGCTATCCTCGACCCCCGCGACACCTACGCAGATGCCGCTCAGTGGGAAGAGAAGGCCAAGGATCTGGCTGGCCGCTTCATCAAGAACTTCGCAAAGTACGAGGGCAACGAGCACGGCAAGGCTCTGGTCTCCGCCGGCCCCCAGCTGTAAGCTACGCTCTGCGTAACTTTTCGGATCTGCTGAACTGTACATAATGACCGGCCGCGTTCCCGCCAAAGGGAGCGCGGCCGGTTTTGTTTTTCTCTATGACAGCAAAAAAGAGCAATCGCCTCAGACTTTCAACCCTGTAAAGTCAATCTTTTTCATGATTTGACAGTAAAGCACTGACCATATTTACAGCCAGTGTCTTCCCCTTTCATTGTGAATTTCAAACTCGGTAGACTTACATTTCACCACATCTAATCCCATCCGGATATACGCCCGTCCCATTTGATCTACAACGAGCACACCAGCTTTGTATCCCATCAGGGTTATTTACTGTCACTCTTTTTTCAGTCCATCCAAACTTCTCCTTTGCATAAAAAATATGAACTCCAGCTTTTTGAGAGCACTTAGGGCAAGACTTATAATCACCTTTTTCTACAGCTAGATCCAATCGACCACCACAGCATTTACACCTTGTCATAAACTTTTCCTCCTTTGTCTTATAGCAGACCTAGAATCCAATTAATCCACCCAATTATAGTGGATGCTCTTCTTTTATAAGTTTTCTCGCTGTCCACTCTGTAGATATTCGCTTTTTCCATAATAGAAACGATCTCCCGAACGCTTGGCATTACTCCACTACTCATGTAACAATTAAATGTTTCTCGGAATGCCTTATGCTCTAAGATCACCTGACAGAATCCAAGCTGCCTCTGACGATATCCAGAATTTATAATCTGTTGTCCTTGCTTACTTAGTCGATATTGAGGTTTTCCATTTTTATAGGCTTTTTCAACAAGTCCTAAATAGATAGCCGCATCTGTATAATAATTTGTTTGTCTCACATCAAATGCATATTCTTCTGTTATTTGCTCTCGATCAAGACCATGCGAATTCAACAACTCACATATATTAATCACTCTTTCGAATCTATTTGCCTGTGGAAAAGATACCATAGGCTCATTCACCAACGATGTATTTCGGGCCACATTTTCTATGTCAGACAATTCAATTTCTGTATCTTCTATAGAATAATTTTTATGTCTTACTAAACACAAGGAATTATAGTTTCCTGCCTTTTTAAATTCATATTCATATAAACTAAATATCCCATTAGAGTACACAAAGAATACTGGCCGTACTTTCTTGGTAACCTTTGCACTCCACACTCTGTATGGATAATACAACTGTCTCACCAAAAAATCTTCTGACACATCACGCTTTGCTTCAATAAGAGTAAGACTTCCTATTCCCTCATACGCTGCATCAATTTCCATCTGGGAATTCTTCACATTAATTTCAACTGCTTCACTTATACGTTTGTCTTGAATTGTAAAGCCAAACTCTCCTGTTCCCATTCTTCCTGATACAGTCGGATACAGAATTTCTTCTTCCAAAAAATCCGACAGGATTCCAGAGTCAAAGGCACAATTCAATGCTATTGTCTCACTTGAAATGCTATTTATATTCAAGCTTTGTATCTCCGCTGGTATTTTCGCCTGTACTACAGTCTTATCTACTTTTTCAAATTTGTGATATGCCTCAAAGCCAGAAATAATATATTTTTTCCTTGAAACAGGCAGAATCGCAAGATTATTTTTACGAAAAGGTTCTGGAAGATTTATTTTATGATCAAACTTTACCATCAGCCGTGGTTCTCTATATTCCTTGATTTGATCTGCTGAAATCAAGAATGCGCCTTCGTTGTATATGTGAGATAAAATATCGTATCGTTCAAATATTTTCTCCCACTCTACATCGTTTTTGGTTTTTTCTTCTTTATTCATAATTTCTGATAACAACCTCATCTACTTGTCCACGTTTTTCAGCATTAGAGTTAATCGTTCTTTTCGCTCTCACAACAATCATGTTATAGTTTTTATACTGTTCTTTTATAAAATCCGTTGCAGAATTTGACATCATAAATTTTATTCCTTTACAATTTAATTCGTCACACACTTCTCGAAGCCGAATTTGTTCTTCTTTCCCAAATCCACTTTTGGTATAACCCGTAAAATTAGCTGTTGGCGAAACAGGATCATATGGAGGATCCAAATAAACAAATGCCCCCTTTTTTACATTCTCAAGCGCTCTTGAATAATCCCCTGTAGTAAAAGATATATCTGCTGTATTAAAGTACAAACTAACCGCTTTAAGTGTAGGAGCATTGACAATATTGGGGTTCTTATAGTGACCGAATGGTGTATTAAATTCTCCGGCATTGTTCACTCGGAAAAGTCCATTATAACAGGTTTTGTTCAAATATATGATCCGAGCCGCTTTTTGAATTTTTGTCAATCGAGCATACTCGACCGGATTTCTGTCCCAGTCTCTAACACTATAAAAATGCTCTTCATCATTGGGATGTTTCTCTAGTTCCTCAATGAGTTCATCCACATTGTCACGAATAACTTCATACATCCGGATCAATTCACCATTTGCATCATTCACTTCTGCCACTTTCGGTTGCAAATCAAAAAGAACAGCCCCTCCACCCAAAAATGGTTCACAATATGATGAAATATTTTTTGGAAAAAGTGGCTTGAATTCTTCCAAAAGCTGTCGCTTTCCTCCCACCCATTTTACAACCGGAAGCACAAGTCGATTTTTCTTCATTGTAAATTCTCCTCTGTATACTATCTCATATTAAAGAATATCACAATGTTCCGTTCATTTCAAGAATATCCATAAAAATAGCCTTCCGTATATTTTGAATTCAAAACATACAGAAGGCTTAGACATTCTTATTTCGCCGCCTCAAATTCTGCCACGATATCTTCCGTGGGGGCCGGGGTCACGAGGCTGACCACCGCGCAGACGGCCAGCGAGACGAGGAAGGCGGGCAGAAGCTCATAGATGCCGAAGACGCCGCCCAGCGGGCTGACGAGGTACTTCCAGACGAAGACCATCAGGCCGCCGCAGAGCATACCGGCCAGAGCGCCCTGCCAGTTGCAGCGCTTCCAGAACAGGGCGCAGAGGACGACAGCGCCGAAGGAGCCGCCGAAACCGGCCCACGCAAAGCTGACGATGCCGAAGACGCTGGAATCCGGGTCGCGGGCCAGCACCACGCCCACCACGCTGACGCAGATGATGGTCAGGCGGGCTGCGAAGAGGCTCTGCTTCTCGCTCAGTTTGAGGTGGCCGAACTCCTGCAAAATGTTCTGGGACACGCTGGACGCAGCGGCCAGCATCTGGCTGTCTGCCGTGGACATCGTAGCCGCCAGGATGCCTGCAAGGATGAGTCCGGCCAGGACTGCCGCCAGCACACCGTGCTGGCTGATGAGGCTGGCGATGCGGACGATGAGGGTCTCACTGGACGAGCCGCTGAGGAATTCCAGCGCACCGACCCTGGTCATGCCGAGGCCCACCATGCCGATGACGATGGACGCCGCCATGGCGATGACCACCCAGACGGTGGCAATGCGGCGGCTGAGCACCAGCTTCTTCTCGTCCTCGATGGCCATGAAGCGGAGCAGGATGTGGGGCATACCGAAGTAGCCGAGACCCCACGCCATGGTGGAGACGATGTCCAGCAGGCTGTAGGATGCGGCCCCGCCGGTCACAGCGTCGTGGCTGGCCGTCATGGTCAGGTAGCCGGAAAGGCTCTGGGCGTTCTCCACCACAGCACCCCAGCCGCCTGCCACAACGATGCCGTAGCCCAGCACCGCGATGAGGGCCAGCGACATGACCATCGACTGGATGAGGTCGGTGGTGGTGACGGCGCGGAAGCCGCCGAGGATGGTATAGCCCACGATGACGAGGGCCGACACCAGCATTGCTGCCATGTAATCTACGCCGAAGAGGCTGTGGAACAGCTTGCCGCAGGCCGCAAAGCCCGAGGCCGTATACGGCACGAAGAAGACGATGATGATGACTGCGCCCAGAGCGTTCAGCAGGTTGCGCTGGTCATGGAAGCGAAGCGACAAGAACTGCGGTACCGTGATGGCGTCGAGGTTGGCCGAATAGCGGCGGAGCCGCCGGGCCACGATGAGCCAGTTGAGCCAGGTACCCAGCGCAAGGCCGATGGCCGTCCAGCCCGGCGAGGCAATGCCTGTCAGATAGGCCAGACCCGGCATACCCATCAGCAGCCAGCTGGACATATCGCTGGCCTCGGCGCTCATAGCCGTGACCAGCGGCCCCATCTTCCGGCCGCCGAGGTAGAAGTCGGCGCTGTCGTTGTTGGTCTTGCTGTAGGCGAAACCCACCAGCAGCATGGCCGCAAGATAGACGACGATGGTGACGATGATACAGATCTCACTCATACACGTTCCCCCTTTGGTGCTTTTTCCTCTATGATAAAAGCATGGCATGATTTTACCACAGTAAAGCATCAAAGTACAAGACCCCTGGGCAGATTCTTACCCTATGACCGAAATTTCGTCCTTTGCAGCGTCCAAAACCGCTCAATATGCCAACAGGCCGTCCTCCTTCGGAGGACGGCCTGTTGGCTCGGATGAAGAAAATGATGAAAATAAAGAAGATGACAGATTATTTTGCGGCTTCGCCTTCGGGGAAGATGATCTTGTTCACGAAGAAGAAGATGACCATCGAGATGCCGCCGTTGAGCACCGTGGTGCCGATGTTGTAGATGAAATCAGGCACCAGCAGACCGGCCACAGCCACCCAGATGCAGTTGATGGAGTTGACGATGCAGGTGATGAGGCAGAAGGCCAGCAGATACCAGCCGATCTGCTTGGCAAGGCTGCCCTTGCTGCGGAAGACGAGGTTGCGCTGGATGGGGAAATTGATGCACTCGCCGATGACCATGGCCACCATGTAGGCGCAGAAGTAGGGCAGGCCGCCGTGGGCCGCGTCGTAGCCGAGGATATTCCACTTGAAGGTCTCGCCGAACAGGGTGATGTCGATGCCCGGCCAGCCGAAGTCCACCACCGGCAGGCTTGCAAACGCCTTGGGAAGGAACTGCAGAAGCAGGTATTTGAATACGGTGATAAGGTTGGACACGATGACGAACAGTCCACCCTCCCGCACCCATTTGGCCGCGGCCGGATGCTTTGCGGCAAAGTTATTCCAGAGATTCATGGCCTTATTCCTTTCAGCTGTTTTTGAGCCGGTTTTCCATCTGGCTGTTCAGGATGAGATTCTTGACGAACTCATAGATGACCCGAAGGATGCCCACGAGCCAGAAGCCTTTCAGCTCCCAGACGAGGCCATCCACCATGCCCATGCTCACCATGCCGTTGGTCATCTTGGCCAGCGCGCGCAGCGGCATATTATACTGGAACACGGTGTTCAGGTCGGGGGTGCCTTTTGCAAAGCTGCTGTCCAGACGGCAGCGCAGCACCTTCTGTGCCACCCAGCCCAGCGGACTGCGGCCATGGTCCATCTCGCCCAGCGTCATGTTCCGGTCGATGCGGACGACATCCTCCGGCACAGGGTGGCCCAGTAGAGCCTCGAACTCGGCGTCGGTCACATAGGTGATCTGGCCGGAGACGTAGTGGAGCAGGTCGAGACCCTCGTAGGGGTCGGGAGCGTCGGTCCCCTTGACGGAGACTTCCGCCGTCAGGCGGATGTCTGCGCTGGATGCACCCACGCGGAGCTGATAGCTTCCGCCTTCGACTTCCCAGCGGTCAGTCTTGACGTTCCAGTAGCGGAACGCCTTGTCGTCCAGAGCGATGCTCACCGTCCTGCTCTCGCCGGGGGCGAGGAAGACCTTTGCAAAGCCCTTCAGCTCCTGCGCCGGGCGGAAGATCTTTGCGTCCTGCTTTGCGACGTAGAGCTGGACGATCTCGGCGCCGACATAGCTGCCGGTGTTGGTGACGGTGAGGGTCACACCCTTCTCGTCTGCCTTCAAATCACTGTACTCGAAGGTGGTGTAGCTCAGGCCGTAGCCGAAGGGGAACGCCACCGGCACACCGGCGGTCTGATAGTACCGGTAGCCCACATACAGGCCCTCGCGGTACTCCACATTCCGGCCCTCGCCGCCGAAGTTCGCCTTGGCGGGGGTGTCGTCGTGAGCCTGCGCCCAGGTCTGGGACAGCTTGCCGCAGGGGCAGAGCTTGCCGGTGAGGATGTCTGCCGCCGCGCCGGCGCCTGCCTGTCCGCCCAGTGCGCCGTAGACCAGCGCCCTGCACTGGCCGACCCACGGCGTCTCTATCGGCGCACCGGCGCTCAGCAGAACGACGACGTTCGGGTTGACGGCAGCCACAGCGGCCAGAAGCTGCTGCTGGTTCTCGGCCAGCTTCATGTCGGCGCGGTCGAGGCCTTCGCTCTCCCGCAGCTCATCGAGGCCGAGGCAGAGCAGAACGGTGTCAGCCTTCTTTGCGAGGGCCACAGCCTCTTCCAGCTTCTCGGCGTCAGCTGCACCCTGACGCTCGAAACCGGAGGCATAGCCCACGAAGGTGATGCCGCTGTCGTCGGCCTTGATGCTGTCCAGCAGGGTGTCCACCTGCAGGGCGTTGACGGCGCTGGAGCCTGCGCCCTGATAGCGGGGCGTCTCGGCAAAATCGCCGATGACGGCCAGCTTCTCATTGGGCTTGAGCGGCAGGATGCCGCCCTCGTTCCGGAGCAGGACGATGCTCTCTGCGGCCGCGCGGCGGGCAAGCTTATGGTGCGCGGCAGCGTCGAAGGTGCGGGGCGCTTTTTCCACCGCAGCGTGGGTGGAGAGAACCAGTTCCAGCATCTCGTCGAGGCGGGCGTCCACGTCGGCCTCGGAAATTTTGCCGTCCTGTACGGCCTTCATCAGCTCCCGGATGGAGTCGCCGCCGGGACAGGGCATTTCGAGGGTGGAGCCGTTTTTCACGCCGAGGGCGTGGTCATTGGAGCCGCCCCAGTCGGTGACGACAGCCCCGTCGAAGCCCCAGTCCTTCCGCAGAATGTCCTGCAGCAGGTGGGCATTCTCGTTGGCGTAGGTGCCGTTGATGAGGTTGTAGGAGGTCATGATGGTCTTGGGCTTTGCCTCTTTCACCACGATCTCGAAGCCGGTCAGATACAGCTCCCGCAGGGTGCGCTCATCGAGCACCGAGTCGCTGGCCATGCGGCGCAGCTCCTGACTGTTGACCGCAAAGTGCTTGGGGCAGGCAGAGATGCCGTTTTTCTGGATGCCGCGCACATAGGCAGCGGCCATCCTGCCCGCGAGGATGGGGTCTTCCGAGAAATACTCGAAGTCGCGGCCGCAGAGGGGGCTGCGCTGGATGTTCAGGCCGGGGCCGAGCAGGACAGCCACTTCCTGTGCGGCGGCTTCCTCGCCCAGTGCCTCGCCCACGGCTTCGCCCAGCTTCTCATCCCAGCTGCACGCAGTGGCGGAAGAGGTCGGGAAGCAGGTTGCCGGAACGCTGGGGTTGAGGCCCAGATGGTCGGCGGCGCCGGCCTGCTTGCGGACTCCGTTGGGGCCGTCCGAAAGGGTGATGGCCGGGATGCCCTTGCCCGGCAGAGCCCGGGTGGTAAAGACAGTCTCGCCCGAGAGCAGAGCGCATTTTTGCTCTAAGTTCAGTTTCTGGATGATGTCGGTATGCTTCATCGCATTTTCCTCATTTTATCCTGAGCAGGGCAAAGGCCCGCTGTCTGGTGCAGCGGGCCTTTGCCGTTGGTTCAGTTCAGGTGCTGCATGGAGAGAGTTCGGTTTAGACTTCTTCCTCTTCTTCCTTGCGCTTCTTGTAGTTCTTGATGGCGGTGTACTCCAAGCCAACGATGAGCAGCGCGGCCACGACGTCAGCGCCGATCATGATGACCTTCCACTTTGCCATGCCGGGGTTCAGGTTCTCAGCCTCATAAGCGCGGCTGTTGACCACGGTGTAGAGGATGTTCTTGGCAGAGGTGCGCAGTGCCTGCTTGCTGCTGTTGGTCAGAACGGTCACTTTGTTGTAATCGTTGCCGGTGGTGCAGAGCATCAGGTCGCCGCCGTTGCGGACAGCCTGATCGGCGGTCATGTAGCCGTAGACACCGAAGTAGTCGGTCTCGACGAAGCCGAGGAAGCCCCACTCGCCGCGCAGGACGTTCTGCAGCAGCTCAGAGCAGCCGCCAGCCCAGCGATTGCCGATGTAGTTGAAGGAAGACATGACAGCATGGCAGTCAGCATCCTTGACAGACATCTCGAAGGGCTTGAGGTAGATCTCGCGGATCGCCTGCTCGTTGGACCAGGTAGCCACCATGCAGTTACGGTTGCCTTCCTGATCGTTCAGGGCAAAGTGCTTCATGTAAGCGTAGACGCCGTGCTCCTGTGCGCCTGCGATGGCGTTTGCGGCCATAGCACCGGACAGGACACCGTCCTCCGAGTAGTACTCGAAGTTACGGCCGGAGAATGCGGTGCGGTGGATGTTCATAGCCGGGCCATACCAGCCGGAAGTGTTCATCTCATTGGCCATCTTGCCGATGCTGTCGCCGAAGTCGTGGGCCAGATCCTTGCTCCAGGTCATACCGATGAGGGTAGCAGCCGGGAAACCGACAGAACCGACGCCGGTGAAGTTGTTGTTGATGGATGCAGGGCCGTCACAGTCGTTGGTGCGCACCTTGCCGATGCTGTCCACGGCTGCGGTCTGATAGCCGCCGAAGCCGATGGTCTGCTGCAGGTCGTCGATGCTCATCTCATCCAGCAGGTCATCCCACTTGGAATCGTTGTAGTCCACGCCGCGCAGGTCAGCCAGCTTGAGGCCGTTCTTTGCGCCGGTGGTGATGTCCTCTGCGTTGGGGTCATCGTCCTTCTCGTAGTTGACCTCAGTGTAGGTGTGTGCGTTGTCGAAGACAGCCTTGACCTCATCGCTCATGTTGTAATCAGCAGGAGCGGCAGTGGCCTCAGCATAGTTTGCAAAACCGTCCGCACGGGACAGATAGGTGATCTCGCCCTCTGCGAAATCGAACTGATTGGTCGCTGCAACAGCGTCGCTCTCGCGCTTGTTGGACTCGTTGTAAACGATGTCGGAAGCAACAGTGTAGGTCTTGGAATCCAGAACATTGTGGGAGTCAGAGTTGGTGCTGATGATGTAATCGCCAGCCTCCAGCACATAGCAGCCGTTGTTCTTGTAATCGTAGGAAGCCAGATCCTCGACCGGGATGGTGAAGTCGATGGTCTCGCTCTCGCCGGGGGCAAGCTCGCCGGTCTTGGCGAAGTCCAGCAGGTTTGCGGAAGCCTTCTCAATGCCGCCGTTGGTGTACGGAGGATCATTATAGATCTCCACAACATCCTTGCCGGCAGCAGAGCCGGTATTGGTGACGGTGACAGAGAACTTCAGGCTGCTGCCGTCGCTGGTGATGTCGCTCATCTTCTGGGTGAAGGTGGTGTAGCTCAGGCCGTAGCCAAAGGGATAGACAACTTCCTTGTCATAGTCGATGAGGCCCTCATCGGCGGCAGTCTCATAGAACTTGTAGCCGACGTAGATGCCCTCAACGTAGTTGACGAAGGAGGGAGTGGTACCCTCGGGGTCAAAGCCACTGGCGTTGGAATTGAACTCGGAAGTGTTGGTGTACTTGAAGTCGCCGAAGTTGTTCCACCACGGAGAAGCGGTCAGGTCAGCAGCATAGGTGTCAGCGGTACGGCCGGAGGGATTGACCTCACCGGCGACCACGCGGCCAAAGCCCTCAAAGCCGGACTGACCGGTGCCGGGGCAGAGCAGGACGCCCTTGATCTGGGGGTAATCCTTGACCCAGTCCATCTCGAAAGCGTTTGCGCCGTTGTAAACGACGACGACGTTGTCGAAGTTGGAAGTGACGAGGTCGATGAGCTCTTCCTCGCGGTTGGACAGCTGCAGGAAGTGGTCGCCCTTATCCCAGTCATTGCCCTCGTTCAGGGTGTCATCATAAGTGCCGTTGTAGTAGCCGGCACCCTTTTCACTGCCGCGATACTCAGCCACACGGCGGATCCAGCTGCCGTCCACGACAGCAGACATGTCGGTGGGAAGGTCTGCGCCCTCACCGCCGACGCGGGTGATGACGACCATGGCGGTGTCAGAGTATGCCTTGGCGTTTGCCATCATCTCGTCGGTGTACAGGCTGACATTCGGCTCGGGCAGAGTCCAGTCCTGCTTGGACATACCAACGGTGGGGCGGGTGGAGCAGTAATCGGTGTAGAACTTGCTCAGCTCGTCGTTGGTCTCGATGCCTGCATCATGCAGACCGGTGAGCAGGTCGGTGACAGGGTAAGCGTCGTTCAGAGCGCCGGAACCGGTGCCGCCATAGCAGGGGCTGGTGGAAGCCCAGCCGAAGACGTTCAGCTTGGAGCCGGAAGCCACAGGCAGGATGTTGTCGTCGTTCTGAGCCAGAACGATGCCTTCCTGGGTGATCTCATTGACCAGCTCGGTAGCCTCTGCGGAAGTCTCCTCACTGATGGAACCTTCGCCGGAGACCAGGTCCAGCATGGTGGACATGGGGCCGGTGCAGATGAGGTTGGCGACAATCGCCAGCGCCAGCAGAATGGCGAGGCCGGACTGCGCACGGATCATCTTCTTTTTCGCTTTGGGCATCTTCCGCACCGCGAACATCACGAGGAGCGCGAGTACGAGGACGACGCCGAATGCAATCAGATAGTTCTGAATGTTCGAAACTACCTGCATTACATCATCCATATTGATGGACAACATAATTTTCTTCCTCCTTATTCTGAATCCATATTTTCCGGGTACAGCTCCCGGAGCATTGCCACTATTATAAATGGATTCAAAGAAAATTCACAAACATCTTCACAATCTGTCATTTTGGAGGCATAGTTTGCAGAAGTTTCAATTTGATTTCAAATTTTATTGTGCTAATCCACAATTTCGAGAGCGGTTTTATTGTGCATCATGCCAAAAGCAAAAACTCCCCCAGCCGCTGACGCGGCAGCCCCCTCAAAGAGGTGGCCCTTGGCAAAGAGGACAATGTTTCGCTCTCTACCAAAGGCTCCCTCCCTGAGGGAGCTGTCACCGCAGGTGACTGAAGGAGTCCCTTTACTTTTCCGGGACCGGCAGCAAGATCCGCAGGGTGAACCAGCCGTCGGCCCAATGAAGGGTCATGGTGCCGTCGTGGCGCTGGGCGGCCGCCTGCACGCCCTGCAGGTCGTAGCCGCCGTGGGCGTTGTGGACGGGCAGACCGTCCGCGCCCATCTCCACGGGCTGGGCGCAGTAGTTCTCGAAGCGGAGCATCACGCAGCCGCTCTGGTTGTAGATGGCCACCCGCAGCAGACGCTTTTCGGGGTCGGGCTCGGCCAGCACGCTCTCGATGGCGTTGTCCAGCGGCGCACCCACGAGGGTACACAGCTCCCGCGTGCTCAGAAAGCCCAGCTGGCTGCCGTCGGCCACGCTGGTCATGTTGATGCCGCGCTGCTGGCAGTCCATGCTTTTGGCGGTCAATAGGGTATCCAATACCGGGTTGCCAGTCTTGTTCTCGGCCTCATACTGCCGGAGGCCGCTCTCCATCCGGGCCAGAGCCGCGTCCTGCTTGGCCCGGTCGCGCTCGGCGCGGATGTCCGCGATTTGGATCTTCAGCTCGTGATAGCGGCTGTTGATGAGCCGGATGCCCTCTTTGCTCCGCTTGTACTGCTCGTACTGACGGTGGAGCACCTCGTCCATGGCGGCAAGCTCGCTGTGGAGCGCCGCCTCCCGCAGCTGCTCGTGCTGGACCGTCAGGATGAGCACGCCGCAGAAATCCACCAGCGTGCGGATGTAGTAGACGCTCATATCCACCTCGCGGTCGCCCAAGAACAGCAGGTTGCTCACCGCGAAGACCATCGCCGCCATGACGACGGCCACGAGGGCCGCTTTTCCGCTGATGACGATATGGCCCTTGGGGCTGGTGTGCTTATGCTCCAGCACCCAGATGCAGCCGAAAACGCCGCCGTAGACCACCACCAGAAGCAGCAGTGACAGGCCGTCGGCCCCGCTGCGCTGAGGCCAGAGGAAGCAATGCAGCTGCCACTCGGCGCTGGCCGCCAGCTCTGCCAGAACGAAGGCCCGGGCGCAGACATAGCCCGCTTCCAGCAGGGAGATGGCGCGGGTGACCCAGAGGTATAAATACTGTATCCCCACAGCTGCCGCCATGCAGGGGATCCACCACGCCAGCGGGACGCTGCCCGTGGCCTGCAAAAAAGCACTCAGGGCCAGCGCCCATGCCGCACTGGCAGCGATGGTGGCCGTTTTGCCGAAGCGGATGCCCAGCGGCAGGGCGTAGATGCCCACGGCCAGACACTCGGCCAGCGCCGTATACAGGCGCGGGATGTTGGGCAGTGCCGTCATGCACCCTCACCCCCGATGTGGTCGGCCAGCGCCGCGAGGAAGGCTTTCCGCCGGGGGCGGCTGACCTGCAATTCGTAGGCTCCCACCTGCACCATCCCCTGCTGCACGCTCTTCACCTGTGCCAGATTGACAAGGTAGCCGCTGTTGCAGCGGGCAAAGGGCCGCTCGGCCAGCTTTTCCTCAAAGGCTTTCAGGGTGCCTGCCGCTACGAAATCGCCCTCTTCGGTATAAAAATGGACGCGGTGTCCCTCGCTTTCCAGATAATAGATGAGGGACGAATCCAGCCGCCGCATCCCGCCCTCCACCGGCAGAGCCAGATAATGCCGTGCGCGGCGGCGCAGCTGTTCTTCGGCCTTGCGCAGCTGCTGCGAAAACGCAAAATAAGGCACCGGCTTGAGCACATAGTCCAGTGCGCCCACGGCGTACCCGCCGATGGCGTACTGCGCCATATTCGTGATAAAAACGATGATGACGTCCTTGTCCAGCTCCCGCACCCGCCGGGCCGTCTCCATGCCGTCCAGATGCTTCATCTCCACGTCCAGAAACAGGATGTCGTACACCGGGCGGTAATCATCCAGCAGCTCCATGCCGTCGGCGAACTCCGTCACCGCAAACTCGGTGCCGTACTGCCGGGTGTGCCGCTGCACATAGCCCTGAAGCTGCGCCCGCACCTCTGCCTCGTCCTCGACCAGAGCAATGCGTATCATTGCCGCACCTCCTTTTTCCGCAATTTTTCTAGTTTTTATTGTAACACGAAATAGGGCGTGTGGCAAATAGGAGAACGAAAGGAGGCCCCGCAAAGCGGGGCCTCCCGACAGCTTATTCGGTTTCCTCTTTGATGCTGTCTCCAAACAGCACCCTCAGATAGTCTCTGCGTCCGTAAAGCACACGGTCAATGAACACATCACTGCCATTCACATGGTAAAAGATCAGATAGCTTCCGCTGACCAGAAACCTCTCGTCACTGTTTGCGTCGGAGACGGAGGCTAATGCCGCACCGCTCTCCGCAAAAATTTCCAGCTGGTCAACTGCATCCATGATTTTCCCCACAGTCCGCTCTGCAGCAGGTACATTCTGGAGGTCATACGCGATATAGTCCCAGATGTCGTCCATATCGCGGCGGGATTCAACCGTGTAACTTATCCTGTTTTTCATTTGCTCTTGCGCAGAAATGCGCCCTCATATCCTCAGCAGAAATATAGCCTTCCGTCTCCCCCGAACGGCGGCCCTTGGCAATTTCGTTCATGAGCCGGATGGTAGCCTGTGCCTTTTCATAATCGTGCATATCCACGATGGCGTACCGGCCGCGGCCATTCTTGGTCAGAAAGACCGGTGCCCCTTCCTCGACATCCCGCAGCACCTCGGTATAGTTTCTCAAATCGGAAATAGGTTTGATGTTCGGCATAAGATCAGCTCCTTTCAAGTCTAGTATAACAGATGTGCTGTAAAATTCAACAGCAAATTTGCAGCGCATAAAACAGCAGCCCCGCTTCATCTGCCGCGAGGCTGCTGTTCTGTGATTGGAAAATTTCAGGCTCAGTTCGTCTTGACGGCCACAAGGATCCGGATCTTCCTGCCGCCGGAGCAGCCGAAGTTGTCGTACCAGCCGATGAGCTTATAATCCTCGGTGTTGATCTTGGGCAGCGAGGTGGCGAAATACTGGCCGTTCGACCACAGATACACCTGCATATCGTCGGCGGTCTCATAGCGCTTGTCGCCGCTCATGACCGAAGCTGCGCCCAGCTTATCGATGACTACCGGCGAGAGCTGGAGCATCCGGTTGATGGCCTTGCCGTCAGCAGAACGGCCGATGGCGATACCGCCTGCGATAACGGGGTACTTGGTTGCGGTGCTGTAGGCCACCTGCTTGCCGCCGGAGTAGCAGACGTAGGTCGCACCCTCGCCCAGATAATTGAGGAAGTCGCCCAGCGTACCGCCCACGCTGTCGCCGGTGCGGCGGAGCACATAGCTGAACAGCTGGTCCGTCTTGCCGGTAAGGGTGTTCCAGGTAGAGCTGACGACACTGCCGTCGATGAGGCCGTAGAGCACATCGCTGGTGCTGGGGACAAGGATGTTCTTCACATCCTGGAAGGTCTCCTCATCGGTCTTGTCCACCTTGGTGGTGGTCGTGGTGGTCCCAGCGGGGAGGCCTGCAGCCTCTCTTGCGGCGTCCTGTGCCTTGTCGCTGATCTTTTTGTCGATCTTCTTGGCGGCTTCGTCCGTCAGGCGGCGGACAGAATCCAGCGCAGCGTACTCCCACAGGTCACCGGTCACATCGTCGAGGATGACCCGGTCGATCTGGCCCGCAGAATTGGTGGTGTAGTAGCGGATGTCGCTTTCGCTCAGAGTTACCCCCGATAGGCGGCTGGGGCGAACTGCCCCAGCCACACCCTCCGACGTCGTATCAATGATCTGCACGTTGTCTGCAAACGGGGTGTCGCCCAGCGCGGTGCCGTCGGCGCTGACGGTGCCGCTGGTCGAGCGGGGCGAGATGGACTGGACGCTTTCGCCGTCACCGTCCACGCTGATCTCCACCAGCTTGCCGGCCGGGAAATTGAGCTTATTATCCACGTTGACGGTGCGGGCGGTGCCGTCGGTACACATGACCGAGACAGCCTGCTGCACCTCAGCGCTGTTCGTCTCCACAAGGGTGCGGGATGAGGACTGGACCACGCCGTAGAACACAGCATCTGCCGCGTCGCCGGTGAGGATGGAGACAGCTGCATCGTTCATACCCAGCAGCAGAGTGACCACCTGGCCCACGCCGCCGCCGGACAGGGAGGACAGCTGATAGGCCACAGAGGGCGAAGCGATGGCGTAGGTGACGCCGGCCACGGTCACAGAGGTCGGAGCGCTGGCCGAGGGCGAGACAGCCGTCACGCGGCCTGCGGCGCGCTTGTTGTAGATCCAGACGGTGCGGGCGCTCTCGTTATAATAGTAGACATCATAGGGAGAGAGGGCCGCAGAGGCGGTGACTTCGTCGTTGCGGTAGATGGCCGCCGGGGCGAAAGGCAGGACGGTGGAAGCATCTGCCACGAAGGGACCCTTGACGTTGTCCAGCAGGACCGAAGAGATGTCCACCTGGCCGTTGCTCACGGCAAAGCCCAGGGTGGAAGCGTAGACCTGACCGCTGCCGTTCATAGCGGTGAGGGCGTTGTAGAAGAGCATGGTACCCTGCTCGAGGGTCAGAGTCTCGCCCTGACGGGCATTGATCTCATTGCGCAGGCCCAGTGCGCTGGCCTTACTGAGCTGAGCTGTGGGGAAGGTACCGCCCAGCTTTGCCACATCATAGCCCAGCAGGCGCAGCGCCATGGTGCAGGCTTCTTCCAGCGTGACGGTGTTGTCCGGGCGGAAGCTGCCGTCGGAATAGCCGGTCATCCAGCCGTTCTGGACGGCAGTGCGGATGTAGACCGCATAGGGAGAGTCGCTGTCCACGTCGCTGTAGAGGCGGCCTGTGCGGCCCTGTGCCGTGGTGGTATCGCGGTAAGCAGAGAATGCGGTGAGGAGGCGGGCCGCCTGCCCACGAGTGAGGGGCGCACCCAGAGAACCGGCCTGCTCGGCGGTCAGACCGCCCAGTGCCGTCGCCGTCTGGACTGCCGCGTTGGAGCCGACCGCAGAGGCGGGCAGCACCAACATGGAAACAGCCACGCAGACAGCCAGCAGGAATGCGAGGAATCGTTTTTTCATGGTAAACTCCTTAATCATATCTGAGCGCTTCGATGGGGTTCAGGCTGGCGGCACGGCGGGCCGGCAGGAAGCCGAACAGGACACCAATGCCGCAGGAGATGCCCACGGCGATGGCTGCTGCGTCCGCCGAGGGGGTGACGTTCAGGGTAATATCTGTCAGGATATACGGAAGGATCTGGTTGATAATGGCCGACACGACGTAGCCCAGCACGATGCCGAGGCAGCCGCCCAGCGCCGACGTGACGCCGGCCTCCACGACGAACTGGGTCAGGATGGTGCTCTCCTGTGCGCCCAGTGCCTTGCGGATACCGATCTCACGGGTGCGCTCGGTGACAGACACCAGCATGATGTTCATGATGCCGATGCCGCCGACCAGCAGAGAGATGCCTGCAATGGCCGTCAGGACGCCCACCATGACGTTGATCATGGAGGACATCTGCTTCATGGCTGCGCTCAGGCTCATGACGTAGACATAGTCGTCCTTGCTGACCAGCTTCTTGAGCCGCGACTGCAAAAACTCCTGTGCCTCATCCGAGTGGTCTGCATCCTGCAGCACGACATAATACTCGCTGACACTGCTGGTGTTGTTGACGCTCATCAGGGTGGTATAGGGAACGAGAACAATGTCGTCGTTGCCGCCCTCGTACTGAGAGGCGGGTTTGGAGCGGCCTTCCAGCACGCCCACGATGCGGTACTCGCTGGCGCCTACCTTGAGGGTGCTGCCGAGACCGTTGCCGCCGAAGATCTTGCGGTCCACATAGTCGCCGATGACACAGATATTCTTGTTGTCTATCAAATCGGTGTACTGGATGCTGCGGCCCTTGGCCACCTTGTAGTTGTTGATGGTCATGTAATCTTCGTTGACGCCGCTGATGCCGGTGCGGCGGTACTTCTCGCCCGCCACCCGCAGCGTGTCGCCGCCGGCACTGGCAATCGGCGAAAGGCCCTTATAATACTCGGGCTTTTCATTGATGATGTTATACACATCGCTGACCTCCACCGTGCGGGTGCTGGCGGTCATGACGTTGACGGCCAGAATATCGCTGCCCATGTCGGAGTAGAAGTCCTGCATCATGTGGGTCATGCCGTTGCCGAGGCCGACGATGACGATGACGGCCATGACGCCGATGATGATGCCCAGCATGGTGAGGAAGGTGCGGACTTTGTTGCTCAAGACGTTCTGGACGGCCTGTTTGAAGGTCTCCTTTATCATGCCTGCGTCCCCTCCTCTCCGGCTTTCGGCTCTGCCATCATGAAGTTCGGCTGAACGACTGCCTCGGGTGCGTGGGCGTCGCCGTCGTAGACGACGCGGCCATCTTCGAGGCGGATGATGCGCTCGGCCTGCACAGCAATGGAGTTGTCGTGGGTAATGAGGACGACGGTATTGCCCTGCTTGTGCAGATCCTGGAGCATTCCCAGCACTTCGCGGCTGGTGTGGGAGTCCAATGCACCGGTCGGCTCGTCGGCCAGGATGACCGCCGGGCCGCGGGCCAGCGCACGGGCAATGGCCACACGCTGCTGCTGACCGCCGGAAAGCTGATTGATATGGCGTCTGTCATATCCCGAAAGGCCGACCAGCTTGAGCATCTCCTTGACGCTCTGGCGGCGTTCCTTTTCCGGCACCTTGGCGATCTTCAGGCCGAATTCGACATTTTCGTACACATTGAGGTGCGGGAACAGCGCGTACCGCTGGAATACCGTATTCACCTCACGCTTGTAGGGGGGCAGGTCATTGATGCGGACACCACCAAAAAAAACATCACCCTCCTTGGGTTGGATAAATCCGCCGATTATGCGCAAGGTAGTCGTCTTGCCACAACCGGACGGCCCAAGAAAAGTAATGAATTCCTTGTCCATGATGTCGAGATCAATCCCCTTGAGAACGGGCTCGTCATCATAATCAACCCGAATGCCACGCAGGCTGATCAAAGTATTTTCGTGCATTTCAACATCCTCCTTTTGCGGTAAATCTGCAGGCCCTCACACCTGCCGCAGCCGCTATTGCACCGTCCCCGCAAAAGGTTTTTAGGATACCCCGGTTCCGGGGTTCTTTCAGATGGGCATATACGAGCCGCCTTTTTATTGAATGGTTAAAATG
>ENA-OUQC01000886-OUQC01000886.1-human-gut-metagenome-genome-assembly--contig:-NODE-886-length-18281-cov-11.671788_pt1 | contig 18281 bp, 14 predicted proteins | sample MGYA00237942_ERZ548815 | MGnify/ENA primary metagenome ERZ548815 (study PRJEB26490, sample SAMN05194722) | human gut metagenome | biome: terrestrial biome; feature: human-associated habitat; material... | reverse complement strand
TGCTGGGCGTGCTGATCTTCATCGACGACTATTTCAACTGCCTGACCGTGGGCGCTGTTATGCGTCCCGTCACCGAGTCCCACAAGATCTCCCGGGCCAAGCTGGCGTACATCATCGACGCCACTGCCGCCCCCGTGTGTATGCTGGCTCCCGTGTCCTCCTGGGCCGCCGCCGTTGCGTCCTACGTGCCCGAAGGCTTCCCCGGCTCCCGTATCTCCATGTTCCTGAGCCAGATCCCCTACAACTATTACTGCATCCTGACCCTCATCATGGTCATCGTTATCTCCGTGTTCAACATCGACTACGGTCCTATGCTGACCCACGAGTACAACGCCCAGGTGAAGAACGACCTGTTCACCACCGAGCATCGCCCCTTTGCCGGCGCTGACGATTACGAGGAAGGCGCGAAGAAGTCCTCCGTGCTGGATCTGCTGCTGCCCGTTATCGTGCTGATCGCCCTGTGCATCGTCGGCCTGGTCTGGACCGGCGGTATGTGGGATGCCGAGAGCGACAACTATCACAACTTCGTCATGTCCTTCTCCGATGCGTCCGCTGGTCCTGGCCTGTGCCTGGGCTCTATCGTGGCCATTGTGTTCACGTTCATCTATTACTGGCTGCGCGGTCTGATCGGCTTCGAGAAGTCTTTCGAGTCCGTGCCCAACGGCTTCATCCAGATGGTCTCCCCCATCCTGATCCTGTGCTTCGCCTGGACGCTGTGCGGCCTGTGCCGTGACAACGGTCTGCAGGTCGGCGAGTTCGTTAAGGCTGTTATGGCCAACACTGGTGAGCTGGCCAAGTTCCTGCCCGCTGTGATCTTCATCGTGGCCTGCTTCATCGGCTTCGCTACCGGTACGTCCTGGGGCACCATCGGCATCATGGTCCCCCTGGTCTGCGCTGTGTTTGACTGGACGACCCAGGTTGACCTGCTGTCCATCGGTCTGGCCGCTTCCTGCGCCGGCGGCGTGTGCGGCGACCACCTGTCTCCCATCTCCGATACCACCATCATGGCTTCCGCTGGTGCTCACTGCTATCACCTGAACCATGTCGCGACGCAGATCCCCTACGGCGTGACCGTGGCTGCCGTTTCTTTCGTCAGCTTCATCATTGCCGGTCTGCTGCAGAATGTTGTTATCTGCATGGTTATTGCTATCGTCCTGATGATCGTCACCCTGTTCGTCATTAAGGCTGTCGTTGCCAAGAAGCACGCTGGTATCTTCGAGGAAATGGCCGCGGCCGATAAGGCCATTGCCAAGCAGTAAATCCTCTCTCTTAAAAAAGAAAGCCCCATCGGGGCTTTCTTTTTTTGCATGTGTCAAACAAAAATTGTCGAATTAAGCGCCATACGCAAAGAAGTTAACGACAATAAGCATTCTCCAAACAAAAATAATCCGCTAAAAATGCGTTAAAAAAACATAAGATGCGATAAGAGGCCATAAATACACGCCAAAAATTGGAGAAAAGGGAGAAAGTCGAGTTCATAATTTGTTAAAATCTACCCAATCGTGCGTTCGTTGAAATATTGACAATCTGTTAAAAACAGGCTAAGATGGGAAAACCATAAATCATGAGGAGGTAAATCTCATAATGGAAAAGAAAAGCACAAAGATCGCGTATGGCGTAGCCCTCGCGATCGTCGTCGTGGCCCTGGTCATTGCCAAGGTGTCCAATGACGGCTCCGGCTTTGTCGCTACCGGCTGGGCATTGTTCCCGCCCGTGGTCGCCATCGCTCTGGCCCTCATCAGCAAGGAAGTGTATTCTTCCCTGTTCCTGGGCTGCCTGGTCGGCGCTCTGCTGCTGGCCAACTTCTCCCCTTGGCAGACTGTCGTGAACTTCATCGGCGCCGGTGAGGGTGTCGGCATGATTAATGCCATCGACATCTCCATCCTGATCTTCCTGGTCATCCTGGGTATCATGGTGGATCTGATGAACAAGGCGGGCGGTTCCGCTGCGTTCGGCCGCTGGGCCAAGAAGGCCGTTAAGAGCCGTAAGGGCGCGCAGCTGATGACCATGCTGCTGGGCGTTCTGATCTTCATCGATGACTATTTCAACTGCCTGACCGTGGGTGCTGTGATGCGTCCCGTCACCGAGTCCCACAAGATCTCCCGGGCCAAGCTGGCCTACATCATCGACGCTACCGCCGCTCCCGTCTGCATGCTGGCTCCCGTGTCCTCTTGGGCTGCCGCTGTCGCGTCCTATGTGCCCGATGGCTTCCCCGGCTCCCGTATCTCCATGTTCCTGAGCCAGATCCCCTGGAACTACTACTGCATCCTGACGCTGGTGATGGTCGTTGTTATCTCTGTGTTCAATATTGACTACGGCCCCATGCTGACCCACGAGTACAACGCTCAGGTCAAGAACGATCTGTTCACCACCGAGCATCGTCCCTTCGCCGGCGCTGACGATTACGAGGAAGGCGAGAAGCATTCCTCCGTTCTGGATCTGCTGCTGCCCGTTATCGTTCTGATCGCCCTGTGCATCGTTGGCCTGATCTGGACCGGCGGTATGTTCGACGCGGAAAGCGATAACTTCGGTGATTTCATCATGGCGTTCTCCGATGCCTCTGCCGGCCCCGGTCTGTGCCTGGGCTCCATTGTGGCCATCGTGTTCACTTTCATTTACTATTGGCTGCGCGGCCTGATCGGCTTCGAGAAGTCTTTCGAGTCCGTCCCCAATGGCTTCATCCAGATGGTTTCCCCCATCCTGATCCTCTGCTTCGCTTGGACGCTGTGCGGCCTGTGCCGTGACGACGGTCTGCAGGTTGGTGAGTTCGTCAAGGCTGTTATGGCCAACACTGGTGAACTGGCCAAGTTCCTGCCCGCTGTGATCTTCATCGTGGCCTGCTTCATCGGCTTCGCTACCGGTACGTCCTGGGGCACCATCGGCATCATGGTCCCCCTGGTCTGCGCTGTGTTTGACTGGACGACCCAGGTTGACCTGCTGTCCATCGGTCTGGCCGCTTCCTGCGCCGGCGGCGTGTGCGGCGACCACCTGTCTCCCATCTCCGATACCACCATCATGGCTTCCGCTGGTGCTCACTGCTATCACCTGAACCATGTCGCGACGCAGATTCCCTACGGCGTGACCGTGGCTGCCGTTTCTTTCGTCAGCTTCATCTTCGCCGGCCTGATCTGCAATGTGGTCGTCTGCATGATTATTGCTATCGTCCTGATGATCGCCACCCTGTTCGTCATCAAGGCTGTCGTTGCCAAGAAGCACAACGGCATCTTCGAGGAGATGGCCGCGGCCAACAAGGCTACCGCCAAGCAGTAATCGAACACTGAAAAAGGAAAGCCTGTCGGCAACCATTTTCGTATAACTTTCGAGACCTGACCGAAAGGCAGGCAGCGGCATCCGCCGCTGCCTGCCTTTTTTGTTATGATTCCTCCGCCTCAATCCAAAACGCAAAATACCAAAATTAACGAAATAACAAAAACCACAAAAGCAAAAGAAAAGAACCTCCCCCCATGGCACAGCACAAAATTTGTCCAAAACGGCCGCTAAAAACCTGACAAGAAAAGTTGCGTAAGTTAACGATTTTATTATAAAACACATGAAAAGAATGATTGATTAGTGATAAATTCGCGCAAACTGCGGCCAAAATTGGAGAAAAGGGAGAAAGAGCGGTTCATAATTTGTTCAAAATTACCTGTTCATATGATTTTTGAAATATTGACAACTCGGCTGAAAGAAGTTAAGATGGAAAGCACCATAAATCATGAGGAGGTAAATCTCAATAATGGAAAAGAAGAGCACAAAGATAGCGTATTTTGTTGCGCTGGCCGTCTTTATCGTGCTGCTGGTCATCCTTGGCCTGAAGTTCAAGGGGCAGGAAACTCCCGTGTTCGTGGGCGAGGGCAGACTGTATGCTCTGGCAGACGGCACGTATGCGGATGGTATTGACGGAGAAGGCAATGCCGACGGCAATGTCTACGCGCTGAACGGCGAGTCCTATTATGTCAGCGGCGATGCCGGCACCTACTTCACCTTCGATGAAGAGAGCAACATCGTGCTGGCGGACGGCGCGGTCTATGTCAAAGGGGAAGACACAAAGGATGAAGCCGGCAATGCGTATGCCACGTATTATCAGCAGGAAGCGTCCTCCACGCCTTTCGCGGGCACTTTCTGGTCCCTGCTGCCTCCCATCGTGGCCATTGTGCTGGCCCTGATCTCCAAGGAAGTGTATTCCTCTCTGTTCCTGGGCTGCCTGGTGGGCGCGCTGCTGTATACCGGTTTCGCTCCCTGGGATACCGCTGTGGCGCTGGTTGGCGCTGATTACGGTATCGTCTCCGTTCTGGCGGACAGCTACAATATGGGTATCATCGTGTTCCTGGTGGTTCTGGGTATCATGGTGGATCTGATGAACAAGGGCGGCGGCTCCGAAGCTTTCGGCCGCTGGGCCAAAAAGACCGTCAAGACCCGCGCCGGCGCGCAGCTGATGACCATGCTGCTGGGTGTCCTGATTTTCATCGACGACTATTTCAACTGCCTGACTGTCGGCGCGGTCATGCGTCCTGTTACCGAGTCTCATAAGATCTCCCGCGCCAAGCTGGCCTACATCATCGACGCTACCGCCGCCCCCGTGTGCATGATCGCCCCGGTCTCCTCCTGGGCCGCCGCCGTGTCCGGCTACGTCAACTCCGATTCCGTCAACGGCATCGAGATGTTTATCAAGCAGATCCCCTGGAACTACTACTGCCTGCTGACGCTGGTGATGATTATCGTCATCTCCCTGCTGAACATCGACTATGGCTCCATGCTGACCCACGAGTACAACGCCCAGGTCAAGGACGACCTGTTCACCACCCCTGAGCGTCCCTTCGCCGGCGCTGACGATTACGAGAAGCCCGCCTCCGGTAAGTCCTCCGTGGCCGACCTGCTGGTTCCCGTTATCGTTCTGATCATCGTCTGCGTCGTGTCCCTGATCTGGTCCGGCGGCTACTATGATTCCGAAAACACCGAGTGCTATCACCACTTCATGGTGGCTTTCTCCAACGCTGACGCCGGTGCGGCTCTGGGTCTGGGCGGCATGATCGGCTGCGTGTTCACCTTTGTTTACTTCTGGGTGCGCGGTGCCATCGGCTTCGAGAAGTCCTTCGAGTCTGTTCCCCAGGGCTTCATCCAGATGATTGCCCCCATCCTGATCCTGACCTTCGCGTGGACGCTGTGCTCCTTCACCCGTTACGCCATGTTCTCCGCCGAGTTCGTCAAGAACGCCATGGCTGGCGCTGGCGACCTGAAGGTGTTCCTGCCCGCCGTGATCTTCCTGATCGGCGCGGCCATCGGCTTCGCTACCGGTACTTCCTGGGGCACCATCGGCATCATGGCTCCTATCGTCGTGGCCGTGTTCGACTACGATGTGGATCCCGTTCTGTGCACCATCGGTCTGGCGGCTGCCTGCTCCGGCGGCGTTATGGGCGACCACTGCTCCCCCATCTCCGATACCACCATCATGGCCTCTGCCGGTGCGCACTGCTTCCACCTGAACCACGTGTTCACCCAGCTGCCCTATGCCCTGACCGTTTCCGGTGTGGCCTTTGTCAGCTTCATTCTGGCCGGCCTGATCCAGAACGTGGTCATCAACCTCATCATCGCCGTGGCGCTGATGGTCGCGACTCTGCTGGTCATCAAGGCGATCGTTGCCAAGAAGCACGCCGGTATCTTCGAGGAAATGGCCGAAGCCAACAAGGCGCTGGCCAAGCAGCAGTAAACCTTATCTGAGACGTATTGATATGTCCAACAAAAAGACGCCGTGGGAATTTCCCACGGCGTCTTTTTGCGTGTAATAGGGGTTGGCAAACTGACGCACAACAAAAGTGCATCTTGACATGTCATTCCGAGCCAGTCCGTAGACTGGCGTGGGAATCCGTCCTCATTGACTTTATCAAAGGGGATCGGATTGCCACGTCGCTTCGCTCTGCTCTGTTGCGGTGCCCAAAATTTTGCTGCGGTATTGGCCCTCGTTGTGCCATCCGTCCAGTGGGCACCTTCGTGCCCGCTGAACGGGGCACTGCCTTGAAAACGGCTTGCTTTATCTGCCACAGGCAGCGCTCGGATCGCTCCCTCGCAATGACATGACTAGAGTCGACAGGGGCATCAGCATTTGCAAAATTGTGAGGGGCGGGAACATTTCCCGCCCCTGACGCGTCTCTATTATGTTTGCGGGCTTTTACACCTCGATGCCGAACTTCTCAAACCGGGGGATCAGGCCCTGCCGGGGATGAGGATCGCCGTCGTCGGGGATCTGCGCCAGATCGTAGCCGGGATAGTCGTTGCCCTCAATGATGGCGGGGCCCTTCTCCGTCATGCAGATGTCCCAGCCCACATAGTGGAACTCCGGATACATCAGCGCCGCCTTCAGCGCCAGCGCCTTCACCTCCTCGTGCATGGGCATCTGATAGCCCTTCAGCTCGATACCGGTGGTGGGGTGCCGGTCGTACTTCTTCAGCTCCTCGTCGTGGCCCTGTCCGGCGATCTTGCCGGTGTCCAGATCGAACCGCATGGTGATGCCGCCCCGGCCCATGTTGTCAAAGGCCATTCCGCCGGTGCCCGCCTTGCAGGCGGCGTAGATCACCAGCGGCTCGCCGTCCTTCACGAAGGTGGCCACGCGGATGCAGTTGATGGAATCGGGATGCAGCGCCGCCGCCTGGGGATGCTGGCGAATGACCTCCTCGCAGATGCCGAACCGCTTCTCCGGCCGCTTCACATAGGCCCACATGGCATCCACAACGTCGAAATCCTTCTTGTACAGCTTCTCAATGCCGCTGCCGCAGTCCCCGTCGATGGGCTTGACGATCACCGCGTCCTTGTCCGCCAGAAACGCCTTAAACTGCTCCGCGTCGGCGGTAAACAGATTCAGCGCCTCACGGCCCATCAGGGGCCGGAACTTCTCAAAGAAGGCGTTCTTGTCGTTGAAGATGGCGGCGTCGGTGCGGTTGTTCACCCGCTTCACGAAGGCAGCCGACCGCACACGGGTCAGATACGTGGAGCGCTCCGCGTCGTTCAGGTCGTAAAATTCAAACATCATATAGTCCGTCGGGCCGGCGCCGTAGCGCTTGGCGCACCGCAGCATGTCGGTAAACAGCGCCGCCGTAGGCTTGCCGCAGATGGCGTGCGCCTTCTCGGCGGTCTGCCAGACTCGGCGCAGCGGCACGCTCTTGGCCGCCTGACGAATGGAACTCAGTTTCATAAAGGCAAAACATCCTTTCATAACAGGTGCTTATCATTATACCAAATTCATCGTAAAAGGAAAGCCCCTCCCGCATAAAAAATTGAAAACCCAGCCATAACGAAGGCAGATTTTACGAAAAAAGTTCCCCGCCCCTCTTGACAGGTGTACCGCATCGTGGTATAAGTGTATTAACACGCTTAATACACTACACTCGGAAGGAGTGACACTATGATCCATCTGGACTATCGGGACAGCCGTCCCATCTACGAGCAGGTGAAGGATGGCCTGCGGCGTTTGATGGTGACGGGGGTGCTGGCGTCGGGCGACAAGCTGCCGTCGGTGCGGGCCATGGCCTCGCAGCTGTCCATCAACCCCAATACCATCCAGCGGGCCTACGCCGAGCTGGAAGCCGAGGGCTACGTGGTATCCGTCACTGGAAAGGGCAGCTTTGTGGCGGAGGGCGATACCCAGAACACGGCCCGCCGTGCCGAGCTGACCGGCAAGCTGAAGCCTCTGCTGGAGGAGCTGAAGAATTTGGGCATGACCCGCGAGGAGCTTGTGCAGCTTTGGGAAGGAGAGAGAAAGTAATGTTAGAAGCAAAGAACGTCGTCAAGACCTTTGACGGCTTCCGCGCCCTGGACGAAGCCAGCCTGACCGTCCCCAAGGGTGCGGTCTACGGTCTGGTAGGCCCCAACGGCGCGGGAAAATCCACCATCATCCGCCATTTCACCGGCGTCTACCGTCCCGACAGCGGCTCTCTGACGCTGGAGGGCCAGCCTATCTACGAAAACACCGCCGTCAAGCAGCGGATCTGCGTGATCCCTGACGACTGGTTCTATTTCTCCCAGTGGTCCATCCGGGAGATGGCCCGACTCTACAAGGGCATGTACCCCACCTTCAGCCAGGAGCGCTACGACAAAATGCACGAGGTGTTCCCGCTGGACGACCGCCAGATGATCCGCCGTATGAGCAAGGGCATGCAGAAGCAGGCGGCCTTCTGGATCACCATGAGCTGCATGCCGGAATACCTGATCCTGGACGAACCGGTGGACGGCCTTGACCCGGTCATGCGCCGTCAGGTGTGGTCGCTGCTGCTGGGCGACGTGGCCGAGCGTGGCACCACCGTTCTGGTGTCCAGCCACAACCTCCGCGAACTGGAGGATGTCTGCGACCACGTGGGCATCATGAACAAGGGCAAGGTGCTGCTGGAGCGCAGCCTGTCCGACCTGCAGGACAACACCGTGAAGCTGCAGGTGGCCTTCGGCGGCGAGGAGCCGGAGCTGCCCGCCAGTCTCAACGTCCTGCATCACGAGCGCATCGGCCGCGTCCATACCTACATTGTCCGCGGCAATCAGAACGACATTCTGGCGCAGGTGTCCGCCCTCCAGCCCATTCTGCTGGAGGCCATCCCCCTGACGCTGGAGGAGATCTTTATCTACGAGATGGGAGGTGCCGATTATGCGGTTCACGACATCGTCCTCTAAGTGGGCGCTGGTGCGCTCCGACCTTCGGCGCTTCTGGCCGCTGCTGTTCGGCTACGCCGTGCTGTGGCTGTGCGCCATGCCGGTGGCCCTGTGGAGCCATCGCGACTATGCCCAGACACTGGATCACGTGAGGGCCCTGTGCGACATTGTCAACTCCTATTTTAGCAACGGCGGCATCGTCGCCGCCGCCATCGTGCCCGCCTGCTTCACGGTGCTGCTGGCCATGGCGCTGTTCTCTTACCTGATGAACAGCCGCAGCGTAGGCCTGATGCACTCACTGCCCATCACCCGGGGCGCGCAGTTCGGCGTTCACTTCGCTGTGGGCGTGGGGATGTTCACGGCGGTGCACGTGGTGACGGCGCTGATCTCTCTGCCGGTGCAGGCGGCGCTGGGCGCTGTGGATCTGCAGGGTACGCTGGAGTGGCTGGCGGTGGCGGAGGTCAGCGGACTGCTTTTCTTCTCCCTGTCCACCCTGTGCGCCATGGTCACCGGCTGGCTGCTGGCTATCCCGGTGATCTATGCGGGCGTCAACTTCCTGTTCGCCGCCTTCTACCTGCTGTATTCCGCCATCACCCAGATCTTCTACTGGGGCTACGAGGCCTCCGGTTGGCCCGGCTGGCTGGATTGGCTGACCCCCACTGTCCGCCTGACCCGGCAGGTCACGGACAGCAAGGCGGTGCTGTACGGCCTTAACGACAGGGGCTTCCACTGCTATGTGGATCGTCTGTCCTCCGGCGCGTGGACGACGCTGGCGGTCTATCTGGCGGTGGCCGTCCTGCTGGCGGCCGTGGCGTATTGCTTCTATCGTGCCCGTCACAGCGAAACCGCCGGTGACGCCATCGTGTTCCCGTGGCTGCGTCCTGTGGTGCTGTATGTCATCGCGCTGGCCGGCGGCATGGGTCTGGGTATCCTGCTATGGTACATGATCAGCGCCGCCAAGGGCTTGGCCGCTCTGCTGGTCTACCAGATCGTCAGCGGCCTGATCGTCTATTTCGGCGTCCAGATGCTGCTGCACAAGTCCTTCCGGGTGTTCACCCGCCGGGGCTGGATCGGCGCGGCGGCGCTGGCTGTGGCGCTGGTGGTCATCGGCCTTGCGGTGCGGTTCGATGCCCTCGGCGTCAGCCGCTATGTCCCCGACGCCGATCAGGTGGAGAGCGTCAGCTTCGGCAGCTATTACCAGATGCGGTATGTGGATAACCTGACGGACGAGGAAGCCATCGCGCAGGTGATTGCCCTTCATGAGGCGGTGCTGGCCCAGGGCGAGCCTACCGAGAACGAAATGAATCAGGCAGCTGAAGAGATGCGCGGCAGCAGTGCCGATGTGGATCAGGAGACCATCGAGTTCTGCTATCAGATGAAGAACGGCGGTTTTATCCGCCGCCGCTTTACCCAGATCATTCGGCGCGATACGCCGCTGTATGAGCAGATGAACAGGGTGTACAACATGCCGGTGGTGCGCAAGGCGCTGGTGAACAACTACTTCAGCGTCAATCCCGATATCACCGTGGAGAATATCACCGGCGGCTGGTTCAACAATTACAAGCTGGGCGGCGATTCCGTGGAGCTGACCGGCGCGCAGGCCCGCCAGCTGTTTACCGCCGTACAGCGCTATCTGGACAGCAAGATCCAGACGTCTGCTGACGTGCTGGATTACAGTGAGAGCAATGTGGCAGAGAGCTGCTTCATGCTGCAATTCAACTATACCGCCGCGCCCGACACGGATAACAGCAGTGGTAATTCCACCACCCGCGCCGAGCTGGGCGACAGCAACGGCGGCCAGAGCTGGGTGATCGACTGTATGCCCGGCGACTGCACCGAGCTGATGGATCTCCTGATATCCTTCGGCCTTGCCGACACCCGCGCCGATTTAATGTACGACTAACGCAAGGGTTTGATAACCATTTCGAGGGTGACCACACCCCGCCGCCCGCTGAACGCCAATGGCACGATAAACCTTTCGTAGGGGGCGATGCCCACATCGGCCCGCCCAATGAACGGTAAAAGCTCAATAGACCCTCCGTAGGGGCGGACGACTCTGTCCGCCTGATCGGTAGACGTACAGCCCCCAAAGCCTCCCTCCGACGAGGGAACCAAGGAATTAACCTGCAAGCTGACCCCGCTGCCCGACAGACGCAAAGACTTCTTCTCCGCATCGGCCAGCGGCAGCGGCGCAGGAGCAGAGACGATCCTTTTGACGAATCGAAAAGGAAATTCTCCTGCAAACGCGTGGTAAACGCCCCTGCTTCTGCACGCGCTATAGCGCGTCCGGAAGTGAAGGAACCGGAGGTTCCTTCCGGTGCTTTTGCCTACTTTTGGCACTGTAGCCAAAAGTAGGTCGCGCTCGGAAGCGCGAAACATTTCCCAAACCCTACCGCGGCGCACGACACGCCGCGCACCACAACCCCATACACCCTCCGCGAAGCGTACCCATTTTTGCCCGCTTCGCCCACGAAAACGCCGTTTGCCCTGCCGTTGTGTAGGGGCCGATGCCCACATCGGCCCGCCCCTACGCCTTGCCCTACCAATGCGTAGGGGCGACCCTTGCGGTCGCCCGTCGGTACTGACAGGGGCGGCGGCCACGGCACAAAGGAGGCCGTATCCCATGACTACCCTACAGATCATCAATCTCGCCATTATGCTGGCGTTTTTCCTCTGCTATTCCTACCAGTTCTTCTATATTCCCGTGGCGTGGTTCAAGAAGGACGCGCCCCACCGCGAGCCTTCGCCCCACCGCATCGCCGTCCTCATCGCCGCCCGCAACGAGCAGTCCGTCATCGGCAACCTGATCGACAGCGTCAAGGCGCAGGACTATCCCACCGAATTGGTGGACGTGTTCGTGGTGGCCGACAACTGCACCGACCTGACCGGCAGCGTGGCGGGCGCTCACGGCGCCAATGTCTACTTTCGCAATGACCAGACGCAGGTGGGCAAGGGCTACGCCCTCCAGTACCTGCTCCACTGCATCGAGGAGGACTTCGCCCCCTACGACGGCTATCTGGTGCTGGACGCCGACAATGTGCTGTCCCCTGACTATATCACCGAGATCAACAAGACCTTCTCCGACGGCTACCAGATCGTCACCAGCTACCGCAACTCCAAGAACTACGGCGACAACTGGATCAGCGCCGGTTACGCTCTCTGGTTCCTGCGGGAGAGCCGTTACCTCAACGGCGCGCGGTGCCGTCTGGGCAGCTCCTGTGCCGTCAGCGGCACAGGCTTCCTGTTCTCCCGCCGGATTCTGGAAAAGTGCGGCGGCTGGAACTTCTTCCTGCTGACCGAGGATATCCAGTTCACCATTGCCAATGTCATCCGGGGCGAAAAGGTGGGCTATTGCCCCACCGCCGTCCTCTATGACGAGCAGCCCACCACCTTCCGCCAGTCCTTCCGCCAGCGTCTCCGCTGGTCCCGGGGCTACCTGCAGGTGTTCGGCAAATACGGCGTGTCCCTGTTCCGGGGCATCTTCCGGGGCAGCTTCTCCTGCTACGATATGACCATGAACATCATGCCCGCCGCCGTGCTGTCCGGCGCGTCCATCGCGGTGAATCTGGGCGCTGCCGTCTATAACTGCCTGAACGGCGGCGACTGGTCGGTGCTGGCCGCCTGCCTGCTGCAAAGCTTCCTGAGCCTGTACCTCACCGTGTTCGTCCTTGGTGTTATCACCACCATCACCGAGTGGGACAATATCTATTGCTCCGCCAGCAAAAAGGTCTGGTACGCCATCACCTTCCCGGTGTTCATGTTCACCTACATCCCCATCGTCATTGTCTCCCTGTTCCACAACCCTGCCTGGCAGCCCATCCACCACAGCCGCAGCGTAGATCTCCAGCAGATCTGCGCCGGAAAGTAAGGGCAGGCGCATTGCAGCTGCGGAGAAATTCCGTAGGGGCGACCCTTGCGGTCGCCCGCTGCAAAAGTGGGCGGCGGGTCTCACGCTGCCCGCCGCCCTGATGCCTCTCACGATAAACGCGGTGGCCCCTGCCTCCCTCTGACGAGGGAGGTGTCAGCTACGGCGGCATAGCCGCCGAGATCGGAACTAAAAATATGCCCCCGGCATATTTTCTTAACGTTCCGACAGAGGGAGAGACGATGGACACAAGGAATGCGGTGGAACGCCGGTCTCTCCCTCAGTCACCTTCGGTGACAGCCCCCTCGTCAGAGGGGGCCAAGAGAGAACGCGCCTTCTCTCAACTCACGCCGCTTCGGCAGCGGCTAATTTTTGCGCCTTTTTGCCCCTATAACCCCCCGTTTATGTACCCATAAAGGCCCTTAATGTACCGATTAAAACGCATAAAAATCCCATAAAGGAGCAACTGCTATGAATATATTGGAGGTCAACGATCTGCGTAAGGTCTACACCACCCGCTTCGGCGGCCAGCCCGTGGAGGCGCTGCGCGCCGTCACCTTTGCCGTGGAGGAGGGCGAATTCGTCGCCGTCATGGGCGAGTCCGGTTCCGGCAAAACCACCCTTTTGAACATTCTGGCGGCGCTGGACAAACCCACCTCCGGTCAGGTTTTGCTGGAGGGAAAAGACATTGTGAAAGGAAAAGAAGCCGACATGGCGGCCTTCCGCCGGGATCATCTGGGCTTCGTATTTCAGGATTTCAACCTGCTGGACACCTTTACGCTGGAGGATAACATCTATCTTCCGCTGGTGCTGGCGGGGAAGAAATACCCGGAGATGCACCGTGCGCTGCTGCCGCTGGCGGAGCAGCTGGGCATTAAAGAGCTGCTGAAAAAGTACCCCTACGAGGTGTCCGGCGGCCAGAAGCAGCGCGCCGCCGTGGCCCGCGCCATGATCACCCATCCCCGTATCCTGCTGGCCGACGAACCCACCGGTGCGCTGGACTCCAAGTCCACCGACGAGCTGCTGGATCTGTTTGCCGGACTGCATCAGGAGGGCCAGACCATTCTGATGGTGACCCACTCCGTCAAGGCGGCCAGCCGCGCCGGACGGGTGCTGTTCCTGAAGGACGGGCAGGTGTTTTACCAGCTCCGCCGGGAAAACGACACCGACACCCAGTTCTACCAGCGGATCTCCCACGCGCTGACGGCGCTGACCACAGGCGGTGATGCGCAATGAGCCTGTACGCACGTCTGGCGTGGGACGGCATCCGGAAAAATAAGCGGCTGTACCTGCCCTATATCCTCACCTGCGTGGGCATGGTGATGATGCACTATATGATGAGCGAGCTGTGCGGCAGCGACCTGCTGCGGTACATGAAGGGCGGCGGCGCGTCCCATATTATTCTGGGGCTGGGCAGCTGGGTCATTGCGGTGTTCTCGGCGCTGTTTCTGTTCTACACCTATTCCTTTTTGATCCGGCGGCGGCAGCGGGAGTTCGGCTTGTACCACGTGCTAGGTCTGGGCAAGCGGCATCTCGCGCTGCTGTGCGCCATTGAGACGCTGATAACGGCGGTCATCGCACTGGCGGTGGGACTGATTCTGGGTGTGGCTCTGTCTTTTGTGGTGGAGCTGGGCCTGCGCTCCACCGTTCAGGCGGAGATGGACTTCACCTTTGCGGTGCGGGGCAGCGTTCTGGCGCAGACGGCGCTGGTCTATCTGGCTATCTTCCTGCTGACGCTGGTCAGCACACTGATAAAGGTGGGGCGGGGGAGCGCCGTCTCCCTGCTGCGCAGCGAGAATTACGGCGAAAAGCCGCCGAAAGGCAACCTGTTTGTGGCGCTGCTGGGCGCGGTGCTGCTGGGGATCGCCTATTTCATGGCGGTGTCCATTCAGGAGCCGATGAAGGCGCTGGCGTTGTTCTTTATCGCGGTGATCCTGGTGATTTTAGCCACCTATCTGCTGTTCATCGCCGGAAGCGTGGCGCTGTGCCGGGCGCTGCAAAGGAACCGGAATTACTACTATCAGCCCCGGCATTTCGTGTCCGTGTCCTCCATGGCCTACCGCATGAAGCGCAACGGCGCGGGGCTGGCCTCCATCTGCATTCTGGCCACCATGGTGCTGGTGATGCTGTCCTCCTCGGCCTGTCTGTACTTCGGCGCGGAGGACAGTCTAAAGGCCACGTACCCCCACGAGTTTGCACTGGAGGTGTGGCTGGAGAACAGCGCTGACATGCCGAAATTGCAGGAGGCTCTGACCAAAGCGGGCGCGGCCTATGGCGTGAACGTCTGGGAGAAGGGCACTGTGGAACCGGGGAGCGGCAATACGTGGAGCGCCGCCTTTGACACCGGACTTTCTCAAGAGCAGCAGCTGGCGTTGAGCCGCGCCATTGACGAGGCGCTGGGTGACACGGACATTACGTGGAACTACTTCCGCTCCTACCGGGCGGAAGCCGCCGATGATTTTTACGGTACCTACGGCAGCCTGTTCTTCATCGGCATCGTGCTGAGCGTGCTGTTCATCTGCGCGGCGGTGCTTATCATCTACTACAAGCAGCTATGCGAGGGATACGAGGATCAACCCCGTTTCGCCATCATGCAGAAGGTGGGCATGACGGCGGCGGATATCCGCAGGAGCGTCAATTCCCAGCTGCTGACGGTGTTCTTCCTGCCGCTGGCGGGCGCGGCGCTGCATATGGCGTTCGCGTTCCCTATGATCCGGCGGATGCTGCTGCTCTTTGAGCTGCACAACACGGGCCTGTTCATCGTCACGGCGCTGGTCAGCTTCGCGGTACTGGCGGTGGTGTACACGCTGGTGTACAAGGCCACGTCAAACGGGTATTACCGGATCGTGAAGGGCAGCGTGTGAAATCAAAAAAATCCTTGCCCGGAGAGGCAAGGATTTTTTTGATGGTTTGCTGGAAAGTTTCGCGCTATACCGCACTGTAAGAAATGTGTGTAGAGGCGGGGTTCTACTCCGCCTGTTGTGAAATTATGACTCTTATGACCTGCCCGCGCCGTCCATTCTGCCTTCGATCGTCCGGACGATCTCGTGAGGCGGGATCTCCAGCGCCTGCGCGATCTTGAACAGCGTATCCAATGTGGGGCTGCGCAAGCCGCGCTCGATCTTGCTGTAATGCGTCCTGTCCAAACCGGCCAGACCGCTCAGAAGCTCCTGAGACATGCCCTTTTTGACCCGGTATTCCTGTAAAATCTGACCGATCAGCACCGCGTCTACCACAAGATCACCCCCTTTTATCCACCATGATAACAGGAAGAAGCTTTTTCTTTGAGGTCACTTGACCTCAAAGAAAAAATCGTATATACTGGAAATAAGGAGGGGATGCTGTGAAAATGGTTACGATCCGGATGGAAGATTTTCTGTATGACTTTTATGAAAAGGTAGGGCGGCAGGCAAACCTGCCGCCGGAGCAGGTCATGGCGGACGCCCTGTTCAAGCTGGCGGGGGAATTGAGCCTGCACGCGCTGCACGACGCGAAAAAGAAAGCGGAATAAAACACGCCAGCCATCCCGGCGGATGGCTGGCGTGTTTTCGCGTGCGTAGGGGGCGCGAAATTTCCCCAAGCGGGCCGATGTGGGCATCGGCCCCTACAGCCTTGGCCCCCTCTGAGAGGGGGCTGTCGAGCACAGGCGAGACTGGGGGAGAGAATTTAAGTTTTTTGTTCTCTCTCTCCGGCGCTTCGCGCCACCTCCCTCACAGAGGGAGGCGAGGGGCAAGCTTTGTTTCGGAAGTGCGAAACGCTTTACCCCAAATAGTAATCCATCGCCAGCATGAGACAAAAGCCCGTCAGCAGAATGCAGACGCTTTTGCTGCCCTGGCAGGCGGGGATCATGTCGTCGCAGATGATATACAGCATGGCGCCTCCGGCGAAGGCCAGCAGAAACGGCAGAATCACCGCGCTGAGAGACACGGTGGCGAACCCCAGCAGTGTGCCGGCGATCTCTATCACGCCGGTGGACATGGCTAGCAGCAGTGTCCGCCGGGGCGGAATGCCCGCGTGCAGCATGGGTGCGATCAGCACCATGCCCTCCGGCAGATTTTGCAGAGCGATGCCTCCGGCGATGGCCAGCGCCCGGGGAATGTCCTCCGTGCCGAAGCCTACCCCTGCAGCAAGGCCCTCCGGCAGATTATGGATGGCCATGGCCGCCACAAACAGCAGCACCCGGTCACGCTGGGGCGAGCGCTCCGCCGGCGCGCGAGGCTCAAAGCCGGAGAGCTGCTGCATCCGGGCGGCCAGCCGCTCCAGCAGCAGCAGAAACGCCGCGCCGCACAGAATGCCCGCAGAGGTGATGAGAACTGCCCAAGTCCCGCCGCTCTCCAGCGACGGCAGGATCAGACCCGCCACGGCGGCGCTGAGCATGATGCCGGCGGCAAAGGACAGCACAGCGCTGTCACCCGCCCGCTTGGCCGCGCCCCGGAAGCAATAGCCGCCCACCGCGCCCAGCATGGTGGTGCCGCCCACCCCCAACGCAGTGAGGAAAACGATCAAAAACATGAAAATACACCCTTTCTGTGGTGTGAAATGGCGTGCTATTTTCATGGTATGCGGAATAAAATAAGAAGGTGCCGTCCGCTGGACGGCACCTTCTTATGAAAAACGTTACTTCAAGATCGCTTCCACGGCGGGGTTGAGCCAATCGCCCTGGAAATTCTCGATGGCGCCGTCGTCCACCAGCTTGGCCAGTGCCGGATCGATGGGCATTTTCGCCAGCAGCGGCACGCCGTAGCGCTGGGCGGCCTCCTCGGTCTTGCCCTCGCCGAACAGATAGAGCTTCTTGCCGCAGTCGGGGCACTGGAGATAGCTCATGTTTTCCACCAGGCCCACAATGGGGATGTTCATCATCTGGGCCATCTTTACGGCTTTTTCCACCACCATGGTCACCAACTCCTGCGGGCTTGCCACGATGATGACGCCGTCCACCGGCAGGGACTGGAACACGTTCAGCGCCACGTCGCCGGTTCCAGGAGGCATGTCCACGAACATATAGTCCACGTCGTCCCAGATCACGTCGCCCCAGAACTGCTGCACCACGCCGCCGATGACGGGGCCCCGCCAGATGACCGGATCCGTCTCGTGAGCCAGCAGCAGGTTTACGCTCATCAGCTGAATGCCGGTGCGGCTCTCTACCGGCAGGATGGCGTCGCCGATGGCTTCGGCGCGGCTGTGGATGCCGAAGGCACGGGGAATGGAGGGGCCGGTGATGTCCGCATCCAGAATGGCTACGTTGTAGCCTTCCCGCCGCACCGCCACCGCCAGCTGGCTGGTGACCATGGACTTGCCTACGCCGCCCTTGCCGGACACGATGCCGTAGACCTTGCCCACCCGGCAGCCGGGGCGGAGGGGCTTTTTCTCGAATACGTTGACTTCCTTGCGCTCGCCGCAGCTTTCGCCGCAGGTGCTGCAATCATGGGTGCAATCGCTCATTGTTATGTCTCCTTTATACTTCTCAAATCACGGTATCCCGTTGTCACTTACCTTATAGATATAACACCAAACACCGCCGCTTGCAAGCTTATATTGCCAGCAGCGTCACGTTTTTATGCCCGCTGAGATACGCGCCCTCCCGCTTTTGGCAGGTAAACAGCAAGATCTGCCGCTTTTCGCTCTCCTCCAGCAGATAGTCCAGCGCCGCATGGAGCCGGTCGTCGTCAAAGGTCAGCAGCGCGTCGTCCAGGATCAAGGGCACGTGCTTGTCCTCCGGCAGCACCAGATCGCAGATGGCCAGCCGCACCGCCAGATACAGCTGGTCGGCGGCGCCCTGACTCAG
>ENA-OUQC01000883-OUQC01000883.1-human-gut-metagenome-genome-assembly--contig:-NODE-883-length-18326-cov-20.933556_pt1 | contig 18326 bp, 12 predicted proteins | sample MGYA00237942_ERZ548815 | MGnify/ENA primary metagenome ERZ548815 (study PRJEB26490, sample SAMN05194722) | human gut metagenome | biome: terrestrial biome; feature: human-associated habitat; material... | reverse complement strand
TTAATATGGTCAATTGAGGACAATCTCAACCAGCCCATTAACTGAATATTCCTATGTATGATAGCATCTTTTCGACGCCAACGAGTTCTGCCTCGCACTTTTTGCGTTCCTCGCCAAAAAGATCCAAACGTGGATGACGGCGGGTCGATTCCCGGTCAATCCATTCATTGCCTTCCGCCACCAACGTGTCTATTTCCTCAGGGCTACGTGCTATGCCTATGGTGACAAGTTCCCTATAACGGCCCGAAATCTTTTCTGCCACAACGACGCTTACCGTCCCGGATCTGTTCTTCTTCCTCTTAATAAACATTAAATTTTGCTTTGCGTACCCCAAAATAAGGGTACGCAAATTTACAAAATATTATCATTCAACCGCTTATAAAATACTCTGTTTTTCAGTGACGAAGTCAGGAAAAAGATCCTGATTATTCAGTTCCTTAATCGTTGAATAAGTTTCTATCAACAAATTCTCCGCTTTATCGACCTCGTTACTATTAAGAAGCATTCCAACACTCTGCATATTGCGTGCCACTTGATTACGAAGACCTTCTATCCTATTCCTTTCGCGTTCGATGCGTTTTTCTTTTAATGAACGCATCGAGACTTCCATACATAAGTCTTTTGGCTCGAATATTCGTATCTCCCTACTGACCTTTTTAGTATCAACCTCAAAGTCAGAATTATCTAAATACTTTGATTTGGATGCCTTCGTTATTCTGTAATCCTGCAATTCTCTAATCCTACGAGATATCTCTGAAATCTTCCTCTCATGGACTGGAATAAAAAGGTTTTTAAGAAAAAGTAATATTCTCATAATAAGTCAAATCAGTCAAGCAATATGACAATCCAATATTATAAGAAGAAAGGCAATGCTCTATAGACTTCTCCGGATTCGAGCGGGTACAAAAAAAGCGTGAGAGTCTGTACTTTTGCTCGCTCTCACGTTCCGAGGCCTTCGCATTGCCCATCTTCGTAGAACGAGCAAATATGCAGAAGCCTCACGCGTAATATGTGTAAACACACCAACAAGCGGCATTCACATGCGTGTCGTTGGCGGAATATACATATCCACAGGACATCCACTGTTTGCTGCATCCTTGACGAAGATTTCTGAAAGTTGCGAAGTTTCGGAACGTCAAGAAAGAGCGTCGAGTAAACGCTTTCTATTATGTTTTTTGCATCCCTTCCCGCTTAACCCCGGACCGGGCTTCTGCGTTTCGGTCTGCATCCGCAAAGTTAGTTATATTTTTTTTATATTGCAATAAGGGGGAGAAAATTTTTTCGGAAGGATTTTTTGCGAGAAATTTTGCGAGAATGGGAAAATATACGTAACTTTGCAGCGCTTAAGGCGCGGAGCGCCGCGCTTGGGCATCACGATAGTCTTATGGTGTAATGGTAGCACTACAGTTTTTGGTTCTGTCTGTCTAGGTTCGAATCCTGGTAAGACTACTATCTGAGAAGAAGGAAACCTCAAAGCCGCATGGCCGAATGGTTTCTTTCTTCTTTTTTGCCGATGGGTTGTCTCGGAGTTTTATACGGGACTATCTCGGTGGGGTATACGGGACTATCTCGGGTTACGGGCTTTTGTTCGTACCGACCCCGCCCATCTATTTGATTGGTATACTTGTGTGCAATTTTTGCGCCGATTGCGCCGCAACAGACATCAAAAAGGGCATTAAAAGAGCCGAAATTCGGACAAAATGCCACAAATAGGCTTAATTAAAGATATTTAACGTGGAAAATTTGGATGCAATCACAGCATTTGTCTACCTTTGCATCAGAAAAATCTAATACATGGTTTCTCATAGGGTAATATATAGATATAGTTTTTACTAATTAACACACAAACAAATCCACGAAAAGCAACCCCGAGCGGCGCCATCCGGGCGTCCTCGGACAGCAAGGCATAGAAATGTGCCGCGCACAAATTCGAACGCGTCAACACGCGTTTTTTTTGTGCCTATACGCTTCCATAATGGATATTGTGGGAATAATGTAAGCAATAGGAATTATGGGAACAATGGCACAATTCTCATAAATCTCATCCATCTCCTCATCCCATAATTCTCATACATTCTATCACCCGTCTCATAAATCCCATCCCTCTCGTGATTCTCATAATTCCCATAAGACTTACCCCTCTTACAGGATTTACTATCTGATCAGTCGAGCTTGACGGGAACTACGGCGTGGCGGTCCATATACCACAGGTATCCTTTTATGGGATACTCGGGATATATCATGTGAAGGATGCGGCAATATTCGTGGACTTGCCGATGATGGGCGGGATATTCACGGGTGGTGAATTTGAAATCGACGACTTCCATAACGCCATCGTGTATCACCACGCGGTCCGGACGCAGCAGCCGGCCGAAGTCGTCCTCGTCATCCGGATGCACGGGCGGCACAAATATGGGCTGCTCCTCCATGCTATCGTCCGTCTCCACAAACCAACGGCGCAGCCCGGCATCATTGGTGCCGCCATCACCGAATAATGCACGTAAATCGTCCAGATAAACTTTGTAATTATGCGTATGACGCAGGTAATGAGCACTGGCACAGCGACACAGCGGCGTCACCACCGCATCATCATATACATCCTCGGGGCGGCGTATGCCGCTGAGGACTTCGTGCAGCACCTTGCCGCGTATGGCAGCCTGACGCACCTCCTCGTTCTCGTATATTCCGTCCACCAGGACATGCGCTTCGGGGGGAGCCGGTTCGTCATCCTCGTCATCGAAGCCTTCCTCGCCATCATCTATGCGCGTGATTGCATCCACACGCGTGACTATGGCTGTATCGTCGCGTATGTACGTGCCGTAGTTCAGGTCATCGGCCGTATCATCCTTCGTGTCTTCACCATAATCCGGATGCGTATCGGCGCCGTAGACATACTCTGTCGCGCTCTCGAAATGCTCGGCCAGAGCCTCGATGACCGCCGGGTCGCGGTTTTCGTAACCATCGGGCACGGGCGTATTGCCGTCAATGGCGGCGACAGCGCTGACCAAGGAGACATCAAACGGCTTCCCGGCATCCAATCCGGCGGCGATGATGGCCCCCGTATTTTCGTCGCGCGACAACGCCTGCGACGACTTTGCGCTGACATATATATCCAGCTCGCGTTCGGGACGCGTAAGCGCCACATAAGCCTTATTGATGCTGTCGGTAGCCTTGGCGCGACAATTGGCCATATACGCATCTTTGAAGCCGGTATTATACTCATTCATATCCTTGCTATAGCGTATAAACACCGCCGGGGGCAGCACCTTGTCCGGGATTAGACCCTTGAGGGCTTTCGATGCCACCCATTCGCTTTCGACTTTTTTCGCATCAATAAGGTTGAAATCCATATACGGCAGATGCACACACGGATACTGCAAGCCTTTGGCCGAGTGTATGGTGACGACGTTGACGGCGTCCGTGTCGCCCGAAGCCTTGACCGTGGGATGTTTGGATTGCCTATCCCACCAATCCAGGAACTCGTAGATATCGTTGCCGTACAGGTTGGAGTAATCCATCAGCGTGTCCGACAGGGCGCTCAGGTACACCATTTCGCGCTGCGCCATTTCCTGCGGCACAAAGGTGGCGACAATCATATCCGCCAAGGACATCAGCGTCGACGGATGCAGCGCCAAGATGTGCTCCAGTTGCTCGCGGAAGTCGTCACTCAGGCGGTCGTTGGCCAAGTCGTCCATAACCTCCTCGATAGTTTTCACAAGCGCACCATCGTCCGCATCAGCTCCGCCGTTCGTACCGTTGCGATACAAGGCCAGCTCGAAGCGGCACAGCATCATCGAAGCACGCACGCGGCGTGTCTTACGACCTTTGCCCGCTGCCTCGGCCGTCAGGCTCCACAGGTTGGCAATCAGGCGAATTATGCCGATAACGAGAGCCACACTTCGGGCGCGGTCAATCTCGAGCGCATCGGCAGACATCACCGGGATGCCCGCCTCGATAAGCGCGGCGACACATTCCGACGCCTGATTATTTGTGTCGGTGAGTACGGCAATATCGCCCCAGCGATATCCGCCATCATTGTGCTGACGGAGAATGTTTTTAATCATTGCAGTCGTCACCGACTCATCCTCGGTGACATTAGCATTCTCTGTCTTCTCGGCGTCCTTTTCCTTCTTGGGCGGGATATGGATGCGCACCACGCCGTGCATATCGCGGTGACGTGCCGGGATGTCCTGTATGACATTGCCGAAGCTGTCAAAGAGTCCTCCGCCGGGCAATGTCATCTTCTCGGCGATGTAATGGAACAGCGTATTGTTGAAACGCACAATCTCGATGGCGCTGCGGTGATTGGTATTCTCGCCCGGATTGACACCTTTCAGTTGGTAGTCATCGGGGAATTCGTCCGCAACCTCGTGATGCAGCAACGATGCGTCCGAATTGCGGAAGCGGTATATCGACTGCTTTTCGTCGCCGATAATCAGGTTGTCAAATCCCGAGGCAAGGCTATTGCTCAGCAACGGGCGGAAGTTGTTCCACTGCAAGCGCGAAGTATCCTGGAATTCGTCTATCAGGAAGTGCCTCAGGTCGACGCCCATACGTTCGTACATAAAGGGCACATCATCTTGCGTCACAAATCGGCTTATAAGGTCGGCAGCATCGCTCAACAACAAGACATTGTTGTCTCGACGCCATTGCTCGACGCGGTCCAGCACCAATTTCTGCAGTCCGTACATGCCTATGTATTTTCTCAGCATCTCAAGAGTCTTGATGTCAGCCCAATACTTGGCATAAGAATTGAGCGCAGCCAGGATTGGCTGTGCCTCGGCAGGCGTGGGCGTGTAATCTTTGAAAATATCCGCCGGGCCGAACGGCATCTCTTCGAAAACGGCCGCCATCGCCCTCTTATAGTATTCGGCTCCGGGATTCGACGGCTCATTATTCTTCAAAATATTAGAGATTACGCTCTTTAGCTTGCGTCCACCCACGGCATTCCTCGCCGCATCCATCTGCATGGCCAATTGCGCTTTAAGGCTCTTGATTTTGTCGTCAACGGCTTTTCTGAAATCACGTATGGCATTGCTTTGCTCCAGCCATCGGCTCATAGCCTTGCTGTGTTCGACAAAGCCCTCGTCAAAAAAGCTGCTGACAAACTCCACAATACCGCGCCGTACCGAGCCCTTGGTCTGGAAAATATTGAAATCCGTACCCTGTCGCACCGCTTCTTCCATCTTGCGTAGAATCCAGCTATTCAACGGGCTAAACTCGGTTTTACGTTGATGCATATCTGCCATATTGAACTCCTCGAGCAGTCCGTCTATGGCAAAATTGATGACCGCGTTCGAGTCCATAGTGATATCGTAATCGCCTTGGCGCTCGAATTCAAAAGCCATCGAACGCAATACATTCTGGAAAAATGCGTCGATAGTGCTGACATGAAACTGGCTGTAATCGAATATAATCTGACGCATAGCGTCATTAGCCGCCTCGGCCAACTGCCGACGCGTACATCCGAACAAATCCATCAATGCCGCCGCATACGCAGCATCTTTTGTCTCATCGGCCAAATCCTGCAGCTCCTTGAGTATGCGCTGCTTCATCTCCTCCGTAGCCTTATTCGTGAAAGTCACCGCCAAGATATGCCGATGGCGGCGACGTTGCACGCCCTCGCCTTGCGGCAGACAGTCTTTGTGGTTTAGGTGGTATACACCGTCAGCGTCCTTGACGCCCAACAGCAGCGTAATATACTGCAGCGTAAGCGTATAGGTCTTACCCGAGCCGGCAGAGGCTTTATATATGGTCAGATGGGACATATTGTGTTCGGATTTGGAAGATGGCATATTTTTATGGTTAGTGGGACGTGGTATTGAGGTAATATATCAAGCAATCGGAGCGGTTTAGGGGCTAAAAGACACCTTCGGCGAGTTTCAGCCCTTGGTCTTGAAGCCGAGACCCGGCAATATAGTGTGCAAAGCATCCCGACGGTCGCCCTGTAACAATATTTCGCCGCCACGAGCGCTGCCTCCCACACCGAGGCGGCGGCGCAGTGTTCCGGCCAAGGTGTCTACATCGTTGTCAGCCATACCCTGCGGGCACACCACGATTGTGGCCGGATGGCCGCCACGACCCTTGCGTTCGTATACAATTTCGAGAGTCTGCGTTTTGGCCTTCGCCGCTTCGACGCCATCGTCGGTCGTCTGTGCCGAATCATCCTCGCCGGCCGGTACGGCGCCGCGAAGCGCAGCCAATGCGTCTTTCCAGTCGTCACTCATGGCAATGCACGTCTATGCTGTCGGGTACATAATCCTCGTAATCGCGCAGATCCGAGTGCGTGCCCAAGGCCAAGCGATGCGCCATATTGGCAATGCTCTGCTCCTCAACGCTCAGACTATTGAGAAACAGTGATACTGAATCGGCGCTGACGGCAGCGGCGCGGCGGAAGCAGTCGGCGGCACGAGCCATATTCAATTCGTTGTCGCAATCGTTGTCCGCCGCCGTGGCATACACGACCGCAATGCGGCACATTTGATTGACGCTAATCGCCGTACTATCCGTTTTTTGCAAGATATCGCGGCATATCTCCGCAGCCTCTCCATAGCGTCCCTCGCGCATAGCACCTTCGGCCAGCGCAAGGTCGCCTTCCGTGTCTATTGTGCCTACACAAGACGGCAGCACAACAGTCAGTATAATAAATGCAGGCAGCAATAGGCGCCGCAAAAAACTCTTGGTAATGGTATGGTCGGTAAGAAACATCTTGGGGTGTTTGCATAACGGCGCTCCCGGCATGGAAGTGCCTTTTGACAGATGCAAATATACGCCATTTTTTCGGTATAGACGCCATCGAAGAGCATAAAAAAGGGCGACCGAAATGCCCGGTCGCCCCTATTCTCTTCAGTCGTATTGACTAAATTATTGTCTTATCGGTGATTGGGAGAAATGTGTGTACAGGTCGGTGATACAGAAGTATGCCGGGTTGTTCATGTACGAAACTCCGTTGTAAGTGGAATTGTCAGTGGATTCCATCTGGAATACGAGCTCGTCCACGGTACCCAGTCCGGAGAGATCGACGCCGAGCCAAGTGTCAAAGATAGTGCCGTTGTAAGCAAGGGGAACTTTGAGGGAGGACACGCTCACACCGTTAAGACGTCCGTAAATGATAAGGTAGCAGTGGTCGTTTTCGCCGAAGGCTTTGCTGTATGCGCTGCCATTCTTCATAGCGAAGTATCCCCATGTGGTGTTGGCGATACGGGCGCTGAGCAAGACAACCTCGCTGTCAAATTTGATGTAGCAGCTGGGGTCGGCGATGTCCTTGTCAAGCGGTTCGGATGTATCCCAATAGCCTACGAGGTAGTTGGGAGTGGTGTAACCCTTGCCGGGCATTGCTGCAAACTGGTGGTCTACCCAAGTGCCGTCAGCGGTGTAGTCCTTCAGGTCCGAGACCTTGGAGGGGCAGAAGCCGGTCCATGAATAGGTGGTGACGCCGCCATACTCGTATCCGGATACCTTGTGCGATACCGTTACGCCGGTATACTCGAGAGGTCCCTGCTCGGGATTGAGCACTTCGGCCCAATAGCCGTTGGCGTTATACTCTCCGGTTTCGCGGCCGAAGTTGTATACCAAGTCGATGCCATCGGGGTCGTCATTGTCGTCGTTACATGCGGTCATACCAAATGTAAGGCATGCCAAAGCAACGAGTGTCAAGAGGTTGTGAAGATGTTTCATTGTTGTATTTTGTTGTAGTGATTATTCTTGTACAACGCAAAGGTACATATTTTTATTGACATAACGGCTATCCGACGATTTATCCGACGGCTCAAAATACTCAAAAATAGGTATTGTCAGACTTCGCTTGCGGCTGTAATTTTGCATTGTCAATCAAAGACAATTCGGCGAACGCATCGCCGAACGATTCCGAGCGGAGTCGTAGGCGTCGATGATATTGACAAAAGATTTTGTATATAGAGGATAATTACGTAATCAAGGGAAAACACACACCACAGCACAGCCGCGCTTTACGGCAGCGGCTCGCCAAAGACTTAGGGCGCGAAGTGATTCGCGCCCATTTCTATGCCCCTGACCATGCAACGCCCCAGCCGATCCGCAATCTCGCAGGCACAAAAAAAGGCCTGTACCTCAATCGGGTACAGACCTTTTTTTATCTGAGTATATGCGGATGGCGATTACTTGCCTACCACAACTTTACGGGTTTCGGAACCGGCCTTGACGATATACATACCGGGCGCAAGGCGTACGGCGACACCTTGGGGAGCATACGCAGCTATACGACCTTGGAGGTCATAAACTACGGCATTATCTGTGCCGGAGACTACCAAACCTTCCGAAGTCACATTGACAGCCGGGCCTTCGCCACCGGCTATATCGTTGACGGCCGAGAAGTACGGCGTCAAATCGGTCGGTTGAGACTCACCGGAGCTATATACGGCGGTGATAAAATAGCGACGATCGACGATGCTTGTTTCGGGGATATTGAAGGACGTTGTCGCTGCGTCCACCACCTCGGTGTTGACGCGGCCGACTCCGTTTTCGTAGACATTGTAGCCCAGCAGCGGGTTGGACACAGCCTCGGTGATACGGACATTATCGATCCATATCGCACTGGTAAACGAAATCTTGGAAATGAAATGTATGGCCACGCGTTTGGCTTCGGACGGGATGCCGGTTATGCTGATGGGTACAAAAGTTTCCGAATTGATAAACTGTCCATACGAATGGCTCGATTTCAGTGTATTCACCTTGTTTGTAAAGGCGGCTGAAGGATTGGCGGCGTCATAGTCTGCTTCTGTGGAGTAAAGAATTTCCATAGTGTAGTAGTACGACGAGGACGTGAATTTCTTTGTCGCAACAAGGAAGTTGAGATCCATTGTGGCGCCGGCCTTGCAGTCAAGCACGGGCGAAATCAGCCAATCATCCTGCTGCTTGTTTGCACCCAAAGTCAGACCGATGACATTGTCACCATCGCGGCCTTTAGGCACAGACGGTTTTTTGACAACCAAGAAGGCACTGCCGGAAACCATATAGTAGCTATCGCCGGCAGCCTGGTCGAGGTCAAGGGCGGTGAAGCCGTCAAACGGACCTGTAAAGCCGCCTTCGCAACCCTCAAAGGATGTGCTGACGCTGAGCGGGGTGTGTCCGTCACCTGCAGCGTCCCAGGAGACTTCTATCGATCCGTCGGCAAGCTGCTTGGCATCGGGATTTGTGGGCGAGGCCTCTTCGACAAAAGCCACAGCCACCTCAGCCGCAGTCGAGATATTGTTCTCGGGCTTTTCATCGCCGTCATATACGACTTGGAGCGCAAACGAATAGCTATCGGCAGCCTGAGCCTCGATAGCCGTAACAGGAACTGTCAAATCCACAGTGGTTGATCCGAACGATGGAATGTCCACGGTGGTCGGCAGAGCTATGGACTCGGGATAGTCAGTCACCAGCTTGAGAGTGTAATCGGCGGCGCTGACAACCTTTGCGCTGTTGTTGGAAATGGTAAACGAAAGGTTGATATCATTGCCCGAATATACCGATGTCGGAGCGACGACAGACGAAACTTCGAGGTCTTTGTCGGCCGGAACGAACACGCGCACCTTATCAATGACAGTGTTCTGTCCATAAGCGCTCAGCGACAGAAATGCTACACGGAAAGTTTTGCAACCATCAGCGATAGCCGCTGCAAGCGGAAATTCGACCTTCTCCCAATCCTGAGTGGTGCCCTTCAACGTAATCAAAGCATCGGGAACATTCGTCCAATCGCCGTTGTCACAGGACACCTGTATTTGTATTTGATCATTGCCGGCAGTACGGTATACGTAGAATTCGATGATGGGGCTGCTGCCTGCTACATATTTTATAGGTGCGGAGGCAAGGCGTGCCGAGCTGCCGCGTGTAGCGTCCCAAGATCTGTAAATGGCGAAGCCGCCGTCTTGGTCTATAGACTCGGAGACGATGGGACGTTTCGCGGTGCTCGAGGCCACAGCCTCCCAATTGATTGTGCCGGAAACAATATCAGCCGTCCAAACCTTGCCAAAGGATGCTCCGGCAAAGGAGTCTGTAAACGGGAGCGTCAGAGAACCGACAGCCAAGGTCTTGGTCTTTACTTCTTCGGAAGACTCACCATTGAGCACGGCTACAACGGAATACTGCAAAGATTGCAAGTCATCGGATGTATAGTTGTCGATGAATGTCGTGGCAGTACATGCTTCGGCAACGATGGTCGGCACATCATCTACAATACGCGTAACGCGATAGGTGAGTGACGACGGGTCGAGAAACGCACCATGCACACCGGTTGCGGGAGCCTTCCACGAGAGCGTGTACGAGCCATCATTTGCGGATACCGCAAGATCGGTAACAGGATTAGGAGTCTCTTTGCCCACGTATGTCGAAGCTGTGACGCGTTCGCTGGTATTGCCGGCACTCTCAACCGTCACCGAATAGGAGACTGTACCTTCACTGCAATCGTTGTCTATATACGAGACGTACTCGCCGGCAGCACCACGGCCGGTCTTGACTGCTGTCTCACCATCGCCGCGGAAGATGCTATACTTGAGTGTTCCGTCAAGCGGCTGTCCGCTTATCGTGGCCGAGGGAAGCGTAAATGACACCGTAACCGAGGCCGAGCCGTCGGATGCGGGCACCAGCGTAAGACCCTCGGCAGCCAGAGGAACGTTCGATGATCCGACCTCAACGACTTTGGTGTCGAAAAGATACATCCCGTTGGTTTCGCCGAGGAAGTACAGCTTGTACTGCCCGTCGGCATCGACATGGAATTCTACGGTCTTTTGTGTGGCCGTGCTTTTGTTGGCATAGGCCAAATTGTCGTAGCTGGCCAAGACCTTATACTTGCTCAAGTCGTTGCCCTGCCCCAGACCGATGGTTAACGAAGTGGTCTTGCGCGAATTATAGGCTGCCGGGGACACCTCGATGCGATAGAGTGTGAATGCCTTCAGCGTCACTTCCGGAGTGATAAGATAGTCCGAATAATAGGGCTCAGTGATGCCGGAATTGTACATATACGGGTATTTCCCGTAGTTGTTGAAAGACCAGGCGTTGTAGTCGTCGTGGTCGTACTTAAGGCTGGTCTGTGTGCAGTTGTCAAAGGTCGTGCGGTCCGTCAGGTCCAACACGGCTTCCGTAGTCTGCGCCGATGCGCCGACAGACAGAGACATAGCCGCCGAAAGCAATGTTATGTATAAGCTTTTCATTTTATTTCTTGTTTTATTTTTTTAAGAAAGCGGGGACGCATTTTCGGTGCAGTCCCCGCCATTATTAAGCAGGACTGATCAATCCCGCGATGGATCGCTTTGTCACGACAGGTGCTTTTTTTTAGTCGTGAACGGGGCGTATCTGAATACCGCCGGCCTTGGAGCTGAAGGTCACCTGAGGAGCATTGAACTTGTTGCCTACACCACGCGAAAAGCGCAGTGTTACAGCTGTGCTCGTCATCTTCTTGCCGGTTTTGTCGGTATTGACATTAGCGTTACCGGTCATATAGTATCCGCTCTGGATGGAGCCGCGTGGCGCACCTTTGTAGCCCTGCATTCCGCAAGCAGGCAGGAAGATGCTTTTGCCGTTGGGGCCGGTAACGGTATATCCGTATGTTTCGGCTGTCCATGTGCATTTTTCGAGGAGTTCTTTGATTTCAGCCTCGGAAGGCAGACGCCAACCATTGCCCCAGAGTGCTTTGGCTGCATCGTACTGAGTATTGGAGATTTGGTCGCCTATTTCGATATATTCATCGGTCAGAACGTTATACCATTTGTAGTTGTAGACATGGCTGTACTGCTTTTCGGTAAGCTCGCCCCAGCAGATAAAGTCTCCGGTCTCGGAGGCGGCTTTGGCGCCGATGTTGAACGGAGCCCATTTTACGGACAGGCCGAGGTCTACCGGCTCGGAGGGTGCGGTATATGTGGGCAGCGTCTCGGCTGGCACGGGACCATATACGGGACGTATCGAGAAGCCTACATCGGGATAGTCATATCCTTCGGCCGAGCGGTTGGAGGCATCGATGTTGGCGCGGTAGTTGCGGCATTCCTGCGTGATGTCGGACTGCTCGTATTCGGTGGAGGTCCAGTAGAAGCATCCGAGCTGGTCGTGGGTATGCTCCGAGCCCACCATATTGCCGGCGGCGGGCAGGAAGATGCTGTTGCCGTTGATGCGCGAGGTGACTACGGCACCGGTTACGCCGTTCATTCCGGTCCAAGTGAATTCGCAGTTATTGATAAGTTCGCGCCACTCATCGCGTGTAGGTATGCGCCATTGGTCACCCCACTTGACATGTGCTACGTCATAGTTCGTTCCGGTGATTGTGGCTCCCAGTTTGTAGTACTCTTCCCACTGATCGTGGTCTTCACCTTCCCAGTCGCAGTACCACTTGTAGTTCTCGAGGGTGTACTCGCTCTTAGGCTCGATTTCGCCGTAAGCGTAGAAGTTGCCTTCTTCCCAGGGGTTGGAGGCGCCGACATTGTATGTAGCCCATTTTACGGATAAGCCGAGGTCTACCATCTTGGTTGACGGATCTACCTGACCTTCGTTGATAAAGGTGATTTTGGACACCTCGGACACGTTTCTCAGTTCTTCGGTGCCGTCCTTGTATTCTATTTTCATCATCTTCTGCTGGGCATTGGCCGTGCCGAAGCCTACAGCGGCGACGAGTACTGCGTAAAGTATCTTGTTCATTGTGTGTTAGAGTATGATTTTGAATGCTGTTTTATTGATTGTAACGATGTAGACGCCCTTGTTGAGTTCCGAGCGACTGACACTGAAAGACTCGGGGATCGTGGTATTGAGTACACAACGTCCGTCAAGCGAGTAGATTGAGAGCACGCTGCCGGCCTCGGCGTTGGATATGAGCAGTGCGTCCTGCGTCACACGCAGGGTCACGGCCGGTGCCACAACGTCGTCCACAGCATCGTATTTTACGAAGTCGATGAATTGGATGTCATCAAAATCGAAAGTCACGGGGTCTTGGCCTTTGGTCGCGATTGTCGCTCCGGTGTCAGTGTAGGTCACCTCCGGATTGGACGTGAACAGAAACACCACAGGGTCGCCGTTGGTCGGTGTAACCCTGACGGCGTCAGGCTCCACTTCCGCTGCAAAACCGCAAATGCTCACCAATATGGCCAGCAAGAAAGTAATTTTTCTCATAAGCAGTGTTGTTTGATTGGGTTATACTTTTTATGTATTCTGAAATGTATCTTTCGAAATGTATCTACCTTGGACGTACATCCATGTAATATATACATGTAATATGTAGAATTGCGGCAGGTGTATGACACCTGTCGTATCAGAAATAATGGTGTCGCCTAACGGCGATATCATGTAGAATGTCTAATAGTGTATCCATGCCTTGGATTACTATTTAAAAATATTTTTCGGTCGCAAAAGTACACTTAATTATCATATCACACAAGACTTTTGCAAAAAAAACAGTCGCACTTATGGAATTTTGTTTTTTCAGGCAATCGTAAAAAATACATTAACCACCTTATTAGCAAAATGATACATTAAACAACAACGCATCGAGATAAATTCGGAAAACCACATCTTTCGGCTTATTCCGGTCAGAGTTCGGCGTTTTTACCGACTTTTTGTTTTTCAAGCCGATTGTTTTTAGCGGTCGCCCTTCATCGGCTATTTTCGGTAATTCGTATACAGGGACACGATGCGTTTCTTTCATAGACAGTAATAGTACATACCGATAACGGCACAAAAAAAGCGAGGAACTTGCGGATGTTCCTCGCCTTCATGCGCTTCAAGATGGACTCGAACCAACGACCCTCTGATTAACAGTCAGATGCTCTAACCGACTGAGCTATTGAAGCGTGTATCATTTTTATACAACAGTGCGCAACCGCGATGATTGCATCCTGCGGCGCTCCCCCTCCGGGGATTTGCGGTGCAAAGTTACACAGAATTCCCGTACACACAAAATTTTTTTCAAAAAAACAAGCAACTTTTTTTCGTCCGCATATTTTGGGAAGGCGACCAACGCCTCGACACCATGCCTCGAGCATATAAAAACGGCACGAGGGCGTTCGATGGAATTATCGAACGCCCTCGCGTTTATGCCTTATAAAAGCCGGAGATTAGCGCACTAAGACCTTGACGGCCTGAGTGCCTTGGCGGCGAATATACAGACCGGCTGCGGGCGTATCGCTGACGCGACGACCTTGCAGATCGTAATATTCGACGGGGGCGGCGGCATTGTCGTTATCGACAACAATGTCATTGACTGCGCCGAGCTCGGCAGGAAGTTCGAATTTGGTGATAAGCGAGATAAATGTCGATCCGAGATTGCGCACTTCCATACAGGCAGGCTGTATACCGTTTTTGCCGCGTACATCGCATACGGCGATACTGGCAGTCGGTGCATACGCTATATTAGTGGCAGTGAGCATTCCGGCAACAGCGCCGTCGCCGGCGATACCGGCTACAAGCGTCCACGCATCGTAAGTATTGGCCTTGAGCGTAGCGGCGTCATAGGGACGCAGGAATGCGCCAATACCGCCTTTCATTGTATATCCGTAGACATACACTTTACCGGGAGTTACATCGGTCGTTATTACGTCCAGATACCCGGTGAGGCCGACGTATGTAGCTTCGCCGAAGGAGTCCATCGAGCTGACGCCGACATTCCAATTACCGGTAGCGGCATCAAGACTTGCAAGAAATCCTTCACGCACTTTGGTGGTGCTGGTCACGGCTTTGTCCTCTGCCCCTTCGGGATAGAATTTGCCGGAGAATTGTCCGCAGACAAAGACTTTGCCCGCAGCCACGGCAAGACCGGGGTTTTGCAGGACACAATTGTTGTTGACTTTTTGGCCTACGATATTGGTATGCCATACGCCGGTAAGATCGGCCTCGTTCAGACAGGTGGCGAAGTAGTTGGTGACGCCGGTGGCGCTCAATGCCTTGCCGGCGAATGTGGCGGTAAAGTCGGCACCCTCGACAACATTGTAACTACCCAAAAGGTATACGCGCGAATCCTTCACCGCTATACTGTTTATCGTGCCGTTGGTGAGGCCCGAACCCTGAGCCTCGAGCGATGACAGCAGGCGTCCGTCGGGCGTAAGTTTGAACAGGAACATATCACCGGCAGCCTTCTGTGCATCTCCGGTCCAGCCTTCCAAATACTTTGGCGCAAGGGTGACTTGCTTACCTGCAGCATCTTTAAGGTGCAGCGTCGAACGGTAATTGCCGCCTACAAGGATATTACCGTCGGCGGTGGCTACAATGTCTTTGACAAATATAGCCGAGGTTACGTCCTTCTCCAGTTTCAGAACCTCCGGGTCGATAACGCCGTAAGACAGCAGTTTGCCGGCGGCGCTAAGATGCGCTACAACAGCAACGTAGTGTGCCGTCTCGGTGGCGCCGTAGACCTCGGTGGCAGTTCCTTCGGCATCGACAATCACCAGCGGTTTGGAGCAAAGCTCGCCCTCGTCATGGCGCATAACCGTGACAAAGGACAGCGAGCCGTCGGGCAGCAGGGTGATGCCGCCGTTGCCGGAAGCTGCGTCGCCATAAGTGCTTACGACTGACCAAACCTTATTGCCGGAAGCATCAAGGCGCATGATTACGAGGTTATTGTTGGCACTGCCACGGGTGGTGGCTACGGGATTGGAGATGATGGCGTCACCATTGTACGACACAACATCGGAACTCGTCTTGGTGGCACCGGCGCCCATCCAGTATATCGCCGAGCCGTCGTCGGTAACCGCAAGGGCGTTATTGATCGTACCGGTAGAGGCGGTACTGTTCACCGTATTGGCCCATTGTCCGGCCGGAGCCGTGGGCGCAGCCATTGCCGGGACAAGGCCCAAAAGCATTGCTGCAAACGTCGTAGTAAATTTCTTCATAAGCATCTGATATTGTATATATTGGATAATTATCTGCTACATCGGCGCATATTTGCATCGGCGCCACAACGGATTGTCGCAAATTGCGTGTTCCACCGCCGGGACGGTGTCATTACGTTGCAAAATTAATCATCACCGACCACAACTGCAAGTATTTTCGCATCAATCTGCGCCGACGGCATCTTTTGTATACCCGAATATGGCGAACAATGACAAATTGCAGCCCCAAAAATTAAAGGGCTATAAGCCAAATAAAACGACGCGAGGACATTCGACATATTCGTCGGATGCCCTCGCGTTTATATCATCTGCGGCCTAAGGCCGACGATTTTAGCGAATGAGTACCTTGGTGGCCTGAGTGCCTTGACGGCGAATGTACAGACCGGCAGCGGGAGTGTCGCTGACGCGGCGACCTTGCAGATCATAGTATTCGACGGGGGCGGTAGCGTTGTCGTTATCGCTGATGATGTCGGATACCCCGTCAAACAACTGCTCGGGAAGACGGAACTTGGCTATCTGGATGGCGAAGGACGAGCCGGTATTTGCCGTTTCGAGTCCGGCAGCACACATACCGCCACGGCCGCGTGCATCTGTGAATGCAAGGCCGGCCTTGGGTTTGTAGGCGATGTTGAAGGACAAAGGTATTGCGGCATTGAAGCCGTTGCCCTTAACGCCGGTTACCAGCGACCACGAGTCTTCGGGATCGGCCTCAAGTGTATTGGCGTTGTAAGGACGCAGGAAGACGCCGATGGTGTTCTTCATCGTGTAACCGAAAACGTAGACCTTGTCCGGAGTGGTGGTGTTGACCAAAGCATCCTGGTAGGCGGTGAGGCCGGTGTAAGCGGCGGCGCCGAACGAAGCGGGAGAGCTTACGCCCTTAATCCACTTGCCGGTAACGGCGTCAAACTTGACGAGCATACCTTCGCGCATACGGTTGGTGCTGGTCACGCCGAGTTCTTCGTTGCCCTGGGGATAGAATTTACCGTTGTACTGACCGCAGAACCATACATTGCCGTTGCCGACGTTGATGCCGGAGTTCTGCATGACGCACGAGTTGTTGCTGTCTTTCTCGCCCACAATATTGGTGTGCCATTCGGAGGCAAAGGTGGTGGCGTCAACAGCCGCAAGATAGAGGTTTACAACGCCGGTGTTACACAAAGGCGCGCCGGCCAGTGTGGCTGTAAAATCCTCGCCCGAGACAACGTCATACTTGCCGTAGAGGTAGAGGATGCCGCGGTCGTATACGACATTGCTGATATGGCCGTTGTTGATGCCGGTGCCCTGTGCTTCGAGCGAGCCGAGGATACGGCCTTCGGGGGTAAGTTTGAGCAGATACATATCACCGGCAGCCTTCTGTGCATCGCCGTTCCAACCATTGATATACTTGGGCGTGAATGTCACCGTATTGCCGGCTTGGTCCTTGAGGTGCATGGTGGCGCGGTAGTTGCCACTGATAAAGATATTGCCGTCGGGGGCAACTGCAAGGTCGTCCACGAACAGGCCGGCACGTACTTTTTTCGTGCTTCCGTCAGCCGGGACTTCTATGGCGTCGACATCAATGACGCCGTAGCCCAGCAGTTTACCGTCGGCAGACAGATGGCCTACGATGCCTACGTTGCGGTATTCATCGACAGCGGGATACACGTCCGTAGACACGCCCGTCCCATCTACGATTGTCAACGGATGGGCCAGCATATCAGCCTTTTCGTCATGGCGCATAACTGCGACAAAAACGATAGATCCGTCAGGAAGAATATCGAGGCCGCCGTTATTACTGGCAGCATCGCCGTACGAGCTGTAAAGGCTCCACACCTTCTTGCCCTGTGCGTCAAGACGCATGATTATGAGGTTGTTGTTGGTGTTGCGCTGCACGTCCACGGGACTGCTGAAGATTGTTTCGCCGGCATACGTGGCGGCATCACCGGCGCTGTGCGTGGCGGCCGAGCCCATCCAATAGATGGCCGAGCCATCCTCCGTGGCCTTGATGCTGCGGGTCATCGAACCCGAAGCGAGAGGACCGTTTACGAAGTTTGCCCATTCGGCAGTGGGAGCGGCGGGAGCTGCCATAACGGTGGCCGCACCCAAAAGCATTGCTGCTAATGTCGTTGTAATAAGTTTCATAAGCATTCTGTTGTTAAATCTGTGTGTTTTCAATTGTTTTCACCCGTCAGTCATTGGTCCCTCATAAAGAAGGCCCTGCTATAAAGACGCGGTTTTTGTCGGCGCAAAATTACACATACACAACTTAATATAAAAACATTAAGCGCCAAACAGGCCAAAAATACTCACAAATGGGTATGTCGGCTTGCGTCTCGCACCAACCGATTGCACAATTTGAGTATGCGATTACGGACAGCCGGAAAACCGCAAATCTACACATCGCAGCTTTTGGATAATAACGTCCTTTTCAAAAAAAACGCATCAAACAACTTCCCTCAGGTCGTTTTTTTCTGTAGATTCTTAAACGAAGTGCAAAAACATTAGCCTCTCACTACGGGGCTAGCC
>ENA-OUQC01000882-OUQC01000882.1-human-gut-metagenome-genome-assembly--contig:-NODE-882-length-18335-cov-3.839825_pt1 | contig 18335 bp, 16 predicted proteins | sample MGYA00237942_ERZ548815 | MGnify/ENA primary metagenome ERZ548815 (study PRJEB26490, sample SAMN05194722) | human gut metagenome | biome: terrestrial biome; feature: human-associated habitat; material... | reverse complement strand
GCTTCCCAAGGCTTATGTAAACTACAAGCTCACTGGCGTCCACTCCTGTGACTATTCCGACGCGTCCGGTATGCTGCTGCTCGACGTGGCGCACAAGCGCTGGTCGAAGGAGATGCTCTCCATCTGCGGCGTTTCGGAGGGGCAGATGCCGCGCCTGTTTGAAAGCTATGAATGCATCGGCACGCTCCTGCCCGGCGTTGCGGAAGGCCTCGGCCTCCCGGCCGGAGTGCGTGTGTGCGCCGGGGCGGGGGATAACGCCGCCGCGGCTGTGGGCACGGGCGTCGTGGGCGCGGGGGGCTGCAATATCTCCCTCGGCACCTCCGGCACGATCTTCATCAGCTCCGAAAGCTTCGGCGCTGACCCGCACAATGCGCTGCACTCCTTTGCCCATGCCGACGGGGGCTATCACCTCATGGGCTGTATGCTCTCTGCGGCCTCGTGCAACAAATGGTTTCTGGAGGATGTGCTCCACACCTCCGATCACGCCGCGCAGCAGGCGGATATCACGGAGGAAAAGCTCGGCCGTAACCGCGTGTTCTTCCTGCCCTATCTCATGGGCGAGCGCAGCCCCATAAACGACACCGACGCCCGCGCCGCCTTCATCGGCATGAGCATGGACACGTCGCGCGCCGATATGGTGCAGGCTGTGCTGGAGGGCGTCGCTTTCGCCATCCGCGACAGCTTTGAGGTCGCGCGCAGCCTCGGCGTGGAAATCCCGCGCTCCATGATCTGCGGCGGCGGCAGCAAGTCGCCCCTGTGGACGAAAATAATGGCGAATGTCCTCAATATCCCGCTGGATATCCCCGTGACGGAGCAGGGGCCGGGCTACGGCGGTGCAATGCTGGCCATGGTGGCCTGCGGCGAGTTTGAAAGCGTGCGCGCCGCGGCGAATGCGCTTGTGAAGGTCAAGGCCACGGTCACGCCGGATGCGGCGCTTGCCGCGCTCTATGATGAGCGCTACGCCCGGTTCCGCCTGATATACCCGGCCATGAAGCCGCTTTTCAAAACCCTTGCGAGGTGACAGTATGAAAATATATTCCGTTTTTGACGATGAGTTCAGACCCTACGGCAGAGTCGTGTCCGGCTTTGCGGACGCACAGCTTCTCTCCGCCATGCGCGCCGTGCCCATGCCGTCGCAGGGCACGGCCTATGAACCGGCCATCCCCGCGCTTGAAGCCTGCGATGTATACGCGTGGTTCCGCGACAGCGCATTCGGCGGTATGCCGGTGCAGCTCGGCATGTGCTGGGGCTATAACACGCGCCTCAACTGCCTTGAATACCACCGCGACAGCGAATTCAACCTCGGCACGGAGGACTTTGTCCTCCTGCTTGCCCGGCTTGACGAGGTGTCCGAGCATAAGCTCGACACGGCGAAGGTGAAGGCCTTCCGCGTTCCCGCCGGTGCGCTGGTGGAGGTTTATTCCACCACGCTGCATTACGCCCCCTGCCATACGGACGCGCGCACGGGCTTCCGCGTGCTTGTCGCGCTTCCGAAGGGGACGAACACCGCCAAGCCCGACATCCCCGCGCCGGAGGGCGAGGACAGGCTCATGACGGCAAGAAATAAATGGCTCCTGGCGCATGAAGACAGCGCCGAGGCCGCGCAGGGCGCATATGTCGGCCTGTATGGCGAAAATATAGATATCGCCGCGCTCATCCGCTAGTATTAAGGAGGAAAATACCATGCTTGAAAACATCCCCGAAGTAAAGCTCGGCATCATCGCCGTCAGCCGCGACTGTTTCCCCGTGCAGCTTTCGCAGAACCGCCGCCGCGCCATTGCCGCGGCCTATAAGGGCGCGCTGTATGAGTGCCCCATCGCTGTGGAGAATGAGCAGGACATGCTCTCCGCCGTGGCCGATGTAAAGGCCGCCGGATGCAACGCGCTTGTTGTGTTCCTCGGCAACTTCGGCCCCGAAACGCCCGAAACGCTCATTGCAAAATACTTTGACGGCCCGTGCATGTTCGCCGCCGCCGCCGAGGGTGACGGCGACCTTATCAGCGGCCGGGGCGACGCCTACTGCGGTATGCTCAACTGTTCGTATAATCTCGGTATGCGCCATTTGAAGGGCTACATCCCGTCCTACCCCGTCGGCACGGCGGAGGATATCGCGGCGATGATCGCGGACTTTGTTCCCGTCGCGCGCGCCATCCTCGGCCTCAAGGAGCTTAAGATCATCACCTTCGGCCCGCGCCCGCAGGACTTCTTCGCCTGCAACGCGCCCATAAAGGGGCTGTATGAGCTCGGCGTGGAGATCGAGGAAAATTCCGAGCTTGACCTTCTCGTGGCCTATAAGGCGCACGAGGGCGATGCGCGCATAAAGGACGTCTGCGCCGACATGGCCGCCGAAATGGGCGAGGGCCGCTATTATCCGGAGCTTCTCGCGCGCATGGCGCAGTTTGAGCTGACCCTTGCCGACTGGGCGCAGCAGCACAAGGGCGCGCGCAAGTATGTCGCCTTTGCGGACAAGTGCTGGCCGGCTTTCCCGAAGGAGTTCGGATTTGAACCGTGTTATGTAAATTCGCGCTTCGCCTCCCGCGGCATCCCCGTGAGCTGTGAGGTGGATATTTACGGCGCGCTCAGCGAGTATATCGGCGCCTGCGTCTCGCAGGACGCCGTTACGCTCTTGGATATCAACAACTCCGTGCCTGCCGCGCTCTATGAGGCGCAGATAAAGCCGCGCTATGACTATGCCCTGACGGATACCTTCATGGGCTTCCACTGCGGCAATACGCCCTCCTGCAAGATGTGCGCCGGCAGGGCCGTGAAGTACCAGCTCATCCAGAACCGGCTTCTTGAAAACGGCGGCACGCCCGATTTCACGCGCGGCACGCTTGAGGGCGACATCGCCCCGTCCGACGTCACCTTCTACCGCCTCCAGTGCGACAGCGAGGGTCGTCTGCGTGGCTACATCGCCGAGGGCGAGGTGCTCGACGTGCCCACAGGCTCCTTCGGCGGCATCGGCATTTTTGCCATCCCCGAAATGGGGCGCTTCTACCGCCACGTGCTCATAGAAAAGCGCTATCCGCACCACGGTGCGGTCGCCTTCGGGCACTACGGCAAGGCGCTGTTTGAGGTGTTCCGCTATCTTGGCATTGCAGACATCGCCTATAATCAGCCCAGATCCCTTCCGTACCCGACAGAGAATCCCTTCGCCTGAAAAAAGTCCGCGCGAAGATATTTTTGACAGTCTTAGTCCCGCGCACACTTGTGCGCGGGACTATATTATGGTATAAATATAGTGTAATAGCTGTACTGAATGCCGTATGGGGGTAAAAGCAGTGGACGAGAACGAAAGAAAAGCCATATTTGACCGGGAACTGCCGGTTTCATTGCTGGGCAGACTGGCGGAGGAGGATCCCGCCTGCAAAAGACTCAGCTTCACGCCGGGGGAGCTGCAATACCTGAAGGATACCATCTGCCGCGCCATAAACAAGCCGGTAGATCAGAAGGTGTATGAAATTGAGGAAGACGACGGCCGTCTGATGCTTTATTATAAAAATGAAGAGACCGCTTGGCACGCGCTGGACGATTTCCCTGATGAAGATGAAACGATCACATAATACCGTCTGGTGACTGTGGAAAAACTGACACGCGACGGGGTGCGCCATGCCCTGAACAAGGTGAGGAAAAGCTGCGATGCGGACTCGTTCAAGCCGGACGATAGCTGGACCGAGTGGATAAAGCTGCTTCGTGAAAAGGCTATGCTGACGGAGGCGTATTCGTGCTTTTTTGAAAAGACCGGAACGGAAAAAGGGCTGTTCAAGTACTGGACGAAGGCGGAGGTATACCGCGGCCTTACGGAAAGCGGAACTCTGTGCCTCATCATGTACGGGGATGACGGCTCAAAGTGACGTTTCCCGCGCCTTGCGCGAATTTTGTGCAAAATCCTGAAAGCTTTTCCGTTGCGTGCCGCCGCGTATGACGTTATAATCATTGCGGTTAAATTTTTATGGAAAGCGGGATAAACTTATGCGTACAAGAAATATGGCATATATCGCCCTCATGGCTGTCGTTATCTGCGTCTGCTCATGGATAAGCATACCGATGGCGGTGCCCTTCACGATGCAGACCTTCGGCGTGTTCTGCGCGCTGCTGCTGCTCGGCGGCCGCCGCGGCACCATTGCAATCTTGCTGTATGTGTTCATGGGCGCTGTCGGTCTGCCGGTGTTTTCGGGCTTTCGCAGCGGCGTTGCAGCGCTTGCCGGGCCGACGGGCGGCTATATCCTCGGCTTCATCCTCTGCGGCGGACTGTACTGGCTGCTTGAAAAGCGCGCAAAGGCATGGCTGCTGCTGGCCGCGGGCAACATCGTGTGCTATATCTTCGGCACGGCGTGGTTTGTCTATGTTTATACCGCCAGCGGCAAGCCCATCACTTTCGGCGCGGCGCTGCTGGCCTGTGTTGCGCCCTACGTCGCTCCCGACGCGGCGAAGCTCGCCCTCGCGCTGCTCGTCTCAAAGCGCCTCAGCCCGCATATAAAGGCTTGAGGGTTTTCCTTCTGTTAAATTGGCTTTAAAGCCGTATATCAGCTTAAGCGATAAGCAGAAAATATGGCATAAAAATACATAATTAAAGCGAGGAAAAGAGAATGTGGAGATGCACTTTTTGCGGAACAGAAAACAGCAATAATTCTAATTTTTGCATGAAATGCGGCGGCAGCAAGAAATGCATTGAACCCAAGCCCAAGAGAGATAAAACAAAGTATTTTCTTCTTGCCATTATAGGTGTCTTGTCGGTTGCCCTTGCGCTCGCTATATTTGTCATTTTCAGGTCGGCTTCCACCTCTGAGGCAACTCCGACCCCTGCGCCGACTAAGAATACAACGTACATTCAAGGTGCTCTCCAGACGCCTGCATCTATAGCAACGCCCGCGCCGAAGCATGAATATATGTGGACCGAATGGAGCAGTTGGAGTTCAAATCCGGTTACAAGTTCGTCAACGAGAGAGGTTGAAACACGCGCCAACAAGACCGTCATTGGCTATAATATGGTCCACTACGGCACACAGCAAGCAAAAGACCCTCACTATCGCATGTTCAGGGATTACAGTATAGGCGGCGAATATAGCTTTTACGGTGCCAGAGAGTCCTACGGGGAAAAGCATCTCACAAAATATGTAACTGCCAGAGAATTTTATTATGCAACGCCGTACTCCGGGAATGGTTCATGGGTCAGCATCACATACAATGGGGAGAATTATCAGGGCTACCAGATGAGCTCTTCCACTGCATATAATTTCGGCGACGACAACAAGGTCTGGTTCATTGAAAGTGAAGATTATTATACGACGACCGAGTACCGCTACAGAGATTATATAATGGTCAGTTGAAATAAATTTTTTTGCACTGTGCATAGTGCCGGTGCGGCCGCTGTTGAATTTTCCTGATATTTGTGGTACTATAAACCCGATAGTTCGACAAACTTAACTGAGAGAAACGGAGAGTGGATCAGAATGAAATATGCGGGGATGCCAATGGGAATGTGGCTTCTGTTTGGCGGCTCGTTCAGGAAAAACCTTGTGGAAGTGTTCGGCATGACGCCCGACGCGGCGGAAAAGACCGCCTCCGGCGCGAAGCGCCGCTATAAGGAGATAATCGAAAGCCTGCCCGAGTTTGAAAAAGCGGACAGATTCAAGATGAACATCGTAAACTGCGCCATGCTCTGCGCGTTCGTGCTTAATATGCCTGCGCGGCCTGATGTGGCGCACCTGACGGATTATTATGCCCGCTCCATGATGACGCCGCCGATGAAGTGGTTCTGCAAAAAGAGCGGGAAAAAGAAGTTCACCCCGCAGGATATAGAGGGGATGCAGGCCACCGCGCGCCTCAAGGCGGCGGACAGGAACCCGTATTCGTGGAATATGGACTACTATCCCTATGCCGACGGCAGCGGCTATGAGGCCAGATTCTTCACCTGCGGCATATGCACGCTCATGAAGGAGCTTGGGCTGTACGACCTTGTGCCCGCCATGTGCCGGCTGGACTACACCATGACCGACGCCGGCGGTACGGCTCGCTTCGTCCGTGAGTATACGCTTGCCTCCGGCGGGCCGTACTGCGACTGCGGCTATAAAAAGCTGGACAAATAAAAATAAGAATGAAGAGCGCCACAGGCGGCCGGTGAAAACCGGCCGCCTGTGTGCTGTTATATAATGATTTTTTACGATAACCTCCGCCGTTTTCCGTCCTTCGGCGGGATATACCCGTATTCTATCTCCGGGTGTATCTCCTTGAGCCGGGCGTGCAGATAGTCCACGTCCTTTTCCTCGTTGAAGATCAGGTTTGCAAATTCCTGCCCGTCGTGCACGAGGATAAGCCTGTAATAGTGGATTATCGGCCCGTCGTCGGGCGCGCACTCGTTTATGCGCGTGAAGCTGCGGTCGATGTATTCATACGGAACGTAGTACTTCTTGCCCAGGTCGCGGTAGTACAGGCACAGCTTGCCCAGCCGCACCCGGCCGACAGTCTCCGCACTGTTGTAGTCGTCTATGTGCGCCTGATCATCAATGTATTTTTTATCGACGCCTCTGAATCTCAGTTTTCCGAATCCGAACATTCTCCGTCCGCCGCCTTTCTGAACAGGTCTTTTTCATACCATCCGCGCGGGAATTTCATTGCGATCGCGGTGCCCGCAATGCCGCCGATAACGCCCACTATCATTCCGCCCAGCACGTCGGAAGGGAAGTGCACGCACAGGTATATGCGCGCGATGCCCATCGTGAACGCGAAGATGTACGCCGTCCAGCTCCACCGCTTGTCGCCGACGAGGAACACCGCCGTCATCGAGGCGAAGGCCGCTGTTGTGTGCCCGGACGGAAAGCTCTTGTCGCTTTCCACGTTCTGCCCCACCAGCAGCCATAGCTGATAAAATATGCTGCTCTCATCGGCATAGGGGCGCGGCCGCGCTATCAGGATCTTCAAACAGCAGTTCGTTATCAGCGCGCCGACAGCCAGCGAAAGGCACATTGCCGTGCCGAAGCGCCGCGTGGGCTTGTAAAGCGCCAGCAGCAGGGAAATGAAGATGAGCGGCAGCCCGCCCTTGCCGAGGAATGAAATAAACTCGAAAAACGGTGTGAAGAACCCGCCGCCGAGGTCGTAAAGCTGGTGCACGGCCAGCGTGATGCTCTGGTCAAAGCCCGCGAATACGGTGTTCAGCCATAGCGCGGATGCAGTTATATTCATGCGCCTTCCCTCCGGATATTATGTGACTGTGCCCATAATACCACAACTTGCCCGCGCACGTCTACCTCATTTTGCATATTCGTCCAAATAAAGCGCAAACTATCCACATACTATCAAGGGAGGCAGCAATATGAAACGCTTTTCAATCTCAATTCTTGCATTCATGCTTGTGTTTGCGCTGTGCGCCGGAATGTGCGCCGCGTCTGCCGACGGCGCCGCGCCCGTGGCGGAGAATCTGGAGCTCAAGACCTATCAGAACGTCTCCGTCGGCGGCAGTCTCAGCGCCTATGACCCGGACGGCGGAGCGCTGGAGTACACCATAACCACGCAGCCCGTCAAGGGCAGCATAGAGCTCAAGGACGACGGCAGCTTCGTCTATACCCCGCGCGAAAATAAAAAGGGGCGCGACTACTTCGGCTATAGGGCCGCCGACGGCGATGGCAATCTCTCGCAGGAGGCCACCGTCATAATAAGGATAGAAAAGGCGAAGAAGGACGTGCTCTATTCCGACATGCGCGGCCGTGCCGACGAGTACTCGGCCGTGCTGCTCAGCGAGAAGGGCATTTTCACCGGCGCGCAGATAGGCGGCAAATACTGCTTCTGCCCGGATAAGACCGTCTCGCGCGGAGAATTTCTCAGCATGTGTATGCTCGCCGCGGGCGAACCCGTGGTCGATGCCGCGCTCAGCACGGGCTACGCCGATGATGACGCCATCCCCGCGTGGATGAAGTGCTATGTAGCCACGGCGGATATGTGCGGCGTCGTCGCCGCGCAGGAGGCGCAGACCTTTGCGCCCGATGAGCCTATCACGAAGGCTGAGGCTGCGCTCATGCTCGACAGGGCCATAAATATCACCACGGTCTCTTATATGCCGCTTGATGACAGCTTTGACGCCGAGGTCGCACAGGCCTGCGTCAACCTCAGCGCCGTCGGCGCGATGGACGCGCCCGCCGCCGGCGACTATCTCACGCGCGCGGACATGGCAAGGATGCTCTCCGCGGCGATAGCCGTTCTTGAAAAAAGATAAATCAAAGACTCAGCCGCTGCAGCGATAGACTACAGCGGCTGTTTTCTGTATTCCGGCGCAACGTCGAGGAAGGTCTCTATCCCGCGGCGCACGGTGTCCTGCAGCGGAAACGCACCATTGGAGCACACCCATTCGAAAAGATACGCTTTCGCAAGATTGAGCTGCAAAACTCCGTGTGGTATAATAAATTATAGAAAGTGAAATTGCGGAGGGAACCATGAAAATCGAACATGTTGCGCTGTATGTGAACGACCTTGAGAATGCCAGAGATTTCTTCGTAAAATATCTGGGGGCGCGGTCAAATGACGGATATCACAACCAAAAAAAGAATTTCCGCTCGTATTTCCTTTCGTTTGATGACGGCGCGCGGCTTGAGCTTATGAACAAGCCGGAAATGCAGGACCAGCCAAAGGACATTGCCCGCACGGGATATGCGCATATCGCTTTCAGCGTGGGAAGCATGGAAAGGGTGGACGCCCTGACCGCGGAGCTGAAAGCCGCCGGTTATGAAGTCCTCAGCGGCCCGCGCCTCACGGGAGACGGCTATTATGAAAGCTGCATCGTCGCAATAGAGGGAAACCAGATAGAGATCACGGCCTGAACCGGCCAGCGGGCTTTTTTCATAAGCGCTTGACTTTTGCGCGGCAAAGCGTTAAAATGCAAAACAGCGTGCCGCGCTGCGGTATTATTCGGAACACATGGGCAGTACGGCGTCTGTGCGCAGTGTGCGTGCGGGCGCTTTTTGTCTGCCAGAGGAGAGAAAATGGAAAAGAAAAAGAATACGAAGAGCTTTGCCAGCCGCTGGGGCTTCATTCTTGCCTCCGTCGGCTCGGCGGTAGGCATGGCCAACGTCTGGGGCTTCCCCAATAAGATGGGCAGCAACGGCGGCGGGGCCTTTCTGCTGATATACCTGCTGTTCGTCGTCATATTCAGCTATGTCGGCCTGCCCGCGGAGTTTGCAATGGGCCGCCGCGCCGCAACGGGCACGCTGGGCGCATATGAAAACGCATGGGCCACGCGCGGCAAAGGTGCCGGCAGGGCAGGTGGGCTTCTCGGCTGGCTTCCGCTCGCCGGGTCCATGTGCATCGCCATCGGATATGCGGTCATCGTCACCTACGTGCTCAAGGCGCTTGTGGATTCGCTTGTGGGCACGCTCATGACGGCGGACGCTGCCGAATGGTTTGCCTCCTTCTCGGCGCAGCCGTATTCCGTCGTGCCTTATCATATCATCGTTGTCGTCGGCACGCTTCTTACGCTCTTTCTCGGCGCGCACAGCATAGAGAAGTCCAACAAGGTCATGATGCCGCTGTTCTTCCTCATCTTCGTGGTGCTGGCGGTGCGCGTGGCGTTCCTGCCCGGCGCGGGAGAGGGCTACAGCTTCATGTTTGCGCCGCGCTGGGATATGCTGAAAGACCCGATGATCTGGATATGGGCAATGGGGCAGGCGTTCTTCTCCCTTTCCGTCACGGGCAGCGGCATGATAGTCTACGGCGCATATCTTTCAAAGGATGAGGACGTTGTCGGCGTTGCGCAGAACACGGCGCTTTTTGACACCATTGCGGCCGTTGTTGCGGCGCTGGTCATAATCCCGGCCTGCTTCTCCTACGGGCTTGACGTCGGTGCGGGGCCGAGTCTGCTGTTCGTCACGCTTCCCACCATCCTTCAGGATATCCCCTTCGGGCGCTTCTTCGCCGTCATTCTGTATATCGCCATGATATTCGCCGGTGTCAGCTCGCTCCAGAATATGTTTGAGGCCGTGGCGGAGTCGCTTCTGCATAAGTTCCCGAAGCTCAGCCGCACGGCGGTGCTCGTTATCCTGTGTGTTGTCTGCCTCGGCTTCGGTCTCGGCATGGAGACCATATCCGAGTGGGGGCCGTGGATGGATCTCGTGTCTATCTACATCATCCCCATCGGCGCGACGCTCGGCGCGGTCTCGTGGTTCTACGTTATGAAGAAGGACGAGCTGCTCTCCGCCGTCAATGCCGGCAGTCGCCGCCGCCGCGGTGAGCTGTGGTACAGCATCGGCCGCTATGTGTACGTTCCCCTCGCGGTCATTCTCTGCTGCGTCGCCCTTTTCAAGCACGTCGCATTCTGATGAAATATAAATGTAAAAATTCAAGGCGGATGATGCGCGCATCATCCGCCTTTGTGCTATTTAATCCTTGAGCTTTCACCCGCGCGGTGCTATACTATAATGTATACTTTTATACGGCATTGGAGCCTTTATGGACAGCTTTAAATTAGTTTCACAGTACAGACCCACCGGCGATCAGCCGGAGGCTATAGATGCGCTCGTCGCCGGGATAGAGAACGGCCTTGACGAGCAGGTGCTGCTCGGCGTCACGGGCTCCGGCAAGACCTTCACCATGGCTAACGTCATCGCCCGGCTCAACCGCCCCACGCTCGTGCTGGCGCACAACAAAACGCTTGCCGCCCAGCTTTGCAGCGAGTTCAAGGAGTTCTTCCCCGAAAACGCGGTGGAGTACTTCGTCTCCTATTACGACTATTATCAGCCGGAGGCGTACATTCCCCACACCGATACGTATATAGAAAAGGACTGCTCCATAAACGACGAGATAGACCGCCTGCGCCTTTCGGCGACCTTCTCCCTGCTGGAGCGGCGCGACGTTATCGTCGTGGCCTCCGTGTCCTGCATATACGGCCTTGGTGAGCCGGATGATTTTGCAAATATGGCCATCTCCATGCGCCCCGGCCAGCAGTGGGATATGGACGAGCTTCTGCGCAAGCTCGTCGCGGCGCGGTATGAGCGCAACGATATCGCGTTTGAGCGCAACATGTTCCGCGTGCGCGGCGACACGGTGGAGATATTCCCCGCCTATTGGAACGACCGCGCCATCCGCGTTGAGTTCTTCGGCGACGAGATAGACCGCCTGAGTGAGATAAACGTCGTCACCGGCGCGGCGCAGAGGTATCTCACCCACGCCGTCGTTTACCCCGCCAGTCACTACGTCACCACAAAGGAAAAAATGGCCGCTGCGATAGAGCGCATCCGCCGTGAGTGCGACGAGCGGGTGCAGTACTTCACGGACAATAACAAGCTCATCGAGGCCCAGCGCATAAAGCAGCGCACGGATTACGACATAGACATGATGCAGGAGCTGGGCTACTGCACCGGGATAGAGAACTATTCCCGCGTCATCTCGAACCGCCCGGCCGGAAGCCCGCCAATGACGCTGCTGGACTATTTCCCGAAGGACTTTCTGCTGTTCGTGGACGAAAGCCACGTCACCCTGCCGCAGGTGCGCGCGATGTACCGCGGCGACAGGGCGCGCAAGGAATCCCTTGTGGAGTATGGCTTCCGTCTGCCCTCGGCCTTTGATAACCGCCCGCTGAAATTTGACGAGTTTGAAAAGCGCATCCACCAGCGCGTTTTCGTCTCCGCCACGCCCGGCGAGTATGAGCGCGAGCGCGCCGGTCAGATAGTGGAGCAGATAATCCGCCCCACCGGCCTTCTCGACCCAGAGATATTCGTCCGCCCGACGGAGGATCAGATAGACGACCTCATCGGCGAAATAAACGCAAAGACGGCGAAGGGCCAGCGCACGCTCGTCACCACGCTGACGAAGAAGATGGCGGAAAACCTCACCGCGTATTTCACGAACGCCGGCATTCGCTGCCGCTATATGCACCACGACATCGGCACGATAGAGCGCATGGAGATAATCCGCGACCTGCGCCTCGGCGAGTTTGACGTGCTCGTCGGCATAAACCTTCTGCGCGAAGGGCTGGACATCCCGGAGGTCGGCCTTGTCGCAATACTGGACGCGGACAAGGAGGGCTTCCTCAGAAGCGAGACCAGTCTTATCCAGACCGTCGGCCGCGCCGCGCGCAACGCGGAGGCCATGGTCATCATGTACGCCGACACCGTCACGCCCTCCATGCGCGCCTGTATCGACGAGACGGCGCGCCGCCGCGAAAAGCAGATCGCGTACAACACGGCGCATGGCATCGTTCCCAAGACCATCGTCAAGAGCGTGCGTGAGCTTATCGAGATATCCTCCGACACTGCCGCCGTGCGCAAGTCCAACGGCGTGAAGCTGACGGAGCATGAGCGCAAGGCGCTTATAGACCAGCTAGAGGCCAAAATGCAGAAGGCCGCGAAGATGCTTGAATATGAGATCGCCGCCCAGCTTCGTGATGAGATAATTAGACTGCGCGGCGAAAAGTGACCGCGCCGCCCGGAATGGAGAGTTTTATGAACCTGATGATAATCGACGGCAACAGCATCGTCAACCGCGCCTTTTACGGCGTCCGCGCGCTGACAGCGCCCGACGGCACGCCCACGAACGCGGTGTACGGCTTCCTTGCCATATTCCAGCGCCTGTATGATGAGATAAAGCCGGACGCCGTCTGCGTCAGCTTCGACCTCAAGGCGCCCACCTTCCGCCACAGAGCGTATGCCGGTTATAAGGCCCAGCGCAAGCCCATGCCGGAGGAGCTGGCCGTGCAGATCCCGCTTCTTAAGGAAGTGCTCGACGCGATGGGCATCCGCCGCTACGAGCTGGAGGGCTACGAGGCGGACGATATCCTCGGCACGGCTTCCCTCATCTGCGAAAAGTCCGGCTGGAAGTGCACCGTCGTCACGGGCGATAAGGACAGCCTGCAGCTCATTTCTGACGATACAACGGTCTGCAACGTCAAGACCCGCATGGGCAGGACCGAGACCATAATGTATACCCCCTCGCGCTTTGAAGAGGAGTACGGCTTCGCGCCGCCGCTCATGGTCGATCTCAAGGCGCTCATGGGCGACGCGTCCGACAACATCCCCGGCGTGCCCGGCGTGGGCGAAAAGACGGCGATGGAGCTCGTTCAGCGCTTCGGCGCGATAGATGACATTTATGCACATCTTCCTGAGCTTGATATAAAGGACGGCGTGCGCAAAAAGCTTGCCGCGGGCGAGGAAAGCGCCCGCCGATCTTACTGGCTTGCCACCATCCTGCGCGAGGTGCCCATGGCGTTTGACCCGCAGGAGAACGCGTGGAACAAGGACTACGCCCCCACGCTCTTCGGCCTTTTCAAGCGCCTTGGCTTCAATAAGTTCATTGAAAAATGGGGCGTTGCCGAATGCCCCGGCGAAGCGCCCGCACAGCCCACCGCGCCCGCGCTCGAGTATGTTGAGCTTGCCGGGAGTGAGCAGGCGGAGGCGCTCTGCGCCGCGCTCAAGGGCGCGCCGTATGTCGCCGTTCTGCCGCTGGACGGCCTCGACAGGATAGAACTGTGCGACGGCGCGCGCGTCTACTCCGCGGCATGGTCGCACTGCGGCGACGGGTATAACGCGCTGCTGCGCGCCGTGTTCAGCCCTGATGTGAAGAAGCTCGGCTGCGGTGTGAAGGACACAATGCGCCTTGTGCTGGACGAGGGGCTTAGTGCCGAGGGCTTCATCTTTGACGCCGCCCTCGCGGCCTATCTCCTTGACGCCACAGATGGCGATTATAGCCTCCCGCGCATCTCCATGCGCTGGCTGGGCGCGGAAATGCATGGCGCGCAGGCCGTCTGGGCGCTCTACCCCGTGCTGGAGGCCAAGCTCAGGGAGCTTTCCATGGATAAGCTCTATTATACGGCGGAGCTTCCGCTCTGCCGTGTCCTTGCGGATATGGAGCGCGCAGGGTTCTACGTTGACCGTCAGGCGCTCTACGACTTCGGCGAAAGCCTTAATTCCGGCATTGCCGCCCTGCAGGAGAGCATATGGGGCTATGCCGGCGGCGAATTCAATATCAACTCTCCCAAGCAGCTCGGCGAGGTGCTTTTCGACAAGCTGATGCTGCCCTTTGCCAAAAAGACCAAGACCGGCTACAGCACCAATGCCGACGTGCTTGAAAAGCTGCGCGGCAAGCACCCCATAGTTGACGACGTGCTTGAATACCGTATGCTGACAAAGCTCAAATCCACCTATGCCGACGGGCTTTTGAAGGTCATATCCTCCGACGGGCGCATACACACGAATTTCCAGATGACCGTCACGGCCACGGGCCGCCTCTCGTCTACGGAGCCTAACCTGCAAAATATCCCCGTGCGCAAAAAGCTCGGCGCGCAGATACGCAGGATGTTCGTCGCCGCGCCCGGCATGTGCCTTGTGGACGCGGACTACAGCCAGATAGAGCTGCGCCTGCTTGCGCATATCTCCAGCGATGAGACGATGAAGGCCGCCTTCATGAGCGGGGAGGACTTCCACACCGTCACGGCCTCCAATGTTTTCAATGTCCCGCTTGAGGAGGTCACTCCGGCGCTGCGCAGCCGCGCCAAGGCCGTCAACTTCGGCATCGTCTACGGTATCTCGGCCTTTTCTCTCTCGCAGGATATCGGCGTGCACCCGAGCGAAGCCAAGGCGTATATGGAGGCCTACCTCGCCAAGTATCACGGCGTGCGCGACTATATGCACGCCGTCGTTGAAAAGGCGAAGCAGGACGGCTATGCCGTCACCATCTACGGCCGCCGCCGCGAGCTGCCGGAGCTGAAAAGCTCCAACTTCAACATGCGCTCATTCGGTGAGCGCGTCGCGCTCAACATGCCCATACAGGGCACAGCCGCCGATATAATAAAGCTTGCCATGGTCAACGTCCACTCCCGTTTGCGCGCCGAGGGGCTGAAGGCGCGGCTCATCCTCCAGGTGCACGACGAGCTTATTGCCGAGTGCCCGCAGGAGGAGGCGGAGCGCGTCAAGCTCATCCTCACGCAGGAGATGGAGAACGCCGCGCACCTTTCCGTGCCGCTGACGGTGGACGCGCATATCGGCCACAGCTGGGCGGAGGCGCATTGACCTATGGAATATATCATTGCCGACGCCCTTGAGGCCGAGCTTGACCAGCTTGAGGAGATCGAGCACGAGTGCTTTTCCGTTCCGTGGACGAGACAGCAGCTTTTAAGCCAGATGCCGGATGAGTCGCATGTGTTCCTCACGGCGCGCTCCGGCGGCGATACGCTGGGCTATGTTGGCATGGCATACGTGCTGGACGAGGGGTATATCTCCAATGTCGCCGTTCGCGCCTGTGCCCGGCGGCAGGGGATAGGCGATGCGCTCATATCCGCGCTCACGGCGCGCGCCGCGGCCCTCGGCCTCAGCTTCATCACGCTTGAGGTCCGCCGCAGCAACGCCCCCGCCGCGGCGTTATATGGAAAGCACGGCTTCGTTCCCGTCGGGGAGCGGAAAAATTATTATGAGCATCCCCGTGAGGATGCCGTTCTTATGACGAAATTCATGAAATGAGGCGCTGATCTTGAAAATACTTTCTTTTGAATCCACCTGTGATGAAACTGCCGTCGCCGTCGTCGAGGACGGCCGGAAAATACTCACCGACCAGATATTTTCTCAGGCGAAGCTGCACGCGGTCTATGGCGGCGTCGTGCCGGAGATCGCTTCCCGCTGTCATGTGGAGTCTATCTCCATCCTTGCCCAGCGCGCCATAGAGGCCGCCGGGATACAGCGCGCCGATATCGACGCCGTTGCCGTGTCTTATGCGCCCGGCCTTATCGGCGCTGTGCTCGTCGGCGTGAATTTCGCCAAATCCTGCGCTTACGCGCTCAACGTTCCGCTCATCCCCGTCCACCATATCCGCGGCCATATCGCCGCCAATTACCTCGCCTATCCCGAGCTTGAGCCGCCCTTCCTCTGCCTTGCCATATCCGGCGGCAACACCATCCTTGTCGATGTGCGCGGCTATACCGATATGAAGATAATCGGCGCGACGCGTGACGACGCGGCGGGGGAGTGCTTCGATAAGACCGCCCGCGTCCTCGGCCTGCCCTATCCCGGCGGCAAGCCTATCGACGACCTTGCCCAGACCGGGGATGACACGAAATATACCTTCCCCATCGCCCATGTGGACGGCAATCCATATGATATGAGCTTTTCCGGCCTCAAGACCGCCGTGATAAACCTTGTCCACAACGCCGAGCAGAAGGGCGAGGTGATAGACCGCGCCTCTCTCGCCGCCTCCTTCACCAAGGCCGTCAGCGACAGCCTTGTGCCGCGCACGGTGCGCGCCGCGCATGAGCTGGGCTATAAGAAGGTCGTCGTCGCCGGCGGCGTCGCGGCCAATTCCCGCATCCGTGCCGACTTCAAAAGGGCCGCGGAGGCGAACGGCCTTTCGCTGTATATCCCCCCGCTGAAGCTCTGCGGCGATAACGGCGCCATGGTCGGCGCGCAGGGCTACTATGAATACCTCTCCGGCAACACCGCCGGAAGCGACCTCAACGCATACGCCACCATGGAGCTTTGACCCCGGCGGTATAAGAAGGCGGTTGAAAGATGGGAGTTCATGACGGACACAGAGAGCGCCTGCGCTGGCGCTTTATAGAGCACGGCCTGAAAAATTTCAATGAGCTGAATTCACTGGAGCTGCTTTTGTTCTTCGCTATCCCGCGCCGGGATACGAACGAGCTTGCCCACACGCTGCTTGCGCGCTTCGGCACGCTTGCCGGTGTGTTTGACGCCAGCTATGAGGAGCTGACGTCTGTTCCGGGCGTGGGTGAGAACGCCGCAGCGCTCATCATGCTCGTGCCGCAGATATTGAAGAAAAGCTATGTCGCGCGCGGTGAGGAAACGGCTTATATAACAAACTCCACCGAGGCCGGGAAGTACCTCGTTCCGCGCTTCATGTTCGAGAAGGACGAGATCGCGCTCCTTCTCTGCCTCGACACGCAGAAGCGCGTCCTCTCCTGCACGGAGATCGGCCGCGGCGTTGTGAACGCCGTCAACGCAAGTCCGCGCAAGGTCGTGGAGACCGCGCTGAAAAAGCGCGCAAGCGCCGTCATCCTTGCGCATAATCATCCGGACGGCTTCGCCATTCCCTCGCGGGAGGACGATATTGCCACAAAGCAGATATATTCCTCGCTTGAGCTTGTCGGGATCCCGCTGGTCGATCATATAATCGTCGCCGGGGAGGACTTCGTCTCCTATGCCGATTCCGGTATGCTGACGATGTATAAATACTGAACGGGAAATATGTAATTATGTAAACAATATTTCGACGCTTTTTTGTAACGTTTTTTCACTTGCGGCGTTTTACATTATGCGGCAAAAAACGACGCGTGCCTTGTAAACACGGCGTTTTTACGATGTTGAAAACTCTGTTGAAAATGTTGATAACTATTTGAAGAATAATTATTAAGAAAAATTATGTTAAGTGATTTCACCCCTGCGCGGGCGAAAAACTTAATAAAAAATATGCCGTTTTTGCCAATAACAGCATATATGATGCTTAATTTCAGACTGTAAAGCGTGCGTGTCCTGTGCGTGAACAAACGGTGAATACATTCCGTAATTTCACACCTGGGCCGCATAAAACGGAGGGTAGCTTGTGGAAACCAGACTTGAGCATGACTCCATGGGGCAGGTCGCTGTTCCCGCGGATAAATATTGGGGCGCGCAGACGCAGCGAAGCCGTGAAAACTTCCCCATCGGCGTCGGGCGCGAGACCATGCCGCCGGAGGTGATACACGCCTTCGGCATTCTTAAAAAGGGGGCGGCGCTTGCAAACGCCGCGCTGCGCCCGGATAAAATGACGCCAGAGAAGCTCTCGGCGATCTCAAAGGCCTGTGATGAGGTCATTTCCGGCGCGCTGGACGCGCATTTTCCTCTCGTCGTGTGGCAGACCGGTTCCGGCACGCAGACGAATATGAACGCAAATGAGGTCGTTGCAAACCGCGGCAACGAGCTTGCCGGGAAGAAGCTCCTCCATCCGAATGACGACGTCAACATGTCGCAGTCGTCCAACGACACCTTCCCGACCGCGATGCACATCGCGGCCGTCTGTGCGATCGAGGATAAGGTCATCCCCGCCATTGACACGCTGACGGCGACGTTCCGCCGGCTGGAGGCGGAGCACGAGGGCGTGGTAAAGTCCGGCCGGACGCATTTGCAGGATGCAACCCCCATCAAGTTCAGTCAGGAGATTTCCGGCTGGCGCAACATGCTGGAGAAGACCAAGGCGCAACTGACCCTGGCTCTTTCCGGACTGAAGGAGCTGGCCCTGGGCGGCACCGCCGTGGGCACGGGCCTGAACTGCCCGGCGGGCTTTGCGGTGAAGGTGGCCGAAGAGGTGACCAAGATCACCGGCAAGAAGGTTGTGACGGCGGAGAACAAGTTCCACGCCCTGACTTCCAAGGAC